>Ga0207850_100292_pt1 | contig 40532 bp, 44 predicted proteins | sample 23E2SouthBayCA_FD_187746 | JGI IMG/M metagenome (GOLD analysis project Ga0207850, IMG submission 187746) | Aerobic enrichment media microbial communities from Eden Landing Ponds, California, USA - A23 E3 (3) (SPAdes) | ecosystem: Environmental > Aquatic > Marine > Unclassified | place...
ATGACGAACTACGAACCCGATATTTCGGGGATAAACACGCTGATGTGGATTATGAGATGGTTGTCCCGAACTGCGTCGATGAATATCTTAGCGGGGCATATGGGGACCGGAAAGACTGATATGGCGCTTCTCTTTGCCCAAGTTTGGGTTCATCACTGGATTGTTGTTGAAGACTACGATGAGGACGAAATTGAGGTTATATCCAACATTACCAGCTGTCCACAGGTCTACGAGGTCGAATCTCAACAAGAGCTGGTCGAGCGCCTACAGGAAGACAAGAAACAGCTGGTGCTAATCGACGAGGCTTCCTCCAACTTCTCGGCTGGGACTAACCAGCACGACGTAGAACAGCAGTTCAAGAGGACTACGAGGATGATTCGGAAGCACGACGGCTACTTGCTTCTTATCTCCCACAGAGAGGACGCACGGGATGTCCACAAGGATGTTCGAGTACTATCCGATATCATCTACAAGGAGTCCCAGAAGACGGCGAAAATCTACGAAGGAACAGGCTCAGAAGATCCAAAGAAAACTCTCTCGCAGATCCCTCAGACGGATTGGGAATACGATACGCTGGAGGAATCCAATTGGGAATGGGATCTCGATGACGACGATGAGGAGATAAACTGGGACGAGTTCTGGGGTCAGTGCCTCTACTCGAAGGAGAATGGCGAACGATGCGGGAATGAGAACGGACTCAACTCACACGGCTTCTGCGCCATTCACGACGACACAGATCAAGCTGAACGAGTTGCTGAGAACGAGGACAAAATGGTGGAATTCCTTCGGACTCTCGCCCAGCGTGAAGAGGAGGAAGAAGACGAAGATCAGCAGGCGTCAGAGGGTTAGCTCGATTTTGACCCTCGAACTATCTATTTTGACCCATATTTTGAAGGTAGAAGGTTTCTCTATAGGTTCTGGATGGGGTTTCAGAGTTTGAAGCTGATCTCTTACCAATTTCACCCCCGATATTGATGGTAGAGAGTTTGAGAATGAGTGTTAGATGGGGTTTCAGCGATTTAGCCGATTTCTCTTACCAAATACCCGTGTCTGAAAGCTGATTTCTTGAGTAGAGCGTATGATGATACGTTTTGGATGGGGTTTCAGGGTTTAACGGCTATTCTCTTACCAAATATACCCTGATTATGTAGGTAGAGTGTCTGATAAAGTGGTTTGGATGGGGTTTCAGGAAATACGGGGTAAAACACCCTCTATATCGGCTCTATTTTGACCCCCTAAATTCGGGTTTTCTGGTAGAAGAGTAGTCTGAAGTTCTCGATCCTCTCACGCACACGTACACGAGCGCAATTGGGTAGGGGGTAGGGTGGGTAGATTAAGCCTCAGCAGTATCTACTCGGACAAGATTCTGAACAGGGAAAGGATTGTTCTCGCCCTCGTAATCCTCTTCTGGCGTATAGTACCAGAGATTTCCATCAACTTCATAGATGAACGACTCACTGCCCTCTGCTTCAACTCGAACACGCTCTCCGACTTCCTCATCGTCTTCTCGACCAACGACGGTGAGTGGCTCTACTGCCCACTCGAAGAACTTCACTACGTCTCCTGATTCAATTTCATCAAAGAGTTCGAGATCATTATCCGCTGGTTCTCTTGCTTCCATCGAGGGGTTGTGAGAGATAGCCATGTCCTACAAGAGAACCTGAGCGCACTTAATCCCAAGATATTGACTGAAACGAATCGCTTACCCATTCAATCCGGAGTTTAAAGGACGTACTTACTTTCGCAGACGGAAGCGGGTGTTATGGTTGACGAGGATGTCGAGGACTACTGGAATAACTGGAAACTCGACCCAGAAGAATTCAACAGGATCATCGACAAGAATTCTAACGCTCTCTCGGCTATCTACGGTTACGTCGCTGAGGAACGCCTACGAGAAGCATACCTCGAAGACGACGACCGAGTGACTAATCTTCGAAGCCCTGAAGACCAAGATTCAGCTGACAAAGGTGATTGGGCATTCCAGTGGAAAGGCGAGCCGATGAAGATCGAAGTGAAGTCGCTCCAAACGCACACCATCGAGGAAGTCGATTCAAATCAGACCAAGCTCACCGAGGATGATGAATCGATTCAGTACAAGGCAGGGTTCCATCTGAAAGGTACATCTGACCAGCGACAAATCACACACGAGGGCGAGGAGTACAATACTACTCTGATGAACGTCGAAGATACTGATGTAGACATAATGGCGGTCAACCTCTACAAAATCAAAGACGAGTGGGATTTCGCCTTCCTCAAGGTGGAAGATCTTCCCCGGTCTAAAGGAAGCAGTTACCCAGATAGTCTTCGTCAGAAGCTCGCTCGATCACAAATCAAACTCACTATTCCACTACAAGAACCGTTCACAAAGGATCTCTACGGACTGATGGACGAAATTCTGGAAGAGAGAAAATCTCAGTCGTCAGTGTAGAGGACGTTAGTAGGGTCGCTATCCATTTCGTAGATGAGGAAGTAAGAATGGTTCTTCCGAGCGTGAACTTGTTTGTTCATACCTGAAACGGCAGGAGTGTTGCTCCGAACCGTGATGAACAGATCTTTCGTGTACATATCCAGCTCTCCCTCGTAGAAATTCGTGATCTGGATGTGAGTCAGCTCCTGAGTGTTAGCAGAAACCTCGTCCTGTGTTTTAGCAATTAGAGTGCCATCATCTTTCAGAACTCGGTGGGCTTCCATACCCGCCTTGTAGTACACGTCAAGGACGGCTTGATGATACTTTGAACCGTTGGTATCGAGAACTTCCCCATTCGAGTAGTTCTCTCTAAATTGCTCATGGGAACCGTCCCCGCCCGCCAGCATTTCCTTGTTTCGGCGGAAGAACCCTTCAGCATAGGGAGGATCGAGAACCACTACATCCAGAGAATTATCTTCATAAGGGAGCTTCCGAGAGTCCACGGGGTGCCCTGAAGGAGATTTCTCAGGATCAAGGTCAGATGCATAGACCTCGTATTTACTCAGGTCTACGTCTTTCCAGAATACTCCTTTCCCCCATGTAACATCAGCAATCTTCGCTCCGTCATCCACGTGGAGATCGAGAACCTTAGGGAAGACTACGTTATTCCGCTCAACGTAAGCAGAGACAATCAATTCCTCTTCTTCTTTCTCATCCTCAACAAGCGTTGTCTGTACTGTTTCGTCCTCAATCCTGAATTCCTCCATAGAGACTTCGGAGAAATCAGTGACAAGCTCCCGTTCTTGACTCTCACTCATTCTTATCGGAAGGTGAGGGTGGAGAGGTTTAAAGATATCCGTTCAATCCGGGATTGAATGGTGGGTTTATGACGTGACTTTATGGTTTGTAGTGAGGAGTCGCCAGTATGGAAGAGGAGGATCGGGACGACTCTGGGAAATATAGCCAAGAGTATCCCGACTCCGCATTCGTTAGCGCCGTGAGAGATCTTCCAGTAGCAAGTACGCAAAACGTAGCCGATGAAGTCGATTGCTCATACGACCTCGCCTATCGACGGCTTGGAGATCTCTTTGAGGAAGAAAAAATTGAACGTGAAGAAGTAGGGAATTCGTTCGTCTACTATATTCCTGAACAAGATTAATTGAGTAGGTCGAGAAGGAGGCTGTTGATTTGATTGACTACTTCATCTATGTTCTCCATGTCGCTGTCATCGTAGAACAGGTAGAATACTGGATGGTCGTAGGTATCGTTCTTCTGTAGATTTTGGAATCGTACTAACCCAGAAGTATCACTGTAGGACTCTGGCTTTACCTGAATCCCGCAGAAGAGTGTACTCCCATAACTGACCTCGATATCAACTGCTTGCTCCGAGTCTGTCTTTGAGTCAGCCAATTCAAATTCGTATTCAGGATCAGCTTCTCGGAGCTGTCTAATCGCTTCCCGCTCCATCGATTCACCGTCGAGCATTCTGTTGATGAATAGGTTGTAAGACCAGCTGAGGCAGATCTCTTTCTCGTATCGATATTCGTCCCATTCGTCGTTCTGGGCATCGTAGAGCTGTCGTCCACACTCCATAGGATCATTAGTCGTCTCTGTCCAGCAATCGTCTACATCGCAACCCCTGTCTTTGTGGGCGTTAATAGCCTCTACAAGCTCTTTCTCAGTTAGAATAGAATGGTTATCGAATAGGCATTTGAGGTTTACACTATTTCGAGAAGAATTGATCTCGTATTGTTCATTCAGTCTGTTCAAATCTCGCTCAATACTCGATGGAACGTCGCCACCAAGTATCTGATTGCTCCAATTCGTGGATGCACTCTTCGACATACATAACTATATTGATAAATCCTCCCTAAAGCATCTCGCAAAAATAAGCGCACTACAGCAGGCGAACACTTTTAGGGAGAATTAGATTGACTCATCAACGAATTCGGAGTCCGACCATCAAATATACTTGTAGACGAAATAACGGGACAGTATGGGCGAATACGATTACGACAACATAGAACAACTGCTCGAATTACCAGAGTTAGATGAGTGGGAATACAGTGAATTAGAAGATGGTCATAGGTTAGAAAGAAGCGGGCAGAATAAATACGTAGTAGAATGGGAAAATAAAGACGGGGAAGCTGATCCAGATCTATCAGATGAAGGGGACGTGGAAATATATTTCATAGGAAAGGATGTTAATCCGAATAGTGGAACACTGGCGGATCGAAAACTCCTCGACAGTAGTGTGATTTTTGAGGTACTTCGTTTTGTCCGTGCTGTAAACGTATGGTACGACGAAACTGAGAAATACGAGTATTGACCAATATTCCTCTGTCTTACTAATACCACTGAGAGCGTGATTTAGCGAGTCAACTACTTTCAGCCGAGCCCACAAGCATACTGTGTACCATCAGTAATTGATGAATATGGATGTACAAGATGGAGTAATCGGAGGTGTGATCGTATTGTTTATCTCCGCCGTCCTTCGGAAGACCGTTCTTGCTACTGCGATCAATCAGTTCTATAGCGCAGATACGGAGAGCTGGGGATTAGCGACTATTATTGCGTGGGAGGTTTTGCCAACATTGGTTATTGCAGTGTTTTTCATCATCTCCATTCAATCAGTCCGAAGCCAACTCAACTGATTTAGCCTACTATTGTAGTTCTTCACTTTCGGTAGGAGTGTTCGGTCAGTTTGGGAGTCTACTAACAGAATCCAAAACTCAACCCGATTTGAGCGGTCTATAGGTAGGGTTCGAGCGGAAAAATCGGACTCGTTTGCAAACTCCAAAACTCGCAGAAGCTTTTTACCATACTATTTATATTATTATATTGTTATGTCTCTTGATAAGATGTACGAACATAGAATCGAAGTGATGGTAGAACAATACAAACTGCTTCTGGAATATCGATACTACATAGAACAGTTTGAGCCGAGTACTCCAGTAGAGCAATACAGGAAAGAATCACGTGCTGAGGAGTTAGAGCGAATGGCAGAAGACCTTCCATTCGTAGAAGTCTCTCTTGATCTCGACGGAGGTGATGCAGAATGAGTGTATTGAAATCTATTCTGGGAACCGTATTCCTCCTTATCGCTGGGAATATCGTCGGAGCAATCGTTGCTGGATTCTTGACTGCCTTCGGTATCGTTCCATTCGAGTTTGCGATGAGTGACGCTGGCTCGGGGATCTTCAGTATTGTAGGACTTGTAATTGTCCTCGGTATCTACGCCAAGGTGAGTGGGTGATCAGCGATGAATGTAATTACAATCGCTCTCGGCGTGGCACTCGGATTACTGCTCCTTGAGGTAGTTCTAAGACTACCCTACGCATTAGTAGTTGGAGCAGTCGAAGTATACCAACATTCCCAACCAGAACGAACCTATCTACACGAATTTGATCCAGTAGACGGCTCAACTATCTACACAATCGATGCGGAAAATGGAGAAATTGGGCGTGTTATGGACGTGTTCGATGTAGACCGAGACACAGCTGAGTATATGCTGTCTGAGTCGGTCGATGTAGATCGATCTGACGACAACGAGAGCCAACAGGCTGGTGATCGAGATGAGTGAAGACACGGAAGGCTGTGAAGACTCAGAAATGGAGACGTGGAAAGAGTATGTGCTTGACGGATTCGTTGGTCTCAGCTTCTTAATCGGAGCAATAGTAGCCATTCTTGGTGGGGTCTGGTTGGTTCTCCAGCTATTGATACAGCTACAGACTCTACTGAGCGAAGCTCATACTCTCCTATACACACTCACAAATCCGTTACTGGTTGGTGTAGTGTACGGAATCGTTCTCTCATATGTTGTATACAGAGGTCGAGAAAGATGGGGTGATAGAATATTATGAGCGAGCAAACAATCCACCGCCGAGTCACCGTGGATCAGATCGATCAGATGAGAGACGCTTCCCACGATATTGGTGGCAACTTAGCCGACCGGAATGAAGTACTGGTCGTTGTAGCATCGGACTTCGGACTACGAGTTGGTGAACTGAATCAGTTGAAGCGGAGTCACTTCCGACTGGACGAAGATAGTCTACTCCTCCCAGCTGATATCCAGAAAGACTACCCCACGCAACAGTCACCAACCTCAGTCACTATGGAGATCGACCCGTTCAGGTTATTCAACACAAAGAGATTGCTTCAGAGATACTTCGACTCCGAGTGGTGGCAAGCTCAGGAAGGCGACTACGTATTCCCGTCAAGAGAGTCAGAACAGATGACGACAGAGAGCATCAGAAACGTCATAGAACAGCTTGCCGTGGAAGCCGATGTTTCCCCTCGCCGGTCGGATGGAGAGCCAGCAGACCCTTCAGAAGCTCATCCTCATATGCTTCGTCACTCTCTCGCTTCCTATATGCTCCAAGACGAAGACACCCGACTCATCGACGTGAGAAATCGTCTACGCCATCGATCTATCGCAACGACCGAACGAGTCTATGAGCACTACCAAAAGCGGTAATAGGAGAAGACCTTTGCCTTCAGCTACACTATTATTCAGTAAATGTCTGGAGATGAATTTCACTATGAGTGCGGTCGATATCACTGTTCAAACGATGACTGCGACTGGTGGGTGCCCGAAGGTATGGAATACATGGGAGAAAAGCACGACTGCGAAGAATATGCAGATCTAACGCTGGAAGAATTCTTTAACCAGTCAAAGGAAGAAGGAGAGGGGGCGGATATCGAAGCGATGTTAGACGATGTGCCGTCTAAAAAGACCATAGACGAGTATATCGAAGATGCTATCGATGGAGAGGATGTGATAGATAGCGTCGATCTGGATGACCATATGGATGATCTCATAGACGGCGATGCAGTAGATGAGATGTCCGAGGATGAGGACGAAGAGTGAATATCAGAAGATGACGTTTCGGCGGTCCAGTTTTGCGTTAATCTCCATTCTCGAATCCGCCTCAAAGCTCTTCATATTCTCCATATCGCCCTTTTCGTGGTGTTGTACTAAAAATGTAGAATCTTTGTTGTGATTCCCACAGTGGGTATAGATTTCGTATTCATCGGTATCAAAAACGGATTTCGAATAAGTCGGTGCGACTCGTATAGCTCGAAGATCGCAATTTGGGAGAATAGGAAGTACAGGTACGGAACACTCTTGATTTCGTGCATCTCGGGAAACCGTACTGAACCACTCATCATACTCACGGTTTTCAAACGGTTTTGTATGAATAGGACCTTCCTCGAAGCGATATTCTATCTCTTGCCGATAATCAGTGTAGTGCCCATAGATTTCTTCAACGTGGTAGATATTCTTCTTTTTCTCAATCCGCAACTCAGAGAGATAGGTGAATAGAGGCGACGAAGCGACCGTTGAAAGAAAACTACGCCTCTCCATTACTGATCCTCCATCCGCTCTTTGATCTCCTGTTCAAGGGCGTTCAGACGGTCTATTTCGTGAGGCGTCACCTGCCCTTGATTCGATTCGATGGCACGGAACTCGACTGTATCTCTATACGTCTCGATCAGCTCGTCATCGTCCATTTCGTCTATTTCTTTCATATTGTGGAATAGTGTTTGTGATCCTATAGGTGTTCGTCTCTCTCCCGTGCGATTTTGCTCTTAAGTCGGTGAATGAAGCGAGAATGGTAGATACGGTTCTCGTCCCATGTCTCATCGACCGAGCGAACTAACGCAGAATAATCGACTTCTTCACCGGGATTCCTGCGAATAGTCACCTCCAGATCTGCTTCATCGTGAGTGAAATGAGAACGGCACGAAGAGCCGTTGTAAATAGAAATCAAGCGGAAATCAAACAAGTAAGAGATATGCTCTCCGTCTTGATCGTATAGATTCCGAATCGTGGCAGAGTGCCAGTTGTCGTAGGTCTCGAACTCAGATTGTTCGTCTTGAACGGCTAAATGTCCCGTACCGTCCCTACGTCTCCATACGCCCCTCACATTCCACTGACATTCATTCTCCGACTCGTTCTTACCAAGCTCAGAGATAGTATGCGAGATAGACGGAGTGAACGGCACAACAACAACCGATTTGAGGTAATCTCGTCTATGCATCCTCAGACACCCCCAAAATCTCGATCAGAGTCTGAATCTGATTGCGAGTATAGATGCATTTGACGATGGTGTTGTAGCCAATCTGCTTACCCAACAGATCAATCAACTCCTCCTGCACCCTCTCAAGATCCTCCTGCATCTCCCGCAAATCCGAGACCGTATGACTCGCAGATGCAACATCTACTCCACGAATATTGGGCTTAACCTCGCCGTTGATCTCCATACACGTTTCCCGCACGATCTCATACAGATCCTCGTAGTAATCTCTGGTATCAGGAGTCAGCACATCCTTCGACAGCTCCTCATCAGCATCCTCGGCGTCGTCATCACCCGAGCTGAACAGACTAAGCATCCTCCACCTCCTCCATACACTCCAGCAGGTAGTTCTTGAGTCGGTTCATCTTCTGGACCCTTTCGGGGTCGTTGATGTTGGATTTCGCTTCCTCGATCCTATCCAACTGCTCCTGAATCTCCGACCGAGACTGAGTACGCAACGGCTCCAAATGCACGCCCGCACTGTGTGCTATGTTCTGATAGCAATCTACACCGTCGTTGTAGTTCAAAAAGCAATCAGGCTTAGACATCTCAGTCATCACCCATCAGTTGAGAAAATAGATCTTCCCGCTCGATCTGCTGATATTCTCCGATCAGAGCCTGCTTGAGGAGATCATCCATCTGATCAGAGAACAGCTCCAGCAATTCGCTCATGTCCGTTTCTTCAGATGAACCCTTGATACGGATGTCGTAAGCCTTGATCTCCAGCTGATTCTTCCCCTGATTCCGCTCTTCCAGCCTCTCTACTTTGGTTTCGAGATTATCAACCTGATCCTCCAGACTGTCTTCCTCGGTGGTGTTGTCAGGCACTATGAAAAACCTCTACCTCCACATAGTTGGGTAGACAACTTATTCCTTCTGTCTATACAAACGATAGGCAGATAGTAGACAGAGACGGAAGAAATACAAGCCCAGTATCTGAAGCGCCGGTAATGGGCGAAAAGCGGGCTCAATTCAACCTCCGCCTTGAACAAGATCAGAAAGAGCGGTGGGAAGACCACGTAGAAAACGACCCACGATTCAATTCACTGAGCGACTATATTCGATTCGCCGTAGAAGAGCAGATCAAACGAGACCAATCCTAAGCAATTCTCTGTATAGACAAGACATATACATCTCTGGCACGTCGTATCTGATAGAATCGCAAGACAGTACGGATGGGCAACCACGGGACGGTTCAACTCCAGCGATTCAGACTGCCAAATTGAACCTAACCCCCGGCACGTACTTCGATTCCAGACCACCAGAAAAGTAGTGGGCTCGGGCGGATTTGAACCACCGGCCTCTTCCTTGTAAGGGAAGCGTCATAACCACTAGACCACGAGCCCGCACGCGAACACATCGGAGCCGCGCGAATAACGATTTCGCTCTTCGGCGCAACGCTTAGCACCCCGTAACCCCACGTCGTACCCGTGCGGAACCGCTCCCTGCTCGCAGTTCTCCTCGTGCTCGTTGCCGGCGCCGGCGCGTACGTCGTCCTCGACGACACCGAACGAACCACCGTCACCTTCGTCGACGGCGAGAACGACACCGAGCTCGCGACCGTCGCGGTGAACGTCTCCGACACGTGGGACGAGCGCTACACCGGCCTGAGCGACCACGAGTCGCTTGGCCCCGACGAGGGGATGCTGTTCGTCCATCCCCGCGAAGCGGAACACGGCTACGTGATGCGGGACATGGCGTTCCCCATCGACATGGTGTTCGTCGCCGAGAACGGTACGATCACCACGATCCATCACGCCGAGGTCCCCCCGGAGGGCGAGGAGAGCCCCACCTACGAGGGGTACGGGAAGTACGTCGTCGAGATCCCCTACGAGTACACGACTGAGCACGGGATCGCGGTCGGGGACCGCGTCGTGATTCCCGAGGAGAACCGAACCGCCGTCACGACGGAGGCCGACGCGTGAGCGAGTCCGACGCCGTCGACGCGCTGGCCGACCGCGAGGGCTGGGTCGCCGAGGCGTTCGCCGCCCGCGTCCACTACCGCGGCGACGGCGACCGCTACAGCGTCGAGTACTACGCTCCCAGCGACTGCGTGCTCTACTGGCGGGTCAAAGGTGACGGCGAGACGGCGGTCCCCGTCGGCCGCGACACCGTCCCCGACCCCCTGCGTGCGCGGATCCGCGAGGACCTCGACGCCGCCGGCGTCGATCCGACCGTCGAAGGACGGACGCTGTGAGCCTCGTCCACGCGACACACACCACCGGAAGCTACTTTCTCCACGAGGGCGCTGGACCGATACCGGCGAATTCAGCCGCGTCACACCCGAACGAGATGTTTCGATTCGTAAAGGTTTTTGAGTGATCATTGCGTCCCAGTGAGTAACGAATGTCACACCCCGCTGACGAAGACGACCCCTTCGAGGATATCCGTGAGAAGACGGATAATCCGATGCGACGACTGTTCGAGGAGTACGGTCTGCCCAACGCCTTCTACTTCGTCGTCGGCTTCTTCGGAAGCGTCGCCGCCCGCGTGCTCGACTTGCTCCCGCCGCTGATCCTCGGGATCGCGATCGACGCGGTGTTCCGTGACGACGCCGAGTACGCGCTCCCGCTGGTCCCCCAGAGTTTCATCCCCAACGGGACGACCGAACAGTTCTGGTTCAGTATCGGGATTCTCGCCTTCGCGTTCTTCGGTGGCTCGGCGTTCCACTGGGTCCGGAACTGGGGCTGGAACTCCTTCGCCCAGAACATCCAGCACGAGGTCAGGACGGACACGTACGACAAGATGCAGCGCCTGAACATGGACTTCTTCGCCGAGAAGCAGACCGGCGAGATGATGTCCATCCTCTCGAACGACGTGAACCGCCTCGAACGGTTCCTCAACGAGGGGATGAACTCGATGTTCCGGCTCTCGGTGATGGTGCTCGGCATCGCGGCCATCATGTTCTGGCTGAACCCCCGGCTCGCGGTGGTGTCGCTGCTGCCCGTGCCGATCATCGCCGTCATCACCTGGAAGTTCATCGACATCATCCAGCCCAAGTACGCCGACGTGCGCAAGACGGTCGGCCACCTCAACAGCCGCCTCGAGAACAACCTCGGCGGCATCAAGGTGATCAAGACGTTCAACACCGAGCGCTTCGAGTCCGACCGCGTCGACGACGTCTCTCAGGAGTACTTCGACGCCAACTGGGACGCCATCGAGACCCGGATCAAGTTCTTCCCCGCGCTGCGAGTGATCGCGGGGATCGGCTTCGTGATCACGTTCGCGGTCGGCGGGCTGTGGGTGCTCGACGAGGCGCCGGTGTGGATCACGGGCGGGCAGGAGCCGCTGCGGGCCGGGACGTTCGCCTCCTTCATCCTCTACACCCAGCGGTTCATCTGGCCGATGGCGCAGTTCGGCTCGATCATCAACATGTACCAGCGCGCTCGCGCCTCCAGCGCTCGGATGTTCGGGCTGATGGACACCCCCTCCCGGATCGTCGAGGACCCCGACGCCGAGGCGCTCGAAGTCACCGAGGGCCGCGTCGAGTACGACGACGTGACGTTCGGCTACGACGAGGAGGAGACCATCGTCGAAGACATCAACTTCGAGGTCGACGGCGGCGACACGCTGGCGCTGGTCGGCCCGACCGGCGCCGGGAAGTCGACGGTGTTGAAGCTCCTGCTGCGGATGTACGACGTGAACGGGGGGTCGATCGAGATCGACCACCAGGACATCCGCGACGTGACGATCCCCTCGCTCCGCCAGAAACTGGGGTACGTCTCCCAGGACACGTTCATGTTCTACGGGACGGTGTCGGACAACATCGAGTACGGCACGTTCGGCGCCGACCACGAGGAGGTCGTCGAGGCCGCCAAAGCGGCGGAGGCCCACGAGTTCATCATGAACCTCCCCGACGGCTACGAGACCGAGATCGGGGAGCGCGGCGTGAAGCTCTCCGGCGGGCAGCGCCAGCGGCTCTCGATCGCCCGCGCGATGCTGAAGGATCCGGAGATCCTCGTGCTCGACGAGGCGACCTCCGACGTCGACACGGAGACGGAGATGCTGATCCAGCGCTCCATCGACAAGCTGACCGAGGACCGCACGACGTTCGCGATCGCCCACCGGCTGTCGACGATCAAGGACGCCGACCAGATCCTCGTGCTGGAGGACGGGCAGATCGCCGAGCGCGGCACCCACGAGGAGCTGATCTCGGAGGACGGGCTGTACGCCCACCTCTGGGGCGTCCAAGCCGGCGAGATCGACGAGCTCCCCGAGGAGTTCATCCAGCGCGCACAGGAGCGACACGCGAAGGCGGACGTCGACGTGGACGACGATTAGGGAACTTCGCTGACGGAGACGCCTTTTTTCAGGTGGAGCGTTCTTGATTCGTTTCGACGGGAGTAGACAGTATCCAAGCGTTCGGTGTTTCGACTGCGAACAGGACCGCTGACTCCGTAGTTTCGACTGCGAACACGACTGCGGAGTGAGCTAGACCACTTGCGACCGCACCGCCCCGCACAGCCCACACACCTCCCCAGCCGACTCGCTCCCGTTGGTCGCTCGTCCCTCGCGCGCTCGTTCGCCCACGGAGGGGCTCACGTCGCGCGCCGACCACCACGGCGGTGGCGGTGGACGCCTCGCCGGCGCCAATTTCGGCGCCGGCGGGGGGAGGGGTGGGGATTCGGCGCCGTGCCGGGCCTCGTGCCCGGCACACTGCGGTCACAAGTGGTCTACGAACGAACTGCTGTTGCGGGTGCTGTCGCGGTCGCTGTCTCAGTCACCGACGACCGCCGAGAAGGAACGAAACCGCCGAAATCACCGAGAAAACGAACCGAAAAACCGCCTCAGTCGTCCAGATACTCCCCGACGAACAGGTCGACGCGCTCGCGGGTCTCCTCCGGGATCGCCTCCGTCGGCGTGTTGATCGTCCCCTCAAGCGAACTGTGGCAGTCGCACTCGTGGCCCTCCGGGAACGTGCGGATCGCCTCCTCGATCGCGGCCTTGATCGCGTCCTCGTTAGCGCTGGCGTTCTCGAGCACCTCCTGCAGCGTCACCTCGTGGTCGTCCTTCCACACGTCGTAGTCGGTGACGCCGGCGAGCGTCGCGTAGCACATCTCCGCCTCGCGGGCGAGTTTGGCCTCCGGGATCGCGGTCATCCCGACGACGTCCCACCCCTGCTCTCGGTAGAACTCCGACTCGGCCTTGGTGGAGTACTGCGGCCCCTCGATGCAGACGTACGTCCCACCCTCTTCGACGCCGGCGTCGGTGTCGACGGCCTCGGCAGCGTTCGAGAGGTGGTCGACCATCGCCGGGCAGTACGGCTGTGCGAACGGCTGGTGGACGACGATCCCGTCGCCGAAGAAGGAGAGATCGCGGTGTTTGGTCCGGTCGTAGATCTGGTCCGGCACGACGAGCGTCCGCGGCGGGAGATCCTCGCGCAGGCTGCCGACCGCGTTGGTCGCGAGCACGTGGGTGACGCCGACCTGCTTCAGCGCGTAGATGTTCGCGCGGTAGGGGAGGTTCGTCGGCGAGTGCTGGTGGTCCGGGCCGTGCCGCGGGAGGAAGGCGACCTCCCGGCCGGTCTCGCCGAACTCGCCGATGGTGACTGCCGACGACGGCGAGCCGTACGGCGTCTGAACCGTCACTTCGCGGGTGTTGTGCAGCGGGAGCGCCTCGTAGATGCCCGATCCGCCGATGAAGCCGATGGTCATGCTCCTCCCTTCACTACCCAACGAAATAAACGGGGGCGGTTCGACGCCGACCTCGACGAGTGTACCGTGCTACCCACTGTTGCGCGAGTTCAAGACCCCCCGCGACCTTCGATACGTATGACCTCCGCCCCCCACGCCGAACGCTCCTCGCTCACGCGGGGCCCGCTGCTCCGGCCGCTGGTCCGGCTGGCGTGGCCGCTGGTGGCGATCCAGCTCCTCCAAGTCGCCTACAACCTCGTCGACACGATCTGGCTGGGCCGGCTCTCTGCCGACGCCGTCGGCGCGCTCAGCCTCGCCTTTCCGCTCGTCTTCCTCGTGATCTCGATCGGCGGGGGGTTCACCGCCGCGGGCGCGATCCTCGTCGCCCAGCACACCGGCGCGGGCGGCGACCGCGCGGCCGGGCGGATCGCGGGCCAGACGCTCGGCTTCGTCGGCATCGTCTCGGTCGTCGTCGGCGCGGTCGGTTTCCTCGCGACGGGACCGCTGCTCGCGCTGCTGCCGGCCGGCCCCGCGACCGCCGAGCGAGTCGTCCCCTACGCTGCCGAGTACATGCGGGTGTTCTTCCTCGGCTCGCCGGCGCTGTTCGGCTTCTTCGTGTTCTCAGCGCTGATGCGCGGCGCCGGCGACACGCGCACGCCGTTGGTGGTGATGGTGGTCTCCGTCGTTGTCAACGTCGCGCTCGACCCGTTCCTGATCTTCGGCTGGTGGGCGTTCCCAGCGCTGGGCGTCGAAGGCGCCGCGATCGCGACCGTTACCTCCCGCGGGATCGCGACGGTCGCGGGGCTGTACGTGCTGTTCGGCACCGATCTCGGTCCGACGATCGCGCCCCGGGACCTGATCCCGAAGCCGGGCCCGGTCCGCCAGATCGTCGAACTCGGCGTCCCGACCGCGCTGGAGCAGTCCGGCACCGCGCTCGCGATGGTCGCCGCCACCGCGATGGTCGCGACGTTCCCGCCCGCCGTCGTCGCCGCCTACGGCCTCGGCAACCGCCTGATCTCGGTCGTGACGCTGCCCGCGATGGGGCTTTCACAGGCGATGGACACCGCGGTCGGGCAGAACCTCGGCGCCGCCGAGCCCGAGCGCGCGACCCGGGCAGTCAAGCTCGGGACGGGGCTGGTCGTCGCCGTGCTCTCGGTCGTCGCGCTCGTCGTCGCACTGGTCCCGGAGCCGATCGTCGCCCTGTTCCTCCCCGCGACGACGGCGGGGGCGATCGCGACGATCGACCACGCCGCAACGTACCTCCGAATCGCCAGCGTCGCGTTCGTGTTCTTCGGCGTGTTTCAGGTCGCGATGGGGACGTTCCGCGGCGCGGGCAACACCACGACCGCGCTGGCGCTCTCGCTGCTGGCGCTGTGGGTGGTCCGCCTCCCGGCAACCTACCTGCTCGCGTTCCCGCTGGGCTGGGGGCCGACGGGCGTCTGGACGGCCGTCGCGCTGGGCGACATCGTCGGCGCGATCGCCGCCCTCGCGTGGCTCTCCCGCGGGACGTGGAAGTCGGCGGTGGTCGACTCGACGCCGGTGTCGCCGGGGCGGAACGTCCCCCGACAGAGCGACGACTAGCGCGTCACGGCACGCTGTCAGCCGTGACGGGCGACGACTGATCTCGCCGGCATGGAGAGGCGGCGAGGGCGATTAGCGCCTCACGGCACCGAGGAAGCGAGGAGAACACTATACCAGCGCGCCGGACTGCAACACCGAGATCAGCACCGTCAGCACCGGCACCGACAGCAGCGTCGTCGCCGCCACGGCCGTCGAGACGAACTCCGGCGCGCTGACGCCGCCGACCTCCACGTCGTCGGCGAACTCGATCAGGAGCACCAGCGGCGTCACCGCGGCGGGCATCGCCGACTCCAGCACGAACGTCCGGGCGACGGTGGGCTCTTCGAAGCCGACCAGCAGGGCGACCCCGATGGCCACCGCCGGGGCGACGACCATCTTCCCCGCGCTCGCGACGCCGATCTGGAACGGCGCGGCGCCGAAGTCGGTGTTCGCGAGCTGGATGCCGAGGATCAGCAGCATCACGGGGATCGAGGCGTCGCCGACCAGCCGCAGCGTCTCCATCGCGGTCGAGCCGCCCGCGGGCACGAGCCCGAGCGCCCGCATGAGCAGCCCCGCGGCGACCGCGTAGATCAGCGGGATGCGGAACACGCGCTTGAGCGCGCCAAGCCCCGCGCTCCCGCCGCCGCGGGAGGCCACGTACACGCCGACGGTGTACATCAGCACCGACTGGGCGGCGACGTACAGCACCGCCACCCCCCGGCCGACGCTGCCAAAGGCGAAGTCGCTGACCGGGATGCCGTAGTTGCCGGCGTTGGGGAACGTCGAGACGAGCACCAGCGCCGACAGCGTCGCGTCGTCGACGCCCAGCAGCCGGCCCGACAGCTCCACCACCGCCGCCATCCCCAGCGTGAACGCGGTGACCGCCGCGGCGAGGCGGAGCAGCGTCTCGCCGCCCAGCCCCGTATCGAGCAGGCTGTGGAGCACCAGCGCCGGCGCGAGCACGTACACCGTCGCCGTGTTGAGCGGCCCGGGCTCCACGTCCTTCGCCCGGCCGAGGGTGAACCCGACCCCCGCGATCAGGACGATCGGCAGGATGGCCGAGACGAAGATGTCGATCAGTGCCACTACGGAAGCGTGATCGGCGCGGGATCAAGAGGGGTTCGGTCCCGGCGATCGGCTGCTACGACGGCTCACGCGCCGGCGAGCGCGACTCTGTGGCTACGCGAATCACCGCAGGACGGGGTCGGTTTCGCCGTGGGAGTGACGGTCTCAGAGCCACCCCTGTCGGCGGAAGTGACCGAGCAGCAGCGCCGCCACGAGCGCCATCCCGAGCATCGTCGCCGGGTAGCCGTACGTCCAGCCGAGTTCGGGCATCGCGAAGGGGGTCCCCGCGAAGTTCATGCCGTAGACGCCGACGACGAACGTCAGCGGGATGAAGATCGTCGCGACCACCGTCAGCGTCTTCATCACGTCGTTGGTCGACTGGGAGACGGCGTTGAGGTAGATATCCCGCGAACCGCCGGTCAGGTCGCGGTACGTCTCGATCAGGTCCACCACTTGGACGAGGTGGTCGGAGACGTCTCGGAAGTACTTCTCGTTGCTCTCGGCGATCTGTGGTACGTCGCCGCGGGCGAGCGAGGAGACGGCCTCTCGGGCAGGCCACGCCACCTTCCGGAACGCGAGCAGGTCCCGGCGCACGCCGTTGAGCTCTTCGAGGATCTCCGGCTCGGGATCCTGCAGCACCCGTTCCTCGACGGCCTCGATATCGGTCTCGATCTCGTCGAGCACGTCGAAGTAGTCGTCGACGATCGCGTCGAGCACGCGGTAGGCGAGGAAGTCCGCGCCGCGGTCGGCGACGCGGCTGCTGTCGCGGGTCCAGGCGGGCGCCGTTGGCGCGACCAGTTCCAGATCCGGCGGCGCGATCGTCACCAGCCAGCCGTCGCCGACGAATAGCCCGACCGACTGGGTGTGGATCTCCTTCCCGAACGCCACGTCGTCGCGCTGGCTCAGCTGCGTTGTCTTGATCAGCACGAACGTGTGATCGGCGTACTCCTCGGTCTTCGGCCGGGTGTTCTCGTCGAGGGCGTCCTCGACGGCCAGCGGGTGGATGTCGAACCGTTCCCTGATCGCGTCCAGATCCGACCGTTCGCGCGCGGAGGCGTGGATCCACGTCTCGCCGGGGGCGTCGACGGCCGCGCCCACGTCGTCGTACTCCTCGACGCCCGCGCCCGTGTAGACGACTGCTTGGAGCGTCACGGCGGCCCCTCCACCTGCGAGCGGCCGCCTGTCGCCACGAGCACGATCCCCACCATCACCGCCGTCAGCGAGAACGCCCGGCCGGGGTAGGGGACGTAGAGCCCCACACCGTAGCTCAGCAGGCCGGCGACGAGGAGGCCGCCGCCCGCGACTCTCCGTCGTTCCATAGTTTGGGTTCGGGCGATGGGTAGTTAAAGCCGACCGCGTGCTACGCCGACTCCAGAAACGTCTGCACCCGGTCGTTCACGACTTTCGACGCCTCGACGCCGACGAGGTGGCCGGCGCCTTCCACCTCGAACAGCTCCGCGTTCGGCAGGTCCTCGGCGAGCTCCCGGCCCCGAGCTGGCGGACAGAGCCGGTCGTCGCCGCCGTGGACCACGAGCGTCGGCTCGGTGATCTCGTACGGTTTCTCGACGACGAACGAGTCGAGCGCGGCGGCCTGTCGCTCCCAAGACTCCCGGTCGGCGTCTTCGGCGGCGCGCCACTCGACGAGCTGGCTGATCGCGTCGGCCTGTTGATCGACGAACTCCCGGGAGAGCGCCGACGCCACCGACGTCCGGAGCGCCGCCCCGTCGCTCGGCGGCGCGAACATGGGCTCGGGATCGTAGCTGTCGCCCGAGAGGGCGCTCCCGAGCAGCGTGAGCGACCGCACGCGCCCGGTCGTACGGGCGAGTTCGAGCGCGACCATCCCGCCGAGGCCGGCGCCGACGACGTGTGCTGAACGAACGCCGTGGTCACGGAGGACCGCCACGGCGTCGTCAGCCAGCGTCTCGACGGTGCAGTCCGCCGGCGGGTCGTCCGAACGCCCGCAGCCGCGGGTGTCGGCCACGATCAGTTCGTACGGCCCAGCGAGGGCGGCGTGCTGCCAGCCCCACTGCCACGCACCGAGGCCGATATCGCCACAGCACAGCACCGCCTCGCCGTCGCCGTCGGTCTCGTAGTACAGCGAGACGCCGTCGTTGTTCGCGTGAGGCACGACCGGCGGTTCGGCCGGGCCGGTGTTGATCGTTCCGGCAGCCGACGGCTCCGCCCATGAACAGGTTGAAACCCGTCGATACTGACGGTTCGGCCATGCCTGCGTGCGAACGATGTGGGGCACACCTCGACGTCACGGGTGGGGGGCTCAAAGACGCGCTCGGCCTCGCGAGCTACGACGGCTACGAGTGCCGACGCTGTGGAACACTGCTCTGTTCGGACTGCTACAACAAGCGGACGACGGAGCTCGCCGGGGCAGCGCCGGACAGCTGCCCGCAGTGTGACGGGCGGTTGGCGAAGCGGTGACAGCCGGGGTCGCTCTCACTCGACCTCGTCGGCGGTCACCACCGTCGCCCACGCGTCGCCGACGGCGTAGCCCGTCTCGTAGGTCTCGTTCTCGTACCGGACGTACTCCGCATTCTGCAACGACTCGGGGAGCGAGTCCCACTTGCCGTAGGGTGCGTCGTACTCGCCCTCGGTGATCGCCGTCCGAACCTCGTCACGGACGCGCTCCGGGAGCTCGTCGAGCGCGACGACGGTCGCGTTCTCGCCCGGCGAGCCGACGGACGTGCGGATCTGGTAGGCGGCGTACAGCTCCCCCGAGTGGGTGGAGATCTCGTACAGTTCGCCCTCGTACCGGACGTACTCGTGCTCACGGAACGGATCGACGTGCTCGAAGTCGTACCCCGCGGAGCCGTTCACGTACGACGTGTTCGGGACGAAGCTCGCCTCGCCGTCGATCGCGTCCCGGAACGCCGCCTGCTGCTGGTCGTTCAGCTGTTCGTACGCGACAACGCGTTCCTCGTCCATACTCGTGGGCGGCGCCGTCGTCGATGTCTCAGTCGGCGTCTGCGTGGGGGTCGCGGAGCCGTCCGTCCCGGGTGCGCCGGTGCCGATACAGCCGGCGAGGAGGATCGCGGCCACGAGCGCGACGGTGGGGACCGATTTCCGCATACCCACAGTTCCGCGCCGGCAGTTGAATCCTTTGTGCCGGGATCGGCCGAAAAAACCGCTTACGCCGTCTGTTTCTGCCGCAGCACGTCGGGCGCGTCGTCCAGCGCGTCGTCCAGCGCGTCCACGTCGGGGCCGCCGCCCTGTGCGAAGTCCGGGGGGCCGCCGCCGCCGCCGCCGACCTTGCGGGCGAGTTCGCCGATCACCTCGCCGGCGTCGATCTCGACGCCGTCTGGGACGCCGACGACGATCTGGGCGGAGCCGTCGGCGCCGGAGCCGACGACCGCGACCTTCCCGTCCTCGACCAGCGCGTTCGCGGTGGCCTGTAGCTCGTCGGCGTCGGCGTCGATGCGTTGGATCACGGCGGTCGCGCCGTCGACGTCGACCTCCTCGGCGTCGTCGCCGCCGCCCGCCCGCGCCGCCGCGAGCTGCTCTTTGAGGTCCTCGATCGTCTTGCCGCGCTCCTTCCACTCGGTGAAGAAGCGCTCGGCGGCGCCGGGCACCTCCTGTGGGTTCACGTCGAACGTGTCGGCCGCGTCGTACAGCGCGTCCTCCTTCTCCTGTGTCGCGTCGATCGCGGCCGGCCCCGCGGCGAACACGAACCGCTCGACGCCGTCCTGCACGGGCTCGGTGTTCAGGATCTTGATCGTTCCCACGTCGCCGGTCCGGTCGACGTGGGTGCCGCCACAGGCCTGCACGTCGTCGCCGACGTGGATCAGCCGGATGTTCTCTCCCGGCGGGATGCCGCCCTGATACAGGTCGAAGCCGTGCTCGGCCTCGGCCTCGTGGCGCTCGGGCCACTCCTGCCGGACGCTGGTGTTCTCGGTCACCATCTCGTTTGCGACGCGCTCGATCTGCTTGACCTCCTCGCGGCTCACGCGGTCGTAGTGGTTTACGTCCAGCCGCGAGCTGTCGACGCCTTTCTGGGCGCCGGCCTGCCGGACGTGATCGCCGAGCACCCGCCGCGCGGCCGCGCCGACGATGTGGGTCGCGGTGTGGTGCTGCATCAGGCGCCGGCGGCGTTCGGCGTCGATCTGTCCCGTGACGAACTCCCCTTTCCCGGGGCTGTCGGTGGTCCGGTGGAGGATCACGCCGTCGCGGCGCTGGACGTCGACCACCTCGACGCTGCCGTCCTCGCTCACGAGCGCCCCGTGGTCGGCGGGCTGGCCGCCGCCTTCCGGGTAGAACATCGTCTGGTCGAGCACCACGTCGTACCCCTCCTCGCGGTCGAGCACGTCGAGGACGACCGCCTCGAACTCCATGCGGTCCTGATCCTCGTAGTAGAGCTGGTCGGTCTCCGGGAGGTCCCCGACGCGGTCCGCCTCCTCGTCCGCTTCTTCGAGCGCCTCCTCGGCGTCGTGGCGCTCGGCGACCAGCGAGTAGAAGTCGTCGGGCTCGTTCACGTCGGCGCCGCGCTCGGCGGCGATCTCGGCGACCATCGACGGCTGGATCCCGTGGGAGTCGTACAGCTCGATCAGCTGCTCGGTCGGGATCGGCGTCCCGGCCGCGGCGTGGTCGTCGGCCAGCTGCTTCACCTTCCGCCGGCCGCGTTCGAGCGTCTCCTCGTACTTGCGCTCCTCGGTGCGGACGATGTCGCGGATCGTGTCGCGGTTCTCGTACCCCAGCCGCTCGGCCTCGCGGTCGACCAGTTCGTCGAGCGGCACGTCGATCCCCACGTCGTCGACCAGCCGTTTGGTCCGGCGGAGCACCATCCGGGCGAGGTAGCCCGTACCGACGTTCGAGGGGACGATCTCGTCGCCGAACATGTAGGCGAGACAGCGCGCGTGGTCGGCGATCGCGTAGATCGACTCCAGCGGCTCCATCAGCGCTTCGAGCCGCTCGACGCTCACGTCCAGCCGGTCGGCGATGTTGTCGCGGGCGGCCTCCATGTCCTCGGCCTCGTCGATGTCCATGTGGCCCGCGAGCTTGGAGGCGCGATGGACGAGCTCCTGCTCCTCCTCGCTCATCTCGATCCCGGCGTTGTCCTTCAGGAACTCGATGGACTCGGGGTAGATCGCCTCGTACACGGTCGGTGTTCCCTGACTCATCCACGTCCAGCGCTCGATCCCGTACCCCGTGTCGACGACCCGGCGGTCCATCTCGGAGTACGTGTTGCCGTCCTTCATCTCGTACTCGCCGTCGGGATCCTGTTCGAGCATCATGAACACGAGCGTCGCGAGTTCGAGCCCCTTGTAGATCACCTCGAAGGCGGGGCCGGCGTTGCCGCCGCCGACCCACGGGTCCTCGATGAACGTGATCTCCTCGCGGGGGACGCCCATCGACGAGAAGAACTCCTCGCAGTACTCGACACACTGGTCCTTCCAGTACACTTCGCCCTCGTAGGCGTAATCCGTCCCGTCGTCGGCGTTGAACGCGTGGTGGCCGCCCATCTCGAACGCCATCGTGTGGCGGCCGGTTTTCCCGACGTTGTCGATGTCCTGCATCCGGATGCAGGGCTGGGAGACGACCAGCGGGTTCGCCGGCGGCGGCGACTCGCCGCTGGTGACGTGGGGCTGGAAGTCGTAGATGGAGGCCTGCGTCAGCAGCACGTCGTCGCGCCAGCGGTTGGCCGCGACGGGTGCGGGGTCGACCCGCTCGTGGTCGTGCTCCTCGAAAAAGGAGAGGAACGCCTCGCGCATCTCCGCCAGCGAGTACGACTCGTCGAACCCGGGATCGTCGATGAACCCGTAGTCCTCACAGGGGGGCTCGCCGCAGGTGTCACGCTCGACGCGGCTCCAGAAGTGGGCGCCACACGACGAACAGGTCTGCCGTTCGAACCCGTTCTCGGCGAAGTAGTCGAGACGGTACTCGCTCTCGAGCTCACTCATTACCGGATGTGGTCAACCGCCGGGCAAAAGGATTCCGGGGTTCGTGCGGGCGAGTCGATCGATCACCGACGGACGGAAGCCCCTGACCCGGCCGCGTTCCCGCCCTTCCCCGGTGGCGTCAGACGCTCCTTCCGAGGCGCTCCACCGAAACACATATGCCACCGTCTCGCAAGAGAAACAGTAGCTGTCTACACTGTGGCACATCGAACCGAGATCCTCGTGGTCGGCGAGAACCCCTGCGGGGCAGTGGGATCGCTGCTCGATCGGGGGGAGTTCACCGGCCGCGTCGAGGCGCCCGGGGCGGCGGTCGCTGCGTTCGAAGAGTCACATCCGGACTGTTTGGTCGTCTGTGGCGACTCGGTCCCGGCGTCGCTGGCGGCCGCGGCCTCCGAGGCCGGCTGCCCGATCGTCGACTGTCAGGCGGAGACGGTCCCCACCCGGAGCGAAGAGGGGGACGCGGACGACGACTCCGCGACCGACCTCGGCGATCGCGTGACGGCGGCCGTCGGCGGCACGCCCAACCGCGAGCGGATAGCCCGACTCCACGAGGGCTCCGCGGAGCTCGTCGGGTTCGAGGAGCGATCGAAGCTCCACCAGCGGATCGTCGAGATCGGAACCGAAGTGCTCGGGTTCGGTATCGCGGTGCTCTATCTCTACGACGGCGACGGGTTCCGGCTCGCGGCCTCGACCGACCCGGATACTCCGGAGACGGCCGATCCGGGGTTCGGCATCCTCTCGGCGGTGCGCCGGACCGGCGAGCCGGCGATCGTCGACGACATCGAGAACCACCCGGTCGCCGAACAACGCGTCGAGGAGCTACGCTCCGGCATCGCGGTCCCTTTCGGCGATATCGGCGTGTTCGGCGGTCTCTCGCCCGAGGTGGGGAGCTACGACGAGACCGATCTGGAGTTCGCCCAGCTACTGGCTAACCACGGTGCACAGGTCGACGCCCGGATACGCGCCCAGCAGAGCCTCCGCAACCGTCAGGTTCGGATCACCCGACTCCACGAGGCCGCACCGTCGTTGATCGGCGCCGAGACCGAGTCGGCGCTGTACCAGCGGGTGGTCGACATCGCGGCGGGCGTACTCGAACTCGACCAGTCGGTGCTCCTGATGGAACAGGACGGTGAACTGCACCCGGTCGGCGGCCAGACCGACAGGCTGGACCGGGTGTCGACTGAAGCGGGCATCGTCGGCCGGACGTACAACGAGGAGCGCTCGTTCCTCGTCGATAACGCCGAGGTCAACCCCGACGCCGAGCCGGCCGACGAGACGGTCAGATCCGCGATCAGCGTCCCCGTCGGGAGTTCGGGGGTGTTCCAGGTAATCTCCGACGAGACCGGCACGTTCGACGAGGAGGACCTCGAACTCGTGGAGCTGCTGGTCGGCTACGCGGAGTCGACGCTCGACCGTATCCGCTCGGAGGAGGCGCTCCGGGAGTCCCGACGGGTGATCGAGCGACTCCACACGTCGGCGATGGAGCTCGGCGCGGTCGAGACGGAAGCGGAGCTGCTCGACATCGCGATCGACGCCGCCGAGGACGTGCTCGATCTGGACATGAGCAAGCTCGACTTCCGGGACGGCGACATGCTCGTCCCCGTCGCGGAGTCGGGCGGCATCTCCGATGACGCCGGGCGGAAGATGCACATCTCGGAGGGGATCGCGGGGAAGACCGCCCGCACCGGCGATTCATTCCTGCTCACGGACATCCACAGCGACCCCGACTCCCGGCCCACCAGCCCGGAGTTCGAGTCGGCGATCTCGGTGCCGGTCGGCGACCTCGGAGTGTTTCAGGCGGTCTCGACCGAGCCCGAGGCGTTCGACGAGGAGGATCTCGAACTCGCGGAGCTGCTGATGACCCACGTCGCGGTCGCGCTGCAGCGTGTCCGTGCGGAGGCCGACCTCCGGCGCCAGCGGGACAGCCTCGAAGCGCTGTTCGAGAACATCCCGGGCGCCGCCGTCTCCTACGAGATGATCGACGGCGAGCCCATCGTTCGGCGGGTCAACGGCGCGTTCGAGCGCACGTTCGGCTACGACGCCGACGAGATCGAGGGCGAGTCCCTCGACGAGTACATCGTCCCGCCCGGGAGCGAGACGGAGGCAGACTCGTACAACGCCCAGCTCGCGGACGGCGAACGGGTCCAAACCGAGGTCGAACGCGAGACCGTCGACGGCTCCAAACATTTCCTGCTGCAGGTCACGCCGCTGGAGGTCGGCGAAGCGAACGCGCCCGGCTACGCCATCTACTCCGACGTGAGCGAACGGCGGGAGCGCGAGGCCGAACTCCGCCGGCAGAACGAGCGCCTCGATCAGTTCGCGAGCGTCGTCTCCCACGACCTGCGCAACCCTCTCAACGTCGCGTCGGGCTATCTCGACCTCGTCAGGGAGACCGGCGATCTCGACAAGCTCGACAACGCCGAGGACGCGCTCGACCGGATGAACCACCTCGTCACCGATCTGCTGACGCTGGCCCGCGAGGGGCAAGACGTCGGCGAGACCCAGCGGATCGATCTCGCCGGCATCGCGCGGGAGGCGTGGACCCACGTCGCGACCGAGGGGGCGTCACTGGCCGTCGACGCCGACGGGACGATCGACGCCGACCCCGATCGACTGATCGAACTGTTCGAGAACCTCTACCGGAACGCGGTCGAACACGCCGGCCCCGATTGCACCGTGACCGTCGGCACGCTCCCCGATCGCGAGGGCTTTTTCGTCGCCGACGACGGTCCCGGCATCGACGACGGCATCAACCCGTTCGACACGGGCGTCACCACCAGCGACGAGGGGACGGGGTTCGGCCTCCCGATCGTCGAGAGCATCGCCGAGGCCCACGGCTGGTCGGTGTCGGTCGTCGAAAGCGCGGACGGCGGCGCTCGGTTCGAGTTCGAGACCGCGTAGCCGTCCCGCTCGATCGAAAACGGCCGTCGAGCCGTCTCTCAGGGCGCCGTCACCAGCACGAACACGAGCAGCGCGGCGGCGGCGACCAGCAGTACGTGACCCGCCGCGGCGAGCGCGGCGGGGATCCCCGCAGCGAGACGCTCGAACGGGGTCAGCGGTTCGCCGAACACGTCTTCTTCGAGGGTTGCGATGGACATGGTCCTTCTACCTAATCGTTGTACCCCCTCCGAAAAGTCGGGTCCGACGATTCCGAGAAACTGGGAACGCCGGTGGCCGCCGGGACCGGCCTCAGCGCTCGGCCATCGCGGCCCGCACGGAGTCGATCGCCCCCTCGATATCGCCGTCGCTCACGTCCCAGTTCGTGGTGAACCGCACCGTCGTCTCGCCGAACGCCACCGCGAGCACGCCGTGCTGTTCGATCTCGCCGACGAACGCCTCCGCGTCCAGCCCGGTCCCCGCCACGTCGGCGACGACGATGTTGGTGTCCGGTTCGGTCGTCTCGATCCCGTCGATCCCGCCCAGCCCCTCGGCGATGCGCTCGGCGCGCCGGTGGTCGTCCGCGAGGTGGCCGCGGTTCTCCAGCGCGAGCAGCCCGGGCGCGGCGATCATGCCGGCCTGTCGCATCCCGCCGCCGAACAGCTTCCGGGTCCGACGCGCGCGGTCGATGAACGCCTCATCGCCGACGAGCATCGAGCCGACGGGGGCGCCCAGCCCCTTCGAGAGACAGAACATCACGCTGTCGGCCGACTCGGCCAGTTCGGCGGCGTCGGTGTCGAGGGACTCGGCGGCGTTGAACAGCCGCGCGCCGTCTAAGTGGACGGGGACACCGTGGTCGTGGGCGACCTCGGCCGCGGCGTCGATCTCCGCCTTCGAGATCGCGACGCCGCCGCGGTAGTTGTGGGTGTTCTCCAGACAGAACAGCCCCGTGCCGGCCTCGTGGAGCCCCTCCTCGACGATCCCCTCCCGGACCTGCTCGGGTGTGGGGACGGCCGACTCGCCGAAGTCGAGCAGCCGGGTCTGGAGGCTGCTCAGCTGGGCGACCGCACCGAGCTCCCACTTGAGGACGTGGGCGTGCTCGTCGGCGAGTAGCTCCTGCCCGCGGTCGGTGTGGGTCCGGATCGCGACCTGATTGCCCATCGTGCCGCTGGGGACGAACAGGCCGGCCTCCTTCCCGAGAATCTCGGCGGCGCGAGCTTCGAGTTCGTTGACGCTCGGATCGTCGCGGTACACGTCGTCGCCGACCTCGGCGTTCTTGGCGGCCTCCCGCATCGCGTCCGACGGCTTGGTGACCGTGTCGGAGCGTAAGTCTACGACCATGCTGATGGGTGGGTGGAGGGGAGGAATAAGGGGTACGGTGCCGTGGGAGTGTTTCCGGATTCGGGCTGTTGGGTGGGGTTGGTGTCTGGTGAGATAGCGACGACGATAACGGTGTCACGAACACGGTGCAAGCCCTCTATAGATGGGTCAATGGCCGCGTGACTGTCAGCTCCGGCAACACCGTGAAAGCCCCTCACCGCTCGGCTCCCGGGACTCGCTGCGCTCCTCAGTCGCTCCGCTCCCTGCGGTGCTTGCTTCGTCCGGGTTCGCCGAGCGGTGAGCCCCTTTCAGCCCCACCCACCAGCCCAGCCCTCGATCCTCCCCAGCCGACTCGCTCGCGGTGCTCGCTCGTCCCTCGCGCGCTCGTTCGCGCACGGAGGCGCTCACGTCGCGCGCCGACCGCGACGGCGGTGCGGTGGCCGTGGACGCCTCGCGGCCGCCGACGGTCGACGCCGGCAGGGGCTTTCACGGTGTTCTCAGTTACCCAAGCACGCTTCCACCGTCTCGAAAAAGGACCACCAACGGAGACGCCGAACTCTACAGCTTCGCGTACGGCCCGCCCTTCGCCTCGGTTAGCCGATCCACCTGCTCGTCACTCAACTCGATCTCCGCCGCACCAAGATTCTCCTCCAACTGCTCGACAGTCCGAGCCCCAACGATCGGCGCGGTCACGCCGTCGCGGTGCATCAGCCACGCCAGCGCGGTCTGAGCCGGCGACGCGCCCACCTCGTCGGCGACCTCGTCCAGCACGTCGTGCACGTCGAAGTTCGTCTCGGTCAGGTAGGCGCTCTCGAACCGGCTCGACTCTGCGGCCCGGGACTCGCCGGTGAGGCCGTCCTCGCGGTCGTACTTCCCGGTCAAAAAGCCCTGCCCGAGCGGGCTCCACGGGCAGACTGCCAGCCCCTCCTCGCGGGCGAACTGGAGGTAATCCCCCTCGATCTCGCGGTCGACGAGGTTGTACCGGGGCTGGAGCACGGTGAACGGCTCCCAGCCCTCCGCGCGGGCGATCTCGTTGGCCTTTGCGACCCGCCACGCGTTGGGCGAGAGCGTCGACGCGCCGAGGTAGTGGACCTTGCCGTCCTCCACGAGGCCGTTCAGCGTCTTCATCGTCTCGCGGGTCGGCGTCTCCCCGTCCCAGCGGTGGAGGTAGAGCACGTCGATGTACTCCGTCCCGAGCCGGTCGAGGATCTCGTCGACGCGGTGGCGGAGGTTCTTCCGGTTCGTCCCGCGGCTGTTGGGGTCGCCCTCCCGGATCTGCCAGTAGATCTTGGAAGCGACCGTGAACCGCTCGCGGTCGCGCTCGGTCAGCCAGTCGCCGATCCACTCCTCTGCCTGCCCGCCGCCGTACACGTCGGCGGCGTCGATGTAGTGCCCGCCGGCGTCGGCGTAGGCGTCGAGCAGCGTCTTGGCGCGATCCTCGCCGATTTCGAGGTTGCCAGCCTCGGTCTCGCGGCCGAACCGCCACGTCCCGAACTGCAGTTCGCTGGTCTGGAGCCCGCTCTCGCCGAACGGGACGAAGTCGAGGTCGGTATCGCTCATGTGTCCGTCCGTTGGGGCGAACGGGGGAAAAGCGTTGACCAATCGGCGGTCCGGGACGCGCTCGGGCCACCGTTATCCCGGGGCGGACGCCATACCCGGTATGGCCGACCGCCGCTTCGCCGCCGCCGACGTGCCCGCCCCCGATCACCGACTGGCCGACACGGCTGCCAACCGCCACTACGTGTGGGACCCCGACCTCGACCCGGCGATCACCGTCGAACCGGGCGAGGTCGTCCAGTTCGACTGCCGGGACGCCTACGACCGACAGCTGCCACGAGAGCCGACCGCCGAGGACGTGAGCGCCGTCGACGCAGAGGGCCATCCGCTGGCTGGTCCCGTCGCAGTCGCGGGCGCCGAGCCGGGCGACACACTCCGCGTCGACCTGCTCGCGTTCGAACACGAAGGCTGGGGCGCCACGGCGGTGCCGCCGGGCGACAGCGGCAGTGGGCTGCTCCCAGAATCGTTCCCGGAGGCACACGTCCGCGCGTGGGATCTGGACGCGACGGCGGACGGCACGCCGGTCGCCCGCTTCCGCGACGACGACGCGCCGGCCGTCTCCGTCCCCATCGCGCCGTTCCCGGGGAACCTCGGCGTCGCCCCTGCCGAGGGCCCGGCCAGCACGATGCCCCCGCGGAACGTCGGCGGCAACGTCGACGTGAAACACCTCACCGCCGGCTCGACGCTGTACCTGCCCGTCGAGGTCGCCGGCGCGCTGTTCTCGATCGGCGACTGCCACGCCGCACAGGGCGACGGCGAGGTCTGCATCACCGGGATCGAGGCACCGATGTCGGTGACTGCGCGGTTCGACCTCGCCGACCGGTCCGTGAGCCAGCCGGAGTTCGAGACCACCGGCCCGTTCACTCCGAGCGGGCGGGACGAGCCGATGTACGCGACGACGGGCATCGCGCCGGACCTGATGGACGCGACGAAGAAGGCGGTCCGACACATGATCGCCCACCTCCACGAGCGCCGCGGCCTCTCCCGGGCGGACGCCTACGTGCTTTGCTCGGCGGCCGTCGACCTCAAGATCAGTCAGGTGGTCGACGCCCCCAACTGGACGGTGACGGCGTACCTCCCGGAGTCCGTGCTCGACTGAGGAAATGAGTCGAACACGTTCGGCTATAGCCGTATTCGGGCGGCGGTCGTACCGGCTCGCATGAGCACCGTCGAGACTGAACAGGCGGCGACGACCACTGTCGAGGTGAAAGCCACCGGCCACGTCCGCCGGGAGCTCGGCGACCACGAGTTCGAGTTCACGTTCGCGGGCGACACGCTCGGCGCATTCCTCGATGCCTTCTTCGCGAAGCACGGCTGCGAGGAGATGCTGCTGGCCGAAACGGAGGCCGAGGAGACCCACAGCGGCTGGGCGGAGTACCCGGGCGAGCCCCCGGGCCGCTGGGAGCGCAACCCCGAGGGCGAGCGGACCCGGGCGTTCGCCCGCGTGCTCGTGAACGGGAAGTTCAACGAACTACTGGACGGCTTCGGGACCGAGCTCACCGACGGCGACCGGGTCGCGCTGGTGTACCCGTTCATGTTCTGTCTGTAGCGGCGTTGTCGACGACGATACGGGCCGCTCCGGCGTGTTTCGCTCCGATCCGACCGGCGTTTGGGATCTCGCTGGAGGCGATCGACTCCCTTCGAGACCGCCCCCTCGTCGATCCACGGTTCGCGCTGCGAGTCGAACGAGCGGAGAAAGTTCGGGTCGGCCGAGTGCGGTCGGCCTCACCGGCTGATGCGTCTTCCAGAACTACGGGTCGGAGTGCTTCCAAGTGACGAACGCTGCGGTTACACAGCAGCTGAGCACGACGAGTGCCATCCCCGGCCCGACGACGGTGCCGGTCGCGGCGACACTGACGATCGACGCAGCGGTACCGGCAGCCGCGGCGGCTGGCTCCTGCCACAGCTGGGTCGCCGTCGCTGATTCGCCGCCGGCGGCCTCGTCGCCGTCGGTGGCTCCGTCGCGCTCGGCGTCTACTTCGGGCAGCGCCTCTGACCGACTCGGCCGCGCGCTCGTCCCCACGACGCCGACGGGGTGGCCGCCACGACAGCGCCCCGGTCCGGACGAGCGCCCGAGGTACTGCAGTGGCGCGTTTCGGTGGCCGTACGCAGGGCGTGGGCGTGGCTGCCGCCATCCGATGTCCCTTTCCGGGTCGACGGCGTCGATACCGGTATGAACGAGCGTTCACGCACCGTTTCTCGGCGGGGTGGCCGACGATGACCGGGAAGGACGACTACTACAACCGCGCCAAGCAGGAGGGGTACCGCGCCCGCTCGGCGTACAAGCTCCAGCAGCTCGACGACACCGCGAACCTGTTCGACGACGGGGATACGGTCGTCGACCTCGGCGCCGCCCCCGGCGGGTGGCTGCAGGTCGCTGCCGAGGAAGTCGGCCCGCAGGGGAAAGTCGTCGGCGTCGACCTCCAGCGTATCGACGACCTCGACGACCATCAGGTGAGCACGATCCCGGGCGACATGACCGAGGACGAGACGCAGGACCGCCTCCGCCGCGAGCTCGGGGGCGCGGAGGCCGACGTGGTGATCTCGGACATGGCGCCGAACATGACCGGCGAGTACGAACTCGACCACGCGCGCTCGGTCCATCTCGCCCGGACCGCCTTCGAGACCGCGACGGAGTTCCTGAAGCCCGGCGGCGACTTCGTCGCCAAGGTGTTCCAGGGGAAGGACTTGGACGAGCTCGAAGCCGACATCGAGGAGTCGTTCCAGTACGTCCGGCGCGTGAACCCCGAGGCCTCGCGGGACGCCTCCAGCGAGGTGTATCTGGTCGCGAAGGGGTTCACCACCGCGCCGGTCGCGACGGGCGATCGGCTCACGGTCGAGATCACCGACACCGGCACGGAGGGCGACGGCATCGCGAAAGTCGACTCGTTCACGGTGTTCGTCGCCGGCGCCGAGGAGGGCGAGGAGGTCGAGGTCACGGTGACCGACGTGAAACCCAACTTCGCGTTCGCCGAGCGCGTCGAGTAGCGGGCGATCGGTCGGCAGCGAGCCGACCCGCCGCGACACTGCAGGACGGTCTGACCGCGGCCCACGACGTGCTCCGCGCAGGGGCTCGGGGGAGCGCCGGAGAGTCCGGCCGCTCAATCGAGCCGCAGCAGCGTCGAGCCCGTCCGCCAGTTGTACAACTCGACGAGGGTCCCGACGGCCATCAGCGCCGCGAGCCCGGCAGTGATCAGCGAGTCGTTGCTCACCGCCTGCATCCCGAACAAGAGGGTGAGCACGCCGAACTCGACGGGCACGTGGGCCGGGTGCGACCGAACCTTCGGGCTGGCACTCGCACCGAAGAAGACGGCCGCGAGCGCCAGCGGCGCGTAGAGCACCAGCGGGTCGTCACCCCCGGTGACGCCGAAGACGAACCCCACACCGGTGAGGAGAGCGAGCACGAGGTGGAACAGCGACCACCACCGACCGGAGGTGTCCATCGTCGGCGACGACGGGCGGTCCGGTGAAAACCGTGGCGGCTACAGTCGGAGATACGTCGTTCCCGCCCGCCAGTTGTACAGTTCCACCAGCGTCCCCACCGCGCTGAACACGGCGAGAATGCCGACGAACAGCGCGCCGCTGCCGACGTAGGCGATGGTGCAGACCGCTGCCGCGAACGCCGCGCCGAGAGCGTTGTACGCGCCGTGTTCCCGGACCCGTGGCATCGCGCTGGCAGCGAAAAACGCCGTCCCGAGGACGACCAGCCCGTACGCCCACCGGGCAGGGCTCCCCGGGCGGACGACGAACGCGACGCCGACGGAGACGATCAGTACCGCCGCGGCGGCGTACAACGCCGTCTGCACTCGTTGTTCGTCCATCGCCGTCCACTCGGACCGCCGGCGAGAAAAAGCCATCCAGTCGTCGTCACTCCGCTCGGGCGGCGTCGGCGTCACGGCGGTAGCTGTACAGTTCGACGATCAGCCCGCCCGCGGCGAGGATCGCGAACAGGCCGATCGCGTCGACGACTGCGGCGTCGAGGCCGGGCGACGAGTCGACGACGAGATACCAGAGCGCGAACAGCACAGCGGCGTAGCCGGCGTTCAGGACACCGTAGGCTGGGTGGGCACGGACGCGGGCGAACGCGCTGGCCCCGAAAAAGCCCGCACACAGAACGAGCATCGCGACCGCCGCGGGGTCGACGGGGCCGGCGACGAACACGACTCCGACTGCGGCTGCCGCGGCGGCGACGGCGGCGACGGTCAGCAGCCCGTTCAGGAGGAACTCCCAGTCCATACCTGCGGCGTCGGCGCGGCCGAACAAAGAGCTACCGGGAGTCTACGACGCGAACAGCCGGCGCTCACCCGCGTCTCGCCGACGGACCGCACCGACGACGGCGTAGACAAATGGCGTGTCGATCAGCGCGATCGCGAGCTTCAGCACGTACTGGCCGACGATCAGCGCGGCGACGCTCGGCGCCGGGCCGCCGCCGACCAGCGGCAGCCCCAGTTCGGTGCCGATCCCGGCGTTCGGCAGCACCCAGAACGCGACGCCGACGAAGATCACCGTGTCGATGAGCTGGCTGCTCGCCGTCGAGCCGATGTTGCGCAGCCAGAGCTTGTCGCCGTCGGTGAGCTGCTTCAGCCGGTGGAAGACGAGCACGTCCCAGTTCTGACTGACGACGTACGCCAGCAGGCTGCCGGCGACGATGTTCGTCGACGCGCCGAGCACCGAGGCGAACGTGCTCGCGAACTCGGGGTTCGCGCCGGGGGCGACGATCGTGCTCCAGACCAGCGCCAGCACGACGAAGTTCATCAGGAAGGCGACGTTGACCAGCTCGCGGGCGGCCTGTTTCCCGTACAGTTCGGCGTAGCAGTCCGACGCGAAGTACGTCACGGCGTACGCGAGCGCCGCACCCGGCAGCGCGAGCGCGCTGCCCGCGACCGGGATCGAGAACGGCAGCTGGACGGAGAGCAGCTTCGCCGCGGTGAGCTGGGCGACGACGAGCGCGGTGACGAACAGCGCCACCAGTAGCAGGCGGTCGACCGGGAGCGGGCGGCGGTCGGCGCTCATTCCTCCTCCTCCAGCCGACCCTGCCGCTGGTCGATCTCGTCGAGCCGGTCGAGCGTCTTCCGGACCGACGCCCGGATCGCGTCGCTGCGGTTGACGAACTTCCCGTCGTCGCCGACGTGCTCGTCCAGATCGTCGAGCAGTTCGTCGGGAATCTCGACGGAGACCTTCGTCATCGGTCGCCCTCCGGTCCACGCGGTCGACCGGCGACACGCCGTGCTGTCGATGTTCGCAGAGTCATACTGAGAGAGTACCCGAGCGGACGCAAAAGCGCACCGTTCGTCGGTCACCGCCGCCGGTCCACCCTACCCGTCGTCTCTCGTGGCGCCGATCGTGGGTTTCCGGAGGTTGCGGCGCCCGCCGAGAGTGAGCACGTACAGCAGCCCGAGGCCGACGCCGTAGGCCGCCATCAGCGGGATCGTGATCATGATCATCGTGAGCGCGTCCGCCGGCGTCAGCAGCGCCGCCACGAGCATCATGCCGATCATCACCTCCCGCCAGCGGTTCCGCATCGCGGTGTAGGGGATCCCCGCGGTGTTCAAAAGCGCCATCAGCACCGGTACGTCCGCGAGGATGCCGATCCCGGCGGTGGTGAAGAAGATCAGCCAGAAGAAGTCGGTGATCCGGTAGCTGATCGTCATGTTCGCCGACAGCGCGTCCTCGACGAGGTAGGAGATCACCCGCGGCGCCACCTGGAGGTAGCCGAACACGAGCCCGCCGAGCAGCCCCGCGCTCAGCAGCGCGGCCCAGCCGAAGATGACCTCACGGCGCCCGCGCACGAACCCGCGGTCACGCAGGGCGGGCCACGCGAAGTAGGCGATCAGCGGCAGGGCCGCGGCGACGCCCAGCAGCGCCGAGAACTTCACCTCGAACACCAGCGCCTCGACGGGGTGGAGCGCGATCACCTTCGACGCCTCCGCGGCGGTCTGGCCGGGTTCGAGCACCTCGCCCGGGACGCGGGCGAGGAAGTCGGCGTACACGTCGCGGATGCCGCCCGTGTACAGCCAGAAGAACGACCCCGCCATCACGGCCATGAACGTCCCGACGATGTAGAACAGCCCCGAGGTGAGCGAGCCGAGGATGAACTGGATGTCCTTGTAGTAGCCGCCGATGTCGTCCTCGTCGGTGTCGTCGGCGAACTCGTCGAGGAACGTGCTGCCGGCGCGCTGGGTGCGGTCGCTCACGCTCCCCGGCTCCGCCTCCTCTTCCTCGGCTTCCTCCTCGGCGGCGGTGGTCGCGTCGTCGTAGCGGTCGAGGAGGAGCCGTGCGCGGGCGTCGTCGTCGGCTGCCAGCGCGCGGTTGGCGTAGAAGTTCGCCTCCTGCTCGCTCAGCGCCGTGAACGTCGCTGGCGGCGCGCGTTCGAGCTCCTCGGTCGAGAGCTGGCCGACGTTGACCGCGGTCGGGTCGGTGCCCGCGAAGTAACACGCGAGCAGGACGTAGATCCCGACGAGAACGGCGACGAACGCGAGCACCCCGGCGGCGGCGATGCCGGCGGCGACGACCGTCGAGTAGCCGAGCGTCGGCACCGCGAACTCGAAGCCGCCCTGCGTGAGCAGCGCGTTCACCTCGCCCGGGTAGCCGAGGACGGCGTACGCGAGGCCGAACAACACCACTGCGAGCACGGTGAGGGGCTGGCCCTGTTGACGGAGTCGCTGCCCCCAGTCGACCCACGCACGGCCGCGCTGGATCGCGCCGATCGGGCCGACAGGCGTGAACAGCGGGTCGGTCTCGTGGGTCGGCGGCTCGGGGGCGTCGGGGTCGGGTTCGTGGGCCTCGTCGTGGCGGTCGAGGATGGCTTGTGCTTTCCCGTGGTCGCCCTCGTCGATGGCGTTCTGTGCGGCCTCTAGCGCCTCGGGCTCGCTCATCGACTCGAACGCCTGAATCGGCGCCGCGCGGACGCCGTCCTCGTCGAGCGTTTCGAGGTCGATCCCGGCCGGATCGCCCATCTCGCTGTCGGGCTCGATCGTCTCTTCGAGTTCGCGGTACGCGAACAGCAGCAGGCCGATCACGGCGAAGACGGCGCCGATCGCGAGCCCGACCAGCACGACGTTCGCGGTCGCGGACAGCGACGTGAGGCCGTCGACTGCGGGCGCGCGGTAGCTGCTCCCGATCGCTTCGAGCGCGGCGTTGGCGGCGTCGCGGCCGCCGGTGTTCGCGTAGAGCCACGCGACGGCGACGCCGGCGACGAGCAGCGCCGCGGTCGCGTTCCAGTTGCGCCGGAGCACGCCGCCGACGGAGAGCCGCTCGCTGCCGCGTTTCATCGTCACCGCGAACTTCGCGAGGTAGAGGCTGAAGCCGTACAGCACGAGCAGCGGCGCCGCCCACATGATCTGGGTGAACGGGTCCGGCGGCGAGAACACGGCGCCGAAGACGAAGATCGCGACGACGGCGTAGCGCCACTTGTCCCGGAACTGCTCGTAGGGGACGATCCCGGTGTAGGAGAGCCCGGTGATGGCAAGCGGCATCTGGGCCGCCAGCCCGAACGAGAACGTCAGCAGCAGCACGAACTCGGTCCAGAGAACGATCGACCAGTAGGGGGCAAAGCCCGCCGACACCGCGTTGCCGGCGAGGAAGTTGAACATGATCGGGAAAAAGAGCAGGTAGCCGTACGCCATCCCGCCCATGAACAGTACCCCCGAGAGCATCACGATCGGCACGGCCTTCCACAGCGGGATCGGCACCTCCGGCCAGTGGCCCCGCTCCTTCAGGGCATCCCGGGAGAAGTAGACGAGGACGGGCGAGGCGACGATGATCCCCGCGACGAGCGAGATCTTCGCCTGCAGTAGGATAACGTCGAAGGGGGTCTGGGCGATGATGTCGAACTGCGACTGGAGCTCCGCGGGCATGCGCTGGGTGGTGACGCCTTTGAGCCACACCCAGACGCCCCTGCGGAGCGCCATGAACACGCCCATGAAGCCGATGAGGAAGACGATGAACACTTTCTGGAGATCCTTCTGTGCGGATCGGAGCACCGCACCCGCCGTCTCCCGCCCCTCGGCGATGGCGCGCTGGGTATCGTCGTCGAGCGCGCTGGACATAGCGAGAACGAGCCACTTCGGCGTTATCAACCTTTCCACCTCGCGGGCGGGCGATCCGGAAAGGCCTATAAGACCGCGTGAGGGATATCGACCCATATGGCCGAGGAACCGGACGACGAGGAGGGACGGGAGCCGTCCGACTCGTCAGAACCCGGTTCCGACGAGGAGCGGACGGAGTCGGAGGTCGAACCCGAAGTCGAGCCCGAACTGACCGACTCGGACGAGTCGGAACCGCACGAGGAGGACGACGACGCAGACGATGACACGGCGGACGACGCGGTCGACGACGTGAGCGAGCCGGACGAGGAGGACGACGACGCCCCGGAGTTCACGAACGTCGAGGGGCTCGGCCCAGACAACGACGCGCGCGAGGACGAGAACGACTCCGGAGAGGGGGAGGACGACGGCACCGACGAGGACGACGACGAGTTCGAGGCCGAACACGTTTTCGAGGATTACGACATCACCGAGACGCCGACGCGCCCCGAGGAGCGCGGCGCGACGATGCCGTCGGTGGAGGACGACGAGTCCGAGTCGAACGACGATGGGTTCGATACGGACGACGGGCTGCTCGGTGAGGGGCCCGACTCGGACCAGGAGATGCCGCTTGCGGCCCACATCGAGGAGATGATGAAGCGGCTGTCGGTGGTGTTCATCGTCGGCGGCGCGGTGGCGCTGACGCTTTTGGGGCTGGGTCAGCTGTTCGAGCAGGTGCCCACGGCGGTGGACATCATCGACGCGCTCTGGAACAACGCGATCCCCGGCGCGCCGGAGATCGAAGGCCGTCGGCCGCGAGTGTACGGCCCGCTCGAACTGTTGCTCACCAAGCTCAAGGTGACCGCGCTGGCGGGGCTGCTCGTGGCGCTGCCGGTGTTCGTCTACGAGACGTACATGTTCATGCGGCCCGGGCTCTACCCCCGGGAGCGGCGGTACTACATCTCCGCGATCCCGACGAGCCTGATCCTCGGGACGATCGGGATGGCGTTCTCTCACTTCGTGATCATCCCGGCGATCATGAGCTACTTCACGGTGTACACCGACGAGAACGTCGCCACCGTCGCTTACGGGCTCGAAAGCACGTTCTCGCTGATCATCGTCCTGATGAGCTACATGGCGGTGATCTTCCAGATCCCGCTGTTCATCATGCTCGCGATCATGATGGGGATCGTCACTCGGCAGTGGCTCGAAGACAAACGCCTCCTCTTTTGGGGTGGGTTTCTCACTATCGCGTTCCTCGTCAACCCCGACCCGACGGGGATGACGCCGTTCATCATCGCGGCGACGATGATCGTGCTCTACGAGGGGACGCTGGCGCTGCTGCGCTGGACGGGGAACTGAGGCGCTATCGGTGACTGCCACCATTTACGGTCGCGCTATCTCGACTGATAGTTTGGACGACGGAGTTTTCTGACTGCGATGTCTCCGCCCAATGGCCCCACAGTAACGGGGCGTTCCTACGATCCGGCCGGGGATCGGCGGCAGTAACTCCTGCCGTCGTCCTCAGCAATCGTGTCGGGAAATTGAACCTTTTCGAGCCTGATAATTAGGCCATGCTGTTTATACGTCTTGACTTAGTCTGAACAGTCAGGCGCGGTCAGAGGCTCTCGCCGATGTGCGGTAATGTGAGCCTACTAACCGGGTCGTAGGAAAATCAATGAAACAGAAAATCAAGTCAATCCTCGAAGAGGACCGAGGCGTTAGCCCTGTCATCGGAGTTATCCTTATGGTGGCCATCACGGTCATCCTCGCTGCGGTGATCGGGACGTTCGTTCTCGGCCTCGGCGACTCGCTCCAGCAGGCACCGCAGGCAACACTGAACGCGGAGGACGCATCGGACGACTTCGAAAACACGTCCGGAACTGATGCGTTCGAAATTTCGCAGAACGGCGGTGACTCGATCGCGCTAAACGACGTGCGAGTCGTGATTGAGAACACTAGTGGCACTGAGAGTCTCCGCTTCAGTCAGGGTAACTGGGAGGAAGCAGAGGACAACACAAACTACAACGCCACACTCAATGGCGACAATATTGAGAACCTTGACTCGCCGACTCTCGAAGTTGGGGACTCCCTCACTGTTACCGCAAAAGGCGGTGGTACTCTACTCAACTCTGACAGCACCTACCGCATCCGCCTGATCCACATCCCGTCGGACTCGATTCTGCTGGACACGGAAGTCACGCTGCGATAGACTCTCGCCGAGATTCGCTCGGTTTTTCTTTCGATAATTTGGTTAGCGGCGCTACTCCCCGACCGTTTCAGATACGGAGCTTGTTGTCTGAGAGTATCAATTTGGATAATCCGCTCGCAGCATATTTACACGCTAACCAACTCCCGAGCAATAGGGGCAACACGGAAACGCAGCCCACATCCCACTAATGAAGCAACTACTTCGATCCTTACGCGACGACGACAGCGCAGTCAGCCCGGTTATCGGCGTGATCCTCATGGTCGCGATTACCGTCATCCTCGCGGCCGTCATCGGGACGTTCGTGCTCGGGCTCGGTGACAGCCTGAATCAGGCGCCGCAGGCGACGTTGAACGCCGAGGACGCGTCGGCTGGCTACGTCAACAACACGGGTACTTTCCCCGGTAACGACAGCGCCGCAGCGTTCACCATCTCCCAAGACGGTGGCGACGCGATCGCGTTCGCCGACATCCGGATCGTGATCGACGGCGATGGGAAGAGCGCACAGTTCGAGCAGGGGAGCTGGAACGACTCCAACCTCGGCGTCTTCGTTGACGGTGCGAACCCGAGTTCCGACGCCGAGTTCGCGGTCGGTGACTCGCTGACGATCGGTAACAGCATCAACTCCGATACCGGATTCAACACCGACACCGAGTACCGCATCCGCCTGATACACGTCCCGTCGGACTCGATCCTGCTGGACACGGAAGTCACGCTGCGGTAAGCTCGACCCCCGAACGCCGTTTTTCTTCGGACGCCACGCTCGACAGCCGCAGCACTCGGTTCCGTTCACGAACAGATCCAACGATACGCCGAGGACGCGAGCGGCTCGTCGATCGATGCAGCCGGCGTGCTGTTCACGTCGGTCGTTGGTGCGGCACGCTCCCGGCTCCGTCCCTGTCACTGCTCGGCAGCTATCGACTGCCGTGGACCGGAACCGACTGCCGGCTGTCGGACTCTCGCTGTCCGCCGCTGTACTGGTGTGAGCGATCGCGTTGTCGTGCCGTATCGTCTGCCGTCGAGTCAGACGCCATCGACGCCGCGGTGGGACTGCCGCCGGCTCGGCGGTACTGTCTCCCACGCCACAGCGGCACCGCCGACGACACGACGAGCCACACGTCGGCGCCGTCGCTCTCGACTGCGGCGGCACCGAAAAGACGCGTCCGAAAAAGGACCGCTTACTGCGGCGTCGGCTCCGATCCGCCCGCGGGCTTCGTGACCTCGGAGCTCTCAAGCGCCGAGCCGGTGATGCTCTTCAGCCGGCTCACCAGCGAGTCCTTCTCGCCTTCGCCCTCCAGCGCGACTTCGAGCACCTCGGAGATGTGCGAGACCGGAATGATCTCGATCATCTCCTTGTACTCCTCTTCGATCATCACGTCCTGCTCGTTGGCCTTCGGGATGATCACGCGGTCACAGCCCGCCTTCGCGGCGGCCTCGATCTTGTGGGTCACCCCGCCGACGGGCAGCACGTCGCCCCGAACCGAGAGCGATCCCGTCATCGCCAGACTCTGATCGACGCCGATGTTCTCCAGCGCGGAGATCACCGCCGTCGCGACCGTGATCGACGCCGAGTCGCCGTCGACGCCCTGCTGGCCGGTCTGGACGAACTGGATGTGGATGTCCTTGTCCGAGATCTGCTCGTCGGTGTACTTCTTGATGATCGCCGAGACGTTCTGTACGGACTCCTCGGCCATCTCCTGTAGCTGCCCGGTGGCGATCACCTGCCCGCCCATCCCTTGGGAGGGGGTGATCTCGGCCATCACGGGCAGCATGATCCCCGAGTCCTGGCCCATGACGGCGAGCCCGTTGACCCGGCCGACCTGGTAGCCCTCGGAGACCTGCAGTTCGTAGTCCTTCCGGCGCTCGATGTAGTCGTCGGCGAGCTGCTGCTCGATCG
>Ga0207850_100300_pt1 | contig 39993 bp, 34 predicted proteins | sample 23E2SouthBayCA_FD_187746 | JGI IMG/M metagenome (GOLD analysis project Ga0207850, IMG submission 187746) | Aerobic enrichment media microbial communities from Eden Landing Ponds, California, USA - A23 E3 (3) (SPAdes) | ecosystem: Environmental > Aquatic > Marine > Unclassified | place...
GAGGCGCGAAGCGCCTCGAATGCGAGCGGCTCTGCCGCGAGCACGAGTGAAGCGCGCAGCGAGCCCCTCGACCGGAGCACTCGGGGGCTTTCACGCTGTCTGTCTTGGCGGTCTCGGCAGCAGTTGCTTCACCAAACACTACCCCTCGGCAGGCGACCGGAGCCACAGAGCGGGTCGCGGCCGGTGGCGCCGCTCGGGCGCGTCGAAACAGGCGCGAGAAGGGCTCAGACCTCGTCGGCTTCGTCGGGGCTGTCCTCGACGGAGCGTTTCATCGAGTCGCGGCGGCTCTTGGCGTCGCGGCCGGTGGCTTCGAGGAGGAAGTCGTTTTTCGCGTCGACCGCGTCGGCGGCGGCGTCGGCGTTGCCCTCGGCGATGACGTCCTCGGCGGGGCGTTCCTCGAAGTCGACCGCGAGCTTGTCTTTCTTGCCGCTGTACTCGACGGTCCCGGCGACGATGCGGTCGAAGACCGGGTTCTCCGGGTCTTCGACCACGTAGAGGTCGCTGTCTTTGTAGGACTCGGTCGCGGTGATCGGTCCGAAGTAGTCCTCGATCGTCCCCTCCATGTCTTCGATACGCTCCTCGAGGTGTTCGCCCCGGCGCATCTTGTACTCCCGCATGGTCGGGCATTTGCGACCACCGTTCTTACCTTTTTCGAGCGCGCCACGCGCCCGACCGCGCCGCGATGCCCGTGGATGGTGCCGGGTCGGTGGCCGGCGCTCACTCCTCGTCGGCGTCGGCTCGCTGGACGAGCGTGCCGCGGTGACACTCCGGACAGAAGTCCCCGGCGCGCAGCGACGAGGATTCGACTTCGGTGGTGTAGCCACACTCCGAGCACTTGAACATCCCCTCGGGGACCGTGATGGACGGGCCGGCCTCACCGTCCAGCGACGGGCCGGACACGCCCGACTCGGCCGGCTCGTCCCGCTTGGTCTCCTCGGGCCAGTCGCCCATGTCCCCCGGCGTCGTCCGGACCCCCTCGGAATCGTCGGGCCACTCGGCGGTGTCCTCGTCGACGCCGACCGCCGCGCTCGCCGCGTCGACGGCGTCGCCGGGCGTCCCCGGTTCGCTCGTCGCGTCCGCTCCGCTCGCGTCCGCCCCGCTCGTCTCCGCCTCGACCGCGCCGAGGTCCGGCGTCCGGTCGGCCCCCGCGTCGTCGCGCTCGCCGCCCGCCGCCTCCCCGACGCCGGTCGCCGGATCCGCCGTCCCGCCGGCCGCCGAGGCCGCGGCCTCGGTGGACTCCTCGTCCTCGTCGCTCCCCAGGATCTCGACTTCGGCCGTCTCGCCGGCCCGCTCGGCCGGGTCGAGCCCGTCCGGTTCCTCCGGCCACTCGCCGGGGTCGCGCTCGTCGTCGCCGTCGTCCTCGTCGGCTGGCGCCGGGTCGTCGGCACCCTCGTCGGCCGGCGCCGAATCGTCCTCGTCGGGCCACTCGCCGGGCCCGCGGTCGTCGCCGGCGTCGTCGATGATGACGGCGTCGTCCTCGCCGGCCTCGGCCGCCGCGGCGGTATCCGATTCGGCGTCCGGGATCGTCGTCTCGGTGCGCGCGTCCGCCTGGCCGGCCGCGTCGTCGCCGGTGCCCTCGATGATCTCGGCGTCGGTCCCGCCCGACGCCGTCGCGTCGCTGTCGACGTCCGTCCCGGCGTCGGCGACCGGGTCGGCGTCGCTCGCGCCGCCGTTGCCCGCGCTACCGGCGTCAGCGGGCGTCTCGAGCGTCGTCACCTCCTTGTTCTCGGAGACGACGCGCGTCTCGCCACACCGCGTGCAGGTCTCGAGTTCGGTGATCGTGATGACGACCTCGGTCCCCTCCTCCTCGCGCTCGCGTTCGACGGTCGTCTCGCCGAACCGGTGGCCGAGGAGCGAACACTTGATACTCATTGTCGTATCCTGTCGCCGTGCCATTTTAAGGGTACTGTTTGTCCACCCCTCGACAGGTGTCAGACGCCGCGAGACGTCCGCTCGCGGCCGCGCATCCGGGTCGGCCGTACCTGTCGGAGAGCCGAGGGACAAGCGTAAGACCCAGCCGTTCGAACGGAGGGGTATGCAGGCGTTGCCGGAGTACCGCGACCGAGACGACACGGAGGTCGCGGTGCTCGACGCGCTGGCCGACCGGCGCGAGGACGGAATGACTGTCTTCGAACTGCGGTCCCGAGTCGACGCCGACATCGACACGCTCGAGGCCGCGCTGGCCGACCTGAAAGACGACGGCCTCATCGAGGCCACCGAGGAGCGAGACCGAACCGTCATCCGCCCCGAAGAGGGCGTCGTCGGGTCGGTCGAGAACGACGAGGGCAACATTTTCGACGACCTCCGCGAGCGGCTCCCGTTCTGAGTGTCGTCCGGCTCGGGGCGGTTTCGGGCCGCAACCGATCAGGGTTCGGCGAGCGTCGCCGCGCAGTTGTTCGGGCCGAGTTCGAGTTCGAACGCCTCGTCGTCGCTCGCGGACTCACGGCCGAGATTGATCTGGATCACTCGCTCGAAGTTGGCCGGCCGCGGCGGCATGTCGCCGGTGACGTACGCGACGAACTCCGCGGCGTCCATGGCGAACGGGCGCAGGTCTCGGCACTCACCGAGCGTGGCCGTAACGGCCCCGTCGGCCGCGGGGCGAGTCCCCTCGGCGTGGTGACCGGGCGCGACGACCGTCTCGTCGGGAAAGCGCGCGAACCGGTCGGTGAGCGTGCGGTAGAGGTCGCGAGCCAGGTCGGCGGCACCGTCGGCCCCTCGCTCCAGGTCCGGGCGAGCGACGCTGTCGACGAAGAGGCTGTCGCCGGTCACCAGCGCGTCGCCGACCGCGAGCGCGACCATGCCGGTGGTGTGGCCGGGCGCGGCGACCACTTCGACGGAGAGGTCGCCGACCGCGAGTTCGTCGCCGCCGGTAACGGTCGTGATCTGGTCGGCGAAGGTCACGCCGCGGTCCGTGGCCCGCTCGGACATCACGGGGGTCGCGCCGGTCGCTTCGGCGAGGTCACGCAGGCCGCTGACGTGGTCGGCGTGGACGTGCGTGTCGAGGACGTATTCGACCGTCGCGCCGCGCTCGGCGGCGTCGGCGACGTAGCAGTCGGTGGCGGCCGCCAGCGGGTCGACCACCAGTGCGGGGCGGTCACCGCTTCCACTCTCGGTCGGCTCTCCGGCGATCAGCATGTACCCGAGACAGCCGCTGGCGGGCCGGCGGTACTGGACGAGCGTCCCGCGGTCGAGGCCGGCGTCGACTGTCGCGGTCCGGACGAGTCGCGCCCACGCCTCCATCCCGCCGGCGAGGTTGTGGGCGTCGTAGCCAGCCTCGCGCAGTCCCTCGGCGACGACGTCGCTGGCCTCGCCGCGGGCGCAGACGACCGTGATCGGTCCCTCGCCGTCGATATCGGCGACGAATTCGTCGACGTCGCCGGTCACGCGCGCCTGCACGAAGCGGTTGTTAGCCTTCTGCGTGAGCGTCACGGACGGCCCGGTCAGTCGCCACTGTTCGACCTCGTCGCGGTCGCGCAGGTCGAGCACCCGAACCGGCTCGCCGGCGTCGATGCGGTCCTGGAGCGTCGCCGGCGACACCTCTCGTGTGTCGGTCCCGTCGTCGGTCATACCGGTGGTAGCACGCCGCGGAAAATAAGCCCGCTGGCGGCGCGCGGCCGAGACGGGTGGCGAGCCTGGACTGCACCGGACCGCCACGCCGCGGTCTCTCGGCCGCGCGGGAAGACCGCGACCTGAGTGTCACGGGCGCACACGGTCGAAATATACCGATCGTACACACATGGTGTGCGAGACGAAACTAACAGGGTGATTGACACCGACGATGGGACAATGACCGACTGGGACGTGTATCTCGTCACCCAGGAGAGCCTCTCGCGGGAGCGCTCCACACTCGAGATTGTCGAAGCGGCGATCGCCGGCGGCGTCGACGTGGTACAGTTGCGCGAGAAGGGCCGGAGCGCCCGCGAACGCTACCACCTCGGACGGAAGCTCCGGGCGGTGACCCGCGAGGCGGGCGTCCCGCTGGTCGTCAACGACCGCGTCGACATCGCGGCGGCCGTCGCCGCCGACGGCGTCCACCTCGGCGACTCGGACCTCCCGATCCCCGTCGCTCGCGAGCGACTGGGTTCCGACGCCGTCGTCGGCCGCTCGGTCTCGTTCGTCGAGGACGCCCGCGCAGCCGAACGTGCCGGCGCCGACTACCTCGGCGTCGGCGCCGTCTATTCGACGGGCTCGAAAGACGACATCGAGGACGACGAGTACGAGATCGGTCCCGAGCGCGTCGCGGCTATCGTCGACGCCGTCGGCATCCCCGTCGTCGCCATCGGCGGCATCGACGCCGATAACGCCGCTCCTGTCGTCGAAGCGGGCGCCGACGGCGTCGCCGTCATCACCTCGATCACCCGCGCCGCCGACCCCGCGGCGGCGACGCGGGATCTCGGCGACGTGGTCAAGCGAGCGCGTTCGGACTGATAGTGATTATTGTAGCGATTTACCGGTACGCGCCGACACCCGATTCGTCGTTCGTGTCGTCCGTCTCGCCGTCCTCGCCAGCGGACAATCCCGCGTCGTCGGGTCGGTCGAGCGCCCGCTCCGCGTCGTGATATTCCGAGTAGCCGTCGAACCAGCGGGCGATCCGCTCGATCCGGTCGACGACGTGGCCGGGCTCGCCCGACCGCGAGAGCTCGTGGCCCTCGCGCGGGTAGCGGACCATGCGAGTGTCGACGCCCGCTTTCCTGAGCCCGCGGTGGAACAGTTCGGCGGTGTTGGCGGGCGTGCGGTAGTCGTCGTCGCTGTGGATCAGGAGTGTGGGCGTCGTCACGTCCGTCGCGGTCGCGACGGGCGAGCGCTCCCACAGGAAGTCGGACTCGTCCCACGGCGTCGCGTCAAAGTCGCCCTCGGCGAGTTTGTAGGCGGCGTCGGTCGAGCCGTAGAAGCCGGTCAGGTCGTAGACGCCGCGCTGGGCGACCGCGCCGGCGAAGCGGTCGCTGTGGCCGACGAGCCACGCGGTCTGGAACCCGCCGAAGGAGCCCCCGGTGACGAACTGCTGGTCGGCGTCGACGTAGTCGCGGTCGGCGACGGCGTCCGCGCCGGCGAGGACGTCGGCCGCCGTCACCGCGCCCCAGTCGCGCTCGATGGCCGCCGCGAACGCCTCGCCGTAGCCCGTCGACCCGCGCGGGTTGCACCAGAAGACGACGTACCCCCGCGCGGCGAGCGTCTGAAACTCGTGCCACATCGTCCCCGCGGGCGACCACATCGCGTGTGGCCCGCCGTGAATCTCGACGACCAGCGGGAACCGCTCGCCGTTCCCGTCCTGGTCGGGCCCGCCGAACTCGGGCGGCGTGAGCACCCACCCCTGCACGTCGCCGGCGTCCGCTGATCCCGCTGTGCCATCTGGCGCGGTCGGGGGCGTCTCGTTGTCGCTGTCGACGGAGACCGGCTCGGGCTGGGCGACCGCGCGCTCGTCGAGGTACTCGCTGTTGAGCCGGGTGAGTCGGCTGGTCTCGCCGCCGCCTTTCGTGGCGACGAACACGTCACCGGGGTGGTCCCACTCGCTCTGGGTGTACGCGAGCAGATCCGCGCCGACGTCCATTCCGTCGACGTGCCCGTCCGCGACGACCTGATCGGGGTCCGCGCCGTCCCACGGCACGCGCCAGACGGGGACCCGTCCCCGGTCGGGCGCGGCGAAGTAGAGATACTCGTCGTCGGGCCCCCACTGCGGCATCGCGTCGAGGCCGAGCGTCCGGTCGAAGTCAGCGGTGGGGTGTGTCACCGTCGGGTCGTCCGCGTCGGCCGTCCGGTCGTAGACTTTCAGTTCGGTCGGCCGGAGCGTCGCGCGGTCGTCGTCCTGATAGCAAAACGCGACCCGTCCGTCGGCGGTCGCGGCCAGTCCGCTCGCCCATCCCGTGGTCCGGTGGAGCGACGCGACGGCGTCGGGATCCGTGCTGTCCGGAGCCGAGTCGTCCGCGGCCAGATCGTGGGCGAGGATCTCGTAGGCGATCGAGTCGTCGGGGTCCGCGCCGACGCGCTCGGCGTAGTACAGCGTCTCGGCGTCGCCCCACGTCGGCGACTCGAAGTCGGCGTCGCCGGCGGTGAGTCGCCGGACCTCGTCTGCGCTCCCGGCCGTGTCGTCGCCGAGATCGACGAGATAGACGTGTGACCGGCGCCCGTCGAAGTAGTGCTCGGCCGACCGGTACACCGTCCGGTCGACGACTCGCGGGTCGGGCTCGTCGGGCTCGTAGTCGGCGGGGACCTCGCGGTCCCGGTCCGCCTCTCGGTCGTCGGCGCTGACCTGCTGGCAGAAGGCGATCCGGGTCCCGTCGGGGCTCCAGGCGATCTGAGAGACGCCGCCGGCGACGTTCGTTACTCGGCGCGCCTCGCCGCCGTCCGCGGGGACGACCCACAGCTGTGGGCGGTCGTCGTCGGCCCCGCGCGTCGAGACGAACGCGAGGCGGTCGCCCGACGGGCTCCAGTGCGGCTCGCTGTCTTCGCCCTCGGCGACGGTGAACCGGCGGGGCTGGTCGCCGCCGGTCGGCGCGACGTAGACGGTGCTCTCGGTCTCCTCGTCGTCTCGGGGCTGGCGGCGGACGAAGGCGACGCGCTCGCCGCCCGGTGCCACGCGCGGGTCGGCTGGGGTCGCGATGTCGTGGTAGTCGGCGGCCTCGACCGTCTGCATGGCCCTGTGTTGGACTCTACCCGGTTAGGTGCTGGGGCGATGAGTGGGTGGATGGTGCTGGCGCGTTTTGCTGGACCGAGTGGAGTGTCAGCGCCGCCGTCGGTGCGACCGGAACCACGACCGCAGACAGCGTGAAAGCTCCTCTGCGGAGTGACCGACACAGCCACCGCGAACAGCGTGAAAGCCCCCGCAGCAACGACTGGGACCGCCACCACCAACAGCGTGAAAGCCCCCAATCGCTCGTACCGCCGCGCCTCGCTGCGCGCCTCGCTCGCTGCGCTCACTGCGGTGCTTGCTTCGTCGGGGACGGGTCGAACGCGTCGGGGCTTTCAGGCTGTTTGCGGTTGCTGTCAGAGTCGCTCAGTTGGCGGGAGATTTCACGCCGTTCGCGGTCGCTGTCCTGCTGCTCGCGGTCGCTGTCCCGCTGTTGTCGGTGGCTATGTCGGTCACTCCTGGGGGGGCTTTCACGCCGTTCGCAGCGATATCGAATCGATCCCGCCAGCCGCGTTCGGTCGTCACGCCTCGTATTCGAGCGCGACCACGCGGCCGTCGCCGTACCGTACCAGGACCTCCTCGCCCGCAGTGTCGGCAATATCGGCGGCGGTCACGCCGGTCCGGATCGGGGTGGCGCGCTCGTAGGCGGCCAGTTCGCTTCCGTCTCCCGGATCGAGCACCACCACCGTCCCGCCGTTGGTCGGCGCGACGAGTTCGAGGCTCCCGTCACCGGACAGGTCCGCGAGCGTCGGCGGCGGCGTTGCGCCGTCCGCGTCGGCGGCGAGGGTCGTCCGCCACTCGTCGCTCCCGTCGACGGCGTCGAACGCGTGGACGACGCCGTTGGCGGCCCCGACGTACGCCTCGGGGCGGCCGTCCCCGTCGCCGTCACCCAGCGCCGTCAGCGCCGGGGACCCGCGGACCGACTGGTTCCACACCGGATCGCCCGTGGCACCGTCGAGCCCGACCACGTCGCCGAACCCGGCCGCGACGACGCGCACGCCGTCGTCGGTCGGGGCTGCGACGAGTTCGTTCCCGCTGACCGCCCGTCGCCACAGGACCGAGCCGTCGCGCTCGAAGGCGACGGTCTCCTCGCCCCCGCCGACGACCACCTCGCGGCGGTCGTCGCCGTCCACGTCGAGGACCGCCGGCGGCGCCCAGACCGACCCCGCGACGGTCGCGCGCCACTGGACTTGTCCTTCGTTGTCGGTGACGACCACGTTGCCGCCGATGTCGCTGGCGACGATTTCGGGGTCGTCGTCGCCGAGCACGTCCGCGACGACGGGTTCGCCGTAGCTGTAGGTTCCCATCTCGATGGCGAACTCCTCGCGCCCGTCGGCGGCGTCGAGGACGACGGTCTCGTTTTCGACCGTGCCGGCGACGACCTCGGGAGCGCCGGTCCCGTCGAGGTCGGCGATGGTCGGCCTGGTGAGCGAGTGGACGAAACAGCGGTCGGGCGGGATCCCGTAGCGCCAGTCGACGGAGCCGTTCTCGGGCGCGAGACGGACGAGTGCGCAAGAGTATTGTGACAGCTTGGACTGGCTGGACTGGTCGAGGACGGGCGCGACGACGACACGCTCACCGACACCGGTGCCCTCGTCGCCACCGACGCCGACGCCGTGGTGGTTGAAATCCGTCTCGCGGGCGGTGTCGCTCACCCACAGTTCGGTGAGCGCACCGCCCGAGTCGCCGGTCCACCAGATCGCAGCCGCACCGGTCCCGGCGAGGGCGACGACGACGGCGACGAGGACAGCGGCGGTCCGGAGTCGCATCGCCGGAGTTCGGCTCCTCGCGGCGAAAGCGCTTTCGACCGCGATGCGGAGTTCGAGGGCCGTACCAGAGGCGATTTACCGCCGCTGTGCCGAGTGCGGATATGGACCGGGAGCGGGGCCGGAACCGGCTGCGTCGAGCGGCGCGCCTCGCCGTCCAGCGGGCAACGGTCGCCTGGGTCGCCGTCGCCGCGCTCGTCGCGACCGCGGGCGTCGCGAGCGCACACCGCCTCGACCCCGGTGGCGTCACCGCACCAGTCCCGCTCCCGGCCGTCTACGCCGGCGCCGGCGTCACCGTCGCCGGGACCGCGCTCTGGCTGGGGGTCGCCGACCGCGCCGATTCTGACCGCGGTTCGGCCGCCGATTCGCGTCCATTCGCCCGCCTCTCGCCCGCTGTCGCCCGGCCGCTCGCACTCGTCGCTCGGGTCGCCGTCCTCGCCGTCTTCGCCGCGGCGCTGGTCCACGGCGTCGTCGGGCGCCAGGTCCCCGCGGAGAACCTCGCGACGGTCGTCGTCTGGCCGCTCGTGCTCAAGGGCACTGGACTCGTGGCCGTCGTCGCCGGGTCGCCCTGGCGAACGATTTCGCCCTGGGAGACGTGCTACGACGGTCTCGCGGCGGTCGAGGGGCGGGAACTCGGCCTCCTCGACTACCCCGCGCGACTCGGCCACTGGCCGGCGGTCGTCGGGTTCGTCCTTGGTGTGGGTATTCTGGAGAACCTGACGCTGGTGACTCGCGACCCGGCGTTGACCGTCGCCGTCGCCGCCGGCTACGCGGTGGCGATGATCGCGGGCGGCGTCGCGTTCGGGCGGCGGTGGTTCGCCCGCGCCGACGCGCTCGCCGTCCTCTTCTCGCTGCTCGGTCGCATCGCTCCCCTCGACGTCCAGCGGACCGACGACGGCGGCGCGACCATCGCCGTCCGCGCGCCGTGGACGGGCGCTGCAGACTCCCTCGAAACCGACTCGCTCGCGGTGTTCGTCGTCGCCGCGCTCTACACCGTCAGTTTCGACGGGTTCACGCTTACCCGCCGGTACCAGTCACTGCTCGACGACGCCCGCGCCGCGCTGGGCGTCGGGACCGCCGAGGTGGCGCTGTATCTCGCGGGTCTCTGCGCCTTTCTGGCGAGCTACCTGCTCGCCGCCGCGGTCGTCGAGCGCGCTGGCCGGTCGACTGTGGCGGGTGGTCAGGGGGGACCGCGAGCGACCGCTCGCGCGTTCGGCGGCACGCTCGTCCCCATCGCCGCCGCCTACGAGGTGGCCCACAACTACCCCTACGTCGCAGCCAATCTCGGGCAGGCTATCGCGGTCGCTCGCGACCTCGCGCTCGGGACGACCGGTGGACAGCTCTCGCTGCTCGCGTGGCTCCCGCTCGACGCGGTCTGGGCGTCCCAGGTCGCGCTCGTCGTCGTCGGGCACCTCGTCGCCGTCGTCGCGGCCCACCGCGTGGCGACGCGGCGCTTTCCGACCGTCGCCGCCGCGCGCCGCGGGCACGCGCCGCTCGTGGTCGTCATGGTCGGCTACACGCTCGTCTCGCTGTGGATCGTCTCTCGACCGGTCGTGGGCTGACGCCGCGTCTCGGTCGGCCGGGGTCGCGATTGCACGCCGGCCGACCGCCGAAGAGAACGACTTACCTGCGCGGGGCCCCGAATACGGGGCGTGACGCCGCTTCGAACCGTCGGGCACGCGCCGCCCTCGCCCGACCCGTCGCTACTCGGCGTGCATCTCCTCGCGGGCGTGGGCTCGGGCCTGCTGCTCGCGCTCGGAGTCGCCGCGCTGAGCCGCCGGACCTCGCGGTCGTATCTGCTGGTCGTCCTCGCGCTCGGGGCGCTCGTCGCGCGGACGCTCGTCTCCGCGCTCGCCATCTTCGGCCCGCTCGACCCCGCGCTGCATCACTTCGCCGAGCACGCCCTCGACGCGATGGTCGCCACGTTCCTGCTCGGCGCCATCTACTACGCGCGGACCAGCGGCGCTATCGCCGCGGAGGGGTCGAAATGACCGGCCCCGTCGACGGGGTGGCCGACGGTGTCGACGGTGCGACCGGCGGCGCCAACGAGACGCGCGAGCGCATCGCCGCGGCCATCGCCGCCGACCCGGGCGTCTACTTCAGCGAACTCGTCAGGACGCTCGACCTCGCGCCGGGGCAGGTTCAGTACCACCTCCGAAAGCTCGGCAACCGCGTCGTCGCCGCGGACCTGTACGGCCGGACTCACTACTACCCGCCCGACACCGACCCGTTCGAACGCCGCGCGCTCGCGGTTCTCCGCCGCGAGACGGCCGCCGACATCGTCGTCTCCCTGCTCCGCCACGGCCCGAGCGCGCCCGCCACCGTCGCCGACCGGGTCGACGTGGCCCGGAGCACGCTGGAGTGGCACCTGGAGCGGTTGACCGACCTCGGACTCGTCGCCAAGCGCCGCGACGAGCGCGGCCGCGTGACGCTCGTCCTCGAAAACCCCGACGAGACCGCCGAATATCTCGGAACTGTCGACCCCTCGCTGCCAGACCGCATGGTCGACCGGTTTACGCGCCTGCTCGACCGATTGCTCGCCGAGTGAGTGCGAGAGTTTCGACCGGGTGTGAGTGAGTTGCCGTTCGGACTATCGTGACAGCCCTCCATAGAGTGGCCACGACAGCCACCGCCAACAGCGTGAACACCACCGCAGGAGTGACTGCGACAGCGACCGCCAACAGCCTGAAATCCCCCGCAGCAACGACTGGGACCACCACCGCCAACAGCCTGAAAGCCCCCGGTCGCTCCGGTCGGGGGCCTCGCTGCGCTCCTCGTCGCTCGTTGCTCGCGGCAGAGCCGCTCGCATTCGAGGCGCTGCGCGCCTCGCACCCCTCGCTCCTGCGGTGCTTACGTCGTCCGCCTTCCCGGAGCGACCGGCCCCTTTCATTCCCACCCGCTCAGACTGTCGAATCAGCCGACACGGGCGGGACTGAAAGGGGCCGGTCGCTCGTCGCCGCCCCGGCGAAGTAAGCACCGCAGGAGTGAGTGCAACGAGCGACGAGGAGCGCAGCGAGACGCGGCGGTACGAGCGACCGGGGGCTTTCAGGCTGTCTGCGGTTGCTGTCTCAGTCGCTCCTGCGGGGGATTTCACGCTGTCTGCGGTCGCTGTCGCAGTCACTCTTCGAGGAGCTTTCAGGCTGTTTGCGGTTGCTGTGATAGCGGTTCGGACGACCCCTCTCCCTGTTTGCGGTGGCTGTCACGACACTCTCTGAAGCCGTCACGCCGACCCACCGAACGAACCCGTGTCCCTCTCCTCACACCGCCGTTCGAGAGACCGACCAGAGCCCCTTTTGTCGACCAGTCGCTAGAGAGGGTGATGACAGCCGACCAGTCCCGCGGCGTCTCGCGACGCGAGTTCGTGAAAGCCGCCGTCGCCATCGGCGGGGCGTCGGCGCTCGCGGCCTGCCAGGACCGCGAGGACACCACCGATATCAGCCCCGGGCCCGACGACCTCTCCGGGATCCCCGACCGCCAGCACGCCTGGAACGGTGCCATCGACTCCGACGAGCACGGCAACCACGCCCCGCCGCGTCACCACCTCCTCCTCTATCTCGACTACGCGGGAGAGGGCGCTGCCGACGGCCAGTCCACGGCCGGTGTCCCGACAGCCGCCGAGCGCGAACAGGTCGAGACCGCCCTCCGCTCGCTCGAACGCGCCTACGAGCGGAGCAATCAGGGGCTCCTCTTCACCGTCGGCTACACGCCCGCCTACTTCGACCGCTTCGAGGGATCGCTGCCCGAAACCGTCGACCTCCCCGGACCCGAGGCGCTCGCGCCGTTCGAGGACCCCGCGGCCGACGACCCCGACGCCGTCGTCCACCTCGCCAGCGACTACGGTTCCGTCCTCCTCGGCGCGGAGGAAGCCCTGCTGGGCGAGGAGAGCGCGGCCAACGGCCGCGAAATGGACGCCGATCTCACGGGCATCCTCGAGCGCGCCTCGCTCGCCGACGGCGGCAACGCCCGCCGCACCGGGTTCATCGGCGCCGGCCTCCCCGCCGACAACCAGGACGTCGTCGGCATCCCCGACTCCGAACCCGTCGACGAGGACGCGCCGCTGTACATGGGCTTCAAGTCCGGGTTCGCGGGGAGCCAGGCCAGCGAGGACCGCGTCACCATCGCCGAGGGACCCTTCGCCGGCGGCACCACCCAGCACGTCTCGCAGATCCGCCTGCATCTCGACCAGTGGTACGAGCAGGACAGTCGCGAACACCGCGAGTCGGCGATGTTCTGCCCGGCTCACGCCGAGAACGACCGGATCGAGGGGGTCGGCGAGAACCTCGGCGCGACCAACGGCGTCGCCGGCTGCGCCGACGACGTGGCCGCGGACAGCCGCGAGAAAGGCGTCGTCGGCCACGCCCAGAAGGTCGCCCGCGCCCGCGAGGACGGCAAACCAGTGATCCTCCGCCGAGATTTCGACTCCACCGACGGCGGCTACGCGCGCCTGCACTTCCTCGCGCTGCAGGAATCGATCGCCGACTTCGTCGCCACCAAGCAGGCGATGAACGGGACCGACGCCGCTCAGGAGGGCGCGGTCGGCCAGCGCACCAACAACGGCATCCTCCAGTATCTCACTGTCGAGCGTCGGGGTAACTACCTCCTCCCGCCGCGGGCCAGTCGCGCGCTCCCGACGCCGAACCCGTCCTGACCGAGCGACGAGCCACGTTCTGCGCGCCGTGAAATCATTGCCGTCGGCGCGCGCTGTCGCGCGCTTTCATGCGCGCGACGGAGTCGTGCGAGGTCTTCGCGAGCGTGCGAGCGAAGGCTCGTCAGAGCTCGCTCTGACGGTGGACGAGCGACGAGGAGGAACGACGAGGCGCGAGGAGGCTGGGGAGGTGTGAGGCTCACGCCTGCCCAATCAGCCGGCGTTCGAGCCCGCCCTGACAGAAGTTCACTGGTGGACTGAAAGGGCGAGACGCGCTCGCGTTCATGCAGTCGTCTGAACGACCCCTATCCGCGCGAGTGCGGCGCGGTGCGGTTGTTCGACGCGCGGATATGTCGTTCAGCGACCGCGAGCGGGTCGAGGGCTTTCAGCGCTCAGGATCAGTTGCGGTGGCGGTGTCGTCAGCGGTCGCGGTGCCACCGGCATATCCGACGACGATAGATCCCCGTTCGACGCGCCGACCAGAAGCCCGATTTACGTACGGTCGTAACCCCCGCTATGCACAGACGACAGTTCCTCGCGGCCACCGCCGGGGCGACGGCGGTCGGCCTCGCGGGGTGTCGCTCGCTGTTCGAGACGCGCTCGTCGCGGTCGCCGCCGCTGGTCGACGACCGCCCCGACGCCGTCTACGTCCCCACGCACGTCGAGGGGATGCAGATGGTCGGGACGACCACGGCCGGTGACTACGGCGTCGCGCTGACCTACAGCTACCCCCATCGGTTCTGGCAGATCGACGTCGACGAGACGAACAAGGTCTCCATCCAGGGCGACGACGCCCTCCACCTGATGACGACGCTCTGGGACCGCGAGACGCGGACAGTGATCCCCAACGACGGGATGCGAGTGACGGTCACGCAGGACGGCGACCCCGTCGCCTCCGGGCGGCTCTGGGCGATGCTCTCCCAGAACATGGGCGTCCACGCCGGCGACAACTTCGGGCTGGACGGCGACGGCACCTACGACGTCGAGGTGAGCGTCGACCCGGTCGCCGACCGCACCACCGGCGCCTTCGTCGACCGCTTTACCGACCTCGTGACGGCGAACTTTACCCTCGAGTTCTCGCAGTCGACGCTGGAGACGACGAGCTTCGAGCGCCTCTCGGACAGAGAGGGGGACCGCGGCGCCGTCGAGGCGATGGGGATGGAGATGGTGCCGACGGCCGCCACGCCCGCGTCGGAGGAGCTACCCGGGACCGTCCTCGCGGAACCGTCGAGCGGCGACGCGCGCTTCCCGACGACGGTGCTCGAGTCGCCACCCGCGGGCGTCGAGAGCGACGGTCCGTACCTCGCTGTCTCCGCGCGGACGCCGTACAACGGCTACCCCCTCCCGCTCATGTCGCTGTCGGCGACGGTCACCCGCGACGGCTCGACGGTGTTCGACGATTCGCTGTCGGGGACGATCGACCCCGAGCTGGGGTATCACTACGGGGCCGCGATGGACGTCCAGTCGGGCGACCGACTCACCCTCGCGGTCGGTTCGCCGCCACAGATCTCACGGCACGAGGGCTACGAGACGGCCTTCCTCGAGTTCGAGGAGATGCGGATCAACGTCTGAGCACCGTATTTCGGACGGATGGCGCGGACCCTCACCCGAGATAGCGCGCTCTGAGCGCGTCGACGCCGCCCCCGACCACTAACAGGGCGGAGAGGATCGTTACGCCCAGGTGGAACTCCCGATACCAGAACGGGATCTGCGGGAACGTCTGGATCCCGGCGACGGCGAGGGTGAGAAGCGGGACATCGTCACCGGTGTCGTCGAGCGAGTCGGGGTCCGACGCGGTCAACTGCGGGAGCCCTTCGGGGGTCGGCGTCGGGGTCCGTCCCGGCGTCTCTGTCGCCCCCGCCGTCTCGGTCCGGCCGGGCGTCTCGGTGGCGCTTTCCGGAGACCCGTCGGTCGGAGTCGGTGACGCGGTCGGGCCGGTCGCCGCGCCGTCGTAGCGTCCGGAGGATTCACCGATCGGGAGCCGGTCGGCCTCGTACGGGAAGCGGTCGGTCGGTGCGCTCCAGACCGCCGTCCCCTGCGGGTCGACCTCGACGATCCGTTTCCCGCGGGAGTCGGCGATCAGCGTGTTCCCGTTGGGGAGTCGGTCGGCGTCGCGGGGCCACTGCAGTTCGAGGCCCCCGGTCCGGCGGACGACCCAGGCGGGCTTCCAGACGCCCGACTCGTTGCGGTGGAGTTCGACCACGCGGTCGTTGTCGCTGTCGGCGACCAGCACCGCGCCCGGCCCGAGCCACTGGGGGTTGTGCTGGTGGTTGATCACGTCCGGGTCGCCACAGCGGACGTCTCCGTCGCCGTCGAAATCCGCCAGTTGCGGCCCGTCGGTGCAGATGTCGTCGTCGGAGTCGTCGCGGTCGGCGTTGATCACTTCGACGACGCCCGCGCCGCGCTCGACGACGAGGAGCTGGTTGGCGTTGCGCACCGAGACGAGAAAGCGCTCGTCGCCGATGGCGTCGACGTCGTTGATGTGGAGCCAGTCGCGGCCGGTGGGGTCGTCGGGCGCGTCGTAGAACGAACTCGCGCGCCACTCCCAGACTTCCGTGCCGTTCTCGACGACGACGATCCGCTCGCGGTCCATGTCGGCGAACGCGAAGCGGTCGCCACCGACCGCGTCGACCGCGTGGACCTCACGGTTGTGCTGTCGCCGGGTCGCGAAACTGTACTCGGAGACGACCGCGGGCCCGCCGGCCGCGTCGGGGTCGATGATCCGGAAGCCGGTGCGACCACACGGCGAGTCGTAGGGCGCACAGTCGGTCTGGACGCTCTCGTTCGAGAACGCCGCGGCGATACGCCCGTCGTCCAGCACCGAGACTTCGAAGTAGCCGTCGGCGTTGGTCACCCGCCAGGCCTCGTCGTGGCCGTCGAACTTGAAGACGCTCCCGTGGGTCACCCACCCGCCCTGCATCCCGACGAGCGTCTGTGGCGCGTCTGGCGCCGGCGTCGCCGTCGGCGTCGGTGTACCGTCGGTCGCCGTCCCATCGCCAGGGTCGACGCCGTCGGTCGGCGTCGGCGCGTCGCTCGCGGTCGGCGCGCCGGCGGGCGTGGCCGGGCCGCCCTCAGTCGCACCGATCGTCCGGTCGGGCGCCGTGACCGCCCCGACGGCCATCGTCGTGACGAACAGGCCGACGCCCGCGAGGACGAGCAGCGTCCCGCGCGACAGGTCCATGTCTGGCGGATTTCCGGGACGTTTCCGAATAAGCCTTCCGGGAGCGCGAGACGCCCGCGAACGCAGTATCGGGCGCTATGGCACCGTTTCCGATGCGTACGGCTGGGGACCCCACTCAGGGCGTGACGACCAGTTTGCCGACGCTCTCGCGGTCGGCCATCGCTGCGAAGGCCGCGCCGGTCTCCTCGAGCGAAAAGGTTTGATCGACCGCGGGGACGAGCGCGCCGTCGGCCGCCAGCGAGACGAGCCGTTCGAGGTCGCCCTGTGTCCCCATCGTCGTCCCGACGATGCGTTTGTGCCGGAGAAAGAGGTCCGCCACCTTGAACTCCGAGCGGCCGCCGGCGGTCCGGCCACAGACCGCCATCGTCCCCGCGCGGCGGAGGAGCGACTGCCCGAGTTCCGTGTACTCGCCGCCGAGGTGGTTCATCACGGCGTCGACGCGGCTGTCGACCGCCGCGCGGATGGCGTCGGGGTCGACCGCCTCGATCCCCCGGTCGAGCCCCAGTTCGCGGACGCGGTCGAGCTTCTCGGCCGACCGGGAGGTGCCGATCGTCTCGGCGCCGCGGAAATCGGCGAGCTGGACGGCTGCGACGCCGACGCCGCCGGTGGCGCCGGGGACGAACACCCGGTCGCCCGCCCGCACGTCGGCGAGGTCGAGCATCCGCAGCGCGGTCATGTACGCCGTCGGAAGCGCGGCGGCGTCGACGGCCGACAGCGAGTCCGGCCGGTCCACGAGCCGGTCGGCCTCGACCAGCGCTTTCTCGGCGAGGCCGCCGTGGTACAGCGAGAACTCAGCGCAGGTGTTCTCGGGACCCTCGCGGCAGAAGCGACAACTCCCGCAGGTCTCGTTCGGGCAGAGGACGACCCGGTCGCCGGGCTCGACCGCATCGACGTCCGGGCCCACCGCGCTCACGACGCCGGCGGCGTCGAGGCCGGCGACGAACGGCAGGTCTTCCGGGTCGACCATCGCCGAGACGCCTTCGAGGATCCACAGATCGTGGCGGTTGATCGCGCAGGCCTCGACGTCGACGACGGCCTCGCCGGGGCCGGGGTCGGGGTCGGGCTGCTCGAGAACGCTCACGCCGTCGGGACCGGAGAGGTCGGTGAATGCTGCGACGCGCATCGGGTCGGCGTTCGGCTCGCAGGGACAAGAGCGCGGCGGCGCGCCGGTCCGCTGCCAGCGCGACACCGCTCAGACTTCGACGGCGCGCGAGTCGCGCTCGGGCGCGGGCGCGGCCCGCAGTCGGCGTATCCGCTCGGCCAGCGGCGGGTGGTAGGCGAACACGCCGAGCACACCCCCCGAATCCAGAACGTAGCGGCGTTCGGCCAGCCGTTCGAGGGCGTCCGCGAGCGCGGGTCCGCCGACGACGCGGGCGGCGTGGCCGTCGGCCGCGTACTCGGTTCGCCTGACGACCCAGGCCAGCCCCGCGACGAGCGGCACCGCGCCGACCAGCAGCGCGTACATCGTCGCCACGGGCGCGTATCCGGCGACGCCGAGCGCGGCCCCGGCGGCCAGCGCGGCGAGCGAAAAGCGCAGGAGGACGTGGTGGCGCTCGTGGTGGCCGACCTCGTGAGCGACGACGGCCCGCAGTTCGTCGTCGTCGAGCACGTCGAACAGCGCCTCGGTCACGAACACGCGCTCGACACCGGGCACGACGCCGGCGGCGAAGGCGCTGCCGACTCTGGTGCGGTTGTCGACGACGCGCAGCGCCACGCCCGGCGGGAGCAGGTCGGCCACCAGGTCGCGTTCGTCGTCGGTCGGCCAGCGCGTCCGCAGCGCGACGACGAGCGCGACCGGTGCGAGGGCGGTGGCGAGAAAGGCCAGGCCCACGGCGACGACGGCGCGTGGCCACCCCGCCGGGACCGCCGCGATGGCGCCGACGGCCGCGAGGAGGCCGACGACGCCGACGCCGCTGCGCTCTACCTCCCAGGCGGCGACGTCGCGATACCGGAGGCGCAGGTTCCGCGCCGCGCCCCGGTGGGGCACCGTCGCCAGCCGCGTCGCCAGCACCACCAGCGCGACGGGCACGAGATACGCCGCGGCCGCGCCGACGGCGGCCGCGGCCGGGTCGCCGAGCGCGGTCCCCGCCGGCGTCCCGGCGAGCGCGTCCCCGGCGGCGGTGCCGACGCGAAACGTCACCGTGACGGCGGCGACGACGCCGCCGCCGACGAGGACGCCACGACGGCGGAGTCGCCGGAGTCGATAGGCCGTCTCGCCGTCTCCTTCCGGGTCGTCGTGGTACCGGCGCGCGCGCCAGCGAACGGCCCCGCCGGTCGCGAGCGCCACCAGCAGGTACGCGCCGACAGCGGCCGCGGGCGGGACGAACGGGAGCGCGAGCGGCGCCATTACCCGGTGTCACGGCGAGTGGCTACAAAGTGCTATTGGACAGCCGACAGGAACGCTGGCGTCCCCGTTCCGGGCGGGTGCGCCCGGCGGCGGTCAGCGGACCGATTCGCGGCGGGTGGCGTCGACAGCCATGGGGAGTTCACTGTCGGCGAGCGCGGGAGCCGAGAACGGGTCACCGACCACTTCCGCCCCGCCATAGAAACGCCTATGTCGCGGGGAGCCCCCCTTCCCGTCGTGTCACGGCACGCCGACGGCGAGACGGAACTGGCGGTCGCGGACGTGCTTCCCGACTACGCCGACGCCTTCCCCTTCGAGCGGTTCAACGCCATGCAGTGTGCGGTGCTGCCCGCCTTGCTCGACAGTCGGGAGAACGTCGTCGTCAGCGCGCCCACCGCCAGCGGCAAGACCGCCCTCGCCGAGGTCGCTATCTGCGAGGCCATCGACGCGGGCGGGACCGCCCTCTTTCTCGCCCCCCTGCGCGCGCTCACCAACGAGAAAGAGTCGGAGTGGGAACGCTTCGAGGACCTGGGCTACTCCGTCTACGTCGTCACCGGCGAGCGCGACCTGAACCCCCGCCGCGCCGAGCGGGCGGACATCCTCGTGATGACTCCCGAGAAGGCCGACTCCGCCACCCGAAAGCACGACTCGCCGCGCTACTCCTTCATCACGGACGTCGACTGCTGTGTCATCGACGAGGTCCACCTGCTCGACTCCGAGAAGCGCGGCTCCGTCCTCGAAGTGACGGTCTCGCGACTGCGCCGGCTCTGTGACCCCAGAGTCGTGGCGCTCTCGGCGACGATGCCCAACGTCGAGGACGTGGCGGCGTGGCTGGACGCCCCCGCCGACAACACCTTCCAGTTCGGCGAGGACTACCGCCCCGTCCCGCTCCACGCCGACGTGCGCACCTACAGCCACGGCGAGAACGCCTTCGCCGACAAGTACCGCCGGCTCTACCGCGCGCTGGATCTGGCCGAACCGCACATCCGCGACGAGGGCCAGGCGCTCGTGTTCGTCTCCTCCCGGCAGGACACCGTCCAGGCCGCCAAGAAAGCCCGTGACGAACTCGTCGAACGCGACGTCCCGATGGGCGCCCGCGGCGACTACGATTTCCACACTGACGCCTCGGAACTCTCGAACGACACCCTGCGCCAGTCGGTGCTCGACGGCGTCGGGTTCCACCACGCCGGCCTCTCGAAAGGCGACAAGGACCTCGTCGAGCAGTGGTTCAAGGAGGGCAAACTCCAACTGCTGTTCTCGACGTCGACGCTCGCGTGGGGCGTGAATCTGCCGGCCCGCTGTGTCGTCATCCGCGACACCAAACTGCACGACCCGCTGGAGGGCGAGGTGGACATGAGCCCGCTCGACGTCCTGCAGATGCTCGGGCGCGCGGGCCGACCGGGCTACGACGACCAGGGGTACGCCTGGGTGGTCTGCGATAGCTCGGACGCCGACAAGTACCGTCGCCTGCTCAAAGACGGCAAGCCCATCGAGTCGCGCCTCGCCGAGGACCTGGACGCCCACCTCAACGCCGAGATCGCGCTGGGGACGGTGGGGAGTCTCGCGGACGTGATGGACTGGCTGGAGACGACGTTCTACTACGAGCGCGCCCGGAGCGCCCCCGACGAGTACGCCTCCGAGGGCGACCTGCGCGACCGGGTGAGCGAGACGCTGCGCTCGCTGGTCGAGCGCGGCTTCGTCGAGCGCGAGGAGATGGCCCTGGAGCCCACCGCGCTCGGGCGACTCGCCTCGAAGTTCTACCTGCGACTCGACACCGCCCGCGAGTTCGCGGACCTGTGTGAGCGCGGGGAGGCCGAAAACGGTGCGGCGGCGGACGCACTCGACGAGGACGACGTCCTGCGGGCCATCGCGACGGCCGCGGAGTTCGACAGCGCGAGCGCCCGCTCGGACGAGCGCGACGCCGTCGCCGCCGTCCTCGGGGAGACCGACGACTTCGACCCCGGTGCCCGGAAGATCCTCGCGATCCTCGAATCGAGCATGCGCGGGACGACGCCCGCGGAACTCCAGAGCGACGCGTGGGTCATCACGCAGAACGCCCTCAGACTGCTCGCGGCGCTGCGAGCCTTCCTCGAGCGGTTCGACGGGCCCGCGGCCGCCAACCTCGCCTGCCGGATCGAGGCCCGCATCGAGAACGGAATTAGCGAAGGGGCCGTCGGACTCACCGCCGTCGAGGGCGTCGGCTCGGGCCGCGCGAGCAAACTCGCCGCGGAGGGGATCACCACGCCCGCCGAGATTCGCGAAGCGGGCGTCGACGGCCTCGCCGCCGCGGGCCTCGCGGAGGGCGTCGCCGAACGCGTCGTCGCGGCGGCGGACGAACTCCCGAACGTCGTCGTCGAGTGGGGCGACTTCCCGGAGTCGATCGCCCGCGGCGAAAACGAGATGTGCGAGGTCACCGTCCGCAACGTCGGCGGGGACGCCCGCGCCGGCCTGCGCGCGACGGTCGAGGGCGTCGAGATGAGCGCCAAGACGCGCTATCTCGGCGAGGCGACGCTCCCGGTCGGCGTCTTCGGCGGCGACGCCGACGAACTCGAGTTCGCGGTCGAAGTCGTCTTCCCCGAACTCCCGCTGGCGCCCGTCGTCGAGACGCGGACGGTACGCGTGGAGTGAGTCGGGCGCGGACTCTGCGGCTCGAGTGATCCGTCCTGAGTCCTGTCGGTTAGAAATGTAGTTTGGAATTGTAGTATCTTTTCGTATCGCGTTCTCACGACTCGGTCTCCGGAACTGGCGGTACTCTTTTATCGGATTCTATTGTATACCAGTGCGATGTCGAGACGGGCACAGCAGTCGACCGGCGGGTTGTTGGATCGCATACCGATCGGGCGTGCGGCGGGGCTCGGTGCTGCCGCGTACGTCGCCGTGTACGCGGTGACGTACCTCTTCGTCGAACTCCAGGAGGACACCGATTTCGGGTCGACGGACGTGAGTCAGATGGACGTGGCGGGCTGGTTTTTCTACAGCGCGCACTTCGTCGACATCAAACTGACTCAGAACGACCAGACCTCCACGGAGAACATCATCTCCGAGGCGGCGGACCTGACGGTCCCGGAACCGATCTGGTACATCGTGCCGGTGGTCATCCTGGTGGCCATCGGGCTCGTCGCCGCGATGGGTCTCGACGAACGGTCCGCGTCTGCACAGGACGCCGCGCTCTCGGGCGCGGCGGTCGTCGCCGGCTATCTCCCGCTCGCCGTCGTCGGTACCTTCCTGTTCAAATACGAGACCGAGCAGTCGTTCCTGGGACAGACTATTTCCACCTCCATCACGCCCGACACGGCGATGGCGGTCGGACTCGCCGGCGTCGCGTATCCGGTCGTCCTCGGCGCCGTCGGCGGCTTCCTCAGCACGCTCGTCGCCGACACCGGGACGAGTCGACCCGGCGGCGGACGACAGCGGGGCGGTCGGGGCCGACAGGGCGGTCACCAGCAAGGCGGTCGACAGGGCGGTCACCAGCAAGGCGGTCGACAGGGCGGTCACCAGCAAGGCGGTCGACAGGGTGGCCAGCAGCAACGTGGTCGGCAGCAGGGCGGTCACCAGCAAGGCGGCCGACAGGGTGGCCAGCAGAACCGCGGCAGACAGCAGGGAAGCCAGCAGAACCGCGGCGGACAGGGTAGCCAGCAGGAACGCGGGCAGTCCGACGACGACCGGCTGTCGCGCAAGTGACCGGCCGCGACACGACGGGTCATCCGGCCGCCCGTCGAAAACACTCTCTGCGACTGTTTTAAACGGTCTAACTACTTCTCGGCCGGTCTCGATCGGGTGGTGAAACGAAATGAAACGTCCCGTGGCCCTCGTATAGCGCGTGTAATCGAGCGAAATCGGGTGAACTCGCCCTAGCCGTCGACCCCTTATACGATGGTGGGGGTGCATAGTGAGAGTAGGTGTTCCCCGATGTCGAGCGCGTCCCCGTTCCGTCGTCACAGTTCCGAATCGCCCCGGCTCCCCGGCGTCCAGTGGCTCGAATCACTGCTCGTGGGCTCGGCCCGCTTCGCGGGCTTCTGGTCGGCGGTCGTCGTCCCCTTCGCCCTCCTGTATCTCGTCGTCTCGGGCGCGGCCGTGAACCAGCCGTCGCTGCTCGGCGCTCTCCTGGTCGTGAACTTCGCCGGTCTCTGGCTCGGTCAGGGCTACAACGACCAGTGAGCCCCGGCGGATTCGCGGCGGCCGCCCCGACACCTGCGGCGTACCTTTAAATCCGAACGCGTGACCAGGGCGGCCCATGCACGACGAAGTGCGCGTCGTCGCCGGCGACTGCACGACGACGTTCGACGGGTCGACCGAACGCGAACACCGAGGGGACGTCATCGCCGTCTGCAAGCCCGACGGTACGGTTCTCGTCCACGACGCCGACGGCTACCAGCCCGTCGCGTGGCTGACCCGCGCCGAGACGGTTCAGTTCACCGACGGCGTGCTCGACGTCCGCGACGGCGACCAGCGCCTCCACGTCGAAGTCCACGAGGAACACGGCAGCGCCCGCCATCCCGTCTCGCGAGCGGGCGTCCCCGTCGGCGACTGTGCCGACTGCGGCGACACCGTCGGCTCCGAGGGGACGCTCGTCCTCGCGCGCGGGACGGTCCACTGTCACGACTGTGAGAGCGAGTATTCCGTGCCCCGCGACGCGGCGGTCCTCGACGAGACCTGCGAGGACTGCGGACTCCCGCTGTTGCGCGCCGAGCGCGGCGAGAGCTTCGAGGTGTGTCTCGACCGCGACTGCGAGTCGCTGGACGAGCGCGTCCGCGAGAGGTTCGACCGGGTCTGGGACTGCCCCGAAGCGGACTGCGACGGCGACCTGCGGATCCTGCGCCGCGGGGGCCTCATCGCCGGCTGCGAGCACTACCCCGACTGCGACACCGGCTTCGGCCTGCCGAACGGGCTGCTCGACGGGACCTGTGACTGTGGACTCCCGGTCTTCGCGACGCCGACTGGCCGACGCTGTCTCGACTCGGGGTGTGACCGTCTCCACTGAGGTCGTCACGCTCGTGCGAGAAGCCCGTCACACCCGGGCGAGGAGGTGTTCGCGCAGGTCAGCGGGCGCGTCGGCGACGTAGTCGGCGTCGCTCCGGTCGGTGTCGTCGTCGCCGCCGTGTTTGAAGCCGACGACGTGCATGCCGGCGCGGCCGGCGGCCTCGATGCCGTGGCCGGAGTCCTCGACGGCCGCGACCCGTTCCGGGTCGGTGTCGAGTTCGCTCGCCGCCTGCTCGTAGACCGCGGGTTCGGGTTTCCCGGGGCCGTCGATGACGTCGGCGCTGACGACGGCGTCGACGTCCAGGCCGAAGCGCTCGCGGACGTGGGCGATCCAGTCCGGCGGCGACGAGGAGACGATTGCCACCTCGACGCCTTCGTTCCGGAGGTCCGCGAGCAGCGACTCGGCGCCCGGCAGGAGCGTCACGTCCTCGCCGTAGATCCGCTCGGCGGTGTCCTCGTACCAGCCGAGGAATTCGTCCCTGTCCATCGCGACGCCGTACTCGGCGTCGAGGTAGTCGTGGATCTCGCGGTAGTTCATGCCCGTGATCTCCGCGACGTCGAGGTCGCCGAGGCCGGCTTCCGGGAGGAGTTCGGCCTTCTCGTAGGGGATCCAGTAGTCCTCGGAGTCGACGAGGACTCCGTCCATGTCGAAACAGACCGCGTCCATGATCCGACCTCTCGGCTCGCGGTTGAAACTCTTGCGCTCCGGCGGGTCCGGGGCCGAGCGTCTCGCGTCGGCAACCGGCCGGATCGCAGGTGCTTTCACCGCGCGTGGGCGAGTCCGGGACATGGACGCGACGCTATCGGGCGACGTGGTGCGGGCCGGCGCGAACGCCCGCGAGCGCTACTACGACTCGCGGGGGTACGGCCGGCCGCTCGACGGCGGCGCGCTCACGCTCGCGCCCGTCGAGGCCGCCCACCTGCTCTACCGCGGCGACCTCGACTCGGTCCGCGACGGGGCCGGCACGGCGATGGGCTTCCGCGCCTTCCTCGCCTCCGCCGCCGTCTCCGAGACGGCCTTCCTCGTCTACAAGGACCTGCGCGACCGCGGGTTCTACCTCTCGCCCGCCCGCGAAGAGTGGACCGATGCGGTCGATGCGGCGGTCGACACGGCGGCGGACGAAGCGAGCGCGTCCGCCGTCGACTTCGTCGTCTACCCGCGCGGGTCGGGCCCGTGGGACGACGAGGTGGCCCACCGCGTGCGCGTCGCCAGCGAGCGCGAACCCGTCGCCGCGAGCGCGCTCGGCGGGGTCACCCTCGCAGTCGTCGACGAGGAGAGCGAGATCACCTACCTCGGGACCGAGCGCCTCGCGCCCGAGGGCTCCAGCGAAGTCGACCTGCCCGGTGGCGTGCCCGGCGCGCTGCTTTCCGACCGAGTCTTCCTCTGGGACCCGCCCGCGCGCCTCTACGAGTCGGGCTTTTTCGGCCAGCGCCTCGACGACCAGCGCGGCGAGACCCTCCAGTTGTCGCTCGTCGAAGCCGCGTACCTCGCCCGCCGCGGCGCTATCGCGGTCGAGGACGGGGACGGCGAACGCGGGGAAGATTCGAGCGCGGGGGCCGACGCGGTCGTCGACCGCGGCCGCGCCGTCGAGGGCGACCGTTTCGACCGCCGCCTGCGCGTCTACGAACGCCTCCGCGAGGCGGGCCTCGTCCCCAAGACCGGCTTCAAGTTCGGCGCCGACTTCCGCACCTACGCCGACGTCGAATCGGTCGACGACCTTGGGCACTCGGAGTTGCTCGTTCGGGTTCTCGATGCGGGCCACGAGTTCTCCCCGCGGGACCTCGCGCTCGACGTTCGCCTCGCCCACGGCGTCCGCAAGGAGATGGTCTTCGCGCTCGTGAGCGACGGTGCCGGCGGCGCTATCGAGTGGCTCTCAGTCGGCCGACTGACGCCCTGAGAGCTGTGGTCTGTTTTGGTGGCGTTGGATGAGAGCTCCCCCACCCGCTCTCTGGCCGTGACCGCAGACGACACCGCAATCGTGCCTGATCCTGAGAGTCGGAAGCCCTCGACCGCGAGCGGGCCGAGGGCTTTCATCTCACTCAGTCGCTGTCCCGGTTCACTTCGGCACGAACACGAGCGGGAAGTGCCGCCAGGCCCAGCGCTTGTCGGGGCGGTCGACGACCGACCAGACGCTCTGTGGCCAGGTGCCGAGCGCGTCGCGGATCCGCTCGTAGGACAGCAGGTTCTCGCCGTCGAGCAGGAGGCGGAATCGGTCCTCGAAGCGGTCGGCGTCGAACCCCGAGTCCTCGCCGAGGTACTCGTCGGGGTTGTCGGCCATGGTCTGCCAGTAGGCCCGCGCGTAGCGGTTGTGGTAGTTGAAGACGAGGTGTCCGCCGGGTGCGACGGCGTCGTACATGTTCTGCAGGGCCGCTTCCACGTCGGCGACGTACGGGAGCGTGAAGTAGGAGAAGACGGCGTCGAACTCGCGGTCGGGGAACGCGGGGAGGACCGTCCGCTCGAAGGCGAGGTTGTCGAGGCCGCGCTCGGCTGCGCGCTCGCGGTTGTCGGCGAGGACCGGGTCGGCGGCGTCGTAGCCGACGACGGGCGCGTCGGGGTAGCGCTCGGCCATCGCGAAGCTCACGACACCGGGACCGCAGCCCACGTCGGCGAAGGAGTCCGGGCGCCCGCGAGCGGCGAAAAAGTCCGGGAGCGCGTCGACGACGTGTTCGCCGCTGGGACTCGCGTCAGCCGCGTCGCCCTCGTCGGCCTCGGTCCAGAAGCGGTCCCAGTCGATGGTGTCGGGATGGGTCTCGTCCTCGGTGGCGTGGGAGTGTGTCGTCTCCCTCATGCGTCACTCCGTGAACAGGCGGATGTCGTCGACGACGCTGGACTCGCGGTAGGTATCGGGGTCGGTCGGCAGGCGGTCGTACCAGCCCGCCGTCCACACGTCGTCGCAGGTATCGATTTGCGGGGCGTCTCGCTCGTCGGCAGATCGGGCGGGCGAGGCGGCGAAGACGACGTGGTGGGTCGTTTCGAGGGGTCGCGACTCGCCAGCACCGTCGCCGTCTTCAGCCAGAACGTGGTCGACCTCGCGGACGCGCTCGACGCTGTCGAGGTCGAGGGCCAGCCCCGTCGTGTCGGCGACCTCCTCGCGGGCGGCGCGGGACCAGTCGCCGCCGCCGTCGACGACGACGTTCGGGAGGATGGCGTGACCGTTCTCGTGGAGCCACAGCAGGACCTCGCCGCGCTCGTTCGTCACACCGACGATGGCCCGGCCGCCGGCGCCGGCCTCGCAGTGGTCGGCCTCGTCGTGTTCGAACGTCGCCGCAGTCGCCCCGACGCCCGTCCGCTCGGCCAGCGCCGCGGGATCGGACACCGAGTCGAGCGGTGCCCCGGTCTCACCCCCGCACTGCTCGCTCTCGCCATCGTCCGCGGAGTCGCCGTCGTCTGTCGCCGTGCCGTCGGTCGCGATATTGACTATCATCGTTGTGGTAGTTCGACGTCGCAGTGGCTGTTCGGTAGTCGGTTCGACTCCCGATTTCGACCGTGAATCGTCTCGTATCCCGGCTTCGATCGATAGCGGTCGCTCCCGGAAAAGATTTACTATTTGGATTAAGATTGCTCTTCACTTACAATATCGAACGCCTCGGATTTAAGATTTGGGGTGCGGTCGATGCGAGCGCCAACTCCCGAACTGCGGGACGGTAGATATCGCCAGTCAGCGGACGTGACGCAGGAGCGTCGGCCCCTTCCGGAGGTCTGCGGGGCTGAACGGGTAGAGTTCGAGCAGGTCCGAGAGGGTGAGTTCGTAGCGCTGGAGGCGGTCCAGTTGCGCGGGCGAGAGGCGGCCGACGCGCTCGACGAAGCGGTCCTGCTGGCGCGCGTCGAAGTCGTAGAGCAACTCGCCGACGACGCGCTGGCGCTTCCAGTTCGGGCCCTTCTCGCGGTTCCACCGTCGCTCGTAGGTGGCCAGGCGCTCGCGCGAGGTGTCGCCCGCGGCGAGCGCGTCGACTGCCACGTCGGCGGCCATCCGTGCCGACTCCAGCGCCGGGCGGATCCCCTCGCCAAAGAGGGGATTGATGCTCGACACCGCATCGCCGACGGCGAGAATCCCGTCGTCGGCCCGGCGGTTGATCGAGTTGTCCGAGCGCGCCTCGCCGGCGTGGACCGCTCGCACCTCGTCGATCTCCCATCGCGGGTCGCTGTCGGCCCACGCCTGCACGTAGTCGTGGATCGTGCCGTCGTCGGGCGTGCGGTGGCGCTCGTAGAAGTCGTCGATCCAGCAGACGCCGACCTTGAACGCGTCCTCGCCGGCAGGGAACGTCCAGGCGTATCCGCCGGGCGCGGCCTCGTGGTCGAATTTGAACACCATCGCGTCCTCGTCGAAGGTCCCGGTGGCCTCGAACTCCATGCCGATGCCGCGCTGTGCGGCGTCGCGGTCCCACATTCCCAACTTCTCGGTCAGCGCGCCCGCCGGCCCGGAGGCGTCGACGACCAGGTCCGCCCGGACGGTTGTTTCCGCGCGCCCGTCCCGACAGCGCACACCGACGACACTCCCGTCCTCGACGACGGGCGCTGTCACGCGGACGCCGGTCCGGACGTCGACACCGCGGTCGGCCGCGTCCGCGCCGAGCCACTCGAGGAAGGCGGGGAAATCGAGCACGTAGTTCGGGATGGCCAGGTGCGCACTCGCCGTCGGCCCCTCGAATATCACGTCTGGACTGGCGTCCATCACCACCGACTCGGGGACGTCGAACCCCTCGATCACCTGCTCGAAGGTGCCGCCGGTGGACTTGTCGTTGTCCGCGAGCGAAGCGTTGGCTTCGAGGACCGCCACGTCGGCCTCCGTCCGCCGGCCCAGCTCGCGGGCGAACTGCAGCCCCGCGGGTCCGCCGCCGACCACGACCACGTCGTACGACTCCATCGCTGGGATCTAGGCGCCGGGATGTCTAATTCGTTCGGAAACGACGACGCCCGCCGGCGGGCGAGGCGCTCGGTGACGAGGGGGCGAAGCGAACGGTATATGTGCGTGTCGCCGCCAGTAGTTCCCAATCGATGACTCGCGACACCGAGGAACGGAGAGACGAGCACCCCGAGGAGACGGCGACCGCGCGCACCGACGGGGGCGTCGACGCGGAGGGGGCCGACGACGTGGCACTGGACCCGTGGGGCTCCTCGACGGTGTCGGACTACCGCAAACTGTTCGAGCAGTTCGGCATCGAGGCCTTCGACGAGATCCTCCCGGAGGTGCCCGACCCGCACTACCTGATGCGCCGCGGGGTCATCTTCGGCCACCGCGACTACCGCCCCGTCGCCCGGGCCATGCGCGAGGGCGAGGACTTCGCCGCCCTCTCGGGGTTCATGCCCACCGGTGACCCCCACATCGGCCACAAACTCGTCTTCGACGAGATCATCTGGCACCAGGAGCGCGGCGGCGACGCCTACGGTCTCATCGCCGACCTCGAAGCCCACAGCGCCCGCGGGCTCACTTGGGACGAGATCGACACTCACGCCCGCGACTACGTCCTCTCCCTGCTCGCCCTGGGCTTCGACCCCGAGGAGGGCGAACTCTACCGCCAGTCCGACAACCGCGAGGTCCAGAATCTCGCCTTCGAACTCGGTATCGAGGCCAACTTCTCCGAACTCGGCGCCATCTACGACTTCGACGGCGAGACCGACGTCTCGCACATGCAGAGCGTCGTCACCCAGATGGCCGACATCCTCTACCCGCAACTCGAGGAGCCCCGGCCGACCGTCATCCCGGTCGGTCCCGACCAGGACCCGCACATGCGCCTCGCTCGCGACCTCGCCGCGCGGACCCGCTACTTCGGCGTCACCGAAGCGTACGCCTCCTTCGAGGTGGACGACGCCGAGCGCGCGCTGCTCGCCGAGGCCTACGAGACCCTCTCCGAGCGCCACCCCGACGAGACCGTGCGGTGTGGCGACGCCGCGACCTACCTCGAGAACCAGCGCGACCCCGACGCGACCGACGCCGCGGCGACCACCGCCGACGCGGTCATCACGATGTGCAAGGAAGCCGGCAAGGAACCGCTCCGGCCCCGCCTCCGATTCGTCGACCGCAACGCCACGGAGGAGGCCTTCGAGGCGCTCATCGAAGCCGTCGACGGCGAGAAGCGCGTCTACGACGCCCACATCGACGCCTTCGACCTCTCCCGGGAGGCGGCCGAGGACCTCGCCCGCGAGGTGGAACTCGACCACGGCGGCTACGGCTTCCTGCCGCCCTCCTCTCTCTACCACCGCTTCATGACCGGCCTCACCGGCGGCAAGATGTCCTCGTCGATCCCCGCCTCGCACATCTCCCTGCTCGACGACCCCGCCGAGGGCTACGACAAGGTGAAGTCGGCGACGACGGGCGGGCGCGAGACGGCCGAAGAGCAGCGCGAACTCGGCGGCGAGGCCGACGAGTGCCCCGTCTACGAACTGTACGCCTACCTGCTGGCGGGCGACGACGACGAGTTCGCCACGGAGGTCTACGAGGAGTGTGTCGGCGGCGAACGGCTCTGTGGCGGCTGCAAGGAACAGGCCGCCGAACTGATGGCCGACTTTCTCGAAGACCATCAGGAGAAACGCGCCGAGTGGGAAGACAAACTCGACGAACTGGATATCGAACTCGACTCGCCGCGCAAGCGGGCCTGACGGCGCGTTCGGTCTCTCTCAGAGTCCGTCGAGCGCCGCGGCGGCGGCCTCCAGCAGGGTCTCGGCGGCCTCCTCGCCGCCGTTCTCGGCGACGACCTCGACCGCTTCCGAACCGCTGTCGAGGACCACCCGCGCGGCGTCCCCGCTCGTCTCGACGGCCGCCGCGACGGTCTCCCCGCCGGCCTCGATAGTTCCTGTCGCGCCGTCTTCGACCGCCGCGACGGTCTCGACCGCGCCCTCGGGGACGGCGCTCGCCTCGATCTCCGCGTCGGCGAGCGGCGCCGCGTCCGCGTCGGCGAACGCGTCCTCGACCGCCGCCGGGTCCAGCGGCGCGTCGTCGACCAGCCCTTCCAGTCCGGCGCGCAGTTCCGAGACGGCGGGGATCGTCGGTAGTTCGACACTCGGGAGCGGGACGTCGAGCAGTCTGGCGTACTCGTTCTCTCGGTCGTCGTCGGGAGGGCTCGGCATACGCGACCCGTCCGACCGCTCGCACGTAGGCTTTCCGTCGGGGCAGACCGGGAGTCACCCGGCCGCGCGCCCGCTCACGGTGGTCGGTGCAGCGACCGACCGGGACGCGCCGACTCCGGTGTCGGCACAGTCCGGACCTGATCGAAAACGATCGAGCGTGTCACAGCAAGCCGCTCGTGGTTCCACGACCGGTTAGCGGCCAAAGTCTATAAGGGGTCTTTTCCAACACCCGATCAGTGCACTGGTTTCGAAAAGCACGCTACGCGGTCGCTCTCTTGCTGATTCCAGCCACCGGGATCGGCTTCGCTACACAGATAGGTGACCACTCTGCGCGATATGTCGTATCGGTATATCTCCTTCTGGCGGGGATGTTCGTCCTCACTGTCGGTATCGCGTACGCGGACCATTCGCTACACGAGTGGTTCTCGTGACCTGCGGTTGTTCTCCACGCTGACAGTCACTGTCAGACCTCGATCTCGATCGGCTCGGCGTCGCCCTCGTCGAAGTCGTCGCCGTCGAGCCTGTCGGCGGCGAGGTAGCTGCCGACGGCGCCGACGATCCCGAGACCGACCCCCGCGCGCAGCCCCGCCTTGCGCCCCTTGATCAATCGCCCGAGCAAGTACCCGACGACGAAGTTCGTCACAAACGCGCCGATGGCCGAACTGGTCTTTCCCATACCCGCCGTTGGGCCGGGACGAGCATAAGCGTCCGTCCCCACACGTCCCGACAGACACGCCGCCGCCCGGAGGCCGGGGCCAGCCCACCTCCGAGAGCGCGTGCGTAACGGTTTAGTCCGTCGCCCCGGTTCGTCCGGGTATGGCGTCCGAACCCACCGTCAGACGCGCCGCTCACGACCAGTCGGCAGTCTCCGGGTTCGGCTTCTTTTTCGCCTGACGGGCGGTGGAGTCGCCGACCGACTGCACCCGGGTCACACCGGACGCGGGCCGGTCGGCGTCGAAACTGTCCGCGGGCCGACGCGGACTCGCGAGCGCCGGCCTGGCGACCGGATTCGGCACCGTCGCCGCCGCTCGGGTCCGACGCGATGGGAATCGTTAACTGACGACCACACCGACTCCAGCGACAACGAATGAAACTCCCGGAAACGCAAGTCGCGGTCTTGGAAGCCGCGAGCGCGGAGGAACTCACGACAGTGGAATCGCTCGCCGAGCAAATCGGTGAAAGCCCCGACGCGGTGCGCCGCGCCGCCTTCGAACTCGAAGACGAGGGACTCCTCGGCGTCATGGAGGTCACCGAGACCGAGTACCGGCTCACCGAGGAGGGGGACCGCTACGCCTTCGAGGGGCTGCCCGAACACGTCCTCTGGGTCGGCGGGATGTCCGTCGACGCCCACCAGGAACCCGTCGAACTCGGCCGCGCGCTCGGCATGGCCAGCCTCGAAGACGACCAGGTCGACATCGCGCTGGCCAACTTTGCCCGCAAGGGAATGGGCGAGGTCGACCAGGGCATGATCTCGGTGAACACCGACTTCGACGCCGAGGACGACGACGAGCGCCGCCTGATCGAAGACCTCAACGACGGCGCCGTCATCTCGCCCGACGTCTACGAAGACGGAACCATCGACCAGCTCCAACGCCGCGGTCTGGTCGAGGAAGTCGAACGGACGGTCTACCGCGTCCGCCTCAACGAGGCCGGCACGCTGGCGCTCGAAGAGGGCGTCGAGGTCGCCGAGACGGTCGACCAGATCACCCCCGAACTCATCACCTCCGGCGAGTGGGACGAGGTGGTCTTCACCGATTACAACGTCGAGGCGGACGCCGAGACGGTCCACGGCGGCAAGCCACACGCGCTGCGCCGGACCGCCGAGCGCGTCAAGGACGTCCTCGTCGGCATGGGGTTCCAGGAGATGCAGGGCCCCCACGTCGACGCCGACTTCTACATCAACGACTGCCTGTTCATGCCACAGGACCACCCGGCGCGCAACCACTGGGACCGCTTCGCCCTCGAATCGCCCGCCGAGATGGACCGCGAGCACCTCCCCGACGACCTCGTCGAGGCGGTCGAATCCGCGCATCGGAACGGTGTCGGTCCCGACGGCGAGGGGTATCACTCCCCCTGGAGCGAGGACTTCGCCCGCGCGCTCGCGCTGCGCGGCCACACGACGAACCTCTCGGTGCGCCATCTCGCGGGGCTGGCCGAGGGCGGGATCGAACCGCCCGAGCGGTACTTCTCCGTCGAGAAGGCCTACCGCAACGACACGCTCGACGCGACGCACCTGCTCGAGTTCTTCCAGATCGAGGGGTGGGTCATGGCCGATGACCTCTCGGTCCGGGACCTGATGGGTACGTTCACGGAGTTCTACGAGCAGTTCGGCATCACCGACGTCGAGTTCAAACCCCACTACAACCCCTACACGGAGCCGAGTTTCGAGCTGTTCGGTCGCCATCCCGAGACCGACGAACTCATCGAGATCGGTAACTCCGGGATCTTCCGGCCGGAGATGCTCGAACCGCTTGGCGTCGAGGCCGACGTGATGGCCTGGGGGCTCGCGCTGGAGCGACTGTTCATGCTCGCGACCGGCGCCGAGGACATCCGCGACGTCCACGGGACCCTCGTGGATCTGGAGTTCCTGCGGACCGAGGAGGTGACCTACTGATGCCCACCGTCGAGATCGACCCCGACGAACTGCGCGAGTTGACCGGCCACGAGGACAAAGACGACGACCAGTTGCGCGAGGATCTGTTCGCCCTGGGACTGGAGTACGAGGGCGCGACCGACGACGGCGAGTTCGAACTCGAGTTCGCGCCGGACCGCCTGGACCGCCTCTCCGTCGAGGGGGTCGCCCGCTCGCTGCGCTACCAGTACGGCGACGACCGCGGCGTCTACACGCCGAACACGAACGATGCCGAGTGGACCATCGACGTCGACGCCGACGTGCCCGCCGAGCGCCCCTACGTCACCGGCGCCGTCGTCCGCGGACTCGACATGGACGAGGCCGCACTGGAGTCGCTGATCCAACTCCAGGAGAAACTGCACGCGACGATGGGTCGCCAGCGCGCCAAGGGCGCTATCGGTGTCCACGACCTCACGATGCTCAAGGGGCAGGTCGGCGCCAGCGGCGGCGAGGACACGCCCGAAGAGGAGGCGGACCCGCGCACTGAGACTGCTCCCGAGGGCGGCAAGTCGATCCGCTACACCGGGATCGGGCGCAACGACGACCGGTTCGTTCCGCTCGAGGCCAACGACGACATGTCCCCCGAGGAGGTGCTCGCGGCCCACCCCACCGGTCAGACCTACGCCGACCTCGTCGAGGACTACGAGCGGATGCCCGCCATCTACGACGACGTGGGGCTGTTCTCGTTCCCGCCCGTGATCAACGGCCGCCGGACCGAGGTCACCACCGACTCCCGCGATCTGTTCATCGAGATGACCGGGACCGACCAGTGGACGATTGACCACATGCTCGCAATCGTCTGCTACGCGCTCGACGCCCGCGGCGGCCGCGTCGAAGAAGTCGAAGTCAGCTACGCCGACGACGCGAGCGGCGACTACGACGGCCGCGACCTCGTCCGCCCCGACTTCTCGACGAAGACCAAGACCGTCGCCCACGCCGACGTCGAGTCGATGCTCGGTATCGACCTCGACGGCGAGGACGTGGTCGACCTGCTCGAACGCGCCGGCCTCGACGCCACGGTCGACGACCCCGGCGCGGACGACCCCGGGACCGACAGTGCCGTCCGCGAGACCGACGATCTCGCCTACGAGGTCGAAGTCCCGCCCTACCGCGTCGACGTCCTCCACCCCGTCGACGTGATCGACGACGTCGGCCGGGCCTACGGGTTCAACGAACTCGAGCCCCGGTATCCGGACGTCTCGACGGTCGGCGGCCGCCACGAGCGCTCCCGCCTGGAGCGGGCGGCCCGCGAGACGCTCGCCGGCCTCGGCTACGAGGACCTGCTGAACTTCCACCTGATCAGCGAGGCGGCCAACTACGACCGTCTCGACGTGAGCGCCGGCAGCGACGTCCTCGGCGGCGGCGAGGCGGCCGTCATCCAGGAACCGTACAGCGAGGACTACGAGATCGTCCGGACGTGGGCGCTCCCGTCCGTGCTGCTCGTTCTGGAGAACAACACCCACCGGGCCTACCCGCAGGACCTCGCGGAGGTCGGCTTCGCCGCCGAGCGCGACGATTCGCTGCCCACGAAAGTCGCGGAACGGCAGACCGTCGCCGCCGCGCTCGCGCGTCACGACGCCTCCTACGAGGACGCCAAGGCCCGCCTGCAGGCGCTGTGTCGCGCCTTCGACGCCGACCTCGAGACGCCGCCGACCCGCCACCCGACCTTCGTCGACGGCCGCACCGCCGACGTCGTGATCGACGGCGAATCGGTCGGCGTGATCGGCGAAGTCCACCCGAAAGTTCTCGTCGAATTCGACCTCGAAGTGCCGGTGGCCGCCTTCGAGTTCGACCTGGACGCGCTGCGAGATTGAGCGGGGGTTCACCCGCTCAGTCCACGTAGCCGATCCGGCCGTCCGGTCCGGGTGCGAACTCGTCGACGCCGCGGGCGTACGCGACGAAGGCGTCGTACTGCAGGCCGTGCAACTCGCGGGCGTCCGCCGGTCTCATCGTTTCGAACTCGTCGGTGTATACGACGTAGCCGTTGGTCGCGAGACGCAGTTCCCGGCGCTCGTCGACCCGAACGCTGCCGCCGTCGTCTGCGACACCCAGCCGCCGCCCCGCGCGGAACACCTTCGTTTCGCCTGCGTCGGGGTCGCGCCGGAGCGCGAGACCGGCGACCTGGCCAGTCCAGACCTCGCCGTCGCGGCCGTCGACACCGTCGGGGTGAACCGACTCGCCGACGAGTGCCAGCAGGTCCGCCGTCGAGAGCGTCGCGACGAAGACGCCGGCCGCGAAGGGCGCGACCCCGACGAGGTCGGCGTCGGTCACCTCCGGGCCGATGGGCGGGCCGTCCCGCAGACCGCGGCTGTCGACGTGGGCCACGTCGGCGTCGGCGACCCACCGCAGCGCGTCCGTCGCGAGGTTCGCGAGCGCGCACTCGCCGCGCAGGCAGGCCGCCCGGTCGCGCGGCACGGGCGCGTCGACGCTCGCGACCACCTCGACGTGCCCCGTCTCGGCCAGTTGGTCGCGCATCCGCTCTGCAATCGTCTCGTCGAGGGGCCCGTCGGTCACGTCGTGCGCCCTCGCGGTGACCGCGGGGCCGCCCTCGCTGTCATCGCGGTCACCGCCCTCGTCACTGTCGTCGCCCACGACGGGGTCGGCGAGACCGACTTCCCAGACGACGCGCCCGTTCGCCCCCGGGCGCACGAGAAGCGTGCCGTCGACGCGCTCGCGAGTCCGGTCGTGGACGTGCCCCGCCAGCACGGCGTCCGCGGCGGTCGTTCGGGCGAGTTCACGCGCGACTGCGTCGCCGACGTGCGCGAGGACGACCAGCCAGTCAGCGTCGAGACCGGCCCAGGTCTCCCGTACCGCGTCGACGGGGTCGGCCACGTCGACGGCCCGCGGCACTGAGACGTCGGGGCCGGTGACGCCGACGAGCACGACGCGGTCGCCGTCACGTTCGACCACTCGGGCCGGGTCGACGTCCGCGAACGACCCCGAATCGCCCCGGACGTTGGCGCTGACCCACGGCACGGCCGACTCGCCAACCACCTCTCGCGCGTCCGCGAGGCCGAAGTCGAAGTCGTGGTTGCCGAACGTCTCCGCGTCCGGGGCGACGCGCTCGAAGAACGGCAGCGCCTGTCGGCCCCGCCGCTCGATAGCGAGCGCGCCCGGTGCGGTTTCGTCACCAGTGCCGACGACGAGCGCGTCCGCGCCGCCCCCTTCCTCGGTACCGCGCTCGCGGACCCGCTCGATGGTCCCGACCAGCCGACCGATCCGCTCCGGTCTGTCGAACGCGTTCTCCACGTCTGAGTAGTGGACGATCCGGGGGCTCACGGCTCCGTCACGTCATCTCCGGAGCCCGCGTGTCCCGTCTCGGTCAGGCGGCGTTCGTACTTGTCCATCGCCGTCTCCAGCGCCGCCCCGGCGTCCACGTCGAGGGCGTTCGCCGTCGCGAGAAGCGAGAAGAGCGCGTCACCGATCTCGTCCTCGCTGACTGCCAGCTGGTCGGGCGAAGCGCCGTACTCCGCGGATTTGGCGGCGTCGGCGGCCACTTCGCCCACCTCCGCCGCGAGATCGAGGATCCGGTAGGCCGGCTCGCCGTCCAGGTCGTGAGTCTCGCAAAAGCGCGCGACGTCGTCCTGCGCGTCCATGCCCTCGCGTTCGGTCGCTCCCGAAATAACTGTGGGGCCGGTGTGTCACGCGATCACGTCCTGCGGCGGCGCTCCGGTTCCGTCGCGACGCCCCGAACGCTGGTCGCGCCTAGTCGAGGTCCGCGCCCACGGCGTCCTTGACGGAGTCGAAGCCGTCCCGCTCCAGCAGTCGGAGCAGCCCGCGGTTGATCTCGCGCGCGATGGACGGGCCGCGATAGACGAATGCGGTGTATAGCTGGACGAGACTCGCGCCGGCGCGGATCTTCCGGTAGGCGTCCGCGGCCGTCGCGACGCCACCGACGCCGATTACGGGCACGTCCACGCGCTCGGCGGCGAACCGGACGGTGTCGGTGGCTCGCTCCTCGATCGGTGCGCCTGAGAGCCCGCCGGTCTCGGCGCGACTCGGACTCTCCAGCCCGTCGGGCCGTTCAGTCGAGGTGTTGGCCGCGACGATGCCGTCCAGGTCCAGTTCGGTCACCAGACCGAGCGCGTCGGCCAGCGCCGGTTCCGGCAGGTCCGGCGAGAGTTTGACCAGTAGGGGGCTTGCGCCCGCGTCCTGGAGTTCGGTGAGGATGGCTGTCATCGACTCGCGGTTCTGGAGTTCCTCGAAACCCTGCGAGTTCGGACAGGAGACGTTGACGACGAAGAAATCCCCGCCCGCGGCGACCTGCTCGTAAGTCTCGCGGTAGTCCGCGGGGGCGTCGGCGGCGGCGACGTGCTCGGACTTGGCGACGTTGACGCCGACCGGAACGGGTGCGTCGAGCGCGGCCAGTCGCTCGCCGACGGCGGCCGCGCCGTGGTTGTTGAGCCCCATGCGGTTGATCAGCGCACGGTCCGCGCGGAGGCGGAACATCCGCGGGCGAGCGTTGCCCGACTGCGGGACGGCGGTGACACCGCCGACCTCGACGAAGCCAAAGCCCAGTGCGGCCAGCCCCGAGACGACTTCCGCGTTCTTGTCGAACCCGGCGGCGACGCCGACCGGATTGGGGAACTGCTGGCCGAGTGCATCGACCGCCAGCCGGTCGTCTGCGACCGTATAGCGGCGCGCGAGAGCCGTCGAGACCGGCGCGCGCCCGCCGACCCGGAGAGCGTGCTTGCCAAGTCCGTGGGCGGTCTCGGCCGGCAGTGAGAACAACAGTGGTTTCGCGATGTCGTAGGCGTTCATCTGAATCCCTTTGAAAATCGCCGACGCCGCCCCCTGCGGCGCCAGCCCGGTTCGTGTTTCAGAATTCGTGCTCCACGTCTTCTGGGTCCGCTTTCTGGATGATGATCTTGTTGTCCCGGACGCGGACGAACACCTCGTCGCCGATCTCCATCCCGGCGACCGCGAGTTCGTCCTCGTGGAGATTGATGTGGACGTTGTGGTACTCGCCGTCCTCGTCTTTGGCGCCACTCGGGCTGAGCTTCTTCTTTCGCACCATCGCGCTATCCTAGTCGGCCCTTCGCCGCAGGATACACTTAAGTCTACCGTGCCCGCGCCGCTGTCGGGCGGTGACTCTCCCTGGCCGCCGTTCGCTGTGGCATCTCTCTCGGCCCGACCCTGCGGCGTCAACGGGGGTGCGCGCGAGCGCTCCTCCGCCCGTCGTTCACGGAAAATAACTCGGTTTCACCGCGATCTCGGCCTTCGATCGGGCCGGTCTTATAAACGAATCGCAGGAATGCGCCCCGATCCGGGGGTATATTTATAATGGACCATGTGCTGGGTTGGCATGGAGCGGTCGAAACCATGGCACGCGACAGCGACAAGCGCAATTTCGCGCTCAGGACGGAGAACGGTGAGGAAGACAGCGTCTTCTCGGGGAGCACACCTCGACAGGCGGCACTGAAGGCGGCGCGGCGGCTCGAACCGGCGAGCAGCGAGGACGCAGCCGAGCGGCAGCCGCTACGGCTGCGGGAGAAAGGGACGCACAAAGTCCACGTGTACGAGGGCTGGTCCTGGAAAGAGTCGCCACCGGACGTCGATATGGAGGAGTGGGATGCCGACGACCCCGGTGACGTCTGGATGAACCAGGTCGACGAGATCACCAAGGCGAACGTGTCCAAAGAGGGCGTCGAACACCTGGACGATATTTGACCTGGCTCGCGAGGCCGGTCTTCGACGCCTCGCCGCGCGGTACGCCCGCAGTCCGACGAGTCGCGTCGCGCGCCCCCGCGCAAGATTAGATCTGTTTCTCACTGTGCGAGTAGCCATCTTCTCGCGGTTCGGGTAGCTACCCACTCGCGGTCTGATCCTGTCTTCCTCGCAGTACTCACGCTGTCCGGCCATCGCTCCCGGGACGATGGCGGGGAGCAAGCCACGGTGGCGGGCAGGCGCAGCGACACGGCCCATCCCAGCCATACGCTGTCCGATCGCGGTCGCAGCCGTGGTCTACAAGTGTCGCGCCCCCGGAGCCGTAGTCGCGTGGCTCCCACTCGGCCACACTGAGCGCACGACGCGCGGGATGACCGGCCGCCCTCCTGCCACGCGACATTCGACCGAGAGTCGGTACTGTCGCCGAGCTCCGTCCGTTCGACTCTGGCTCCTGTGGCTGACACCGATTATCGGTCGCTCGTGGGTTCCTTTGATTGTGGCTCTGTCCCATGAAATCGCATGACGTGGCGGTCATCGAAACGACGGCCTTAAGTGTACCCCACCCATCGGAAGAAATACGAAGCGACGCGGGGTCGATACCCGCTTGCGGTCGCAGGCATCCGTACCTGTTCCGGGGCGCGACCCGTCAGGGTCGTTCCGACGCCCTTAAGTGGAACAGGGCACTCGGATGTGATGCGAACGTGGCCTGGCCGGGGCCGAGATCGTCCGGCCTGCAAGACGGACCTGGAGGGGGGCCCGCCGCGGTTCCCATCCCCGTCTCGAAGGGTTTATGACCCTTCCCGGGGAACGTTCAGGTCCGGAGGAGATGAGGATTCCACCCCTGCGGTCCGCCGTACAGATGGGATCTGATGTCAGCCCTGGTAGTTCGGTGACACTCGGCCGACGGGTGTCGTCGAATGCCAAGTTCGATAGCGATCACACTCATTTCGAGTGTGTTCCCGCCTAACCCCCTGACTCTACGTCAGGGACATTCCGGTTGATCCTGCCGGAGGCCATTGCTATCGGAGTCCGATTTAGCCATGCTAGTCGCACGGGTTTAGACCCGTGGCGGATAGCTCAGTAACAC
>Ga0207850_100304_pt1 | contig 39636 bp, 34 predicted proteins | sample 23E2SouthBayCA_FD_187746 | JGI IMG/M metagenome (GOLD analysis project Ga0207850, IMG submission 187746) | Aerobic enrichment media microbial communities from Eden Landing Ponds, California, USA - A23 E3 (3) (SPAdes) | ecosystem: Environmental > Aquatic > Marine > Unclassified | place...
GGGACGATGGGCTGCATTCAGGCGACCGAGTGCGTGAAGGGCCTGCTCGACTACGGCGACCTCCTCACCGGCCGGCTGCTGTTCTACGACGCCGGCGACATGTCCTTCGAGACGGTGCCGGTGGCGAAGAACCCCGACTGTCCGGTCTGCGGCGACGACCCCGCCATCGACTCCGTGGCGGACGTGGAGTACGTCGAGGGCTGCGCCGTCCCGTCGTAACTCACTCGCCTTCTTCGGCTCCGACTGCCCACCCGAACACGTCCCCCGCTTCCTCGACGACCGGCCGGAAGTGACCCGCGTCCTCGTACACCGTGAGTTCCGCGTCTGGAATTGTGCTAGCGACGCGCTCGGCCGCCGCCAGCGGGACGTTCGCGTCGTCGGCGCCGTGGAACACGCGCGTCGGCACCGCGAGGTCCGCGAGGTCGAAGTCCCACGCGCCGTAGAGCACGCCGTAGTCGGTCGCCAGCGGTGTCGTGCCCTGCGACAGTCCCTCCCGGAAGTCCGACAGGAGGACGCGCCCGCTCTCGCCCCGGCGCGGGTCCGCGAGGTCGCCGTCGGCCTCACCCGCCACGTCCGTGAACGAGTCGGCGCCGGCGACGACGCGGGACATCAGCCAGACGAGCGGCCGCCCGAGGTGCGGCGACACCCGGGAGGCGGCCGCCAGCGCGCGCTCGAACCCGAGGTCGCCGCGCTCGCTGCCCGGCGGCCCGACCCCGGAGACGACCGCGCACCGCGACACGCGCTCGGGGTCGTGGGCGGCGCACGCCAGCGCGTACGGCCCGCCTCCGGAGAACCCGACGACGGCGTACTCGTCGACGCCGAGTTTGTCCGTGAGCGATGCCACGTCGCTGGCCCAGTCCGCGAACGTCCGCCCGGGCTGGCGGTCGGACGCGCCGAACCCCGGGCGGTCGGGCGCAATCACTCGCGCGCCAACGTCGCCCGCCGCGTCGGCGCCGAGCAGCCCGGAGACTCTCGACCCCGGCGTGCCGTGGCAGAAGACGACGGGCGTCCCGTCGGGGTTGCCGTACGCCGCGTACGCCAGCGTGCGGCCGTCCGCGACCGCCACCTCGTGAGTCTCGACGGCTCGCCGCTCCGTGCTCTCGCGCCCGGCGCTCGCTCGGGCGTCCTGTTCATCGGTCGGCGCCGCCTCGCGTGGCTCGGGGACCATCCCGTCCGGGAGGTTCTCGCCCGCCGAGAAAAGCGTTCGGCTAGTACTCGTTGAGCTCCACGAGCCGGTCGGCGATGCGGTGCGCGCCGCGCGCGGCCGCCGTCGCCGGGTCGTCCGCGGTCGTCGCGGTCACGTCGCGCTCAAGCTCCTCGCCGAGCCGGCGCTCGAACTCCTCGACGACGCCCGGGATGCAGGCCATCCCGCCCGTCAGCACGACCGGGTTGTCGAGGGCCTGCTGGTAGATCTTCATGTAGTCGTTGGCGAGCTCCGGCATGAACACGTTCGCCACCTCGTCGACCGCGTCGTCGACGTACTCGTCGACGGCGTCCATCACGCTGTCCTCGATGGTGAACTCGTAGGTGCCGCCGCCGGGCTGCTGGATGATGTCGCTGAACGGCTCGTAGTTCTGGAAGTCCGCGTGGGCCTCCTTGTACTCGCGGGCGGTCGTGAGGTCGATGTTCACGCGGCCCTGTGTCTCCTCCTCGACGTAGTTGGCGATGCGGCGGTCCACCTCGGTCCCGGTGATTGCGCCCGTCGAGAACGGCGCGAGCTGCTCGCCGCGGCGGTACGCGCACGCTTCGAGGTTCGTCGACCCCATGTTGACGGCGACGAACGTCTCCTCGATGGCTTCGAGCCCGTCGCCGAGCGCGGGCACCGCGCCGCACAGCGACTCGGGGTACGACCGCACCAGCCGCTCGCCGATGGGGCCGTCCTCGATGATGTCCGAGAGCCGCTCCAGCCCCACGTCGTTGTCGATGGTCGGGATGGCGTACACCACCACCGAGTCCTCCGGGAGGCCGTTCGAGCGCGAGAACTCCTCCAAGAACGTCTTTGCGAGGTCCGTCGTCTCCTCGTCCTCGGGCAGCCCCGACCGGAGCATATACCGCACGCGGTCGGGGTACTCGGTCGCGGCCTCTTCGCCGTAGATGACGTGCTCCTCGCCGGTGAGCGCGTCCGCGTAGGTCGCCAGACACGTCAGCGTCTTGAGGACGTTCGGGTCGGCTGCGTCGCCCGCGGAGACGACCGTTCGGGTGCTCCCGACCTTCACCCCGAGGGCCGCCGGCTGTTCGTCGAACTCGGCGTCGCTGCTCTCTGACTCGGACATGCTCTGTTATTCCGTCGGCGAACCTATAACTCTTGTAGGCGCGCCCTCCCAGCGCCCGGGACCTCCCCCCGTAGCTTTTTGCCGGTCGTGGCGACACCTCACGTATGGGCAAGGACAGCGACCTCGACGACGAGTTCGTGGACGAACTCGTGAGCGTCTGCCGAACGGCCGTCGGCGACCGCCTCCGCAGCATCACGTACTTCGACACCACCAACGAGGACCAGATCTACCTCCGCGACGACCTCGAATCCGGCGCGAACATCATGGGGTTCGCCAACGCCGAGCGCAGCGGCTTCAAGTCCAAGCGCATCTACGAGGACACCGAGCTCGGCGACTACCAGTTCACCATCCGCGCGTTCGAGGACGGCTACCTCACGCGCGTCATCCGCGGCTACCACGGCGCGTTCGTCACGACCGACCGCCTGCCGACCGAGCGCTTCGAGGACCTCGCCAGCGCCGTCGACAGCGTGCTCGCCGAGTACGACACCGCGTGGCTGCGCCCCGACTGACTACAACTGGTCGGCGGTCTCCCGGAACAGGCCGTCCAGAATCTCGGGCGTCGTCGGGTGGTACGCGCGGTCCGGGAGCTCCCGCACGTCCATCTCCGCCTCTAGTACCACCTGCATCGTCTTCGCCATCGCGTCCGCGTCGTAGTGGAGGCCGTGGTAGCCCAGCACCGTGCCGTCGTCGGCGTCCGCGACCAGCCGCGCGGTCCCCCGCGAGGCGACCTTCGCCCTGAACACGCCGTCGTCGCTGGCGTCCCGCTGGGCGGTCACGACCTCGTGGCCCGCCGCGCGCGCCTGCTCGGCGGTCAGGCCCAGCGACGCGAACGGGTAGACGCCCGCGCCCGAGAACACCACCTTGTGCGAGAGCGGGTCGTACGCCTCCAGCGACTTGTCGGCCTCCGCGTGGGCGACGTTCCGGCCCGCGAGGTACCCCTCTTCTTTGGCGGTGTGCAGCAGCATCCGGTCGCCGACGGCGTCCCCGACGACGAACACGCGGTCGTCGTCGGCCGTCTGCATCGTGTCGCCGACCCAGCCCCGCTCCGGGGCGAGGCCGGTCGCCTCCATACCGTCGGGGAACGACGGCTCGCGGCCCGTGAACAGGAACAGCTGGTCGCCCTCCGCGACCGAGCCGTCGTCGAGATGGACGCGCGCGCCGCCGTCGGCGGTCGCCTCCACGCGCTCCTCGCGGACCTTCGTGCGAATCTCGACGCCGAACTCCTCGCGGTACAGCTCCAACAATTCCTCGCCGAACGACGGGTGGTAGCCGTCCAGCGGCCGGTTGTCGTGCTCGACGACGGTGATGTCCATGCCCGCGGCCTCCGTGAGGTACGGGACGAGTTCGAGGCCGACGTACCCGAACCCCATCACCACCCCCGAGTCCGGGAACTCGGTCGCGTCGAGCACGTCCCGGCTCCCCATCCAGTCCACGTCCCCGATGCCCGGGAGGTCGGGGACGTTCAGCGTCGACCCCGTGGCGAGCACCACGTAGTCGGCCTCGATGCGCTCGCCGCCGACCTCCAGCACGCGGTCGTCGACGAACCGCGCGGTGTCGTGGTGGAACGTGACGTGCTCGCGCTCCGCGAGGTCGTGGACCGCGCCCCGCCGGTGCTCGGCGTACCCGAGCACGTTGTCGTCCTTCCGCTCGACGACGGCCTCCACGTCCACCTCGGGGAGGTCGCCGACCAGTCGGTCGTCGTGGCGCGCCTGATAGCGGTGCGCGGCCGCCGACAGCACCTCCTTCGACGGCATGCAGCCGCGGAGGATGCAGAGCCCGCCGCCGGGCTCGCCGTCGTCGACGAGTGTCAGTTCCACGTCCGCCTCGGCCAGCGCCTCGGCGGCCGCGACGCCCGCGCTCCCGTACGCTCCGACGACGACGACGTGTGGTCGCGTCATGCCCTGACCGACGGCCGCCCGCGAGAAAGAGCTTCGGCCCGCCGCGGTTCGCGCCGTTACTCGTACTCGCCGCGGTCGCCGATGCTGATGTCGTCGCTCTTCTTCCGGGACGGCCCCATCGCGCCGAACCGGTTCTCGTCGAGCCACTCGTAGCTGTACCGTTGGTCGATGCCGTGCTGCCACGGGACGAGCACGGCGTCCTCCCAGTTCGCGCGCTCCAGTTCGACGTACGCGTCCGCGCGAATCTCGGCGGCCTCCTCGGAGGGCCTGAAGTTGTTCTCCACGCGGTCCCACGCGTCTTTCGCGCGGCCGGCGGCGTCGCCGTTCTCCGCCGTCCAGTTCATGTAGGCCTCGCCGTCTGGCGTAATCGTGTTCCGCGGGTCCAGCAGCGCGGTGAACTTGTCCGCGCCCGGGTAGCCCGCGATCCAGCCCGACGTGTACAGCTCGAAGTTGCCCTTGCGGCCGCGCTGGAGGTACGTGCTCCAGTCGGCGGTGCGGAGTTCGAGGTTGATGTGGGCCTGCTGGAGCTTGTCGCGCAGCAGCGAGTACATGTCCTCGCCGAACGACGACGCGAGGCTGCTGTACATGTCGAAGTTGAGCTCGTACCGGTCGTTGGGGCCGTAGCCGGCGTCCTCCATGACCTGCCGCGCGTCGTCGAGGCGGGCCTCGTCGTACCCGTAGGGGTACTCCGCGCGGAGCTCCTCGTAGCGGTCGCGGCCGCCCGGGAACAGCGCGGGCGGCGTGAAGAACGCCGCCGGCTCGCCGGGCGTGGCGATGATGTCCTCGTTGATGGTCTGCTGGCTCATCGCGTACGCGACCGCCCGCCGCACCGGCTTCGGCACGGTCGCGCAGTTGAACGCGTTGTAGTACGTCGACAGCGTCGGCACCTCGTAGTAGTCGGCGGTCATGCCGTTCGGGTCGAAGGGGCCGTAGGTGCCGTACTGGCGGCCGCGGTCGTCCGTGCCCTCGAAGTTCCGCAGCTCGGGGTCGTACCGCGAGGACGGGATGTACGGCCGGTCGGCGTTGACGTTCGACGTGGCGTACGTGTACGCCGCGTTCGCCTCCGTGAACACCGAGTAGTCGAGGCCGCCGTTCGCGGGCTCGCCGTCGTGGTAGTCGTCGCGGGCGTCGAGGCTGACCGTGGTGGCTTCGCTCCACTCCGCCAGCTCGTAGGGGCCCGCGCCGACCGGGTTCGACGTGGAGAACTCGTCGTAGCTCAGCTCGCCCTCGTAGCCCTCGACGTCCCCGACGATGCCCTCCGGCGTGAGGAAGTACGGCGTCTGCGCGAGCAGGACGAACGCCGCGTAGAACGGCTCCTGCAGGCGGATGGTGACCTCGTACTCGCCGGTCGCCTCCACGCCCAGCGACCCCGGGACGTACTGCTCGTTGCCCTCCTCGTCGGTCTCGGTCTCGTGTTCGACGCCGAGCGTGCCGAGGATGGACTGGGAATTCAGGGAGTTCGGGGACGCGGCGACGCGCTCGAACGTGTAGACCACGTCGGAAGCGGTGACCTCTTGGCCGTCGTTGTACGTCACGCCCTCCTTCAACTGGAACGTGAGCACGCGGCCGTTCTCCGAGGTCTCGTAGTCGGCCGCCAGCTTCGTCTCGGCGTTCGTCTGGCCGTTCGGGTACGTCACCAGCCCGTCGAAGACGTTCGTGATGTACGTGCCCGAGGCGGTGTCCGTCGCCGCCACGGGGTCGAACGTGGTCGCCGTCCCGACCATCACGCCGCGGTAGCGCTTCTCGGTGCTCTGCGCCGACGAGTCCCCCGAGTTCGTCTCGGTGTCGTCGCTCGTGTTGCTGTCGTTCCCGCCAGTGCAGCCCGCCGTCGCGGCCGCGACCGCGGCTGCGCCGGTGCCTTCGAGGAACCGGCGGCGAGAGAGTGCGTCAGTTTCTGTCACGGTAGTGTGTTCCTACGTATCACGCGGTCCGGGTTTAGGATGCCACCGGCTATATCCGGGTCGCGGTCCCGGCGCGCCAGCAGTCGGGTTCTCCGGAGAGCGCAGACGTAAGTTCCTCGGCGCCCTTCGACGGCGTGATGCGAGAAGTGACGCTCCGGGTGCGACACCGCGGCGAGCCCGAGAGCGACGTCAGCGCCGACTACCCCGACGTGACGGTGCGCAGCGTCTCCTCGCTGTCCGGCAGCGCCGCCGAGCGCAAGCGCATCGTCGAACTCAGCGGGCCGAGCGCGGCCGTCGAGGGGTTCCTCGACGAGTTCGCGGCTGCCGACCCCGTGCTCGGCGTCGAGGTCCTGTCGTCGCTGGACAGCGACCGCGTGTTCGTCGCGGTCACCTACGACAGCTACCAATGGGACAGCATCGCCCAGCGGCTCACCGACCACGGCGTCCACTACCGCGCGGGCACCACCATCCGCGCCGGCTGGGAGCACTGGACGCTGTACCTCGACGGCGACGACGACCTCGCGGCCATCGTGGAGTCGCTGGAGGCCGCGGGCAACGACACCGAACTCGTCCGCGACGTGGCCCTAGAGGACCTCGACGGCGAGGAACACCTCGCATTCTCCCGCATCGTGGAGTCGCTGACCGACCGCCAACTGGAGGTGCTGGCGCTGGCGACCGACCGCGGCTACTACGACGAGGGCTCGGACGTCCGCGTGGAGGACATCGCCGACGACCTCGGGCTCGCGCAGACGACGACGTGGGAGCACCTCTCGCGCGCCGAGGAGAAGGTGATGGCGGAGGTCGGGGAGTACATCGGCGCTCGCGGCCGCTGACGCGGGGCGGACATATTCGGTCCCACCCTTTCCCGTGGCTGCGGCCAGCCTACGCGTATGGACTCACCGGACCTCGACCGGTTCTCGTCGCGGCGCTCGACCGTCTACGGCCAGCGCGGCGTCGTCGCCACGAGCCAGCCGCTGGCCGCGCAGGCGGGCGTCTCCGTGCTCGAAGACGGCGGCAACGCCTTCGACGCGGCCGTCGCCACCGCGGCCGCGCTGAACGTCGTCGAACCCACCTCGACGGGACTCGGCGGGGACGTGTTCGCGTGCTACCGGACCGCCGACGGCGAGGTCGGCGCGATGCGCTCGTGCGGCCCCGCCCCCGCGGACGCCACAATCGAGAACGTCCGCGAGGCCGTCGCCAGCGAGCAGGACATCGCGCCCGCGGACGCCGAGATGCCGATGACGGGCCCGCACACGGTCACCGTCCCCGGCACCGCGCGCGGGTGGGAGGCGACCGCGGAGCGGTTCGGCGAGAAGGACCTCGCGTCGCTCCTCCAACCCGCCATCCGGTACGCCACCGAGGGCTACCCGGTGTCCGAGCGCATCGCGGCCGCGTGGGAGCACGGCGAACAGCTGTTCGACGACGACAACGCCCGCGACGCCTACCTCTTCGACGGCGACGCGCCCAGCGTCGGACAGGAGGTAACGCTCCCGGCTCTCGGCGAGACGCTCCGGCGCATCGCCGACGAGGGCGCGGACGTGGTCTACGAGGGCGACATCGGGCAAGCCATCGCGGAGGAGGTCCAGTCGCAGGGCGGCTTCCTCACCACCGACGACCTCGCCGACTTCGAGCCCGAGTTCGTCGACCCCGTCTCGACGACGTACAACGGCGCGGAGGTGTACGAGCTCCCGCCGAACAATCAGGGACTCGTCGCGCTGGAAGCGCTCAACATCGCCGAGGAACTCGGCGCGGGCGAGCACGCCATCGACTCCCCCGAGCGCGCCCACTACTTCGCGGAGGCGACGAAGCTCGCGTTCCACGACGGCCACCACTACATCACCGACCCCGCGTTCGAGGACCACCCGCCGCTCGCTTCACGGGAGTGGGCCGCCGAGCGCGCGCAGGAAGTCGGGGAGACGTGCAACGACGACGTCTCGTTCGGCGTGCCGGACGCCAACGCCGAGGACGCCGACACCGTTCTCCTCTGCGTCGCCGACGACGAGGGCAACGTCGTCTCGTTCATCAACTCCCGGTTCGCGGGCTTCGGCTCCGGGTTGGTCGCCGGCGACACCGGCATCGCTCTCCAGAACCGCGGCTCCTCGTTCTCGCTGGACCGCGAGCACCCGAACCGCCTCGAACCCGGCAAGCGCCCGTTCCACACCCTGATTCCCGCCGTCGCCAAGCTCGACGAGGACGACTGGGCGGCGTTCGGCGTGATGGGCGGCTACATGCAGCCGCAGGGCCACGTGCAGGTCGTCTCGAATCTCGTGGACTACGACCTCCCCCTGCAGGCCGCCCTCGACCGGCCGCGGTGGCGCTACCGGGAGGACGGTTCGCTCGCCGTCGAACCGCACTTCGACTCGGGGGTCGCCGCGAAGCTCTCCCGGCGCGGCCACAACGTCGAACTGCTCACCAGCGAGCTGTTCGGCGGCGCGCAAATCGCCAGAAACGACGGCGGCACGCTGTCGGCCGCCACCGAACCGCGGAAGGACGGCAACGCGCAGGGCTACTAGCGCCGTATCGCCGCGCCGTCGCCCGACACCACCGCTTCGACTTCCTCCCGGGTGACCAGCGCCGTGTCCCCGGGCATCGTGCGCTTCAGCGCCGCGGTCGCCGCGCCCCACTCCAAGGCGTCGGGCACGTCCCCGTCCTCGATGCGGCGCGCGAGGAACCCGCCGACGAACGCGTCCCCGGTCCCGATTGCGTCGTGGGTCTCCGCCTCGAACGCCGGCTGCTCGTGCACGTCGCCGTCGCGGAGCGCGAGCGCGCCGTCCGCGCCCAGCGTCACGACCACCGTCTCGAAGCCGAACTCGTCGGCCAGCCCGCGCGCGATTTCCGCCGCCTCACCGTCGCGGGCGAGCACCTCCCGGGCGTCGCGCTCGGCGACCACGAGCACGTCCACGCCCGGGAACAGCGTCTCCAGCACCTCGCGGGCCTCCTCGGTCGCCCAGAGCTTCGCGCGGTAGTTCACGTCCAGCGCGGTCGTCGTCCCCGCCTCGTTCGCCGCTCCGAGTAGCGCCCCCGTCGTCTCCGCGAGCGTCGCCGACAGCGCGGGCGTGATGCCGCTCGTGTAGAAGTAGTCGGCAGCCGCGACGCGCTCGGTCGCAAGCTCGTCGGGGGTCGCGGTCGTCACCGCGGCGTCCGCGCGGTCGTAGACGACGTTCGTCCCGCGGGGCTCGCCGGCCTGCTCGAGGTAGTACGTGCCCTGCCGGCCCTCCTCGCTCCACGCTACGTCGGGCTCGGTGCCCTGCGCGCGCAGCGTCGCCGTCACCTTCCGGCCCAGCGGCGAGTCCGGGAGCTTCGACAGCCACGCGGTCTCCGCGCCCAGCCGGCCGGCGTTGACGGCGACATTGCTCTCCGCGCCCGCCGCGCGGAACTGTAGTTCGGTCGCGCGCTCCAGTCGCTCCTGTCCGGGCGGCGAGAGCCGGAGCAGGGTCTCGCCGAACGTCACGAGGTCCATACCCCGCGCTACGACGCCCGGGGTTTAGTTCCCGCCGTCTTCGCGCCGCCGCCCGCCGTGTCCGGGGTAGTCCCGCTCGAAGCGCGCGGCCAGCTCGTCGGCGTCCACGCGAATCAGCGTCGGTCGACCGTGCGGACAGGCGTAGGGGTTCTCGCAGGCGTCCAGCGCGTCCAGCAGCGCCACCACCGACCCCTCCGTGAGCGACGTGTTCCCCGTCACCGCGGGCCGACACGCCAAGTCCGCGAGCAGTTCGTCGGCCGCGTCGCTGACGGGGTCGCCGCCCGCGTCCGCGAGGAAGTCCGCGAGCACGTCCCGCGCCAACTCGGGGTCGAGGGCGTCCGCCAGCACCGCCGGCACCGCCGTCACGCGCGCCGTCCGCGCCGACAACTCCGCCTCGAACCCGAGCGCCCGCAACTCCTCGATAGCGGCGTCGAACACCGCCGCCTCCCCCGCGGTCAACTCCAGTTCGACCGGCGAGACGAGCGCCTGCGACGCGCCGCCGACCTGCTCCCGCAGGCGCTCGTAGTGGACGCGCTCGTCGGCCGCGTGCTGGTCCACGAGCACGAGCCCGTCCTCGGCCTCCGCGACCACGTACGTCTCCGCCAACTGGCCGAGCACGCGAAGCTCCGGCAGCGAGTCGAAGCCGCCCGCGTCCTCGTCCGCCCCGCTGTCGCCAATCGCGTCGTCAGCCCCCTCGCCCGTCGTTTCCCCGAGGTGTGCGTTCTCTGTCGGCCCGTCGAAGGACGCGCGCTCGTCGTCCTCACGTTCGTCGGCGCTCCCAGCCGCGCTCCCCGTCGCCCTGTCTTCGGTCGGCTCGGCGTCGGTGGCTGCCAGCGAGTCGGTCGCGCGCGTTTGGCGCTCCGTGTCCGCGCTCTTCGCGGCGTCTCCGGTTGTGCTCTTCTCCCCCGGTTTCGAGTCCGTACTCGACGCGGGCGCCGAGTCCTCATCGTCGGCGCGGTCGTCGTCTCTCTCTGGTGAAATCGCGGCGTCCCCGGGCTTCGACGCGCCGCGGGGCGCCCGCGAGCGCACGATGCCGGCGTCCAGTAGCGCGTCCCGCACGGCGTCCTCGACGGCCACCTGTACCGCGTCCTCCTGTTCGAAGCGGACCTCCATCTTGCGGGGGTGGACGTTCGCGTCGACGCCGTCGGTCTCCACGAACAGCACCGTGAACGGGTAGCGGTCTGCGGCGAGCTGGCCGCCGTACGCGTCGAGGACGGCCTCGCGGAGCACCGCGTCCCGGACGGAGCGCCCGTTCACGTACGTGGCGAGGTACTCGCGGGTCGAGCGCGTCGTCTCCGGCTCCGAGACGTAGCCGTGCACGCGCTCCACGGCCCCCTCGGGCGTCGCTTCGACTGGAACGAGCGACTGCGCGACCTCGCGGCCGTACACCGACAGCGCCGCGTCCCGCACGTCCCCCGTGCCGGTCGTCGCGAACACCTCGCGGCCGTCGTGGGTCAGGGATACCGCGACCTCGGGGTTGGCGAGCGCGTACCGCGTCACCGCGCGGTTGACGTGCGCGAACTCCGTCGCCGGGCGCTTGAGGTACTTCCGGCGCGCCGGCGTCTCCGCGAACAGGTCCGCGACCTCCACCGTGGTGCCGGCCGGCCGGCCAGCGGGCTGTGCGTCTCCAACGTCGCCGTGTTCGACGGTGAGCGTCGAGCCGGAGTCGCCGGCGTCCCGGGCGCGCGTCGTCACTGTCATCCGGGAGACGGAGCCGATGGTGTAGAGGGCTTCGCCCCGGAATCCGAGCGTCGCCACCGCGTCCAGTTCGCTGGCGTCCCCGAGCTTGCTCGTCGTGTGCTGGCGCACCGCCGCCCGGAGGTCCTCGCGGGTCATCCCGCGGCCGTCGTCCGCGACCACGACTCGGTCGCGGCCGCCGCCCTCGACGGTCACGTCGACGCTCGACGCGCCCGCGTCGAGGCTGTTCTCCACGAGCTCCTTCACCACGCTCGCGGGCCGCTCGACGACCTCGCCCGCCGCAATCTGGGCGACGGTCGCGTCGTCGAGCTCCCGGACGCGGTCGCCGTCGGTCATACTCGCCGGCAGGCGGCCCGCGCGTATCAATCCCGCGCCGGCGGCCTCACGCCGCGACGGCGGTCTGGAAGCCGCGCCGAATCGACATCACGTGCGCGTAGTCGGCCTCCGTGAGCACGCCGATTAGCTCGCCGTCGGCCTCCACGAGCGCGCTCGTCGTCCCCGCCTCGTTCAGCGTCACCAGCGTGTCGAAGGCGTCCGCCTCGGGCGAGACCCGCGGCACTTCTCGGGTGATTTCCGCGACCCGCGTCGTCTCGTGGTCGCGGCCCTTCGCGCGCCGGAGGTCCGCGAGCGCGACGACGCCCAGAATCTCGTCGCCGTCGGTGACGACGTGGACGGACTGCCGGTCGCCGAGCAGGCGGTCGCCGAACGCCGCCAGCGTCGCGTCCGCGTCCACCGTCGCCGGCTCCCGCGTCATGATGTCCCCGACCGTGACGCCCTCAAGCAGTTCGTCCACGAGCACCGTCCGGGACTCCGTGGTCGCCGCGCCGTAGATGAAGAAGGCCAGCAGGAGCAACACGATGTTGAAGCTCAGCACGCCCACGACCGCGAACAGCAGCGCGAACATGACGCCCGCGCGGGCCGCGATTCGCGTCGCCGTGCCGTACGGCCGCGACCGCGCGAGCAGCGCGCGGAAGACGCGGCCGCCGTCCATCGGGAACGCCGGCAGGAGGTTGAACCCGGCCAGCAGGAGGTTCGTCAGCGCGAGGTAGCCGACGACGAACCGCGTCACCGGCAGGCTCGCGGGCGCGACCACGACGCCGACGTAGCACGCCGCGCCGACCGCGACGCTGACGGCGGGGCCGGCGATGGCAATCCAGAACTCGCGGTCCCACTCCCGCGGGACGGACTTCAGGGAGGCGATGCCGCCGAGAATCCACAGCGTGATCGATTCGATTTCGATGTCGTACCGCAGCGCCACCCACGAGTGCCCGAGCTCGTGGAGCGTGACGCTCACGAACAGCCCGACCGCCGCCGCGACGCCGATGACCCACGGCGTCTGCCCGGCTTGGAGGTCGGCGAGGTCGAACCCGACGCCCGAGAAATCCCCGATGATGCCCGCGTACAGTTCGATCTGCCCGCCGCTCCCGATGAGCCACGCGAGCACCGGGAGGAAGATGAGTAGTGAGGTGTTGACGCGAATCGGGATGCCCCAGATTCGACCGAGGGTGAAACTCCGCATACGGTCCTGTCGGCGGCCGGGGACTTAGGTGGCGTGCCCGGCGGACTACTCGTCGAGCCGCCGCTGCCACTCCTGCACGCGCGAGAGCAGTTCGACCGGCGGCGTCTCGTTCACGTCCACGTCACGGAGGTCGTCCAGCACCGCGCGGGCCTCCGGGTCGAGGCCGTTGGCCTCGCTGCTGTCTGCCTCGTTTTCGGACTCCGCGGTCCCGTCGCTGCCGCCGCTCCCCGCCGCGAACTCTCCGGATTCGAGGTCGAACACCGCTTGCACGGGTTCGCTGGCGGAGCCGCGGGCCTCGACGGCCTTCTCCTCGCGGAGGCGGTCCAGCACCTCCCGCGAGCGCTCCACCACGGGGTCGGGGACGCCGGCGAGGTCCGCGACGTGGACGCCGTACGAGCGGTCGGTCGCGCCGTCCCGCACCGTCCGCAGGAACGTCACGTCACCATCTCGCTCCTCGGCGGCGACGTGGACGTTCGCCACGTCGGCGAGGTGGTCCGCGAGCGCCGTGAGCTCGTGGTAGTGGGTGGCGAACAGGGTCTTCGCGCGAACCTCGTTGTGGAGGTACTCGGTGGCCGCCCACGCGATGGAGATGCCGTCGTAGGTCGCGGTCCCCCGGCCAACTTCGTCCAGAATCACGAGCGAGCGCTCGGTCGCGGCGTGGAGGATGCGGCTCAGCTCCTGCATCTCCACCATGAACGTCGAGCGGCCCTGCGCGAGTTCGTCAAGCGCCCCCACTCTGGTGTAGACGCCGTCCACGAGCCCGACGCGGGCGCTGTCCGCGGGCACGAAGCTCCCCACTTGCGCGAGGAGGACGATGAGCGCGACCTGCCGCATGTACGTGGACTTCCCGCTCATGTTCGGGCCGGTGACGACGAGGAACCGCCGGCCCTCGCCGAACCGCGCGTCGTTGGGCACGAACTCGGTGGTCTGCTCGACGACCGGGTGGCGCCCGCCCTCGATTGCGAGGCCGTCGCCGTCCACGAGGTCCGGGCGAACCCAGCGGTTCGCGGCGGCGTGCTCAGCGAGGCTCGCCAGCGCGTCCAACTTCGCGAGCGCGCGCCCGACCCGCTGGAGGGCTTCCGCGCGCTCCCCGACCCACGAGCGAAGCTCGTCGAACAGTTCGTATTCGAGGTCGCCGCGTTCCTCCTCGACGCGCAGAATCCGGCGCTCACGCTCCTCTAACTCCTCGGTGGTGTACCGCGTGGAGTTCTTCAGCGACTTCACCTCGCGGTACTCCCCGGGGACAGCGTCGGTCTCGGAGTTCCCGACTTGGATGTAGTAGCCGTCGGTCTTGTTCCGGTCGACCTGTAGGTGGGTGATACCCAGTCGCTGCTTCTCCCGCTCGGCGAGGCCGTCCAGCCACTCCTCGTGTTCGCGGGCCTCGCGGAGTAGCTCGTCAAGTTCGTCGTCGTAGCCCTCGCGCAACAGGCCGCCCTCGCGTAGCGTCTTCGGCGGGTCGTCGGCGAGCGCGGCGTCCAGTTCGGCGCGCACGCCGGCCGCGGCCTCGCGGTCCACACCGTCCAGCACTTCGGTGACGGGCGACGCCGCGAGGTCTGGGTCCGAGTCGAGCGCGTCCGCGGCCGCGGGGAGCGCCGCCAGCGTCTCCCGGACGCGGAGCAGGTCGGTGGCGTCCGCGCGGCCGCCCGCCGCCCGACTCGCCAGTCGTTCGAGGTCGTACACGTCCCCGAGCACGTCCCGGAGCGCGTCTCGCGCGAGCGGTGCGTCCGCGAACGCGCCCACCGCGGCCTGCCGGCGCTCCAACTCTGTGCGGTCCCGGAGCGGCCGCGTCAGCCACGCCTGCAGGCGCCGGCCGCCCGCCGCCGACACCGTGTGGTCGAGGGTGTCGAACAGCGTTCCCTCGTTTTCGCCGCCCATCGTCGCCGTGAGTTCGAGGTTCCGCTGGGTCGTTGCGTCCAGTTCGACGTGGTCGTCCGCGCGGTACGGCTGGAGGCGCGTCAGCGACGCCAGCACGCCCGCGTCCGTCGCCGCCACGTAGTCGATGGCCGCGCCCGCCGCCCGCGCCGCGGGGCTGTCACTCTCGACATCGAGGCTGTCGAGCGCGCCGTCGCCGAACTGCCCGCGCACGCTGTGGGCGGCCTTCCCGGGCGCGAACGCCGCGGACTCGTGGAGCGTCAGCGTCGCGTCCGCGCGCTCGCGGAGCGCCCCGAGGAAACCGTCGTCGCCGCGCAGGTCCGGGCCGGGCAGCACTTCCTCGGGACTGAACCGATGCAGTTCCGTCATCGCGTCCGTCTCGGTGTCGGCGTCGGCGACGTGGAACTGGCCCGTCGTCACGTCCACGAACGCCAGCCCCCACGTCTCGTCGCGGACGACCGCCGCGAGGTAGCGGGCGTCCGCGCCGGTCACGTCCACGAACGTCCCGGGCGTCGCTACGCGGGTGAGTTCGCGCTCGATGTCGTCCGCGCCGTCCTCGACTTGGTCGGCGATAGCGACCCGGTAGCCGCGCTCGACGAGCGTCGCCACGTACGGCGTCAGGTCGTCGACGGGCACGCCCGCCATCGGGTACGACGACCCGTGCGCGGACTTCTCAGAGACCTGCAGGTCGAGCACGTCAGCGACCGTGCGCGCGTCCTCCGCGAAGAACTCGTAGAAGTCCCCGACCTGCATCGCCAGCAGGTCCGCCTCAGTCTCCTCCTTGAGGTCGAGAAACTCCCCGACTATCCCCATAATTCGTCCCTCGCTGGCATCGTCGGAACGCTGGCCGCGCGTCGCAAAGAACCCACCGACCCGCCCCCGCCACCGCCACCGCGAACGTCACCGTCGCCGCGTAGCTACTCGCCCCAGAACCGTTCGCGCCCGGTCTCGTACGCGCCCCACAGCGGGTCCGACTCGGGCTCCGCGAGCGGCGCGCCGTCCACAGTGACGCGCTCGCCGCCCCGCTCCTCGACCGCGCCGACCTCGGCGGCCGGAATGTCCTCGTCGTCGAGCGCCGCCAGCACCGCGTCCACGCTCTCCGGGGCGACGGTCGCCACGACGGTCCCCTCGCTGGAGGTCGTCCACGGGTCGATATCGAAGTAGTCGCAGACCTCGCGCACGCCCGGAAGGACGGGTACGCGCTCGCGCTCGACGGCGAGCGAGACGCCGCTGGCGGCCGCCAGCTCGTGGAACGCGTTAGCGAGCCCGCGCTCGGTCGCGTCGTGCATCGCCGTCACCTTCCCCGCCGCAGCTGCGGTGAGCGCGTCCCGCACTGGACTGATGTCCTCGAAGCGCTCGCGGGCGGCCTCGGCGGCGGCCGCGCCGATGGGGAGGTCGTCCCCGAACAGCACGCCGAGCATACCGGCCGATTCGATTGCGGGCCCCTTCGTGACGACGACGCGGTCGCCCGGCCGCGCGCCCGTCGGCATCACGAGGTCCGCGGGGTCGCCGACCGAGAGCGCGGTCGCGCCGCCGACTGTCGGGAACGAGCACCCCTCGTAGGTGCCCGTGTGGCCGGTCGTCAGGCTCGCTCCGAGCTTCTCGGCCTCCCGGTCGAAGACCGCCCAGATGGCGTCGAACGTCTCCGTGTCCGTCCCCGGCGGGAGGTTGAAGTCCACGGCGAGGTGCGCTGGCGGCAGCCCCGACAGCGCGGCGTCGCTGACGCAGATGTGGAACGCGTACCACGCCGCCCGCTCGATACCGAGGTCGCGCAGCACGAACACGGGGTCAGTCGCCATCGCCACAACCCGGTCGCCCACGTCCACGACGCCGAAGTCAGCGCCGTACGTCGGGCCGAGCCGGACGTCGCCGCGGCTCGCGCCCGTCCGCCCGCTGACGTGCTCCTCGAAGAACCGACGGCTCGCCTTCCCGGAGTCCATACTCGGCGTTCGCCCGCGCGCCACAAGTACCCCGGCGGTCTCGGGGTCGCTCGCACCCCCTGCCGAAAGTCAAAGCCCTTTACGTGAGCGCGGCTTACATTTGGTCAACGAAGACAATGCAGGGTCAGAACCAACAGCAGGCCTACGACCGCGGTATCACGATCTTCTCGCCGGACGGCCGCCTCTACCAGGTGGAGTACGCGCGGGAAGCCGTCAAGCGAGGCACCGCCAGCATCGGCGTGCGAACCGAGGACGGCGTCGTCCTCGTCGTGGACAAGCGCACCCGCTCGCCGCTCCTCGAAGGCTCCAGCGTCGAGAAACTCCACAAGGTCGACGACCACGTCGGCGCCGCCAGCGCCGGCCACGTCGCCGACGCCCGGAAGCTCGTGGACCACGCGCGCCAGCAGTCCCAAGTCGAGCGCGTGCGCTACGACGAGCCCATCGGCGTCCGCACGCTCACGAAGGAAGTCACCGACCACATCCAGCAGTACACGCAGGTCGGTGGCGCGCGGCCGTTCGGCGTCGCGCTGCTCGTCGCGGGCGTCTCCGACGGCGAACCCCGCCTCTTCGAGACGGACCCGTCCGGGACCTCCAACGAGTGGAAGGCCGTCGCCATCGGCTCGGACCGCTCCGCGATTCAGGAGTTCCTCGAGGACGAGTACGCCGAGGACCTCACGCTCGACGAGGGCGTCGACCTCGCGCTCCGCGCGCTCAGCGAGGGCCGCGACGACGAGCTCTCCGCGGAGGGCGTCGGCGTCGCCACCGTGGACGCCGACTCCGCGCTGTTCCGCGAACTGGAGACCGAGGAGACCGCCGAGTACCTCGACGACCTCGAATAACCGGCGGCGCGCGCCACCGGAGCAGTCCTTTTCCGCGCTCGCACCCTACATTTCTGCATGCAGACGACCGCCGCAGACGCGCGCAAACCGATTCGGGTCGCCGACAGCGACGAACTCCGCGACGTGCTCGACAGCCACGACCGCGTGCTCGTGGACTTCTACACGAAGGGCTGTTCGCTCTGTCAGGCAATCGAGCCCGTGCTGGGCAACGTTGCCCGAGAATTCAGTTCTCGGGCAGGCAGTCAGACGCAGTCTGACGACGTCGCCAAGGCGACGGGCGTCACGGTGGCGATGGTCAACCCCGGCAACGACATCTCGCTAGTCGAGGAGTGGGACATCCGCAGCGCGCCCACCCTCGTGCTCGTGGAGGACGGCGAGGAAGTCGCGCGGCTCGCGGAGGGGTTCAAGGGCGGCGACGACATCGAGGCGTTCCTCGACGAGCACCTCGACTGACTACTCCTCGTCGGGCAGTTCCTCGGGGAGGTCGCGCTCGGTGACGTCCGGCAGGTGGGGGTCGCGGTTCGGGTTCCGGCCGAACGCCGGCAGCCCGTCGTCGAGTTGTTCTTTGAGGACGCGACGCAGCCGATTGAGGCTCGTCTTGTCGAGGCCGTGGCGCTCGGCGAGCGCCGCGAACGCGGGCTCGTCGGTGACGTCGTGGCCGCGGTAGCGCTCGTAGAGGTCGTTCATGCGCTCCGGGGAGAGGTCGGCGGCGTCGAGGTCGTCGATGCCGAAGTAGCGCCGGCGGTCCACGTCCACGACGTGGCGGATGACCACGAGCGCGACCTTCTCGATGGCGCGCTGGCTGCCGAACTCCGTGAGGTCGATTTCGCTCATCACGCCGAGCGCCACGTCGCGCTGCCACGGCGTCACGTCCACGGCGTTACAGAGCGCCTGCGTCGTGCGCAGGCGGTCGAGGTAGTGGGTGCGGCGGCTGTGGCCCTCGGTGGCGGTGTGGCGCTCCTCGTGGAGCCGCCGAACGCTCTCGGAGAGGTCCGCGTCGGGGGCTTCGGCGCGCCCGATGACGGTCGCGCTCGGGGACACCACCCCCCACTTGCGCACCGTCGTGTCCCGCTGGGCCTCCGCCCGCGAGAGCGCGCCCGACCCCGGCCGGTGTTCGACGCGGCGCTCCTCGCGGGTCTCCCAGCGAATCCGGTCGCCGCCGTCAGCACTCATTAGCCGTACCTGTGGCCTCCCGCGATTTAAACTCTCGGCTGGCGGCGCTGTCGCTGGCGACCGTAACCTTCTGAGAAGTCCTTCGTATCTATTCCTTGTCGCCAGAGATACTTAATCGAACGACGCGCTGGTCGCTCGGTCGAGTGTCGAGCAGTCACGACGGCGCCGCGGCTACGAGGCGTAGCGCGCTGAGAAGCTCTTCGTATCTATCCCTTATCGCCAGAAGGACTTAAAGAAGCTCGCGTGGCGGCCGGTCGTCGGCCGCCTGCCGTCGGGTCGGCGTTACGCGCCTTCCACGAGCCGGCGGAGCTGGGACGGCGGGACGGCGCCGCGCGCACCGTAGCCGTCGTACGCGAACGTCGGGACGCCGCTGATGCCCTGCTGTTGGGCCTCCCGGAACTTCGCGCGCAGCTCGTCGTGGTACCGCTCGGTCTCCACGACCTCCCGAATCTCGTCGGGGTCGAGGCCGACGTTCTCCGCGATGTCCGCGAGCACGTCCACGTCGCCGATATCGCGGCCCTCCTCCCAGAGCGCCTCGAAGATGGCCACGTCGAAGTCCAGCCACTGCTCGGGGTGCTCGTCGCTGACGTACAGCGACGCCGCCTGCGCGTCCAGCGAGTCCACCTCGCGGGAGAAGTCCATCTGCATCTCGTCGGCGCCGTACTCCTCCTTGAGGCGCTGGACGTTCTCGCGGGCCTGCTCGAAGTATTCGTCGTCTTTCCCGTCGTCGACGCTGTGGTCGATTTCGCCGTCCGGCCCGCGCTTCTGCGCGCGCAGGTCGAAGGGCTGCCAGTCGATGTCGAGTTCCTCCTCGCGCTCGTCTTGGTACGCCGACAGCGACTGCCGCCCGAGGTAGCAGAACGGACAGACGTAGTCGGAGTACACCGTGATTTCGTCGGCGTCGCTCATCGCTGTCCGGTAGGGCGCGCACGCCGAAAAGACCCCTGCTGGCGGGGGTTCCCGCTGGGGTCACGGCGCCCGACGAGCCGCCGGCTACGCGCTCAGTGTCTCCGAGAAGTCCTTCGTATCTATCCTTTGTCGCCAGAAGCACTTAAATCGAGGTCGGCGGTGACCGACGACTCAATCCACGACAGTGCCGCGGCTACGGAGCGTAGCACGCTGAGAAGCGCTTCGTATCTATGGATTGTCGCCAGAGACACTTAAACGAACGACGAGGGCGTTCGAGCGCGTCGCAGCGGAAGATGTTCGGCGAAACGGCTTCTACCGACCGACAGCACCGTTCACGTGCGCGGCTGGCCACTCCCCCGAGCGGGTCCGCCGCGACGGCCAGCCCGCAGTGGTCTGACTGACGCGACAGATGACGGGTCTTCGACTCCCGCGGCGCCGGCCGGCGCGCCGGCCTCGCTACCCCTGAGCCAGTCGTCGCGCGCCAGTCGTGAGCCGGCAGCGGTGACGGGCAGCCACGTGCTTTTTGCCAGTGGCGGCCGCGCGTCCGGCCGTGACCGGCTTCGACCTCGACCCCGCGGCGGCCGCCGACGCGGTTCGCTCGTTCCTCGCGGACTACCTCGCCGGCGCGCCCGCCGACGGCTACGTCGTCGGCGTCAGCGGCGGCCTCGACTCCGTGCTCGCCGCGCACCTGCTCGCCGACGCCGTCGGCCCCGAGTCCGTCACCGCGCTCCTGCTGCCCGCCGCGCCCAGCGACCCCGAGCACGTCGCGGACGCCCGCGCGGTCTGCGAGCGCCTCGGCGTCGAGTACCGCGAACACGACATCCAGCCAATCGTCGACGACGTGACCGCCGCCCGCGCGGACCTCTCGAAGACCGCGGTCGGGAACGTGCAGGCGCGCGTCCGGATGGTGCTGCTGTATCAGGCTGCCAACGACACCGGCGCGCTCGTCGTCGGCCCGAACAACCGCTCGGAGCGACTGCTGGGCTACTTCACGAAGTACGGCGACGGCGCCGCCGACGTCGCGCCGCTCGCGGATGTCTACAAGACCGAAGCCTACGACCTCGCCCGCGAGGTCGGCGTCGAGGAGCACATCGTCTCGAAGACGCCGACCGCCGAACTCTGGGCGGGGCAGACCGACCGCGGCGAACTCGGCGCGCCCTACGAGGTCGTCGACCCGGTTCTGCACGCGTACGTCGACGAGGACCGCACGGTCGCGGAAACCGTCGAGACCACTGGTGCGGACCGCGAGACGGTCGCCGCGCTCGTCGAGCGCCACGAGTCTTCGGCGCACAAGCGCGAGCGCCCGCCGTCGCCCGGCCTCAGGTAGTCCGTCGAACGCTGCACCCGCGCGCTTTTTCACGTCCGCTCCCTACCCGCTGGCGTGACCCGCGCGCTCTCGTCCCCCGGCATCGACCGCGCCGCCGCGTTCGCAAGCGACGCCCGCGGCGACGGCCTCGCGGTCTCGCTCGTCGGCGAGTGCGCGACTACCTTCGAGGGGCGCGCCGAGCGCAGCCTCCCGGCGGGCGTACGCACCCTCCTCTGGAAGCCCGACGACACCGTGCTCGTCCACGGCGCGACCGGCCGCGACCCCGACGCGTGGGCGTCCGGCGGCAGCGTCGCCGTCGAGGCGACCGGCGACGAACTCTTCGTCCGGTGCGATAGCGGCGACGCCGCCGACGCCCTCACCGTCCGCTTCACCGCCGTGCAGCACGCCGCGGCGTTCGACCCCGCGGACGACGACCCCGAAGCGTCCGGCACGGAGGCCGACCTCAAGGAGCGCGTACTCGCTGACCCCGACATCGTCGAGCCCGGCTTCCAGCCGCGGACCACGGAACGCGAGACGCCCGCCGGCCCCGTGGACGTCTACGGCCGCGGCCGCGACGGCGCGGTCGTCGCCGTCGAACTCAAGGCCCGCCGCGTCGGCCCCGCCGCGGCCTCCCAACTGGAGCGGTACGTGAACGCGCTCCGCCGCGACCTCCACGCCGACGCCGACGTGCGCGGCGTGCTCGTCGCCCCAGAAATCACCGAGAAAGCCCGCCGCCTGCTCGCCGCCAACGGGCTCTCCTTCTCGCCCGTCGAGTAGCTAGTCGAGGTCGCGCTTGAGGTCGTTGAGCACGTTCAACGCCTCTACGGGCGTCAGCTCCGCGACGTTCACGTCCCGCAGCGCCGCCTCGACGGCCGCTTCGCCAGTCTCAGTCGCGGCTGTCGTCTCCTCGTCCGCGTCCGCGTTCTCGCCAACGTCCGCGTCGGGAGCGTCGAGGAACTCGCGGGCGCGCTCGACGACCGCCTCGGGGACGCCAGCGGTCTGCGCGACCTCGATGCCGTAGGAGGCCGTCGCCGGCCCCTCTCGGACCTCGTGCTGGAACGTCACGCCGTCCTCCGCGCGCGTCGCCGCGAAGTGGAGGTTCACCGCGTCGTCGAGGCGCTCGGCGTCCGCCGTGAGTTCGTGGTGGTGGGTAGCGAACAGCGTCGTCGCGCCGAGGTCGTCGTGGATATACTCCGTGACGGCGCGCGCGATGGCGAGGCCGTCGGTCGTCGAGGTGCCGCGGCCCACCTCGTCCAGCAGGACGAGCGAGTCCTCGGTGGCGGCGCGCAGAATCGAGGAGAGTTCCGTCATCTCCACCATGAACGTCGAGCGCCCGCCCGCGATGTCGTCGCTCGCGCCGACGCGCGTGAAGATGCGGTCGACCACGCGGAGGTCCGCGCTCGCCGCCGGCACGAAGCTCCCGGCCTGCGCGAGGAGGACGATGAGCGCGACCTGCCGCATGTACGTGGACTTCCCGCTCATGTTCGGGCCGGTGACGACCGCGACCCGGCGGTCGGGCCCGAGGGCGGTGTCGTTGGGCACGAACCCCGATTCGGTGCGCTCCACGACGGGGTGGCGGCCGCCCTCGATTGCGAGGTCGTCGCCCCCAATCTCGGGGCGCGCGTAGTCGTGACTCGCGGCCACCGCGGCGAACGACGCGAGCGCGTCCACGGCCGCCACCGCGGCCGCCGTCGCCTGCACGCGCTCGGCCTCCCCCGCAACTCGGTCCCGGACCTCGCAGAACAGCTCGTATTCAAGGTCTTGGGCGCGCTGCTCGGCGCGCACGATGTCGTCCTCGCGCTCTTTCAGCTCGGGCGTGACGAACCGCTCGGCGTTCTTCAGCGTCTGCCGGCGCTGGTAGTCATCGGGGACGGCGTCGAGGTTCGGGTTCGTCACCTCGATGTAGTAGCCGTGGACCGCGTTGTGGCCGACCTTCAGCGAGTCCACGCCCGTCCGCTCGCGCTCCTGTTCTTCGAGGTCGGCTATCCACTGCTTGCCGGAGCGCTCGGTCTCCCGGAGGTCGTCCAGCGTCTCGTCGTAGCCGTCGCGGATGACGCCGCCCTCGGTGAGTTCTTGGGGCGGGTCGGAGACGACGGCCCGCGAGAGCAGGTCCCGAATCTCGGGGAGGTCGTCGAGGCTCGCGCGCAGGTCGCGGAGCAACTCGCTGTCGGCGTCCGCGAGCAGGCCGCGAATCTCGGGCACCACGTCGAGGGTGTCCTTCAGCGCGCGCAGGTCGCGGGCGTTCGCGCGGCCCCGCGAGACGCGGGAAATCAGGCGCTCGACGTCGTAGACGTCCCGCAGGTGCTCGTGTAACTCCTCACGCGTCAGGGGGTCCGCGAGCAGCTCGCCGACGGCCTCGTGGCGCGCCTCGATTTCCTCGGGGTCGGTCAGCGGCCGGCGCAGCCAGTCGGTGAGCGTCCGGCGGCCGAGCGCGCACGCCGTCTCGTCGAGCACGTCCACGAGCGCCGTGCCCGCCGCGCCGTGGACGCTGCGCTGCTCGAACACTTCGAGGCTCCGCAGCGCCACCGCGTCCATCTGGAGGTACTCGCGGGGGTCGTACCGCGTCAAGTGGTTGAGGTAGTCCAGCCGGTCGCCGTCTTCGCCGCCCCGCGTGTATTCCGCGTATTCGAGGAGCGCGCCGCAGGCCGCGACCTCGGCGCTACTGGCGAGCGCGTCCGCGCTCCCGAAGTACGCCGCCACGGTCTCGCCGGCGCGATCGGCGTCGAACGCCGCGTCGTCGTACGCCGCGACGAACGTCCCGTCGTCGAAGCGCTCCGCGGCCACGCCCGGCCCCGTCACCAGCTCCGCGGGCGCGAACCGCCCGAGTTCGTCCCGCACGCGGGCCGCGCTCGGCAGGCTCGTCGCGTAGAAGTCGCCCGTCGAAACGTCCAACAGCGCGAGCCCGAAGCCGCCGTCCTCTGAAGCCGCCAGCGCCGCCACGAAGTTGTTGTCGGCGCCGGAGAGCAGTTCGTCCTCGGTCAGCGTCCCGGGCGTCACCACGCGGGTGACGGCGCGCTCGACGACGCCGGTGACCTCGTCGGGGTTCTCGACTTGGTCGGCGACCGCGACGCGGTAGCCCGCGTCCAGCAGGTCGTCGATGTACGGCTCCGCGTTGTCGATGGGCACGCCGGCCATCGGGTACTCGCCCGTGGAGTCCTCGCGGGCGGTCAGCGTGATTTCGCAGATGCGGGCGGCCGCTTCGGCGGCCTCGCAGAACAGCTCGTAGAAGTCCCCGACCTGAAACAGCACGAGCGCGTCCTCGTAGCGCCGCGTGAGCTCGAAGTACTGGCTCATCATCGGCGTCAGGTCGCCCTCGCTTTCGGCCATCTGGTCGGGTGGGCCGAGCGCCGCGTCCATGCACGACGGGAAGGTGGCGGCCGCTGTTATGCTCACCGATTGCGGGCCCGTCCCCTCAGAGCAGGCCGGCGAGCACGAGCACCGCGACGCTCACGACGGCCGCCGCACCGAACCACGGCGCGGCGCCGTCGGCCGCCGACTGCACGTCGTCGCCCGCGGTGAGCCGGCTCGTGGCGACGTGGCTGAGCCCCGCCAGCACCAGCCACAGGCTGGTCATCCCGACGACGAGGTGCCCCCGCGAGGAGCCGGCCAGCGACTCGAACGTGTAGAGGTTGCCCGCGAGGTGGCCGCCGGTCAACAGCATCGCAACGACGCTGGCGACGCTGAGCTTCGTGAAGCGGTCGGCGATCCACTCGACGGGCGCGGCGTCCAGCACGCCGCGGCGCGCGGCCGGCACGACGAACAGCGCGACGGCGAGCGTGCTCCCGGTCCACGCCGCGCCGAACACGACGTGGACGACGCGGGCGGCGGCGATGTCGAAGTCCATGGTTCTCCGTTCGCGCACGCACGGAAATAACGCGTCGGTCTCCGCTCTCGGGGTCCGCGTAACGCTTTACCCCCGCGGTCGCCCACTCGCAGGTATGCGATTAGAGGAGTTCTGGGGGGTCGGCCCGAAGACCGCCGACAAACTGGAGACCGAACTCGGTGTCCCGGACGCCGTCGACGCCATCGAGTCCGCGGACGTGCGCGCGCTCGTGGACGCCGGCATCTCGCGGGGCCGCGCGACCCGCATCCTGCGGCGCGCGAACGGCGGCGACGGGATGGACGCGCTGGCGACCGACGACGCCCGCGCCGTCTACAAGGAACTGGTCGGGCTCGCTGCCGACTACGCCGTCACGCCCGGGGCGGCCGACCGCATCCGCGTGCGCACGCCGCTGACCGACCGCGACGCGATGCGCGAGCGCCTCGACGACGTGGAGGCCGCCCGCGACACGTGGGCCGGTCTCGATGCGGAGACCAAGCAGGCGGTCCTCGACACGTTCGACGCCCACGACGATGCGGGCGACCAGCAGCGCGCGGCCGTCGAGACGGCGCTCGCCCTGCAGGACGCGGTCGGCGAGGGCGCGGGCGTGTTCGCGTCGGTCACGACGCTGGACCGCGACGCGCTCGAAGCCGCCGCCGACGCGCTGCGCTACCTCACTGGGGCCGGCGTGGCCGAGGGCGCGGACGCGAAGCTCGACCGACTCCGCGAGCGAGCCACCGCGCTCGAACGCCTCGAACGCGACACCTTCGACGTGCTCGAAGACGTGCGCTCGCAGGGCGTCGAAGGAACCGACGAGTTCCGCGCGGCGTTCGTCCAGTACGTCGCCAGCGAGGCCGACGTCGAGCCGCGGCGCGTCCGCTCCGCGATGGCCGCCGACGCCGCCGACGCCGCGGACTTCGTGAGCACGACGTTGCGCGCGCTCGCCGACGACGTGCGCGAGGACGCCGCCGACCGCGAGGAGGAGGTCGCCGCCCGGCTCCGCGGCGCAATCTCGAACGCCCGCGACGCCGTCGACGCCGCGGTGACGGCGGTCGGCGACCTCGCGGTGGACGTGTCGCTGGTGCGGTTCGCGGACGCCCACGACCTCACGCGCCCCGAGTTCGTGGACGCCGACGCCGTCGCCGTCGAGAACGCGCGCAACCTCTCGCTGGCCGCCGACGGCGGCGACGTCCAGCCGGTGACGTACGCGGTCGGCGACCACTCGCTGGAGCCGCCGACGGGCGACCGCGTCGCCGTGCTCACGGGCGCGAACTCCGGCGGGAAGACGACGCTCTTGGAGACGCTGTGTCAGGTCGCCGTGCTCGCCGCGATGGGGCTGCCCGTGCCCGCCGACCGCGCCGAACTCGGGGCCGTGGACGCGGTCGTCTTCCACCGCCGCCACGCGTCGTTCAACGCGGGCGTACTGGAAGCCACGCTGAACTCCGTCGTCCCGCCGCTCACGGAGGGCGACCGTACGCTTATGCTCGTCGACGAGTTCGAGGCCATCACCGAGCCCGGGAGCGCGGCCGACCTCCTCCACGGCCTCGTCACGCTCACCGTCGACGAGCACGCGCTCGGCGTGTTCGTCACGCACCTCGCGGACGACCTCGAACCTCTCCCCGAGGTCGCGCGCACGGACGGCATCTTCGCGGAGGGCCTCAGCCGAGACCTCGATTTGCTCGTGGACTACCAGCCGCGCTTCGGCACCGTCGGGAAGTCCACGCCGGAGTTCATCGTCTCCCGGCTGGTCGCGGACGCCGGCGACCGCGCCGAGCGCGCGGGCTACGAGACGCTCGCGCGCGCCGTCGGCGAGGAAGCCGTCCAGCGCACGCTCGCCGACGCCGAGTGGACCGAGTAGCTACACGCGACCGGCGAGCGGCCCGACGCCCCCGTACTCGGCCTGCCAGTACCAGATGAGCGGGACGCCGACGGCTGTCGGCCACAGCCACGCGACCACTGCCGGAGCCGTCCCGAGGTTCACGACGGAGACGGCGGTGACGGTGGCGATGTACGCGCCGACCATCCGGGAGAGGTGGTTCACCAGCCACGCGCGGTCCGCGCCCGCCGCGAACGCCCGCAGGTCCGCGGCGCCGAGCGCCAGCCCGATTGCGCCGAACACCGCCATTACGACGCCGAACGTGTCGCCGCCCGCGAGCACGGCGACCCCCCACGCGCCGAGCGCGAGGCACGCGCCCGCGACGACCACGGCGCCCGCCCAGTCCGCGGCGGTCGGCTCGTCGCTCGGTCGCGTTCGAGCGAGGGCGCGGTAGCCCGAGAACGCGAAGTAGCCGCTGAACACGGCGACGAGCAGGAGGAACGTCCGGAAGAACGACTGCTCGAACGCGAACAGCGGGACGACAGTCGCGACGACGACCGCCATCGCGCCGACGTAGCCCCGTCCGGCGCGCCGATGGCGTCGCCCGCCCTTCTCGGTCGCGAGCGCTACGCCGCCCGCGACCAGCGCGAGCACGCCCGCCCCGATGTGTGTCCAGAGAACCGCTGTCTCGACGGCCATTACGTCCACGCTATGTCGGGCGGCCCACATAATTGCTCGCCGCAGCGCTGCCTGCCGTACTTCTTTGCCCGACGCCCCCGTCCGTGGCGCCATGACCGTCGTGAACGAACGCGACCTCGATTGGACCGAGACGAACGAGGGCGACGCGCGCTTCCGCCGGAAACGCCTCGGACGGGAAGCCGGCGGCGAGGAACTCGGCTGTAGCCTCTACGAACTCCCCGCCGGCGAGAGGTCGTGGCCGTACCACTACCACACCGGCAACGAGGAAGCGCTGTACGTGCTCGCCGGTGGAGGCGTCCTGCTGTGTGACGGTGAGGACCGCGCACTCGAGCCCGGCGACTACGCCGCGCTCCCCGCGGGCGAACGCGGCGGGCACCGCGTCGTCAACGACACCGACAGCCCGCTGCGCTACCTCGCCGTCTCGACGATGCGCGACCCGGACGTCACTGTCTACCCGGAGTCGGGGAAAATCGGCGTGTTCGGCGGGTCGCCACCGGGCGGGTCGGGCGAGCGCGACGTCCACGGCTACTACGACTGCGACGCCACCGTCGACTACTGGGAGTAGCGACCCCACACCTTAGTGGCTGGTCGCCGTCGCTGTGTCCATGCCACTGGACCTCTCTTTCGTCCCGTCGCTGGCTGCTGTCGCCGTCCTGCTGGTGGTGTCGGCGTTCTTCTCCAGCACGGAAATCGCGCTGTTCTCGCTGACCCCCGAGCGCATCGACGCGCTCGCCGGCGCCGACGACCGCGGCCCCGAACTGAAGCGGCTCCGCGACGACCCCCACCGCCTGCTCGTCACCATCTTGGTCGGGAACAACGTCGTCAACATCGCCGTCTCCAGCATCCTCACCGTGCTGCTCGTCGCCTACCTGCCGCCAGAGCTCGCGGTCGTCGGGACGACGCTGGTCGCCACGTCGCTGGTGCTCGTCTGCGGGGAGATTCTCCCGAAGTCGTGGGGGCTGGCGAACGCCGAATCGTGGGCGCTCACCAGCGCGCGCCCCCTCAAGTACGTCGCGCTCGCGCTGTGGCCGCTGGTCGCGTTCTTCGACGCGCTCACGCGGCGGCTCGCCGGCGCGACCGGCGGCAGCCCGGACATCGAACAGGAACTGCTCGAGGAGGAGTGACGGCGCCGCCGCTGGGCGCCGGGAAAGAACGGAAAACGTGGGGCGCTACGACTTCCGGCGCTTGCCGGCGTTCGTGCTCGGGCGCAGGTGCTCGGTGCCCTTGCCGCGGTTCTGGAGGCCGCGAGCGCGCTGCCCGGCGCTGGTCTTCCCGTGGAAGACGCGACCCTGCTGGCTCTCGTCGCAGATCCAGCTGAGGTCGTCGTCGTTCTGGATGGCGCCGTGCTCGGGGTCCAGCAGAATCACTTCGAACCACTTCTGCGAGCCGTCCTCCCCGACCCAGTAGGAGTTCAGCACGCGGAGGTTCACGTACTTCTTGGACGCGCGCTCCTCGGCGATGCTCTGGAGGTTCTTCGCGCGGCCGATGCGGTTGACGCCCTGCCGCTTCGTGCGGCGGCCCGCCTTGAACCGGGACTTCCGGGCCGTGCCCTTCCGGACGCTGACCCGCGCCACGACGACGCCCTGCTTGGCCTTGTAGCCGAGTTCGCGGGCCTTGTCGAGGCGGGTGGGGTGGTCGACGCGCACGATGGCGCCCTGTTTGCGCCAGTCCTGCTTGCGCTGCCACTGGAGCTCGGCGAGCTTCCCGTCGTCGGGGTCTCGCCACGCTTCCTTGATGTGGGAGTAGAAGCTTCGTGTCATGTGTTGTCCGCGGGCGTTGCGTGGTTCAATTCTCGGTTCCCCGAGAATCACATCCCGTCCCGACTCCCGTCAGGAGCCCGCTGGAGCCCGCTCGCCAGCGAGTTACTCGGAGTTCGTCGCGGCGGGGGTTAAGAACTTCGAATCCTACTGGACGCCGAACTCGAGGTCCGCGCGCTCGAAGCGCAGACCCGGACCGTCGGCCCGCTCGACCAGCGTCGCCCCGTCGAACTCCTCGGGCACCGAGAACACCACGAGCAGGCGGCCGGACTCCCCGGGCGCCGCGGTCACCGCCGCGCGCTGGCGCCGGAACTGCTGGCTCGCGTTCTCGAAGCGCTGGTAGCCGTAGTTCGTCCCGTGCACCGACAGCGCGAAGTTCTGCTGCCTGACGACCACCTGCGAGTCGCCCGCGGTCACGTTCAACTGCACGAGCACGAACGTCTCGTTTGGCGGCGCCTCGTAGGTGTTGGCGTCGGTCTGAATCGTGTCCTGCACGCGGACGTCCCACTTCGCGCTCGCGGTGGTGTTCTCGTCGGCCGCCATCGAGAGCGCCGTGAACGCGGGACCGCCGTTGCCGCCACCGCCGCCGCCGACGAACGGCACGAACCCCAACAGGGTGGGTCCCGCAAACACGGCCGCGACCACGACGACGACCGCGACGACGATGGGGACGACGGGGATGCCGCTCGGGACGCTACTCGGCACGCCGCCGGGAATCGGCGGGCTCGGCACGTTGTCCAGCAGCGACCCGCCGTCGCCGCCGCTGAACTGCTCGACGAGGTCCTCGGCGCCCTCGTCGCGGACCGATGTCGCCAACTCGTTCGGGTCGAGCAAGTGGACGCTGCCCGTGTCGGCGGCGCTCCGTGCGCCTGTCGTGAACCGCCCGCGGGTCGCCATCACGCGCACGTCCACGCCCTTCTCGTCGCAGAACGCCGTGAAGTCCTCGACCTCGGAGGCGCCGATTTCGGTGTCCTCGCTCGGGCGGACGCCGATGAGCCCGCGCTTGCCGTTGTCCTTGTCGCCGCCGACGAGGTACGTGCCGTCGTCGTTCTCGGTCACGGACGTCGACCAGCCCTTCTCCTCCCAGAACGCCGCGAGGAAGTGCGGGAACTCCGACGCCGGCATCTCCTCGAACATCACGCACCCCTCCCGGTCGGACGCGTACTCTGTCCCGTCATGCAGTCCCCAGCTACTACCCTAATCACCACGGCGCCCCCTCATAAACGGTCGGGTCCGCGGCGCGCCGCTAGCAGCAGCGCGGCGGCGACCGCGACGAGCGTGGTCACCGGCGACAGCGGCACGAACCCGCCCGACGACCCGCCGTTGTTCGCCACCGGCGCGAGCGGCTCCTCGTCGCTGACGGCGAGCGTCCGCTCGGTCGTCCGCGTCGCCGTCTGCGCGGTCGTGGTGTTGTTCTCCGGCGCCGTCGTCGTCGCGGGCGCGGCCGGCTTGACGAGCGCGGTGTCCGCGACCGGCGACGACCCGTTCTCGTACGCGGGGTCCGCGTCGTCGAGCACGCCGTCGCCGTCGGCGTCCACTATCGCGGTCGCAGTCACGTTCGTCGGCGTGTCAAGCGACGCGTTCAGCGCCACGTCGACGCTGCCGTTGGTCATCTGCGGGAGCGGCCCCGCGGTCCCGACGGTCGAGTTGTTCGCGGTCAATCGCAGGAAGCCGCCCCGCGAGAGCGTCACGCGCTCGACGGTCACGGAGCCGTTCGACACCGTCTGCGCGGGGAACAGCAGCGACGCGCTCGCCGCCGTCAAACGGACGGTGTGTCGGGTCTGCGACTCGTAGTTGCGCACCCACAGCGGGAACTCCGTCGGCCGGCTGGCGTCCGTGAACTCCAGCGTCGCGGTGAAGCTCCCGTTCTGGGTGACGGACGCGTCGTCCTGCCAGAGGTGCGGTTCCGGCGGCTCCTTGAGCGCGCGCACGTTCAGCGCCGTCCCCGGGAGGAGGTTCGTCTCCCCGTGAACCCGTAGTTGGTTGTCGTCCCACGGCGCCAGCGTGGACCCGGGTTCGACGCCGATGCTGACCGACGGGTCCACGAGCGTCACCCGCTCCGTGAGCAGCGTCTGGTTCTCCGAGAACAGCGGGTTCTTCGTCTCGTCGACGGCCAACTCGAACCCGTACGTGTGATTCGACCCCGCGCCGAGGTCGATTCCGCTGGTGTCCCACAGCACCGCGAACTGTCCGTCATCGCCGCCGAAGTTCGCCGCGACGCGAACGTCCTCGGCGGTGTACGTCTCCTCATTGGTGTTCGGCTCGGGGTCGAGTTCCTCGACGCGCATCTCGAAGCCCTCGCCCTGCAGGTCGTCGACGCTCGCGTCCCTGTCGAACGGCGCGCCGATGCCGCTGTCGTTCTCGTCGACGACGAACGCCGCGTAGTCGCCGACCACGACGTTGTCGTTCCCGCGCCCGATTTCCGCGTGCGTCTGGACGGCGCCGAGGCCGTTCCCGCCACCGTCGCCCTCGAAGTAGTCACCGGGGAGCGCGCCGGTCTGACTGGTCATCTCGCCGTTCGGGAGGATGGTGAGCGTCCCGTACGCCTCCGTCTCCTCGTCGATGGTCACTTCGAGAACGTACTCGCCGGGCTGGAGGGCCTCGTCGAGCGGCGGCCCCATCATGTCCGGCGCGCCACCCGAGACGAATGCGCTTGCCTTCTGGTCCGACCGGTACGTGTCGAGTTCGACGGTGCTCGTTCCGCTCCCGCCGAAGCCGACGAGCAACTCGAAGCCGCCGCCCGTGATGGTTAGGTTCGCCGGCCCCGAGTGGCCGACGCTGATGCTGACTGTCTCTCCTCGGGTGACGGTGTAGTCCCCGACCGACGCGGACGGCTGCGCGCTCGCCGCGACCGGTGCGACACCTGCGAACACGGCGGCGACCAGCACGACCGCGACGACGACGGGGGCGAATCGGGTGCGTTCCATGGCCGATTGCAGTTCGCTCTCCACTTCCGCGCGGTCGTATAAATACGGTAGGGTGTCGCGTCGGCTCTCGGACACGTTCGGACTCCGAGGCGCGACATCCGACCCCGCGACACGTAATTCTGTATCGCTACATGAAGTTTATTGATGTTGCACGGGCGAGCGCAGCCGCTGGAGAATCTGTGCGCGAGGGACGCGAGCGCGTCAGAAATCGACGACGGAGCCGAACGAGCCGTCCGCGACCGCGTCCGCGACCGCCGACTCGTCGACCTCGGGCACGTCGCTGGGGTACTTCTGCTGGAAGTAGCCGACGATGTTTCCGACGTCGCGGGCCAGCAGCTCCTCGGCGTTCTCGTGGTCGCTGGGTGTGGCCTGCGGCCAGTCGAACAACGTCACGCCGTCCTCGCTGACGAAGACGTTGTACTCGCTGACGTCGGCGTGGACGTAGCCCGCCTCGTAGGCGGTCGCCAGCTCCCGGAGCACCAAATCGAGGACGCCGCTGGCCTGCTCGGGCTCCAGTTGCGCGCGCGAGAGCTCCACGCCGTCGATGCGCTCCATCACGATGGCGTGGCGGTTCTGGTCGACCGGCCGCGGCACGTTCACGTCCGGGTACAGCGTCTCCAAGGCGTCGTACTCGCGCTCGGCGGCCTTCCGTGCGGTGTACTGCCACGACGTGTGTTCCTTGTCGCTGGTGTAGTCGCGGCCGCGGTGGACCTCCCGGAACTGGGTGTAGCCCTCGCGGTGGAACTTCAGCGCCATCGGGCGGAACGACTGCACCTCGTAGACGTCGCTCTCCTTGCCGACGCCCAGCGGCGACCCGAACCCCTCGACGGTGTCCCGCTCCGCGAACGCGTGCAGCGCGAGCGCGTCGTAGCCCGCGAACGTGAGCTGGACGCCCTCGTACTGGATGGTCTTCCGTTCGAGGAACTCCAAGTCGAGCATCCTGTCGAGCCGGTAGTCGACCTCTTCCTGCGTCAGCCGGGAGAACTCCGGGAGCTTCTCGCGGCTCACCCACTCGGAGAACCGCATCCCGTGTTCGACCCCCGAGAGCAGGTGGAAGTCCTCCGGGTCGAGGTCCGCCATCTCGGCGGCGACGTTCCGAACCATTCGCCCGAACGTAGCGCGCCGGTAGGGATAAGCTACGCGCCGCGCGCCGAGCACGCGACCCAGATTTCCGGGCGACTCGCCCCGCAGTGGCAGTCGTTCTGTTCTCCCTCACGAAATCGGCTAATTCGGTTGTCTGAGTCGCTTTTCGACTGATACTCTCTGTTTGGCGAAAACTCTCCTGCAACCACGATAAATTCTATGCCACGATATAGAATGCTGGTGGCGTGGCCATTTGCTGGCCGCGACCGCGCACAGATTCCTGCGGCGCTCGGCGCGCTCGCTGGCGGTGAGCGTACGCGCCGGCAGACGCACGGCTTTTTGTCGGGGGCCGCGAACCCCGTGCTATGACGCTGGCCGACCGCGAGTGGCGGCTGATTCCCGAGGCGGCCCGCGACGGGCCGATGCAGATGGCGCTAGAGGAGGTCGCTGCGGAGACCGCCGCCGACGGCGGGCCGCGGACGGTCCGCGCGTACCAGTGGGCGCCATCGACACTCTCGATGGGCTACCGGCAGGACGCGGACTCCGTCGACTGGGCGTACGCCGAGCGCGAGGGCGTCACCGTCACGCGCCGGCAGACGGGCGGCGGCGGCATCTACCACGACGAGCACGCCGACATCTCCTACAGCGTTATCGCGCCCGCCGACGAGCTTCCGGGCGACCTGATGGACTGCTACGAGCTGCTCTGCGAGCCGATTCTGTCGGCGTTCCGCGAGATGGGCGTCGACGCGGACTTCGTGAGCGAGGAGCAGCCCGCGATTCACGAGCCCGCGTGCTACCTGCGCGCGCTCCACCCCGCCCACGACATCGCCGTCGACGGCCGGAAAATCAGCGGGAACGCCCAGTACCGCACCCGCGACGCGGTCATCCAGCACGGATCGCTCTCGTACGACCTCGCGGTCGACGCCCACCTCGGCGTGTTCGCCGAGCACGGCGTGAGTGCTGACCGGTTCCGCGAGCGCGTGACGAGCATCCGCGAGGAGTGCGGTATCGACCGCGAGGAGGCGGTGTCGGCGCTGGAGGACGCGCTCGCTGAGTGGTGCGACGCGCGCGTCGGCGAGTGGAGCGACGACGAACTCGCGGCCGCCCGCGAACTCGCCGACGAGAAGTACGCGACCGACGAGTGGACCCGCGAGCGGACCGCGCCGACTAACTGAACCCGAACGTCTCCGCTTCACTGCCGACGTGCTCTTCGACGGCGCGCCGAATTTCCTCCAGCGGCGGCTGGTCGCGGCTCGGGTCGAGGGGGTGCTCGCCGATCCAGCGGTACTGCACGACGCCGTCCGTGTCGACGAGGAACACCGAGCGCTTCGCCCGCGGGAACACCTTCAGCGCTCGGTACGTGACGCCGAACGCGTCCGAGACGGCGAGGTCGGTGTCGGCGTACAGCGGGAAGTCGATGTCGAGGTAGTCGATGAACCGGTGGTGGGTCGCCTCGCGGGACTTGCTCACGCCGACGACGCGCACGTCCTCCGTGGACGTGAACCAGCCGTAGTCGCGGAACGAGCACCACTCGTTCACGCAGTCCGGGCTGAAGTCGTTCGTGTAGAAGACGACCAGCACGGGCCGGTCGGCGTAGAGCGCGGACAGCGCCGTCTCCTCGACGCTGCCGTCCGCGCGGACCAGCGGCGCGGCCACGTCGCCGACCTCGTCCCCGACGTCGAGTGCGTCCCCCCGCGTCATACGCTGATAGGAGCGCTCCCCGGGGAAAGATGTTCCGACGCTTCGAAGCCTCTATGCCCCCTGCGGCGAACGACAGCGTATGCGAGTAGGCGCACACGTCTCTATCGCGGGCGGCGTCGACAACGCCGTCGAGAACGAACTGGACGTCGGCGGGAACTGCGGGCAGATTTTCACGCACTCCCCGCAGGTGTGGCAGGACCCGAACATCGAGGACGGCGAGGCCGAAGCGTTCCGCGCGGGAACGACCGAGAGCCTCGACGGCCCGTGGGTCATCCACTCGTCGTACCTCGTGAACCTCTGCACGCCCAAGGAAGACCTCCGCGAGAAGTCCGTGGACAGCATGCAGAAGGAGGTCGACGCCGCGGACAAGCTCGGCATCGAGTACGTCAACGTCCACCTCGGCGCGCACACCGGCGCGGGCGTCCAGCAGGGGCTGGACAACGCCGTCAGCGCGCTCGACGAACTGGACATCCCCGACGGCGTCACCGTGCTCGTGGAGAGCGACGCGGGCTCGGGCACGAAGCTCGGCGGCGACTTCGAGCACCTCGCGTACGTCCTCGAAGAGTCGGGCCACGACCTCGGGGTCTGCGTGGACACCGCGCACGCGTTCGCCGCGGGCTACGACCTCTCGTCGCCCGAGGCGGTCGCGGAGACGCTCGCGGAGTTCGACGACGTCGTCGGCTTCGAGCACCTGCACTGCGTCCACCTCAACGACTCCAAGCACGACTGCGGCACGAACAAGGACGAGCACGCGCACATCGGCGAGGGGCTCATCGGCGAGGCCGGCATGGACGCGTTCGTCAACCACGACGCCATCGCGGACGTGCCGCTCGTGCTGGAGACCCCCCACGAGGACGGCCGCGGCTTCGAGTGGAACATCCAGAAAGTGCGTAGCCTTCGCGACGACTGACGCGCGAACCAATAGCGGACCCCGCCGCTTTTGCCGACCCCGGTTTTCAGTGAGCGTGTGCGCCGATTCAGCGCCGACTACCTCGAAGCGACGCGCCGCGGCATGTGGGCCGAGCGGGAGGCGTTGGACGCCCTCCGGTTGGGGAGCCGCGAGCGCGTTCTGGACGTGGGCTGCGGCACGGGCGAACTCACGGCCGTGTTCCGCGAGGAGTCCGACGCCGACGTGCTCGCGCTCGACGCGGACGCCGACCTGCTCGGGCACGTCGCCGCCGACGACCGCGTGCTCGGGGACGCGACGCGGCTGCCGTTCCGCGCGGACGTCTGCGACCTCGTGGCGTGTCAGGCGCTGCTCATCAACCTCCCCGACCCCGTGGCCGCCGTCCGCGAGTTCGCGCGCGTCTCCTCGGACCTCGTGGCGGCCGTCGAGCCGAACAACGCCGCCGTCACCGTCGAGTCCACGGTCGCCAGCGAGCCGCCGCTCGCGGCGCGCGCCCGCGAGGCCTACATCGAGGGCGTGGACACGGACGTGTCGCTGGGCGCGGACGCCGCGGACTGCTTCGAGCGGGCGGGGCTCGTGGGCGTTTCGACCACCCAGTACGAGCACGTGCAGGCCGTCCAGCCGCCATACGGCGAGGCTGCGCTGGAGGCGGCGGCGCGGAAGGCCACCGGCGAGCGCCTCGCGGAGCAGCGGCCGACGCTCGCCGCGGGCGGGCTCTCCTCGGACGCCTACGACGCGCTGCGGGCGGAGTGGCGCGAGATGGGCCGGGAGGTCGTCGCGCAGATGCGCGAGGACGACTACGAGCGCGTCGAGACCGTCCCCTTCTACGTGACCGTCGGGCGCGTCCCCGAGTGACGCTGGCCGGATTTCCGATTCTCCGAGCTTTATTCGCGTCCGGGGTCACGTCGAGGTATGGACGACCGAGTCCGCCGCCACGCCGAGATTCTGGTCGAGGACTGCGCCGCCGTTCAGCCCGGCGACATGGTGCTGGTGCAGGCGTCGAAGGAAGCCGAGGACCTCGTGGTCGCGCTCTACGAGAAGCTCGGCGAGGTCGGCGCGCGGCCGACCACGCAGTGGGGGAACGCCCGCGCTTCCCGCGCGTACAACCGCGCGATGGACGCCGACGACTACGAGACGAAGGTCCACGACCTCGCCGCGATGGAGGAGACGGACGTCGTCTTCCTGATCGGCGGGGACGGGAACGCCTTCGAGAGCAGCGACGTGCCGCCGGAGAAGTCGCAGGCCGCGAGCCGCGCGCACGGCCCGATTCTCGAAGAGCGCCTCGGGAAGCGCTGGGTCATCACCCAGCACCCGACGCCCACGGGCGCCCAGAAGGCCGAGATGAGCACGGAGGCCTACGAGGACTTCGTCTACGAGGCCGTCAACAAGGACTGGGACGCCCAGCGCGAGTTCCAGTCCCAGCTCGTCGAACTGCTGGACCCCGCCGACGAGGTGCGCGTCGTCTCCGGAGACACGACGGACGTGACGATGAGCGTCGCGGGCATGGACGCCGCAAACGACTGGGGCGACAAGAACATGCCCGCGGGCGAGGTGTTCACGTGCCCGGTGCCGGACTCCGTGGAGGGCGAAGTCCTGTTCGACAAGCCGCTCATCCGGGCTGGAAAAGAGATTCAGGGCGCGTGGCTGGAGTTCGAGGACGGCGAGGTCGTGGACTTCGCCGCCGACCAGCACGAGGACGCCCTCGAAGGCATCCTGAACACCGACGAGGGGTCCCGGCGGCTCGGCGAGCTGGGCATCGGGATGAACCGCGACATCGACCGGTTCACGTACAATATGCTGTTCGACGAGAAGATGGGCGACACCGTCCACATGGCCGTCGGCGGCGCCATCGCGGAGTGCGTCCCCGACGACCAGCCGTTCAACGAGTCCGCCACTCACGTCGACATGATCGTGGACATGAGCGAGGACTCCTACATCGAAATCGACGGCGAAATCGTCCAGCGGGACGGGACGTTCCGATTCGAAGACGGCTTCGAGGGGTAGCTGTTTTTTAGCGTAGATTTTTGCGGCGCGAGCGCCGGAAAAAGGTACGCGCAAATCGTCCAGCGGGACGGGACGCTCCGGTTCGAGGACGGCTTCGAGGCGTAGCGTAGTGGCTTAGGTCGGGTCAGACCACGTCGCCGCGAACGGTCGCGCCCTCGGACTGCTCGCGGCGGGCTTCGACGGCGTCGGCGGCGACTGCGGCTTCCTCCTCGTCGGCGCCGAGCATCTCCAGCGCGCCGGCGAGCGTCGGGAAGACGAGTTCGCCGTCGCGGAGCTTCTGGAACGCGTCGTCGCTGCGCTCGCCGTCGGCCCACAGACAGACGCCGCGGGGGTCGAGGACGTTCTCGTAGGTCTCGGTGGCTCGCGCGCCCTCCAGCCGCTGGGTGACGTTGTCCTCGAAGCCCGCGTTGCAGACTTCGAGGTGAATCGGCTCGTCGTCGTCGAGGAGGTGGGCAGCCAGACAGCGCTCGGGCGCGACGTGGCCGTTGTCGTTCGCGCGCAGGTACTCGGGGTGGTCGTCGGCCCACGACGCGCGCACGGTCCTCCCGACGCCTTTGACGCCGTACTCGCGCTCGAACTCGCCGGCGCGGTCGGCGTCGTCCCCGCGCATGAGGATGTCCTTCGTGAGGTAGACGTCCAGCCGCTCGACGGGGTCGAGGCCGAGCGCCACGTCGCCGTACACCCAGATTTCGCGCACCGGCACGGGCATCTCCTCGCCAGCGACCGTCTCCACGAGCGCGTCCACGCGGTCGACGGCGGCTTCTCTGTCCATCGCTTCCCCGTAGCCCGCGAACGCCGAAAACGGTTCCGCACGGCCGCCCGAATCGAAAGACCGACCCTCGCCGAGCGCCTACCGCGAGTAATTCGGGTCGGTCCGCTCGGACCGACGAACCACCATGCCGGCCACGCAAATCAAAGACCCCGTCCACGGCTACGTCGAACTCGACCAGCCGCTCGTCGACCACGTCCTCGACCACCGCGCGTTCCAGCGGCTCCGCCACGTCCGCCAGCTCTCCGCGACCTACCTCGTGTATCCGGGCGCGAACCACACGCGCTTCGAGCACTCGCTGGGCGTCTACCACCTCGCGCGCACCGTCTTCGAGAACCTCCGCGAGCAGTCGTACTTCTACCGGGACGCCACCACCGCGGAGCTGGACGACATCCAGCGCACGCTGGAGTGCGCGGCGCTGCTCCACGACGTCGGCCACCCGCCATTCTCCCACCTCGGCGAGCGCTTCGTAGACACCGACGAACTCCGCGAGCGGCTCGCCGACCGCGGGCTCCGCGAGGCGTTCGTCGACGCCGGCGTCGGCGCCGCGCCCATCCGCGAGGCGTCCGCGCACGAACTGCTGGGCTGTCTCATCATCCTCGAAGAGTTCGGCGACGGGCTCCGCGAGATGGGCGTCGACCCCCACGACGTCTGCGCGCACGTCCTCGGGTACAGCCTCGAATACGAGCGCGGCGGCCGCTGGCAGCACGGCGTCGCCGCCCAAATCCTGCACTCGCCCATCGACGTCGACCGCCTCGACTACATCACCCGGGACAACCAGATGACGGGCGCGGACGTGCTCAGCTTCGACACCGACCGCATGGTCGGCTCCTACACCGCCCACCCCGAGGAGGGGCTCGCGCTCTCGGACAAGGCCCTCTCGACCATCGGCAACTACCTCGAAGGCCGCATCGCGGTCTACATGTGGGTCACCCAGCACCACAAGTCCGTCTACGCCCACGTCCTCCTGAGCGAACTGCTGGACGAACTCGCCGCGCTCGCGGACGAGCCACTGGTCACCGCCGACCGCGTCCTCGACGAGGAAATCGACGACAACACGCTGATGGAGCGGCTGCGCGTCGCCGCCCGCGACAACCCAGACTCCACGCTCGCCGCGCTCTACGACCGCTTCCGCGCGCGCCGCTTCCCCGAGACGTGCTGGAAGCACCGCATCGCGTACGCCGACCGCGTGGACGCCGACCTCGACGAGTTCAGCGACTGGCTGGTCGCCCACGCCGACCGCCTCGAAGCCGCCCTCGCCGCCGAACTCGGCGTCCCCGACCACGAGGTGTGGGTCGAGCAGTCCTACGTCCCCGAGTACGAGCCCCAAGCCCTCGAAGACATCCCCATCGCGTACGGCGACAC
>Ga0207850_100307_pt1 | contig 39434 bp, 36 predicted proteins | sample 23E2SouthBayCA_FD_187746 | JGI IMG/M metagenome (GOLD analysis project Ga0207850, IMG submission 187746) | Aerobic enrichment media microbial communities from Eden Landing Ponds, California, USA - A23 E3 (3) (SPAdes) | ecosystem: Environmental > Aquatic > Marine > Unclassified | place...
AGCCGCCGGTCACGCCGACGTGGCAGAACAGGTACTGGGAGCCGTTCGCCCGCACGCCCACCGAGTCGATGCCCATCACGAGGACGCCGGGCTGGACGCGCTCGAAGTCGACGGACAGCGACACGTCCAGGGACGAGTCGGTCGTCGTCCTAGCGAGGTCGTCGTCCGTCCCCGCGTGCGTGGTCGTCGCACTGTCGTTCGAGGTCGGCGGTCCGGCGTCGAGACAGCCCGCGAGCGCGGCACTCGCGGCGGCGGCGCCGGTGGAGAGGAGGGCGCGTCGTCGCATACGTCGACGTTCCCGGGGTCGACGTATATGCCTTGTCGCGGCGAGCGCTACCAGTCGTCGTCGGCGTACTCGCGGACGCGCTCTATCGCCGCGCGCTCGCGAGGACCGCCAGCCGTCTCGACGACCGACTCGAAGTACCGCAGGCGCTCCCGGAGCGCCGCGGTGTCGTAGGCGTCGACGTCCAGCCGCGACACCGCGACCGTCGCCTCGACGACGGCGTAGAACCCCCGATTCGCCCGGAACGGCGCCTCCCGGACGACGGCCGTCTCGACCGGCGACAGCGCCCAGTGTTCGACCCGCGTGCCCTCGTCGTCGCCGCTGCCGGTCTGCTCGGCGTCGACGCGCGCCCACGCCGTCACCGCACCGTCCAGCACCGGGTCGTCGGTCTCCCGTATCGAGAGCGCGGCGTCCGCGAACGCCACGGGGTCGTCGACGAACTGGACGTAGCCGCCGCCCTGTCGGCGGAAGTTCCGGCGCGTCCGCGTGTTCCCCCAGGTCGTCGCCGTCGCCGGCTCCCCCGGTTCCTCGGGCGCGTGCAGGCCGAGTGCGGCGTGGTTCCAGCGGTCGTTCGGCCCGAGCGTCGCGACGACCGTCTCCGTCACGCCGGCGAGGTCGACCGGCCAGTCGGTCACTGGCCACCACCGGTGTCGGCAGTCGCGTCGGCGACCGACGCCCCGGATTCGAGCGCGACGAACAGCGCGGCCGCCGTGAGGTCCGCCGTCGTCCCCGGGTTCACGCCGCGCTCGGCGAGGCCGTCGGCGAACGCCCGGACGTCCGCCGCCGGCGCGCCAATCAGCCCCTCGGCCTCCGCTCGGACCGCCTCGGCCGCCGCCTCGCCGTGCTCGGTGACGACTAGCGTGTCCCGTTCCTCGGCGAGCAAGCGCAGGAACGCGGCGGCGGCGCGGTCGGTGAGCGGTCCGTCGCCGGCCGTGATTCGCTCCGCAGCGCCGAACACGCGGGGGAAGCCGGTCGTCCACTCGCGGGCGTTCGCGTCGCCGTCGGCGCTCAGCTTCATCACGTCGTAGAGGCCGAGGTCGCGCTCGCGGAGCACTGGGACGGCCGCCGCGCCGCGGCGCACGTCGAGGGCGGCAGCGCCCTCGGGCGGGTCGCCGACGGCCACGTCGGTGTGCTCGAACGCTCGGTAGAACCCCCCGGCGTCAGCGACCGTCGTGGCCTCGGCGACCTCGCTCGCGCGCTCCGGGGTCAGGTCGCCGGTCGCGGCCGTGCGGACGAGCGGCGTCAGCAGCAGCAGACAGCCGAACTGGGTGTTCGTGCCCGAGGCCGCCGCCATCCCGGCGACGGCCGCCTCGAAGGCCTCGCCGAGTTGCTCGTCGGCGTCCGCTGCGCGCTCCAGGCCCGCCCGTGCGCCGACGGCGCCCGCGAGGAACTGCTCGAAGCGGAGGTCGGCGAGGTCGCGCTCCCGGTCGACGTTCCCCGGTTTGGGAGCGCCCGCGACCTCCAGCAGCAACGCGAGTTCCGCGTGCTCGCTCGGGGTCACAGGAACCACTCCTTCACGGCCGCGTAGATTGCCCGGACGCGCTCCGGGTCGCGGCTCGGCCGACCGACGCTCACCGCGTCCGCGCCGTACGAGAAGTACTCGAAGACGTCCTCGCGGGTCCGGATGCCGTTGTTCGCGACGACGAAACAGTCGGTGGCGTCGACCACGTCCCGCACCACGCGCCGGGAGTCCATCGCGTCGACGTGAATCGCGTCTGCGCCGGCGCGTTCGAGGGCCTGCGCGAGCACCTGGAGGTGGACGCCGTCGACCTCCGCCCGGACCTTCACCGAGACCGGTGCGCCCGCCTCGCTGGCAGTCCGCACCTGCTCGCAGAGCCGGTCGGTGTCCGTCAGGAGCGCCTCCCCGGCGCCCGTCGCGCACATCTCGTCCTGCCGGCAGTGCGCGTTGACTTCGAGGAGCGCGTCGTGGTCGGCACAGACGCCAGCGACCTCGCGCAGGGGGTCGAGGGTCGTCGTGCGGACGTTCACGCCCGGTCGCAGGAACGCCTCGTCGAGGTCGGCGAGCTGGTCGTCGACCCACGCCACGGGGTCCTCGGGCAGGAACTCCACGCGGTCCCGGTCGACCAGCTCGCGGGCAGCCGCCCGCGTCGGTTCGTCGATTGCGATGCCGCCGAGGAACGCGCCGCCGGCGTGCTGGACCGACGCGTTCGCCCACTCCGCGTCGGATTCGCCGCTGAGGCTCGCGAGCGCGAGTCGGGGGGCGAACACTACGCCACCTCCTCGGGCGCGTCCGCCACGAGATCGAGGGCCTCCCGGCACGCCTCGGCGACGCGCTCGGCGTCGGCCTCGGTGTCGAGGCCGGTGTCCGTCCGCACGACGGGTCGGTCGAGGCCGGTGTCGTCCTCGGTGTCGAGGACGAACCCGTCCGCGAAGTCGTAGGCGTCGGCCACGCCCGCCGTCGAGGGGTCGTACCCGACTGCGGCCATGAGCTTCGCGGCGGGCCCGGAGAACACCTCGTCCTCGACGAACGGCGAGACGGCGACGACCGGCGTCTCGTGGAGCGCGTCACGGATGCCGTCGAGTGCGAGCATCGGGCCGATGCTCGTCACCGGGTTCGAGGGGCCGACGACCACGGGCCCCTCGCGGATGGCGTCGACTGCGGGGTCGGCAGCGGTCGCGCCGTCGGCGCCACGGAACTCCACGTCCTCGACTGCCGGCTCGCCCTCCTCGGCGACCCAGAACTCCTGGAAGTGCAGCTCGCGGTCGGGCGTGTGAATCGTGCTGGCGACCGGGTCGTCGCTCATCGGCACGAGGTCGACGTCGAGGCCGTAGGCGTCGGCGAGCCGTCGCGTGACCTCGGTGAGCGTGTGGCCCTCGTCGAGCAGGCTGCTGCGGAGCGTGTGGACGGCGCGGTCGCGGTCGCCGATGAACATGAACTCGCTGGCGCCCGAGAACCGCCGCCAGGCCGCGATGTCGCGGCCCGCCGTCTGGCGGTCGTCGGGGAGGTAGCGCGGCTCTGGGTCGACGCCGGCGCGCTCGGCGAGCTCGCCGAGGTAGTCGTGGGTCGTCGACTCGTCGCCCTCGATGCCCCACCACGTCTCGCGGTCGAGCACGCCGCCGCCCGCGAACAGCACCGTGTCGACGTCGGGGCAGACGAGCAGGCCGCCGAGTTCGACGTCGTCGCCGGTGTTCCCGACGACCGTCGTCTCGGCCGGGTCGAAGACCTCGCGGGCGCCCGCGAGGAGCTTCGGCGTGCCCGTCCCCCCGGCGAGGAACGTCGTCATACCCGACGATGCGGGAGCCGTCCGGTAAACGCTTCCGACCCGGGGCGGCGAAAATGAGCTGCTGCGGTCTACGCGGAGCTGTTCGACTGCGCCTCGCTCAGCCAGTCCGGCTCGACGACGTCCGTCTCGCCGACCGCGGTGAACCGCTGGGTGGTGTTCACGGACTGCGTCTGGCCCTGGAAGGTGACTGTGAGGTTGTAGCCCGCCGTCGTCACCACGCCGTCGTCGCGGACGCGGAGGGTCGCCGACGCCGCGTCGACGTTCGACTCGTTCAGCTGACCGAACGCTCGCGAGGACGTGTTCACCGCGGCCGCACCCTCGGCCCCGTAGACGTGGACCGTCTCGCCGTCCACGTCTTCGGTGCCCTCGTAGGAGAAGTCGAACAGCCCGACGAACGAACCCACCGTCGTGCGGGCGTACTGCGTCGCGTTGCCGGCCTGCCCGGAGACGTTCTGGTACCGGGTCTGGTCGCCGGCGACGAACTTCCGGTACGCGGAGCCGTCGCCCGCAGCGTACAGTTCGATGGTCCGCTGGCGACTCTCCGTCCGGGAGAGCACCGCGTCGGAGGCCATGTCGCCGTTGATTTCGCCGCTGGTCTCGGCGGTCTTGTCCTGTCCGGCCATCGTCTGGGTGCCCTCGGACTCGATGGTGTACGAGCCCGCGTCGCTGAGCGCGTCGACGTGGGCGTCTGCGACCGTGTCGGCGTCCAGCGGTGTCTCGTAGATCGGGTCTCCGTTCGAGCCGTCCGCGGCCGGGCCGCTCCCGCCGGCACAGCCGGCAGCAGCGACCAGCGCCACGACGAGCAGGGCGGCGAGTTTGCGTCGCATACGCGGGATTCGGGCAGCGCGTGGAAGAGTCCTGCGGAGCAGTCGTCGCCCCGGTCGTCACTCGTCGTCCGCGAGACGCTCGCGGAGGTCCGCGACCCAGGCTGGTGGCGATACGTTCGTCTCGCCGAGGTCCGAGAACGTCACTGAAGCGGTCACTTCGCGGCGTTTGTCGCCGTCTTCGACCGTGTAGGCGAACTGCAGGTGGCTGACGGCGCCCGACTCGCGGACGCGCAGCGTTACGTTCACGGCCGTCAGTTCGACGCCAGTGGAATCCCCCGGCGTGACCGTAGAGACGTTCACGGCCGCCGTGTCGGTCGCGCGGTAGACGTGGACGCGTTCGCCGTCCCGTTCGGCCACGCCCCGGTGGGTGAACGACGCGAGCGGGAGGAACCGCTCGAGCGGGGCTCGCGTCCACTCGACGGCGGTCCTGCCCTCCGTGTCGTTCTCGACGCGCGAGCACGAATTCCCGCTTGCGGACCGGCTGAAGGCGGTGTCGTTCGCGTACCGGTAGGTCTGCGTGACGGGCGCCGGGCGCTCGACGAGGTAGACGCGGCCGTCCGCGAGGCTCACGCGGGCCGTGGTCTGCGACTCGAAGCCCGCTCCGGGGCCGGTCCCGGTGATAGTCGTGTTCCGGACGACGGTGACGGTCTCGGCGTCGCGGAGCGCGGCCTCGTGGCCGGCGAGCAGGTCGCTGCCCTCGAGCGGCGTGTCGTAGAGCGGGTCGGCGCGTTCGAGGTCCGCGTCGGGATTCGGCGCGGCGTCACCGCCGGGGAGGGCGCCGCCGCAGCCCGCGAGGGCGACCAGAGCCGCGACTGCCAGGAGGACGGGGGCCGTGCGGGACACGTCGACTGTCTGGTGTCGCCGCGGGCATAGTTCCCGGGGCCGGTGACACGACTTTATACCGGAGAGCGACCAACTTCCGGCCGATGACGACCATCAAGGACAGCGTCCACGACCACATCGAGGTCGAGGGCGTCGCGGCCGCCCTCCTCGACACGCCGCCCGTCCAGCGGCTGCGGAACGTCAAGCAGCTCGGGACGGTCCACCTCGTCTACCCGTCGGCGAACCACACGCGCTTCGAGCACTCACTGGGCGTCTACCACCTCGCCGACCGCGCGCTCGGCCACCTCGGCATCGCCGGCCGGCGCGCCGAGCGCGTGCGCGCCGCCGCCATCCTCCACGACATCGGGCACTGTCCGTTCAGCCACAACGTCGAGGGCGTCGTCGAACGCCACACCGGGAAGCGCCACGACGACGTCGACGACCTCCTGGCCTCGGGGCGGGTCGCCGACGTGCTGGCGTCCCACGACATCGACCCCGGAACCATCGCCGACCTGGTCGCCGGCGAGGGGGAGCTCGCGCAGCTCGTCGCGGGGGAACTGGACGTCGACCGCATGGACTACCTCGTGCGGGACGCCCACCACACCGGCGTCCCCTACGGCACCATCGACACCGGCCGGCTCGTCCGCGAGCTGACGTTCATCGACGGGGACCTCGTGCTCGGCGAGGGCAACGTCCAGACCGCGGAGAGCCTGCTGCTGGCGCGCGCCCTGATGAACCCCACCGTCTACAGCCACCACGTCGCCCGCATCTCGAAGTCGATGCTGCGACGGGCGACCGAGGACTTCCTGGCCGAGACCGACACGACCGCCCGCGAACTCCGCCGGATGGACGACCACGACCTCGTCGTCGCGCTCCGCCGCCACGACGGCGCCGGCGACATCGCACGCCGGCTCTCCGAGCGCGACCTCTACAAGCGGGCGGTCTGGGCGGAACTCGGCGACGTCGACGAGGCGGTCGTCGGCGCCGACCACGAGGCGGTCCGGGAGTTCGAGCGGGACATCGCCGCTGACGCGAACGTCCCAGAGTTCAGCGTCGTCGTCGACGTGCAGGGCGAGCCCTCGATGCGGGAGTCCTCCACGGGCGTCCTCGTGAACGGCGAGGTGCGCCGGCTCCACGAGCAGTCCACGCTCGTGAACGCGCTCCGGCTCGCCCAGCGCGAGCAGTGGCGCCTCGGCGTCTACGCGCCCGCCGAGCACGTCGAAGCCGTCGGGCAGGCCGCCGAGCGCGTCCTCGGCCTGGAGACGGAGGGCGCGCTCGTCAGCGAGGTCAGCACGCCCGGCCGGTACGCGAGCCTCCAGGACTTCGAGTGAGGCGGAGCCGGTTCGAGTAAGCTTACGGGCTCGCAGCGAGACGAGCGGGCATGGAACTCTCCGGAACGGTCCTCTGGGGCGACGACTACGAGCCCGTGCAGGGGACACTCGTGGTCGAGGACGGCGAGGTCGTGCGGCTTGACGAAGAGCGCGTCGACAGCGACGACATCGTGTTGCCGGCGTTCGTCAACGCCCACACGCACACGGGCGACTCGATTGCGAAGGAGGCCGGTCGCGGGCTCTCGCTGGAGGAACTCGTCGCACCGCCGGACGGCCTGAAACACCGGCTGCTCCGGGAAGCCGACCGCGACGACCTCGTCGCGGCGATGCGGCGGTCGCTGGCGTTCATGGACGACACCGGGACGACCAGCCACCTGGAGTTCCGGGAGGGCGGCAGCGACGGCGTGCGCGCCATCCGGGAGGCCGGCGAAGGCGTCGATGTCGACTCGGTCGTGTTCGGCCGCGGCGACCCCGCGGTCCTCGACGCCGCCGACGGCTACGGCGCGAGCGGCGCGGGCGACGGCGAGTTCGGCCGCCAGCGCACGGCGGCCCGGGAGGCCGGCAAGCCGTTCGCCATCCACGCCGGCGAGGTCGACGAGAGCGACATCAACCCCGCGCTGGACCTCGACCCCGACATCCTCGTCCACATGGTCCACGCCGAACCGCTCCACCTCGACCGCGTCGAGGACAGCGGAATTCCGGTCGCGGTCTGCCCGCGCTCGAACCTCGTGACGGACGTCGGGCTGCCGCCGATCGAGGCACTCCTGGAGCGCACGACGGTGGCACTGGGCACCGACAACGTCTTCCTGAACTCGCCGTCGATGTTCCGGGAGATGGAGTTCGCGGCGAAGCTCTTCGACGTCGACGCCGTCGACGTGCTGCGGATGGCGACGCGGGCGGGCGCCGAGCTGCTGGACGCGAACTACGGCACCATCGAGGCCGGCCGCGAGGCGCGCCTCGTGGTGCTAGACGGCGATTCGCACAACCTCGCGGGCTACCGGGACGCCGTCCGCGCGGTCGTCCGGCGCGCGGGCGCCGCCGACGTGAAGCGAGTCGTCTCGCCCTGAAGACTTAACACACCACCGTGAGAACTACCACACGATGGGTCGCTACGAGCGCATCCTCGTGCCGACGGACGGCTCCGACGCCACGCTAGAGGCCGTCCAGCAGGCCGTCGACCTGGCCGCCGAGCATGGCGCGACGATTCACGCGCTCTACGTCGTGAACTCCGCGAGCTTCGCGGGGCTGCCGATGGACTCTTCCTGGGAGAACGTCTCCGCGATGCTGAGCGAGGAAGGGACGACGGCGCTCGACGACGTCGCCGCGACAGCCGAGAACCACGGCGTCGACGTGGAGCGAGAGCTCGCGGACGGCAACCCCGCGCGTGAAATCGTGCGGTACGCCGAGGACGAGGACTGTGACCTCGTCGTGATGGGGACACACGGCCGGGGCGGCATCGACCGCCTCCTGCTCGGGAGCGTCGCCGAGAAGGTCGTTCGGTCCTCGACGGTGCCCGTGTTGACCGTTCGCGTCGGAGACGACGAGGAGTAGCGGGCGAACCTTCAAGCACGACGGCCCGGCAACAGTTCGCATGGACAGTCTCGACTACGGCAGTCTCGACGAGGGCCGGGGCTGCAACTACTGGCAGTGGGACCCGGCCCTGCGGCGTCACGCCCGTCGACTGACCGACGACGCCGACTGGCCGTGGGTCGACGACCGCCTCGACGACTGGGGGCGAATCGTCGGAGAGACTATCGCGGACAACGCCGACGTGGCGAACGCGAACCCGCCGACCCTGGACACCTACGACCGCCGGGGCGAGCGCGCGAACGACGTCACCTACCACCCGGCACAGCGCGAGAACGACCGCCTCACCTACGAGTTCGGCGTCGTCGCGGACACCTTCACGGTGCCCGACGACCGCGACGACGCGCCCGGCCTCGCGTACTCGCTGACCGCGCAGGCGCTGCTGGCGTACACCGACATCGGGTTCGCGTGCCCGGTGTCGATGACGGCGGGCGCCGCGCTCGTTCTCGACACTTACGCCGACCACAGCCCCCAGCCGGACGTCCTCCGGGAGTACTTCGACCGACTGGTCGCACGGGACTTCGACGACGCCGTCGAGGGCGCGATGTTCCTCACGGAGAAACAGGGCGGCAGCGACGTCGGGCGCAACGAGACGACCGCCGCCGAGGCCGACGACGGCACCTACCGGCTCACGGGCGAGAAGTGGTTCTGCTCGAACGTCGACGCAGAGGGGACGCTCGTGCTCGCTCGCCGCGAGGACGCCCCCCGGGGGACCGACGGACTCTCGCTGTTCCTCGTGCCACACACGCTCCCGGACGGCAGCCTGAACGACCAGACGTACCGCCGGCTGAAGGACAAACTCGGCACCGAGACCGTCCCCACCGGCGAGGTCGAACTGACGGGCGCGACCGGCTACCTCGTCGGCGACCCCGAGAACGGCTTCCGGCAGATGACCACGATGCTGAACTTCGAGCGCGTCGCGAACGCCGCGGGCGCCGTCGGCGTCACGGGCCGCGCGCTCCTCGACGCCAAGGCCCACGCAGCCGACCGGGAAGCCTTCGGGCGCGCGCTCGACGGCCACCCCCTGATGCAGCGGGACCTCGCCGAGTGGACCGCCCGCTACGAGGGCATGGTCGCCGTCACGCTGGAAGCCGCCCACGCGCTCGACGCCGCCGAGCGCGACGGAGGCGACGCCGGCGCTCGCGCGCTCATGCGTGGCCTCGTCCCCATCGCGAAGTACCGGACCGGCCGGCTGGCCGTCGACGCCACCTCCTACGCGATGGAGATTCGGGGCGGCGACGGCTACGTCGCCGACTACGTCACCGAGCGCCTGCTCCGGGACGCACAGGTGCTCCCCATCTGGGAGGGCCCGTCGAACGTGCTCGCGCTCGACCTCTTGCGCGCGCTCGAACGCGAGGGCGCCGCCGACGCGCTCCTAGCGCGCGTGGACGAGAACCTCGACGCCGCCGGCGACGACCGCCTCGCCGACCTCGTGAGCCGAGTCAGCGGCGAGCGAGACCGGCTCCGGGAGTCCATGGCGGCCGTCGCGGGCGCGGACCGCGACCGCGCCCAGCACGACGCGAAGGCGCTCGCGGACTACGCCTACGACGTGGTCGCGGCCAGCGCCCTGCTCGCGCTCGCCGACGACCGACTCGCGGCGGGCGACGCCCGCGAAGCGGCCGTCGCGGAGTTGTTCGTCCGGGACGCCTTCGAGGACGACCGGCCCAGCCCCGAGCGCGCGCTCGCCCTCGACCACTTCGAGAGCATCGCGCACTACGCCGAGCTAGCCCCTGGCGCCCTGCAGACGCCGGGGACGGCCGATTGAGGCCTGCTACTCCGCCGGCCGGAGGTGCTGGCAGTCCCCGGAGTGGACGACGCGCTCGCCGTCGTCGGTCGCCACGACGAGCGCGCCGTGTTCGGTGACGTCGACGGCGTCGCCCTCGACTGTCTCGTCGCCGAGGTCGACGCGCACGCGCTGGCCGAGGGTGGCTGCGCGCTCCCGCCACGTGTCGAGCACGCCGTCGGGGTCGGCGCGCAGTTCGTCGAAGCGTTCGAGGACGCGCTGGACGAACACGCGCCGGGACACGTCGCCGGCTTCGGCGCGCACGCTCGTCGCCTCGCCGTCGAGGGCTGCCGGGTCGACGTTCGCGTTCACGCCCGTGCCGACGACCACCCAGGAGACGCGGCTGGCTTCGCCCTCCATCTCCGTCAGGACGCCAGCGAGTTTCCGGCCGCCGCGTTCGCTCGCCTCGTCCGGCACGACCACGTCGTTCGGCCACTTGATGGCGGCGTCGACCCCGGCCTCCCGCGCGGCGTCGGTGACCGCGACCGCAGCGGCGAGCGTCAGCAGGGGGACGCGAGCGGGCGGCAGGTCCGGCCGCAGGACGAGGCTCGCCCAGACGCCGCCGGCGGGCGAGGACCACTCGCGGTCGCGACGTCCGCGCCCGCCAGTCTGGCGGTCAGCGAGCACGACCACGTCTTCCGCGCCTTCTGTGGCGAGTTCTCGCGCGCGGTCGTTCGTGCTCGCGACGGCGTCGTGGTACTCCACGTCGAACGGCGCCTCGAGCCGGAACTCGACTGCGGGCCCGCCGTACTCGGGAACGTCGGCGAGCACGTACCCGTCGTCGCCGCTCTCGACGGCGAATCCCGCTTCGCGGAGGGCTTCGACGTGCTTCCAGACCGCTGCCCGCGAGACGTCGAGCGCGTCGGCAATCGCCGGGCCCGGAGTGGGGCCGTCGGCGAGCGCGTCGAGGACCGCTCGTCGCGTGTCGTTCATCACACTCGCGTTGCCGGCCGCTGGTGTTAAACCTCGCGCGTGTGACCTGAACACCGAGCGACGAGCCGCTGAGATGCCGCTGCTGTAGGTCTGACGCCCTGAAGGGGCGCAGGCACGTACATCTATCCACGATGTTTTCACTTTATTTATCTATGTTATTTTCAGATAGATTGAATATACGGGCGTGGCTTGGACCAGATGACGATGGCAGACAACAAGTTCAGTCAGTTCCTGTCGGACCACCCGCGAATGATCGGCGTGCTGTTCTCGATGATGGTGTTCCTGTCGACGACAGGAGCGGCAGCAGCGAACATGGCGTCTGGGAACTCCGGCCCTTAACCGAGCATTCTTTCGAGGAGGTTATCGCTCCAGACTAGTTCCCCGTCGAAGAGCACTGGCGATGGACCCCGACTGAGAAACTCCCGCAGTTCGTCTTCAGACAGTTCGAACGAATCGAGCCGGCCCGAATTGATGTATTGGGTCGTATTCTTCTTGATGTTAGGAGTGGCGAGTGACCCGATAGATGTGGTAGATGTAGGATAAGCGCTCAGTTCTACATCGAATTCCCTACCGTCCCGTTCGAGACCCACTAGTATTGGAACGCCAGCCTTGCTCTGTACTAACTGAACCATCCCGTCGCCGATGGTGATGTACTGGTTCCCGAACAGCGTCACGTTCCGCGCGACGGAGAGCCCCGAGAGCAGCGAGAACCCGTTGTTCAGGAGGCGGGCGAGCGCCCGCCCGATGCGGACCGCCGGGTCGTTGCTGATGTCGGTGAGCGTGACGATGCCGCCGCGACTCCCGCGGTCGACGAGCGCCTGCCCCTGAATGTAGGACTTACAGGCGTTCAGGAGGAACGCGCGGACGCCCGTCGACTCCAGCGTTCGGGCGTCGAAGAGACCGTCCTCGCAGAGGAACCCGCCCTCCTCGACGTGCCCGATGTAGTGCAGGAAGTCGAGGTCCGTCTGCAGCAAGTCCGCCAGTTCGTCCGTCGAGAGGTCGTAGTGGACGGCGATGTCGAACTCGAAGAAGTCCCGGGCGCCGTAGAACTCCTCGACGACGTCTTCCTCGGTCATCTCCGGGTCGTTGCAGACGATGTCGATCCGGATAGAGTCCCGGCTCGGAGTGTCGTACTCGAACCGCCGCCGGTAGTACTCGGCTGCGCCCTTGCTCGCGCCCAGCGGGAAGCCGTCCGCGAGCCAGACGTGCTCGATGGCGTCCGTCGACTCTGGTTTCACTACCCCCGTGGCCTCACTGGTCGCCGCCGACGCGCTGCGGACGAGGGCGCGGTCGCTCCTGAGGAACGACGTCACCGCCTCCGGCTCCTCCCGGACCTCGGGGTCGTCGCCGTCGGGGTCGTGGATGCGTATCTCCGCGAGGTCGTTGACGACGAACGGCAGCGACTCCATGCGGGTGCCGTCCGGCGCCACGTCCGCCGTGAGCTTCCACTGCGGGACGTGCGGCTCGGTGACCTCGTAGGGGACGTCGAGGTAGGTCTTCAGCCGTTCGGCGAGCGGCGCCTCGTAGGCGGCTCGCAGGTCGAACTCGAGGTCGTCGTCGACGACCTGTCGCTCGTGGAGGTCGACGGGGTAGAGCCCCTCTGTGCGAACGACACAGTCCAGCAGGAACACGTGTTTCAGCAGCGTCGTCACCTCGTCCTCGAACTCGCGGTCGACGCCGAGCGGGTGGCGTTCGCCGTCCAGCACCAGCGCCCGTTCGTCGCCCGGTCGGACCGCCGCGCCGAGGTAGTACGACAGCGAGCTCACGCGGTAGAGGTCCCCCCAGTCGCGCGGAATCTCGATGACGACGTCCGTCTCCGGCGGCTCCAGGTGGTCGGGTGCGTCGAACGCCTCGCCGCGCTCGACGAGCGGCGGGTGGCCGCGCAGGGTCGGAAACGACCGCTCCGGCGTCGTCGTCTTCAGCGCCGACCCGAACAGGGAAATGGCGCGCATCGCGTCTTCGACTCCGTCACCGATGGTAATCGTGCCCGACGGCGACTCGTGGAGCGAGCGGGCGGCCAACCCCACGCTCGTCGGCTCCTCGAACTCGACGAACGTGGTGTTCTCCTCGCGCCGAATCTGGAGCGGCGCTTCGACGGCCAACTGGAGTTTCATCGGCCCGACGTCGACGTCGAGCGAGTACTTCCGGTGTGGGTACTCGTCGACCTCCTGGTTCGCGGACTGGCCGACGTACGTCCCGCCGTTCGTCCAGACGGAGACGTTCAACAACTGGGGCAACTCGAGGTGCTGGACTTCGATACGCACGGCGCTGTCCACCGGGAGCGCGAACAGGTCCTCGTCGGCCGGCTCCGGGTCGACGAGGACGTCGGTGTACAGCTCGAACTGCGCGTTCTCGATGGGGTCCTGCACTCGGAGGCCGGACGGCCGTGCCGTCGGTGTGAACGTCGGCTTCACTGCATCCCCCTCCGCTCGTGCGCCGGGAGCGCTGGGCGCTGCCCGCGCTCCTCGTGGCGACTCCCGGCAGCAGCAGCGTGGTCTTCGAGTGCCATGGTGTTCGGATTCGGGCTCCGAGAGAGGCGTCCGGGTCGGTTAACTGCGCCGGTCGACTGGCACGCCTCGTCGATTGTCAGAAGCACGCGCGGCACGCCGGATAAAGATTCGGCCGTCGTCAGTCGATGACGACCAGCACGTCGCCCATGTCGACGCTGTCGTCCTCGCTGACCGCGACCTGCGTGACGGTGCCGCCGTGGGAGGCGACCACGTCGTTCTCCATCTTCATCGCCTCCAGGACGACGAGCACGTCGCCGGGCTCGACCTCGTCGCCCTCGGAGACGTTCACGTCCAGGATGGTGCCCTGCATCTCGGCCTCGACGGTCTCGCCGTCGCTCTCCACGACCGTCTCGCTGTCGTCGCTGCCGCCCGCGGGCTCGGGGCGCTCGCCGCCGCTGCTCCCGCCGGTGGCGAGCTGGGCCGCGCCGCGCTCCTCGAGGTTGACCTCGAAGCGCTTGCCGTTGACTTCGACCGTGAAGTCGCGCTCGACGACGTCCTCGTCGCTGCCCTCGGAGGTGGTGTCGCCGCCCCACCGCTCCTGGGCGTCGGCGACGCGCTCCTCGTCGAGGTCCTCGTCGAGGTACTTCGTCGTGTGCGTGCCCCCGACGAACTCGTCGTCTTCGAGCATCAGGCGGTGGAACGGGACGATGGTCGGGATGCCCTCGATGTCGTACTCGGCGAGCGCGCGCCGGGACCGCGCCAGACACTCCTCGCGGTCGCCGCCGTGCACGATGAGCTTCGCGACCATCGAGTCGTAGTCGGTGACGAGGTCGTCGCCCTGCCGGAGCGCGTCGTCGACCCGCACGCCGATGCCGCCCGGCGCGTCGTACGTCTCCAGCTCGCCGCCAGTCGCCGGCGCGAAGTCGTTGGCGGCGTTCTCCGCGTTGATGCGGTACTCGACCGCGTGGCCGTCCAGCTCGACGTCGTCCTGCGCGAACGTGAGTTCCTCGTCGGACGCGACCTTGAGCTGCCACTTCACGATGTCGATGCCTGTCAGTTCCTCCGTGACGGTGTGCTCGACCTGGATGCGGGTGTTCACTTCGAGGAAGTAGAAGTCCGTCTCCGGCCCGAGGAGTTCGCCGGGCTCCCGGTCGGGGTCTTCCTCGACGAGGAACTCGAAGGTGCCCGCGTTGTAGTAGCCCGCGGAGTCCGCGCCACGACGGGCTGCGCGGCCAATCTCCTCCCGGAGTTCGTCGGTGAGCGCGGGGCTCGGCCCCTCCTCGATGACCTTCTGGTGGCGGCGCTGCAGCGAGCAGTCCCGCTCGCCGAGGTGCCGGACGTTCCCGTGGTGGTCGGCGAGAATCTGGACCTCGATGTGACGAGGGTTCTCCAGGTAGCGCTCCAGGTAGACGTTCGCGTTGTCGAAGTACGCCTCGCCCTCGCGCTCGGCGGACTCCAGTTGGTCCTCGGCCTCGTCCTCGCTCCGCACGATTTTCATGCCGCGGCCGCCACCGCCGCCCTCGGCCTTGATGGCGATGGGGTAGCCGTGCTCCTCGCCGAACTCGTGAATCTCCTCGACGGACTCCACTGGGTCGGTGGTGCCGGGGACGATGGGCACGTCGGCCTCCCGCATCGTCTTCCGCGCGCTGGTCTTCTCGCCGAGCTGGCGCATCGAGTCGGCGGACGGGCCGACCCACGTGACGCCGTCGGTGTCCTCGACTTTGCCCGCGAACTCGGCGTTCTCCGCGAGGAAGCCGTAGCCCGGGTGGATGGCGTCCGCGTCGGCCTGCTTCGCGGCGTCGATGATGCCCTCGTGGTCGAGGTAGGAGTCTGCCGCGCGCGCCGGCCCGACGTTGTACGCCTCGTCCGCGTACCGGACGTGGCCCGCGTGTTTGTCGGCGTCACTGTAGACGGCGACTGTGTCGACACCGAGGTCGTCACAGGCCCGCATCACCCGCACCGCGATTTCGCCGCGGTTCGCGACGAGCACCTTCTCGAACATTCTTGAACGTTCGTTCTTGGGACGCCCTACTCATAGCTTCGGTTCTGGGACGGCCAGACGGTTGTCCTGGTGGGCCGCCCAAGGACGCTGACCAGGGTGCGTGGACACCCGGCGGACCCACACGAGTCGCAGGACCGGCAAGCGTCCGGGGACGGGCAAAGTCTTTTGACCGACGGCCGACCTGTTGGTTCCGTGACTGGGGATTGGGACACGTCTCGACGGCGACTTCTGGCCGCGCTCGGAGCCGCTACAGCTGGTGGTACGGCCGGCTGTAGCGGGCAATCGTCGGACACCACCGACGAGGGAGCCGCGACGGAGACAGTAGTCTTCACAGACACGGAGGCGACGACCACGACGGCCGAGACGACCCGGGAGTCAGACATCTCGACGACGACCAGCGAGGAACTCGTCTTCGGCGGCGGAGACGCCGAGGCGTTCCGCGACGCGCTGGTGCGGGCCTCGGAGATACCGGACGCCACCCTCGAAATCGAACCGGGCACGTATCGCTTCTCCCCGATCCGCGAGCAGGGAGCTGGTACCTGGTGGCACATCCGGGCTCCCGAGGTCGAGGACGTCACTATCGAGGGGAACGGAGCGACGATTTACTACACCGAACCACGGGCAGCGGGCCTCTACTTCAGCTACGGCTCGGACGTCACTGTCCGAGACCTCACAGTCGACTACGACCCCGTCCCGTTCACCCAGGGTAGCGTCGTCGACATTTCGGGGGACAGGCGGACGATCGAACTCGAACTGGACGATGGCTACCCCGGGCTCGACCACGAGATGTTCGACGCGTTCGAGGCGCCCGGCGGAAGCATCCACACGCCCGACGGGGAGTTCATCTCGGGGACCCGGCAGCGAGGGCGACTCGACAAGTACTACTCGGACATCGAGTCCATCGGGGACCGCCGCTATCGCCTCCAACTGGACGAGACGTGTACGACCACCGGGCTCGGGCCGGACCGGAAACTCCTCATCAAAGCTCGGCGCTCGAAACCCGCGTTCTACTTCTTCGCCGTCGACCGGCCGACGGTGTCGAACGTGACCGTGCACGCGTCGAACGGCGGCGGATTCCTCATGGACGTCTGCGACAGCCCGACCGTTCGGGACTGCGTCGTCGCGCCGCCCGCGGACAGCGATCGGCTCATCGGTATCGACTCCGACGGCGTGCGGTTCGTGAACGACACGGGGCCGCCGACGGTCGAGAACAGCCGCTTCGAGTACACCGGCGACGACCCCGTCGTCGTCCAGCAGACCATGACCTCCGTGACCGAGGTCGTCGACGACCGGACCGTCCGGGTCGCCGAGTGGCACCCGTGGGTCGTCGGCCCCGACGACCAGTTGCGTGGCCTCACACAGTCCGGGGAGGTTCTCGGCGACCTCCCCGCCATCGAGTCCATCGAGTTCAGGTACGACCTGCCGGAGCGGGGGAAACCGGAGACGATCACGTTCGCCGAACCGATCGACGACGTGCTCTCGGAGACGGCTCTCGTCAAGAACGACGCGACAGCCAGCCGGGGGTTCGCGGTTCGGGGGAACACCGTGCGGAACGTCCGCGGCCGTCTCGTGCGAATCGCGGCACCCGACGGCGTGGTGGAGGGGAACACGCTGGAGGGCTCTCACAGCGCTGCCGTGGAGATCGAGTGCGACACGGACGACGCGGCCTACGCCCCCAAAGGCGGGGTCTCTGGCGTCGTCGTCCGCGACAACGACATCGTCCGGCCCGGCATGAACTACCTCGCCGACCGGAGCCCCGCGGGCGTCCGAGTCCACCACCTGCCCCGCGACGGCGAGTCCAGCGAGGGACGGCCGAACAGGGACATCGTCGTCGAGAACAACCGCATCGAACGGGGCGCCCACGCTGGAGTGGAGGTCGAGCACGCCGAGAACGTCGAGATCCGGAACAACGAGCTGGCGGACCTGAACCGACTGTCCTACCCGGGAGAACCGAACTACGGGGTGAGGCTCCGTGCGGTCGAATCCAGCACGGTCACGGGGAATCACCTGAGCGGTCCGGCGGACAGCGTCGACGCGCTCGGCGGCATCTGGGACTCCAGGGACGTCGAGACGGCCGACAACACCGTCGAACGGGACGGCGACCAGTCGCCGGGCGAGTTCGAGGTCCGGCGACCCGTGACCGTGGAGTTCGAACGGGTCGCCGGCGAGGGGGGTCGGGACACCGTCGGCGTCAGATGCTTCGGCCTCGTGCTGACTGACGGCGACGGTCGGTCGGTCCTCTCGGCGAACCTCGGAGAGACGGAGGACGGCCTCGCACTCGGGGACGGAGTGGACACGCCGACGCGTGCGGACGGGAGCAGCTGGCGGTGGCTCGGGAAGAACGGGCTGTCGGCGACGCTGTACTTCACGGAGTCCCAGCTCCGGCGGGCCAAGACTCTGACACTCGACGCCAGCTGTCCGGAGCCGGACATCGAACTGCGCCTGCGAGTCGACGGCGCCGTCACCGACAGCGTCGGCCTGGCGGCGAAAACGCGACGCGAGTACGACATCTCTCTGGAGTAGCGGATTCGGCGTCTGCTCCCGTGCCGGCCACCGGGACGCGCGGCCACGTACCAGAGCGGTCTCCCGGGCTGGTCAGAACCGCTCGCGGCGGCCCGCCGCGCTCCAGGCGTCCGTCGGCGCGCCGTCCGGAACGCGAACCGAGCGCCCGCCGAGGCCTTCGACCCGACCGGCGAACGCCCACTTCCTGTCGGTCCACGTCTCCTCGTCGTCCTCGCCGGCTGCTTCGGCGGCGGCGAGCGCCGAGAGGTGGCTCTGGACGGCCGCGGCGATGGCGGCGGCCTCCTCGTCGGTGGCGTCCTCCGGAATCGAGATGTCGACGGTTCCGGACATCTACAGCGGGATGTTGCCGTGTTTCTTGTCCGGCGTGTCCTCGCGCTTGCTCGACAGCATCTCCAGGTCGTCGACGAGCCGCGGCCGGGTCTCGGTCGGCTCGATGACGGCGTCGAGGTAGCCGCGGTCCGCGGCCGTGTAGGGGTTCGCGAACTCCTCGCGGTACTCGTCGATGAGCTCTTGGCGGCGCGCCTCGGTGTCCTCCGCCTCCGCCAGTTCGTCGTCGTAGAGGACGTTCACCGCGCCCTTCGGCCCCATCACCGCGATTTCGGCGGTCGGCCACGCGTAGTTGACGTCCGCGCCGATGTGCTTGGAGGCCATCACGTCGTAGGCGCCGCCGTAGGCCTTCCGCGTGATGACCGTCATCAGCGGCACGCTCGCCTCGCTGAACGCGTACAGGAGCTTCGCGCCGTGCCGGATGATGCCGTTGTGCTCCTGGTCGGTGCCGGGCAGGAACCCGGGGACGTCCACGAACGTCAGGATGGGGACGTTGAACGAATCACAGAACCGCACGAACCGGCTGGCCTTCTCGGAGGCCGCGATGTCGAGCGTGCCGGCGTTCACGCGCGGCTGGTTCGCGACGATGCCGATAGAACGGCCGTCGAGTCGCGCGAACCCGACGACGATGTTCTTCGCGTAGTTCTCCTGGACCTCGAAGAACGAGCCCTCGTCCGCGACACTGTCGATTACGTCGGTCATGTCGTAGGGCTTCCGTGGCTGGTCCGGGACGATGGATTCGAGCGCCTCGTCGCGGCGCTCCGGGTCGTCGTAGGGCTCCACCCGCGGTGGGTCCTCGACGTTGTTCTGCGGGAGGTAGGAGAGCAGGCGCTTGATGTTGTCCAGGGCCTCCTCCTCGCTGTCGCAGGCGAAGTGCGCGACCCCGGACTCCGAGGAGTGCGTCGTCGCGCCGCCGAGTTCCTCGAAGCCGACCTCCTCGCCGGTCACCGTCTCGATGACGTCGGGGCCGGTGATGAACATGTGGCTGGTGTCTTTCACCATGAAGACGAAATCCGTGATGGCCGGCGAGTAGACCGCACCGCCCGCACACGGCCCCATGATGGCCGAAATCTGCGGGACGACACCCGAGGCCTTCTCGTTGCGCGTGAAGATTTCGGCGTACCCGCCGAGGGCGTCGACGCCCTCCTGGATGCGGGCGCCCGCGGAGTCGTTCAGGCCGACGACGGGCGCGCCGACCTCCATCGCGCGGTCCATCACCTTCGTCACCTTCTCGGCGAACACCTCGCCGAGGCTCCCGCCGAAGACGGTGAAGTCGTGGGCGAACACGAACGTCGTGCGGCCGTTGACCTCGCCGTAGCCCGTGACGACGCCGTCGCCCGGGAGCTGTTTCTCGTCCATGTCGAAGTTCGTGGACCGGTGCGTGCGGAGCTGGTCCAGCTCGTTGAACGTCCCGTCGTCGAGGAAGTAGTCGATGCGCTCGCGGGCCGTCATCTTCCCCTTCTCGTGCTGGGACTCGATTCGGTCTTCGCCCCCGCCGAGGAGTGCGCGCTCGGTCTTCTCGCGCAGTTCCTCGATGCGCTCTTCCATCGTCATTTGATTGAGAGACGTTTCCGCGACCGACGGCAAAAGGATTCCGAGACGGGGATGGGACGGCTCCCGCTCTGACCGGTCAGAGGACCGAGTCGGCGCGCCGCAGCCCGAGGAACGAGGCGAGCGCGACGAGGACGCTGACGACGACGAACACGCGCGTCTGGCTGAACGTGACGCCGAGCAGTTCCGTCGAGGCGACCGAGACGCCGAGCGCGGCGGCGAGCCCGGAGACGAACGTGAAGATGAGGAAGACCGGGATGAAGACGCCGGCGGCGTACAGCCACGGCGTCGCGAACCGGCTGGCGAACGCGCCCGCGCCGAGTTCGTACTCCGCGATAGCGTCCCGGCCGAGCACCCAGCCGGCGAACAGCAGGAAGCCGACGAGCCCGCCGGTCAGCAGGAGGTCGACGAGGGGCCCCGCGACGACGTCGAAGACGTCCGGGTAGACGGCACAGACGGAGCCAGTGACCGCGAAGACGCCGACGAGGCCGGCGGTCGCTGCCGGCCGCGAGACATCGTGTTCGTCGACGAGGAAGGAGACCGGAATCTCCAGCATCGAGATGGAGGACGACAGCGCAGCTAGGGCGACGACTCCGAAGAAGACGGTGCCGACGAGCTGGCCGTAGGGAAGCGACGCGAACGCGCTCGCGAGGCCGACGAACAGCGCGCCTGGGCCGCCGCTGCCGACTTCGCCGACGAGCGCGAACATGATAGGGAAGACGACGACGCCCGCGAGCACGCCGACGGACGTGTTCAGGACGGCGATGGCGGTGCCGTCGGCGGCCAGCGAGCGGTCCTCGCCGAGGTAGGAGGCGTACGTGAGCATCGTGCCGGCGCCCAGCGAGAGCGTGAACAGCGCCTGGCCGGCCGCCACCGGGAGGATGTCGAGGAAGTTCGCTTCGAGCGCGCCGAAGTCCGGGGACAGCAGGAAGGCGAGCCCCTCGCCCGCGCCGTCGAGCGTGACGCCCCAGGCGGCGAGGGCGACGAGCAGGACGACGACAGCGGGCATCATCACTTTCGTCGCGCTCTCGATGCCGCGTTTGATGCCACGGAGCACGATGAGCGCCGTGACGCCGAGGAAGAGGAGGTGGAAGGCGACGGCTTCGAGGCCGTAGTTCACGGCGTCGAAGTAGCCGCCGGGGTTCGCGAAGTACGCGCCCGTGACGCTCGCGCCGACGTACCGGAGAATCCAGCCACCGACGACGCTGTAGAACGACAGCAGGACGATGGCAGTGACGACGAAGACGTGGCCGAATCCGGCCCACGCCGTCGAGTCAGAGAGCGAGGAGAGCGCGCCGACGGGGTTTCGCCCCGAGCGCCGGCCGATGACGAACTCCGCCAGGAGCCCGGGGACGCCGACCAGGAGGACGACGCCGAGGTAGACGAGGAGGAAGGCGGCGCCGCCGTTCTCGCTGGTCATCCAGGGGAACCGCCAGAGGTTCCCCAGCCCCACCGCCGACCCCACGGCGGCGAGGATGAAGCCGACTCGTGTCTGCCAGGACTCTCGTGTCATTGAGAGCGAGTAGCAAGCCACCCCATTTCAGGGTTACGACCGACGAATCGTCAACTCCGGAATAACACGGCGTTGCGGCCGTGAAGAACCGTTACGGAATTTGGAATCCGTGCCGGAGTCTGGATTTTGCTGACGATTCCTAGAGGAAGGGAATCGGGGGTGCGGAGTAGATGTCGGTGACCCCGAGGTACAGCGTCACGAAGACGCCGGCGAGCACGTACGTCCGGACGGACCACAGCCAGGTCGTGGCGAAGGCCCCGGTGTCACTGGTGCCCTTCTGGATCTCGTCGACGGCCTGTGGTCCGTACACCCAGCCGACGAAGATGACGCCGAGCAGCACGGACAGCGGCAGCAGGACGCCGTACGCCAGCGAGTCGAACCAGCCGAGCCACGCGGTGTTCCACGCGGAGAGCGTACCGAGCGCGAACAGCACGCCGCCGAAGCCGAACGCCGTCGCCGGCCGGCTGTAGCCGTAGTTGTCGACGACGTACGACGTGACGACTTCGAGGAGGCTGATGGCCGAGGAGAGCGCGGCGACGAGCACGACGCCGAAGAACACGACGCCGAGCGCGCGGCCCGCCATGCCGAGGTCCGCGAACGCCTGCGCGACGGAGACGAACAGCGCGCCGGGGCCGCCGCCCGCGGCGGCGTCCGGCACGGTGCCGAACTGCACGAACAGCAGCGGGATGACGACGAGGCCGGCGAGCAGGCCGACCGCGGTGTTCAGCACGACGATGAGGCTGCCGTCGGCGAACAGGCTGTCGTCGTCACCGAGGTAGGAGGCGTACGTTATCATCGCACCCATCCCCAGTGACAGCGAGAAGAACGCCTGGCTGACGGCGTACGGGACGATGGTCCCGAGGTTGTCCGCGATGAATCCGAAGTCGGGAGAGAGGTAGAACTCGTAGGCGGCGCCCGCGCCGTCGAGCGTGAACGCGTAGACCGCGAGGCCGACCAGCATCACGACGATGGAGGGAACCATCAGCTTCGTCGCCTTCTCGATGCCGTCCTCGATGCCGAACGCGACGATACCGGCGGTGACGGCCATGAACCCGCCGTGGAAGGCGATTGCCTCCCAGCCCATCGACACCCGGCCGAAGTACTCGGCGGGCGCGGCGAAGTACGCGCCGGTGGCGCTCCCGACGATGTAGCGCGTGACCCAGCCGCCGACGACGCTGTAGTACGAGAGAATCCACAGCCCAGTCAGCAGCCCGAGTGCGCCGACGACCGTCCACGCCGGGTGTTTGAGGCGGTCGAACGCTTCGACCGCGTTGATGTTCGCGCGCCGCCCGACGACGAACTCTCCGAGGATGGCGGGGAGGCCGATGAGGAGGGCGGCGACGAGGTAGACGACGACGAACGCAGCGCCGCCTTCGGTCGACGTCTTGAACGGGAACTGCCAGATGTTCCCCAGGCCCACTGCACTACCGACGGCTGCCAGGATGAATCCCATCCTGGTCGCCCACGTTTCGCGTTCTGCCATGTTGTACCACGCCGTATCCGGAGGTGGTACAAAAACCGCACGACTGCGACGTACTGTGCTAACTCGAACCGCGGTATCAGGCCTCACCGTAGACCGGGATGGCGCCCCCACTCGTCGGCGGAGTGGCGTCGGTGCACAGCGCCAGAACGACGCGCGCGATTTCCGCGGGGTCGACCCACGAGTCGTGGTCGGCGTCGGGCAGCATCTCGCGGTTCTGCGGCGTGTCGATGACCGAGGGCATGACGGCGTTCGCCCGCACGTCGCCGCGGTTCTCCTCGGCGATGGTCTCGGTGAGCAGGCGGACGCCCGCCTTCGCCGCCCGGTAGGGGCCGTCGCCCTCGCCGCCCTCCAGCGACGCGCGAGCAGAGACGGAGACGATACTGCCGCCGCTGTCCTGGAGGTGCGGGAGCGCGAACTTCGACGCGAGGAACATCGTCTTCAGATTCACGTCGAAGACCGTCTCGAACGTCTCGGCGTCCGTCTCCTCGATGGGGTCGCCGCCCTGCCACATGCCCGCGACGTTGCAGAGCGCGTCGAGGCCGCCGTGAGCGTCGACGACGCCGGAGACGACCTGTTCGACTTGGCTCTCGTCGGTGAGGTCGCCGCGGTAGAACGACACCTCGCCGCGGTCCAACTCGGTGTCTTCGCCGGGTTCCACCACGTCTGTCCCGCAGACGGTCGCACCGGCGTCGTCGAACGCCCGGCAGACCGCGCTCCCGAGCGCGCCAGACGCGCCCGTGACCAGTACCACGTCGTCCGAACAGTCGAACTCGGCGTGCATGCAGCTACCAAGGGCCGGGGTCACTGTAAACGTACCCGCCCCGGGAGCACGCCATCACCGACCCGCGGATTGGGCGGCGTTTTGCGAGTACATGTTCCACAGCGAAATCCCGAGACCGACGCACAGCAGCCCCGACGGAACGTACGTGGACACCGGACTGACCGACGCCACGGAGACCTGATAGGCCCACAGGACACTACTCGAACCCAGGAGCAGAACCACAAGAGAGTACGACACCGCGTAGTCGGCGTCGACCCGGCTCAGATGGGCGTACAGATAGCACAGAGACGGAACGAGTACGAGATAGACGAGGCCACCGGCGTACGTCGCTAACCGCTCTATCGAGAACACCAAGAACACCAGATACGTCACAACGACTGCGAGCGAGGCCCGGTGGAGCCCGTTGTATGCGTTCCTGAATCGTCGTGAGCGAACGTCCACACGGTGTACTGGAATCGCCTTCGGGATAGCAATTTTCCCTCCGCTCTCGCTCGGGCCAAGACGGTGGTCTTTCGTCGTCTTGGACCTGTTCTCGCCACCGAGATACGCTGCTCACCACTGTCTTTTCCCTGATAACGTAGTCCCACCGTTCTATCGAAAGACAGTGCGTGCGCTGATTGTGCGCCAGTCACTGGTGGCCCCGAGGCCACGCTCGGCTGCTCGTACTGGCGGTACCAGCAGGCGTGTCCGGAAACGGAGAACGATGGGCTTTATGCGCGCCCGGGTTGCGTTTTCGAACGCATGAAGCTTCACGAGTACCAGGCGAAGCAAGTCTTCGCCGACGCGGGCATCCCGACCCCGGGGTCGGCGCTCGCCACGACTGCCGACGAGGTCGTCGAGGTCGCGGAGGACCTCGGCTACCCCGTCGCGGTGAAGGCCCAGGTACACGTCGGCGGCCGCGGGAAGGCCGGCGGCATCAAACTGGTCGAGGACGCCGACGAAGCCCGCGAGGCCGCCGAGGACATCCTCGGCATGGACCTCAAGGGCTACACGGTCAACAAGGTCCTCGTCGAGGAGGCCGTCGACTTCACGAACGAACTGTACGTCGGCGTGACGATGGACCGCGGCGAGGGCAAGCCCGTCGTCATGGTCTCGGAGCGCGGCGGCGTGAACATCGAGGAGGTCGCCGAGGAGGACCCCGACGCCATCGCACGCGAGCACGTCGACCCCGCCTTCGGCCTCCACCCGTACCAGGCCCGGAAGGCCGTCTACGACGCCGGCATCCCCCGCGAGGTCGCGGGTGACGTGGCGTCGATTCTGACCACGCTGTACGACCTCTACGAGGACCGCGACGGCAGCGACGTCGAGGTCAATCCGCTGATGGTCACGGCCGACGACGAGGTCATCGCGGCCGACGCCGTGATGAACATCGACGAGGACGCGCTGTTCCGCCAGCCCGAACTCGCCGAGATGGAGGAGGAGGCCGCCGAGGACGACCTCGAAGCCAAGGCCAACGAGTACGGCTTCGACTACGTGCGCCTCGACGGCAACACGGGCATCATCGGCAACGGCGCCGGGCTCGTGATGACGACCCTGGACCTCGTGGACTACTACGGCGGCAAGCCCGCGAACTTCCTGGACATCGGCGGCGGCGCGAAGGCCGAACGCGTCACGAACGCCCTGGACATGGTGTTCAGCGACGAGAACGTCGACAGCGTCGTCTTCAACATCTTCGGGGGTATCACCCGGGGCGACGAGGTCGCGAAGGGCATCAACGCCGCGCTCGAACAGTTCGACGAGATTCCGAAGCCCGTCGTGGTGCGGCTCGCCGGTACGAACGCCGCCGAGGGCCGCGAGATTCTGAACGACGAGCTCGTGACCGTCGAGGAGACACTCGAGGGCGCCGTGCAGCGCGCCGTCGACTTCGCTGCCGAGGAGGGAGACCAATGAGCATTCTAGTCGACGACGACACCCGCGTCGTGGTGCAGGGCATCACGGGTGGGGAAGGCAAGTTCCACGCCGAACAGATGATGGACTACGGGACGAACGTCGTCGCGGGCGCGGTGCCCGGGAAGGGCGGCCAGGAGGTCGCCGGCGTCCCAGTCTACGACACCGTCCACGACGCCGTGGACGAGGAGAACGCCGACGCCTCGGTCATCTTCGTGCCGCCGGCGTTCGCCGCGGACGCCATCTTCGAGGCTCTCGATACGGACCTCGACCTCGCCGTCGCCATCACCGAGGGCATCCCGACCCAGGACATGGCGAAAGTGAACAAGCGCCTGCAGGAGACGGACACCCGCCTGCAGGGCCCGAACTGCCCCGGCATCATCACGCCGGGCGAGGCGAAGCTCGGCATCCTCCCGGGGAACATCTTCTCCGAGGGGAACGTCGGCCTCGTCTCCCGCTCGGGCACCCTCACGTACCAGGTCGTGGACTCGCTCACGCAGCGCGGCATCGGCCAGACGACCGCAATCGGCATCGGCGGCGACCCCATCATCGGGACGGACTTCATCGACGCCCTCGAGCTGTTCGAGGCCGACGAGGAGACCGACGCCGTCGTGATGTGCGGTGAGATCGGCGGCGAGGACGAGGAGGAGGCCGCCGAGTACATCGCGCAGAACATGGATACGCCGGTCGCCGGCTTCATCGCGGGCCGCACCGCGCCGCCGGGCAAGCGCATGGGCCACGCGGGCGCCATCGTCTCCGGCAGCGGCACCGGCACCGCCGAATCCAAAATCAACGCCCTGAACGACGCGGGCGTTCCCGTCGGCGACACCCCCGAGGAGGTCGCCGACAACATCGAAGACCTGCTGTAGCCCCGGCACTCACGGCTCCCATATTCTCCACTCGCTCGCGTTCGACGGTCCCGGCAGCCGTGGCTCCACCGTCGCCCGGCCGCCAGCCGCTGGCGAACCGCCCCGTCCGGTGACACCGGAACCACTCACCGCCGACGACGGGAAGAACGGCGAACCCCACCGAACCACGGTTCTCGGGTTTCGGGCCTCGAAACTCGAGAATTCTCCCGGTTTAATCCGGGTTAACTCGGACGGAAGCCGGGGCCAGGGTGTTCCCGGCTTATGCCCCTCCCGCGTCATCGACGAGTCACGATGGCGACCAGACCCAGGGGGACGGAACGGCAGGAGCGCTGTGAGTCCTGCGACCGCGACACCCCACACGACGTCCACATCGAACTGCGCGCCGAGAGCGACGACCCCGGCGAGAACGCGGCGTTCTCCCGGGAGCCGTACCGGGTGGCGACGTGCCGGCGCTGCGAGACCAGCCGGTCCCGCCGCATGAACGACGCCTGAGGACCGCGACACTCGGCTCGGCCCGGTGCCGAAACTGGTTTGTGGCCGGGTCTAGTCGCGTGAGGTGATGGAGACCACGCACCGCGTGCACGTCGGTGATGCCCGGGAACTACCCCTCGCCGACGACAGCGTGGACCTCGTGGTCACGTCCCCGCCGTACCCGATGATCGAGATGTGGGACGAGGTCTTCGCCGGCCTCGACCCCGAAATCGGGCGTGCGCTGGACGCCGGCGACGGCGAGCGCGCTCACGACCTGATGCACGCGGTCCTCGCCGAGGCCTGGCGGGAGGTCGGTCGCGTCCTCCGGCCGGGCGGCATCGCCGTGGTGAACGTCGGTGACGCCACTCGGTCGCTCGGTCGGTTCCGGGTCTACGACAACCACGCCCGCGTCACCGAAGCGTTCGCCGATCTGGGCTTCGACCCGCTGCCGGGCGTGCTCTGGCGGAAGCCCGCGAACTCCGCGGCGAAGTTCATGGGCTCCGGGATGGTGCCGCCGAACGCCTACGTCACGCTCGAACACGAACACGTCCTCGTCTTCCGGAACGGCAGCCGCCGCGAGTTCGAGCCGGGGGCCGACCGGCGCTACGAGGCGGCGTACTTCTGGGAGGAGCGCAACGACTGGTTCTCCGACGTCTGGACGGACCTCAACGGCGCGCGGCAGGCGCTGGCCGACCCCGAGTTGCGGGAGCGCTCGGCCGCCTTCCCGCTCGAACTGCCGTATCGTCTCGTGAACATGTACTCCGTCTACGGCGACACCGTCCTCGACCCGTTCTGGGGGACGGGGACGACGAGCCTCGCGGCGGCCGTGGCGGGCCGGAGTTCCGTCGGCGTCGAGACGGACCCGGACCTCGCCGCGGCGTTCGACGACCGCATCCGGGACGCGCCCGGGCTCTCCCGTGACCTCGTGGCCGACCGGCTGGCAGCCCACCGCGAGTTCGTCACCGGTACGGACGCCGACCTCTCGTACGAGTCCGCCCACTACGACACGCCGGTGCGCACGAAACAGGAACGGCAACTCCGGTTCTACGAAGTCGACTCCGTGACGGAGACGGACGAGGGGTGGCGCGTGGCCCACGAGCCGTTCGCGCCGTAGCCTGGCCACCCACAGTTTTCTCCCGGAGGCCACAACGCGAGAGTCCATGCCCGACGCGCCGCCCACCGACGTGTTGCGTGACGCCACCGCCTCCCTCCGAACGACCGACCCCGCTGCCCGCGGCCCTGGGCTCGAAGCCATCGGCGACGCCCTCGCAAATGCGGCGGTCGTCGGCCTCGGCGAAGCCACGCACGGCTCACGCGAGTGCTTCGAACTGAAAGCACGCGTCGTCCGCCACCTCGTCGAAGAACGGGGCCTTCGGTTGTTTGCCATCGAGGCCGCGTTCGCGGACACGATGGCGGTCGACGCGTACGTCCGCGGCGACCGCGACGGGGACCCCGCCGAGGCCGTCGCCGAAATGGGGTTCTGGACGTGGAGTACGGAGACGGTCCGTGACCTCGTGGCGTGGCTTCGGACGTTCAACGAGGGCCGTGACCCCGACGACCACGTCCGCGTCTTCGGCATCGACGTGCAGGACGTGGGCGGGTCGGCGGCCGCGGTCGGCGAGTACCTCCGCAAAACGGTGTCGCTCGGCGACACGCTCGCCGACGACCTCAGTGCGCTCGAAGCCGGGGTCTCCTACAGTCCGAGCGGGGCAAACGACGATTGCGAGAGTGCGGTCGCGCGCCTCGAATCGGTCGCACCCGCTGTCGCCACACACCTCGACGACCACCGGCCGGAGTGCGTGGCAACCACCGGCGAACGGGAGTTCCGGGTGGCGCGTCGGCACGCTACCGTGCTCGAACATGCGGCCGACTTCTGGCGGCTGATGGTCGACGGCGACGACCTGGTTCCGGTTGCGGCGACCGAAGCCCGGGACCGGGCGATGGCCGACAGCGTCGCGTGGGTGCGCGACCACGCGACCCACGACCGGGTCGCCGTCTGGGCACACAACGGCCACGTGAAACGCGGACCGACAGACTGGTTCGACGGCGACGCAGCTGCGATGGGGGAGTTTCTCGCCCGCGAATTCGGCGACGGCTACTACGCCCTCGGCTTCGACTTCCACCACGGGGCGTTCCACGCCCGCGACAGCGACGCCGACAACATGGAACTCCGCGAGTTCTCGGTGGACTGCGGGCGCGACGACGCATTCGCCAGCGCGCTCCACGCCACGGGCCGCGACCTCGCCTTCGTCAATTTCGAGACCGCGCGCGAGATGGGGCTCAGTGACTGGCTCGACCGTTCCCACCCCGTGCGGTCAATCGGCGGCGGGTACTCGCGCGAGAACGCATTCGACCACTGGGAGTGCTACGACCTCACTCGCGCCCTCGACGGCGTCTTGTTCGCCGCCGAAACGACGGCTTCGCGGCTTCTCGACGTCGAGCCGGTCGAGAACGCGCGCGGCGAGTGACCGCGGGACAGCGAGCGCACTACCGCATGAGGGAAGCCCCGTCGCCTACACCGCGTCCGGCCCCGTCTTCCCGGTGCGAATCTGGACCGCCGACGCGACCGGGAGCACGAATATCTTCCCGTCGCCTTTCTCGCCGGTGTGGGCGGCGTCCGCGATGGCGTCGACCACTCGCTGGGTCTCGACGTCCGCGACGACGCACTCGACTTTCGCCTTCTCGTGGAGGTCGACGGTGTACTCCTCGCCGCGCCACTGCTCGGTCTTCACGGGCTGGCTGCCGCGCCCGGAGACCTTCGTCACCGTGAGCGACGGCGCGCCGGCGTTCGCAATCGCCTGCTTGACGTTCGAGAGGACGTCCGGGCGGACGTAGGCGACGACCATCTCGATGTCGTCGTCAGTCATCGCCGTCACCCCCGGCGTAGCCGCCGTCGGCGCTCACGGGCTGGCTGTCCGGACTGCCGCCGCCCGTGAACTCGGGGTAGGCGGCGACGCCGTGTTCGCTGGCGTCGAGGCCGGCTTCCTCCTCTTCGGGGGAGACCCGGAGGCCGAACAGGAGGTCCGCGACCCAGAACGTCGCGCCGCTGCCGACGACCGCCCAGGCACCGATGACGGCGACGCCGACGACCTGCATCGCGAGCTGCGTGGCGGAGAAGCCGCTGGTCGCGAACACCGGGATGAGCACCGTGCCGACCGCGCCCGCCATCCCGTGGACGGCGAACACGCCACAGACGTCGTCGACGCGCAGCGCGTCCACGACGAAGCGGTACGTCGGCAGGACGAGCGCGCCGCCGAGCGCGCCGAGGACGATGCCGCCGGCCCAGGTCACGTGCAGGACGGCACCCGTCACGGCGACGAGGCCGGCGAGCAGGCCGTTGGCCGTCCACAGCGGGTCGGGCTTGCCCTGGCGGCGCGCCGAGACGACCATCGCTGCGACCGCGCCGGCCCCCATGCCGAGCGTGGTGTTGAGCGCGACGCGCCCGAGCTGGGCGGACAGCAGCGTGTTGTCAGCACCGTAGATGGCCGAGGTGCCGACGTTGAAGCCGTACCAGCCGAACGCGAGGATGAGCGTCCCGAGAACGGCCAGCAGCATCGAGTGGCCGGGGATGGGGTGGCTGTCGCCGCTGGCGTCGAAGCGGCCCTCGCGGGGGCCGACGAACCACGCGCCGACGAGGCCGGCGACGCCACCGAGCATGTGAACGACGGTGGCACCCGCGAAGTCGAGGTAGCCCGCGCCGACGACGCGCGCGATGTAGCCGTCGGGGCCGTTGGCGTTCACGGCGAGCAGCCCGCCGCCCCACGTCATCCCGGTGGCGACGGGGTAGACGACGGCGGTCATCACGACCGCGACGAACACGTACGCGGGGAAGTTCATGCGTTCGGCGACGGCACCGGAGACGATGGTGGCGGCGGTCATCGCGAACACCGCGCCGACCAGCCACGTCACCCAGCCGCCGGGGTCGCCGAAGTACGCGAACGGCGTGCCGATGGCGGCGCCGCTCGTCAGCGACGCGAGGACCGAGGACAGCCCGTACCCCAGCACGAAGTACGCGAGTACGCCCACCGTCCAGTCGGTCACGTTCTTCATCAGGACGTTGCCGACGTTCTTCGCGCGCACCTGGCCGCTCTCCAGGAGCGCGAACCCGGGCTGCATGAAGAAGATGAGGAACGCGACGACGAGCGCCCACACCGTGTTGATGCCGTCGGCGACACCGGCTGGGACCGCCATTCAGACGTCACCCCCGGACCGAGACCGCAGAACGCGATGTTCAATATTCTCCGAATGTTTCGCTACGTTCGTATCGTTCATTCCAGTAGAAGAGCAAACTGTCTTCCTATTTATCGCTACTCCTGAAGATAGTAAAGAACACTCTCTGGGTGGGGTAGTGTGTGCCACAGTGCCAGGGTGTCTTACCAGTATAAGGACGGCGAGGCGCGACGCGTCCAGCCCGCAGGTCCACGTGGGCGCGAGGACCGCTGGGGCGCTCCCGGCGTCGGTCTCAAGGCCACGACTGGGCGGAGCGGCGCCCACAGAGTTAGGGAACGCGCCGCCGTAGTCCGAGTGGATGGCCACGACAGCCGCCGTCGTCACCATCGGCGACGAACTGCTCGCGGGCGACGTCGAGAACACGAACGCGACGTGGCTCGCCGGCCGCCTCACGGACAGCGGCGTCCGCGTCCGGGAGATTCGCGTCGTCCCCGACGAGGTGCCGGCGATCGCGGCGGCGGTGTCCGCGCTCGGCCGGGCCCACGAGTTCGTCGTCACCACTGGTGGTCTCGGGTCGACGCCGGACGACGTGACCGTCGACGCCGTCGCGGGCGCGCTGGACCGGCCGCTGACGGCCGACGAGACGGCGCGCGCCCAGGTGGAGGCGGCCGTCGCGGAGATTCGAGCCGACTACCCCGAGTTCTCCCACGACGTCGACGCGGCCTGCCAGTTCCCCACCGGTGCACGCATTCTCCCCAACAGCGAGGGCATCTCGCCCGGCTGCGTCTGCGGGAACGTCTACGTGCTGCCCGGCATCCCCGACGAGATGGAGGCGGTGTTCGGGGAAGTCGCGGGCGAGTTCTCCGGGGACACGCGGTCACGGTCGGTGTACTCGCAGACGCCGGAGAGCCACCTGAACGACCTCCTGACCGAGCTCAGGGACCGATTCGACGTCCGGGTGGGCTGCTACCCGGGCGCCGAGCGCCGGCGCATCCGGCTCGTGAGCGAGGACGAGGCCGCGCTCGCGGCGGCCTACGAGTGGCTGGAGGCGCGCCCGGAGGTCAGGCCGCCGGACGAGGCGGACGACGACGGGACCGAGGAGTAGTGCGGCGACCCCCCGGAACTGGTCGGCTCGTTGAGACGTGCGCTATCTTGAAGTGCTGACACGCGCTATCACGCACCATGACTCTGTTCGAGCCCGGGTCCATCCAGGGGCTCTCGCTGCCGAACCGCGGCGTGTTCCGGCCGGTGCGCACGCGGTTCGTCGAGGACGGACGGCCGACCGACGCGCTCGCGGCCCACCTCGGCGCGCGCGCGGCGGGCGGCGCCGGCCTCGTCGTGGGTCCCGCCCAGATGCTCGTCCACCGGTCGGCGAGCGGCGCCGCCTACGTCGACGCCTACGACACCGAGGCGCGCCCCGGGCTGGCGGGCGTCGCGGACGCCGTCCACGACCACGACGCCCGCATCGTCGGCCAGCTCACGCACACCGGCGCCGAGGAGCGCGGCGACTGGGAGATGCAGCCCCAGCTCGCTCCGTCGGCCTCGCCGTCCGACGCCACCTACGAGATGCCCAAAACGATGACCGACGACGACATCGCCGACGTGGTCGACGGGTTCGCCGCGGCCGCCCGGAACCTCTCGCGGGCGGGCTTCGACGGCGTCGAGCTCTCGGCCGGCCCGTACTCGGTGCTGCGGCAGTTCCTCTCGCCGCGGTACAACCAGCGCACCGACGAGTACGGCGGCGGCTGGGACGCCCGCGCCCGGTTCGTGAACGAGACGATAGCGGCCGTCTCCGAGGCCGTCGACGGCCCCGTCGGGCTCCACCTCTCGCTGGCGGAACTGGAGTACGGCGGCTACGAGTTCGGCGACGTCCCCGACATCCTCGACGCCGTCGAGGGCTTCGACTACCTCTCCTGTACCGTCGGCACGAACGCCACCTACGAACAGACGCAGGCCGGACTTGCCGCCCCGGCGCCCGACCTCCTCGCCCCGATCGGGACTGCCGCCGACGCCGTCGACGTCCCGGTGATGGGGCGCCTGCCGTTCACGACGGTCGAGGACGCCGACGCGCTGTTCGATGCCGGCGTCGACTTCGTGAGCTTCACGCGCCAGCTCCTCGCGGACGAGCGCACGCTCGCCCGGGCGGCCGACGGCGAGCGGTACGACCGCTGCATCCAGTGCAACCAGAAGTGCCTGGAGGGCGTCTACGGGCACGCGCACGGCGGGCACGTCGAGTGCGTCGTCAACCCTCGCACGGGCAGGGAGGCCGAACTGGCGGCGCTCCCGGACGTCGAGCCCGCTGCGCTCCCCCGGGACGTCCTCGTGGTCGGGGGCGGTCCTGCCGGCCTCCGGTTCGCCGCCGTCGCTGCGGGCCGCGGCCACGACGTGACGCTGCGGGAGGCGACGGACAGCCTCGGCGGCCAACTCGACCTCGCGGCCCGGGGCGTCCTCGAACCGCTCGGCCGCGCCGCCGAGGACCTCGAGACCGCCGTCCGAGAGGCGGACGTCGAAGTCGAACTGGAGACCCCGGTGGCGGCTGCGGACGTCGAACCGCACTGGGACGCGGTCGTCGTCGCGACCGGCGCGCTCCGCCCCGACGCCGGGGACGGCGACTACGAGGGCGAGGTGGTCGACGCGTTCGACGTGCTGGAGGGCACCGCCGTCGAGGGCGAGGTGCTGCTGGTCGACGAGAACCGCTGGGTCATCACGATGCAGGTCGGCCTCGAGTGTCTCGCGCGGGCGGACTCGGTGGAGCTGGTGTCGACCGACCACTACCCGGGGTTCCAGACGGAGCAGCCGAACCTCCCGGGGTTCGTCGCCGCGCTCCAGGCCGAGGGCGCGACGTTCACGGGGAACCACGCTGTCGACGCCGTCGGCGCTGACGGCACGGTCACGCTGCGGAACACGCTCACCGGCGACACCGCGACCCGGGAGCCGGACACCGTCGTCGCCGTCGGGCGCCGGCAGGCCGACGAGTCGCTGTACCTCGACCTCGACGAGCGCCGGGACGACGTCTACCGGGTCGGGGACGCCGTCTCGCCGCGGAAACTCGACCGCGCGTACTACGACGGCGAGCTGCTCGCGAGACGCCTCTGACGCGGCGACCGGTCAGACGAGGCGCTCGTAGAGCCATCGGGTGACTCGCGCGGGCACCAGCCGGTCGGCGAGGATGGCGAGCGTGGCGTCCCAGCCCACGACGTAGCGGTCGTCGGGCGCGGGCGACGCGGCGGCCTCGTGGATGGTATCGGCGACCCGCTCGGGCGGCATCGCGGTGCGCTCGGAGAGGCGCTGGGCGGTGTCGACGACCCACCGGAGTCTGTCGTAGGCCGGCAGCCGGTGGGTCGCGTCCCGCGTGTCCCGGAGCCGGTCGTCGAAGCCCGTGTCGACGGCGCCCGGTTCGACCACGACGACGTCGACGCCGAACCCACCGACCTCCGCTCGGAGCGCGTCGCTGACGGCCTCGAGAGCGTGCTTCGACCCGGCGTAGGCGCCCCGGGTCGGGTAGACGACCCGCCCGAGCAGGCTGGAGACGTTGACGACCGTCCCCGAGTCGGCCGCCCGCATGTGCGGCAGCGCGGCCTGTGCCAGCCGCACGGCTCCGAAGACGTTCACGTCGAACTGCGCTCGGAGCCGGTCGACCGGCACCTCCTCGACGGCGCCGGCCTGCCCGAACCCGGCGTTGTTCACGAGGCAGTCGATGCGGCCGTCGCGCTCCACGGCGGCGTCGACGGCGGCGGCGACCTGCTCGTCGTCGGTCACGTCGAGCGCGGTCGTCCGGCAGCCGGCGTCGGCCAGGTCGGCGACGTCCTCGGGGTCCCGGGACGTGGCCCACACCCGCCAGCCCGCGTCCAGGAAGCGGTGTGCGGTGGCGCGACCGATGCCCGACGAGCAGCCCGTAATCAGGACGACGGGAGGCGAGTCGTTCGACATCTCACTTCGCGGTCATCCCCGCGTCGACGGGGAGCGTGACTCCGGTGACGGAGCGGGCGGCGTCGCTGGAGAGCCAGAGGACCGCCTCTGTCACGTCCCGGAGGTCGACGAGCTGTTCGTCGATGACGTTCATCGAGCCGCTGGCGTCCGAGATAGTGGTGAGCGCGCTCTCGCCCTGGGACTCCAAGATGCCGTCTATCATTGGGGTGTCGACGCCCGTCGGCGCCACCGCGTTGGCCGTGACGCCGTACTCCGCGAGCTCCAGCGCGAGCGCCTTCGTCAGCCCGACCAGCCCGTGTTTCGCCGCGGTGTAGTGCCCCGAGCCCCTGGCGCCGACCAGGCCTGCCGTCGAGGCCGTCGAGACGATGCGGCCGCCGGTGCCGCGGTCGACGAAGTGTCGCCCGACGTGTTTCGCGCAGAGCCACGCGCCCCGGAGGGCGGTGTCCACCACGTCGTCCCAGCGCTGTTCGTCCATCGCGACGAGGTCGGTGACGTTCCAGATGCCGGCGTTGTTCGCGAGCACGTCGATGCGCCCGAACTCGTCGAGGGCCGCCTCGACGGCGGCTTCGACCTCGCACTCCGCCCGCACGTCCATCTCGATGGCGAGCGCTCGGCCGCCCGCGACCTCCACCCGCCGAGCCGTCGTCTCCAGGTCCGCGGGCGTCGCGAGGGGGTACGGCGAGGTCTCGACGTCGCCGCACACGTCCGTCACGACGACGTCGGCGCCGTGTTCGGCGTAGGCGACGGCGTGCGAGCGCCCTTGACCGCGGCCGGCGCCCGTGACGAACGCCACCCGGCGGTCGAAGTCGTACTCCGGCACGTCTGTGGTGTACGTTGACACGCCAGAAGGGGTTTCGGGTGGTCGGCGCGGACCGCTGCACCGGCCACCCGAATGCCCATAGTGTGCGACGTGGTACCAACAGACGGGATGATAGTACTCCACGTCAGCCTCCCCGTCGACCCGGCCCACCGCGACGACGCCATCGACCTGATAACCGACCTCGTCGAGCAGTCCAACCGCGAAGCGGGCACCATCGACTACCGGGCGGCCGTCGACGTCCAGGACGAGAACACCATCCACATCTTCGAGCAGTACGAGGACGAGGCCGCACTGGAGTCCCACACCGAGACGGACCACTACCGGGCCTTCCAGGAAGAGAGTCCGGCGCTGCTCGCGGGCGAACCCGACGCCGTGGAGTTCGCCGTCGGCGAGGCCAGAGAACTCGACCTCTGAGTCCGCGCCAGCGGGAGCGGAGACGGTCCGCGTCTGCCCGGGGCGGGTCCCGGAGCGGTCGGCGGACCACGCTACTTCGCGGTGAACCCTGCGTCTACCTTCAGCGTCGTGCCCGTCACGTAGCGGGCGGCGTCGCTGGACAACCAGAGGTACGCCTCCGTGATGTCCCGGGCGTCGACGAGGCCGCCGTCGCCGAAGAGGTTCCACGGTCCGGACATCTGCCCCATCTCGTCCATGGTCTCCTCGCCGTACGCCTCCGTCATCCCGGCGACGAGCGGCGTGTCCACACCGGTCGGCGCCACGGCGTTGACGTTCACGTCGTACTCCGCGAGTTCCAGCGCGAGCGTCTTCGTCAGGCCGTTGATGCCGTGCTTGGCGGCGACGTAGTGGCCGCCGCCCGCGATGCCCGTGAACCCCGCCGTCGAGGACGTGGAGACGATTTTCCCGCCGTCCCCGCGCTCGACGAAGTGCTGGCCGACGTGCTTCGAGCACAACCAGACACCCTTGAGGTTGGTGTCGACGAGTTCGTCCCACTGTCGCTCGTCCATCTGAGTCAGGTCCGACATGTTCCAGATGCCGGCGTTGTTCGCCAAGATGTCGATTTTCCCGAACTCGTCGACGGCCTCCTCGACGGCCGCCTCGACCTCGCTCTCCGCCCGCACGTCCATCTCGATTGTCAGCGCCTCGCCGCCCTCGTCCTCGACCAGGTCGGCTGTCTCCCGGAGCTCGTCGCTGGTCCCCATCGGGTAGGGGTTCGACTCGATGTCCTCGCAGATGTCGGTGACGACGACGTCCGCGCCGTGTTTCGCGTAGTGCTGTGCGTGTGATTCGCCCTGGCCGTGGGCGGCCCCGGTGACGAACGCCACCTGGCCGCCGAAGTCGTAGTCTACCATCTGTCCGTGTGTCCGTGTCGGTCGCTGTCGGTCACTTCGCGGTCATGCCGGCGTCGACGGGGACCGCGGTGCCGGTCACGTAGCGAGCGGCGTCACTGGACAGCCACATGTACGCCTCGCTGATGTCCCTGGACTCGATCATCCCGCCCTCCTCGAAGATGTTCCAGGGACCGGTCATCGCGGTCGCCTCCTCGAGGGCCTCCTCGCCGTAGGCCTCGGTGACGCCCGAAATCATCGGCGTCTCCACCCCGGTCGGACAGACGGCGTTGACGTTCACGTCGTACTCCGCGAGTTCCAGCGCGAGCGTCTTCGTCAGCCCCAGCACGCCGTGTTTGGCGGCGATGTAGTGGCCGGACCCGGGCCCAGCGACGAGGCCGTAGATCGAGGACGTGGAGACGATTTTCCCGCCGTCCCCGCGCTCGACGAAGTGCTGGCCGACGTGCTTCGAGCACAACCAGACACCCTTGAGGTTCGTGTCCAGCATCTCGTCCCAGGTCGCCTCGTCCATCTCGACGAGGTCGCCGAAGTGCGCGATACCGGCGTTGTTCGCCAAGATGTCGATTTTCCCGAACTCGTCGACGGCCGCCTCGACGGCCGCCTCGACCGCGGCCTCGTTCCGGACGTCCATCTCGACTGTCAGGGCGTCCTGGCCCTCGTCTTCGACCAGGTCGGCTGTCTCCCGGAGTTCGTCCCCAGTGCCGAGGTCGTACTGCACCGTGTCCATGTTGTGGCCGATGTCCGTGAGGACGACGTCCGCGCCGTGTCTGGCGTAGTGCTGTGCGTGCGAGCGCCCCTGGCCGTGGGCGGCCCCGGTGACGAACGCCACCTGGCCGCCGAAGTCGTAGTCTACCATCGGCCCGGGTCACTTCGCGGTCATGCCGGCGTCGACCAGGAGTCCGACCCCAGTGACGTAGCGAGCGGCGTCGCTGGACAGCCACATGTACGCCTCGCTGATGTCCTCGGGCTCGATCATGTCGACGTCCGGGAAGACGCTCCAGGGGCCGCTGAACGCCCCCATCTCGTCCATCATCTCCTCGCCGTAGGCCTCCGTGAACCCCTGTATCATCGGCGTCCCGATGCCCGTCGGGCAGACGGCGTTGACGTTCACGTCGTACTCCGCGAGTTCCAGCGCGAGCGTCTTCGTCAGCCCCAGCACGCCGTGCTTGGCGGCGACGTAGTGGCCCGAGGACGGCGTCCCGACGACGCCGGCGGCCGAGGACGTGGAGACGATTTTCCCGCCGTCCCCGCGCTCGACGAAGTGCTGACCGACGTGCTTCGAGCACAACCAGACACCCTTGAGGTTGGTGTCGATCATGTCGTCCCACATCGCCTCGTCCATCTCCGTCATGTCGGAGGCGTTGAAGATGCCGGCGTTGTTCGCGAGCACGTCGATGTGGCCGAACTCGTCGACCGCCTCCTCGACGGCCGCCTCGACCTCGGCTTCCTCCCGTACGTCCATCTCGATTGTCAGCGCCTCGCCGCCCTCGTCCTCGACCAGGTCGGCTGTCTCCCGGAGCTCGTCTCCGGTGCCGAGGTCGTAGGGGTTCGTCTCGATGTTCTCGCAGATGTCGGTGAGGACGACGTCCGCGCCGTGTCTGGCGTAGTGCTGTGCGTGCGAGCGTCCCTGACCGTGGGCGGCCCCGGTCACGAACGCGACCGTTCCGTCGAAGTCGTACTCTGGCATTGGTGGTCCGGGAACGAGAGTGGCCCCGCGGCCATTTGTTATACGTTCCCAATTGACAGTCAACTCCCCAACTAATAAATATGATTGCTAGCTAACTATTCCTCGTAATTATTGCCGGTGAAAGTAAGGCTCCGATACCCGCTCACGGCGGCCGGGAGCGCGCCGGACGCGCGGCTCGCGGTCTCGAGAACGTAACTCCGGATTGCGAGGCCGGGCGGTCAGTCCGTCAGCCCGAGGTCGCGGCGCACGTCGTGGAAGACGCTCAGCACGTCCCGCTCGTCCTCCTCGAACGGCAGCCGCTGCAGGCGGTGGTCGAGCGCCATCCGGGCGACGCGGCGCACCGTCCGCGCGGACACCGTCGACTCGCCCTCGAAGGCGGCCAGCGTGCGCGCGGCCCGTCGGAGCGTGATGTCCCCGCGGTGTCCGTCCACGTCCAGTTCGATGTTCACGCCCGCCACGAGCTCCGGAATCTTCTCGCCGAGTTCGACGTCCGACAGGCGCTCGCGGGCGGCCACGATGTCCTCGCGGAGGGCCGCCTGGTCGGCCGCGTACTCGTCGCGGAACGCCTCCGGGTCGGCCTCGAAGGCCGCCCGACGGCGGCTTATCTCCACGCGGTCGTCCACCCCGCCGACGCCCTCGACGTCCACGACGAGCCCGAAGCGGTCGAGCAACTGGGGCCGGAGGTCGCCCTCCTCGGGGTTCATCGTCCCCACCAGCACGAACTCGGACGGGTGACGCACCGAGACGCCCTCGCGCTCGACGACGTTCTCGCCCATCGCCGCCGCGTCGAGCAGCACGTCGACGATGTGGTCGTCGAGCAGATTCACCTCGTCCACGTACAGGATGTTCCGGTTC
>Ga0207850_100321_pt1 | contig 36433 bp, 56 predicted proteins | sample 23E2SouthBayCA_FD_187746 | JGI IMG/M metagenome (GOLD analysis project Ga0207850, IMG submission 187746) | Aerobic enrichment media microbial communities from Eden Landing Ponds, California, USA - A23 E3 (3) (SPAdes) | ecosystem: Environmental > Aquatic > Marine > Unclassified | place...
AGACGAACGGCCACATGAGGAGACCAGCGGCGAAGACGATGGCAGCGGCACCAAGCGTCTTCACGCCGCTCCCGAGGCTTCCGAGGAAGCCCATCTACGCGGTCACCCCGATTCGCGCGGCCACACGGTCAACTGCCTTGATGAACACCCAGCCGGCAGTACCCAGAGCGAGAGCCATTACGGTGGCAAGCCCGACCATGAACAGGATGAACTCCGCCGATAGCAGTGGCAGAGAGTCCACGCTCATGCTCGCCGGCCGGAACGACAGCCGAAGCATGGCAAGCGTAATGCATACGCCAGCGGTAGCGAACGCACTCTTGAAGAGGCCAACTGGGTGATGTCCGCCTTCCTCGCACGCGTAGATTACGGGGAATATCGTCGCGCAGATGATGCCGAGACGAACGAAGAAGTCACTGTCCTCGATGTACCCGAGGTTGTACGCGAACGCGCCTGCGGCAAGCACGAGCGCGCTAAGCATGAGGAACACCGACGGGTACTCCTCGGCAGCTGTGGCGAGGCGAGACATCACGCGCTCACCTCGCGGAGCATGTCGTCGATTGCACGAAGACCGAGACCGCCGACTACGAGGTTGCCGCCGCCGATGGCGAGGACGAGCTCTGGGCTGGACACGGAGCCGTTCGTGTACAGGCCGAGAACCACGCCCGCGGACACGAGGTTAAACAGGATGACGCCGACGTAGACCTGCTGCTGGCGGGTGAGCGACTTGATGTCGCGGAGTCGAACCGACGTCGTCGAGGCTGTTGCTGACGACATCAGTTCATACTCACCTCGCGCTTCTCCAGGTAGTAGTGGTACACTGCGGCACCGATCATCGCCACGCCGACGATGGGGCGCTCCAGCGGGAGCGGCCACGTCACGAACGCGATGATGCCGAGCAGCCCCATGGTGACGTACACGCCCGAGATAAGGACGGACGTCGAGCCGGCGGCGCTGGACTGCTGCATTCGGAGACTCGGGTCTTCGTCTGTGTTCGACCGCTGGAACAGCGTCACCACGAGGTACGTCGCTGCGCCAGCGGCGATGATCATGCTGAAGCTCTCCCAATTCTGGGGAATCGAGGAGAGCAGGTCGATGACCCAAGCGACGATTTGCTTGGGTGCGTTCGCTGCTGGTGTTGGAATCATGGGTTGTGTCATGAGTACTTCGCCCCCGCTGCGAGGGCGAGGATGAGGATTACGAGCACGGCGAACTCTCCGGCGGCGAGCGACCCCAGCAGCGGGATGGAATCCAGGTAGGGGATGCTGCCGCCGAGGCTGAGGTAGCCGAGAATTCCCGTGACGATGTTCGATGCGACTAGCGGCGCGTTGCTGAGGTAGCCGCCGATTTCGCCGGCGAGCACTCCACCCTCGGAGAAGAGGTAGTAGAGTACTGCGACGCCGACGCTGGCGGCGATGCGGCCGATGGTGATGTACGTCTCGAAGAGGCCTTCGACGCGGTTTTCGAGGCGTTCCGCGACGGACTCGGCTGTCCGCGCGCCACTGCCGGCGCGAATCATCACGACCCAGTAAAGGACGATGGCGACCGTGACGAGGAACAGCACCTGGAGCGCGTCCAAGTGCGTGATGTCGATGCCGAGGCCGGCGAGCCAGCCCTCGACGGGGATGGCGTCACCGATGACGGGGTCGAGGACGAACTGCCAGACGACGAGCAGCACGGCGACGAGGCTGGCGATGAACGGGAACGACAGCTCGCTCTCGCTGGTCACCACGATGTACGTGAGTGTGACGAAGATGAGGCCGAGCAGTCCCGTCTGGAGCGCGGTGAGGCCGAAGAGGCCGTTGACCGCGTAGCCGCCGGCGACGATGACGAGGCCGGCGACGAGTTGGCCGAGGCCCTCGGTCACCTGCTTGCGGAGAACGCCCCATCCGCTAGCCACTGTTCTCACCCCCGTTGGGTGTGGTCATGCGGTACGTGCGCGTTGTACTACGTGCGTGTGTAAGCATGGTTATGAGTATCTGTCTCGCATGGAATCGACCGCAGTGTTGACCCTGCGGATGAACACGATAGCCGCGAGCCCGACGAAGACGCCCATCACGGCCTCTTGCGGAACCCACGACAGGTTCGGAGCGATGCTGCCGCTGAAGATGGCCAGCGGCCCGAACCACAGCGACGCTTGCGTGGCGATGAAGTCGAACACCGGCCAGAGGCCAGTGAGTTGCCCGAGCGTCGTGACGACGCTCGTCGCGGCGACCCACGGCGTGGTGACGATGTCGACGAGTGTTTCTGTGACTGTCATCGGAACCTCCTGAAGAACCGGCGAACGGGCGCAAGGATGCGACTGATGAGCGGTACGAGTCGAATTCCGGGGATGTCGATGGCGGACACGACTGTCCACGCCAGCCACATGCCCAGCGCAATCCAGCCGAGTTGGAGTGCGGGTAGGATGATCGGCGCGGCGATGCCAGCGTCCGCAGCGATGCTGGCAATCGCCGCGTTGACAGTGCCCATGACGCCGAGGATAGCCGACCCTGCTGGCGACACCTGCGCGATGAGGGTCGTGACGAGGTACATCGGGATGTCAAGCAACCCGATTGAGGTGTACACGCCAACCGCGCGGTCGGAGCCGAAGGCGACGTACAGGAAGCTGCTGGCAATCGCTTCGAAGACGTCGATGGCGAAGTTGAACATCGGGATAAAGATCGACCCGATAATCCAGCCTTCGATGACGTCGACGATGAATCCGCGCGGATCGGTGAGTAGCCCTGGGTCGTTGTCGCTTCCGAGGAGGATGGTGGCTGTCGTTGCTCCGATGAGCGGGAATGCCTTCAAGAAAGTCTTGAGGCCAGGAAGTGCCCCTTTAACCAGCTTCCAGGAGAGTGGCGAACTACCGCCGCTGTCGTCAGAGCTACTGGACAATGGCGTTCACCCCGATTGCGACAGTGAAGATGGATGCGCCGACGAGGACGGTTCCTGCGGCCATGCCAGCAAGCCCACTGCCTGCGATATCGGACGCTGCCGCGCTGAACCCTTGCTCGATGGTGAGTTGAGGCAGGCCGAACAGGTGGTCGATGAAGTCGACACCGAACGACCGGACCCCATCCAGGCCAGTGGCGATGGCGTTCGGGACTGCTTCACCGGCAGCAGCGGCGAGCCCGCCGATAATCGTCAGCAGCCCGACGACGTTGTCCTTGATGAGCGAAACGACCTGGAGACGGTCACGGAGCGAGTTGGCGTCCTCGCCCGAGGAGATGTAGTCGCTGCCGCTGAACGGCCAGCTGCTACTCTCGCCACCACTGCTGGTTCCGCCACCGAGGTGTGACCCGTTATCTTTAGCCACGGCTCACCACCTCGACACCGCTGGTGAGTTGAGGGAAGCCGTGGACACGCATGGTTATTTTTCGTCCTCTTCTTCGGGCGTGCTGCTCAGCCAGCTGACGAAGCGGTTGTCGACGAGCGTCCCCGGAACGAGGTTGCTCGTGAACGGGCTGGCCATGACTTTTGCGAGGATGTACAGCGAGACAACCACCGAGACGAGCGACAGCGCCTGCGTAAACGGGCCGACCGCCCACGTTGCGCCTGGCGCGATGGATGCAACCGCTGTTTCCGCGCCTTGTTCGAGGATCGCCTGCCAGCCGCCCCACAGCTCTTCGACGACTCCGACAGACCCGGTGATGACTGCGTCGAGCGGGTCGACGAAGAGGTCGAACGCGGTGTTGATCATCGAGTTCACGCCCTGTGTGATGGCAAGGACGAATGAGATGACCGCCGCGATGGCTGTCGCACCGAGCTCCCGCCCGTCTGCCTCTTCGACGAGTTCCCAGGGGCCTTTCTCTGCCATCAGTCGGTCACCCCCGGGTATCCGTGGTCAGGCATCGGGTTCTACCACCAGCTCTTGACTCGGCCGAAGATGCCGAGAGCCGACGCGATGATGGCGCCGGGGATGCCGATGAGCCAGTCGATGATGCCCTGACTGCCACCAGCGTCAACCGGCCCCGACGGGCCGCTGTTCTGGAGACTCGTCTTCTCCTCGCCGGTTACGACGTAATCGTAGGAGACGACCAGCGAGGTGCCGGGCTGGATCGTGTCGTCGATGGTGACGCTCGCACCGACCGAAGAGTACGATCCCGTGATGTCGCTCCACGAGGAGATGTCTGAGAACGCGGTGTCGCCGGTGCCTTCAGCGTATTCGACGCTGACGTACCGGCTACCGGGCACGCTCACGGTGTCCGTGAGCGCGAGGTTCGCGTACGAGAGGTCGTACGCGGACGGAATCTGGAACCGCGTGTAGCCCTGGAAGTGCGAGTCGTAGTTCGCGTACTGGTCGGCGCTGGTGAAGTTCGCCTCGACGTTCTCGCTGTCGAGGTCTTGCGCTTCGAGGATGAACGGAACGGTCAGCCCCTTGATCTCGGCGTTTCCGAACGTGTCGCCGAGCGTCGAGAGGTCGGACACGGCGAGCGCGCCGCCGGTCTTGTGTTCGAGAATCTGCTGGGTTTCGAGCTCGTCGTCGCTGTCGGTGTTGACGAGACGGTCACCGAAGTCCCACGTCGAGAGCTTGTCGACGTTCAGCGCGGAGAACTCGCCGTCGAAGTCGCCGCCGGAGACGACGACGTTGACGGATTCGATGTCGTTGAAGGTGCCGTCACCGTTCGCGGTGAGGTCCATCTTCCCGAGCTGGCGCTGGTAGAGGTGGCCTTCGCCAGTGGCGTTGCCGATGAAGTCCTCGCCGCTGGTGCGAGTCGTGTTGATTTCGGCGGTCTTGTAGTCGCCGTCGGCGTCAACGACGCGGAGTTCGACGGTCGTTCCCGAGTCGAGCGTGTTGATGTCCAGCGCTGTCTGGAGGTAGCGCTTGTTTTCCTCCGAGGTGATGGAGAAGTTCGTGAATTCAGCCGAGGCGGTGTCGCCGGACGTCATCGAGCCGTTGGTCTCGATGGCGAGGGCGTCGACACCGGGCGCGGTCTCGACGTCGGTCGTCGAGACGCCGGTTGTCGTTGTCCACTCGGCTGCGGTGAGCGCCGAGTAGTTCTCCTTGGCGTGGGGGAACGCGCCCGCGTCTTGGAATGCGACGTCTGTGGCGACGAATTCGTAGGGGTTGTCAACTGAGGAGTTGACGCTGCCTGCGAACTGCGTCCAGTCGCCGTTGTCGTTGTTGTACGTGAGTGCGCTGTCGCCCATGCGGTGGTGGTCGATGGTGACGTCGCCGCTGATGGCGGGCTGGGGAGCAGCGCTGGAGTCGTAGTTGATGACGGAGTTCGATGCGGCTGCGGGCACGACCGCCATGCCGCCGACCAGGAGGACGACGAGCAGAGCGAAAAGGCCCTTTCGTGGTGTGCTGAGATTCATTCTGATGTATCTGGGTAGTCGAATTGGTGCACGAGTTCCTCGTAGCGCGTGAGGATGGACACGATACTGTTGTGGGCCGGTGAGGCCGGCGGCGGTGCCGGTGTCCGACCACGGGAGTCGCCGTTGAGGCCGCCCGCGGGCGGCCCCGTGCTGGCTGTTGCCATGGTTTGCAGCCACCAGACGCGTCGTGGAGTGGTCTGGTCGCCTCGTGGCTAAATAGGGGAATGAGGCCCTAATGCGCGCGCCTAATAGGTATTCGCGGTATGCTCGGTATGCTCGGTATGCGCGATAAGCGCGGTAAGCGCGGTACTACCGCTTCCCGTTTTAAGTACGCTTAGCGCGTAAATCCACACATGGCACAGAGAAACCACCCGCAACCCGCCACGGGGGAACCATGACCGACCGAGAAGAAGCCAACCGCGCCATCAACAAACTCCAGAACCTCACCAACGACCAGTCGTTCGTCCTCCTCGTCGGCGGACAAGACAACCTCGACTGCCTGCTCGAAGCCGGCGACCACGAACCGACAGGCGTCCACGTCCACCTGCTCGCAACGCACTATCAGGCGCTCGCCGACGCCCTCAGCACCGACGTCGGAAGCATCTCCAAACGCGGCCTCGACGCCCACCGCCAGATGGACGCCAGTGGCGCAAACAAAGTGACGCTGATTCAGGAGGACAACTGATGAGCGAACACGACTCTCGGGACGGCTACTCGTCCGCACGGGAGCTGCTTCGTGACGCCGACCGGCGGACTGTCCAGCAGGTCGGTGGAGACTCGAAAGGCATCACGCTCGACCCCGACCTCGTGGAGCTCGGCGACCAGATCTTCATCGAGGACACTGACGAGGAGAACGTGAAACGACTGGTTCTGCCGCCTGGCGACGAGTAGCCGCTTCTACGCACCGTTTCTTGTTGGGCTTCCCCCGGGGTTAGCGCGGTGGAAGACCGAAAAACCCGGCTTCATTCACAGCGTCGTGCTCTTCTTCGACGTGCTCGACGAGCTTCCCGAGCATCTGCTCGATGCTGCCGGCGTGCAGTTTGGCATCGCAGACGATGCACTCGGCGTAGCCTTGCTCTTCGAGGTCGTCCGCCCACTCGTCGATGATGTCGTTCGCTGCCTGTTCTGTGGAGGGCATGTACTTGGAGGCACCCGACCGGTCGCATTAAGCCTTTGTCAGATTCCACGTCACGGCCCGTGAATCGGCGATGGGTCGGGCATCTCCTTCACTTCCAGAATCGCTGCCGGGCGGACCTCGATGAGGTTCTCCAAGTCGTAGCCGTCGAGACGGTAGATGAGGCCGTCGCCGTCAGTACCAGTAAACCGGACTTCTCCCTTCCAGCCGACGCTGTAGTCCGGCGGCACCACAACGACGACCGCGCCCACCGGCAGCGGGTGCGGGATGTCCATGATGGGCCACTTCTTGACGTTCTCCGGCGCGTAGTTCTGCGTCATTCCCCAGTCTGGAGACACGCGCACGGTTGATTCGTCGGCCGTCATCACCTCGCCGAGCCGCCCGTTCACGACAACGCGGCGTCCTTGCTCGAACTTAGTCATCGTTCCATTCCTCCCAGGCAACTGCCTTAGATTCTCGGACCACAGAGAAGAGCCCTCGGTCAGACCTCGATTTCTTCGCCGGTCATCGCCGATCCTCTCTTGAGTCGAAGTCGAGCGCCCACAGCGTCATCGAGCACTCGCAGTGGTTGTCGTCAGTCTCCCAGACGCCACAGTCCGGGCACGACGTCCGGCTTTCTTGGTACTCGTCGGGGAATTCCTGGACGGGAACGAAGTCACTCGCTTCGAACAGCGGCCGGCTAGACGGGCCGTCTTTGCGCTCCCAGCCGAACGCGAACGCCATGTCCGCCCCCTGCGCGTCCGCCCACTGCACACGCTCCTCGAAGAGCCGGCGCCCGATACCACGCCCTCGCCACGCAGGATCGACAGCGCCGAACCACAACCACGCGTTCCGGTCACCCGCGAGCGAGTCCTTGTCGAAGCGACCATCGGGCAGCTCGTCGACGGTGACGCTATGGTCTTCGATGGTGGCCTGCGCAACGCCGACGCGGACGTCGTGGTGTTCGGCGAGGAGCCCGAGCGTGGCGATAGGCGTCTCCTCGTCGCTGCTGTCCGACCACCCGGCAATCACGCCGAGCGGGAACGGGAGACGCCCGGCGTCGTAGTCGAGGCCGAAGTAGTGCTGCCAGACGCGCGCTAGCTCGAAGGCGTCGTCACGACCGTCGGCTCGACGAACTCGCCAGCACTCACGTTCCCGGCCGGACGCGGGCGCAGTACTACGCGCGCTCATCGCCTACCTCCGTGACGTCTGTCGCGGTCTGGTTCCCGACGTACCACGTTCCTGTCTGTGTCACGTTGAGCCCGGCGTTGTTGAGGACGCTCCCACCACCGTCGAGGACGAGCATGCGGTACTCGCCGCCGGGAACGACGACCGAGATGTAATGCGATTTCTCCGGGATGTTGACCGTACAGACGGGTGCTCCGTCGTTGAGGAGAACCAGGGACTGTGGGTACGCGGTTGCGTTCTCGGGGATGTCGAGGACGAGGTTGGTGCGTGACGCGAATTCACCCGCGTCCTTCGACTTGCGGCATTCGATTTTCTCCTCCGGAAGGTCGCTGTCGTCGGCATCCGCGAGGTACGTAGCGTTGGACAACTCACCCTCGTAGATGGGAGTCTCTGTAGGGTACCCTGGGGATGCTGTGGCGAAAACTGCGGAAGCGCCGAGAGTCACCGTCAGAACGACGATCCCGATAATTGCGAACTGCTTTCCGGGCGTCTTCACAGGAACCACCTCAGAGCGATGGCCGCGGACGCCGCGGAGAATACGATGGTGGTGCCGACAAGCAGCCAGATGAGGGCGATGTCTTTTCGCGTGAGCGGCCGATTACCGAGGTCCTCACTCGCCACCGTCGTCACCTCCGACGTACTGGAAGCCGCGAGTCGGCGGGTCTGGAACCTCGAAGTGGAGTCCTGTCGCGTCACGAATCGGCTTGAACCAGATACGGCCGTCCTCAACGCGAAGGATCGTCGCTGTTCCCCAGACCTCGTCGCCGTCGTGGAACAGCATCGCGCCGCCGCGACCGGTTCGTTGCGGCGTTCCATTCACCGACCAGTAGCACTCCGTGGAGTACGGATCGTCCATGCACTCCCGCCGCTTGTGTTCGAGCTCGTCGGGGTCGGCCCCGATGAGCACGTCCGGGTACTGTTGGTCTCCGCGGTCGTACTCCGCACGGGTGTCACCGCTCATCGTCGCACCCTCACTGTAGTCGTTCGACGACGGCGCTTCCGCCGCCTCTCTCGATGCCGCTTCTCTGCTTCGGGAACCGCGTCGTGGGCGCACTGGTAGCAACGCCGATATGACTCAGCCTCCTCTCGGGACAGCTCCTCGACGTCGTTCGCGTTGTCCAGATGGTGGCAGTCGTCGCTGTCGTGGACGACGCGGCTGCCTTCGGAGTGGTACATCGTCTCGGGACGCTCCGTGCTCTGCTGGTTGCTGTCGTCAGTCATGACGAACACCCTGGGACGGAGTCGAACCGCCCTGCTCCGACAGGGCGGTTACGCGTCCATCCAGTACTCGTCGTCCGGCTCCTCTGCGAGTTCCTCGAAGTCGAGCGACCCGCGCTCGTCGTTGTCCTTCTCGAAGCAGGCCGCCACGACTTCCAGCGCCTCCTTGGGCGTGTCCCCGGCTGCGGGGCGCTCCATCTGGTCGGACTTGACCGTGAACCGAGTGACTTCCTCGTCGGTATCGCGGTCTCTGTACTTCTCTTTCGACAGTTCGAACGTCATTTGGCGCGTGTCTCGTGACATAGTAGTCTCGGCGGGAATCCCGCCGACGCGCCGAGGAGGAATCGAACCTCCCGAGCCGACCACGGGCGGCGTGATGGTCTCCACGGCCGTCCTCGCGGTCGTACTCCGCACGCTCCTCACTCGACACGAGCGGTCACCTCCGAGAGCGTCGCCTGCGGCCGACTCGGTGCCTCGACGTCCAACCGTGGACAGTGTGAGAGCACCCAGTAGACGAATTCTCGCGGGATGGCCGACCGAACTCCCTGCTTTCCCCACGACGACGGCACGCGCTTCGCCTCGGCCAGCGCGCGGACGCTCTGGTCGTCGTCCTCCCGCGTCGAGACCGTCACCGCCGGCTCGCCGGTTCCGAGCGCGTCGGGCACGGTAAAGGAGGTCTCGAAGTGCCGGGTCAGGTCGTAGGGCTCCCCAAACGCCAGCCCGTTGACTCGCGTCGGGTCGTCGAGGTGGCCGGCGCGAGTTGCGCCCGGCACGTTCTCGATGACGTACTCGGCACCCGCACGGCGAGCTATCTCCCGGACATCCAGCTCCGGGATAGTCGGGCAAGCGTCGAGTGCGGCCTCGGCGCTGCCGTAGGCGGTCGCTGACAGCGTCGAGTACGCCGTACACGGCGGCGACGCCCAGACGAGGTCGAAGCCCCCGCCGACGAACTCCGAGGCGTCGCCCTGGACGAACTCGCCGGGGTAGGTGTCGCCGTGGTCCTCGATGTCCACGCCGACGTGCTCGACGCCGTCGAGCGCGTCCAGCGCGAGGCCGACACCACCGCGTCCCGAGTAGAGGTCGAGCACGCGAGCGTCGCGGTCGAATCCATCACGCGCCACGGCCAATCACCTCGTAGAAGTCGAGGGCGTCCCGCAGGGCCTCGGCCGTCTCCTCGGTGTCGCAGGTGTCCATTGAGAGGAACCGCCCCCACGACTCCGAGTCGCGGTCGAAGCGGTAGCAGTTCCAGCCCTCATAGTCAACGCGGACCCAGACCTCAACGACCACAGACTCGGGGTAGCGCGCCGCTTTCGAGGCGTAGCGCTCCCGGTCCTTCAGTTCGAACGTGTTGGTCTTGACCTGAACGAACCGGACGGGGAACGGGTCTTTGGCGGCGAGGATGTCAAGGAACCCCAACGGGTCGGAGTTCGATGCCGCGTCCACCTTGTCGACGTTCCCCTTGCCGTAGACGCGGGCGAGAAGGTTTCTCGCCTCGGTCTCGTTGCGGTTGCCCTTCTCGTGATTAGTCACACGGCCGACTTCCTCGCCACCGTCCGCGACCAACCGTTCCTTCTGACGGCCCTCGACGTCCGTCTTCACCGACCACTCCGGACGCTCCCGGAGCTTCCGTACGTGGACGTCCACGCGGTCGCCGAGGTCCGGCGCACGTGGATGCGAGTTACTCGACCCCACGACCAGCGCCGCGACGTCGCCGTGGACGTCGTCGACGATGGCGTTGAACCGTGGGTAGTCCGGCCACAGCGAGACCGAGTCGTGGGCTGGCGGCACCTCAGAGGAGTCCGCGTTGTGTTCGTTACACGTCCACGTCTGCCCGGGCTTGACCGTCGTGTTCTCCGGCTGCCCGCCGTCGGTGACGAGGTCGCCGCCGACCTCCTCGATGCCCGTCGCGGGATGGAGTTCCCACGCGGCCGCCTCGTTCCACTCGCCGTTATCGAAGTGTTCGTGGCGGATGTAGACTCGTGGCGCGTGCTCGTGGTAGTCGACGATGACGCGGTCCTTCCCGTAACTCGATCCGATTTCGAGTTTCTGTTCGCCATCGCGGTGCGAGTCGTGGGGGTTCGCGATGATCTCCCCGAGCGTTTCGAGGTTCGGGTCGCGGTCCCGAAGCGGCTCGGCGTAGTCGAGCCGGGCGTGCACGAGTTTCGCGGCGGGCGTCTCGCGGTCAAACTCGATGCGGAGTCGTTCGACAACCTTGCCGTTCGCCATTCCGAACCCAGCGACCTGGGTCTCGGCGAGGACGTGCTTGTCTCCCCGTCCGGATTCCTCAGGCATCTTCGGTTAGCACCTCGTAGGCGTCCTGAACGCGACGATAGGCGTCTTCGTCGCCGTCGGGCTTGTCCGGGTTCGTCTCCTTGAGTCGCTCCCGGTACGCGTCCCGAATCTCTTCCTGGGTCGCATCACGGTCGACGCCGAGGACGTCGTGAGCGCCCGGCTGTGCGGCGACAGTCTCCTCGTCGGCGCTCGGGAGGCGGAGCTTCTGATACTCGCTCTCGGCGGTCACAGTGCCGCGCTGCTCCTGCATCCGCGTCTCGTGCAGGTAGTGGTAGAGGTCCTGCGCGTTGTCGCGGGGGTTGTCCCAACGGTCGCAGGCCGCGGCCATGTCCTGGCCGTCCTTGTTGAACCGAACGACGACGCCTGGGTCCTCGTAGGACGCGTTCGCGTAGGGCTTGTTCGGGTTCCGCTTCTGGTGCTCGGCGCCGGAGTCCAGCTGGACGTCGGTGACGCCGTCCCACGTGCGCAGTTCGTCGAGGACGTTCCCGAACGCGGTCGAGCGGGTGACACGGAAGCCGCCGGAGTACGGCTCGCGGTCCTCCGGATCAGTTCGCGGGAACTCGGCGGGCCAGTCGATGTGCTCACTTGCCTGCCCTTGGTCTGCACTCTCCTCAGATGGCATCGTCAACACCCCCGAGCAGCTGGCCGAGCGGCATCGGTCCAGTCTTTAGCGACGGCACGCAGCCGTCGTGATAGAAGTTCCCGAACGCGGTGCCGACCATGTCGCCTTCCTCCATCTCCTCGCCGCACTTCTGACAGGCCGGCCGGAACTCCTCGGGAAGGTTCCCGGCGCCGGCCTCGATGTCGTCGAGCTTCTTGAGGGCGCGGGCGACAGGGACGTCCGTCACGTCGGTGTCAAGCAGGTGCCTGGTCACGAGGTCGGTCTCCTCCTGGCCGAGCGTGTGAGCGACAGACTCTGCTGACTCACTCACTGTCCTCACCTCCGAGCCGCCGCACGTCGGTGTGGACGGTTCGCTTGTACTGGCCGCGGTGCGTTCGCTCAGCCTCCGCGGTTTCCTCGGCGTAGTCCTCGTTCGGAGCCTCGACGACGACGTGCTCGACGTGCTCGGTGCGGAACGTGAACTCCCAGACGCCGGGGTCGGAGTTCTTGAATGGGCCGTCGACGTGGTAGACCTCGTCGTAGTTGTTGGACTCGTCCAGCGCGTCCTGTTGAGCGGTCTCCTCGTCGGGCGCACTGACGGCAACGACCTCGTTGTCGTCGCTGGTCCCGACCCAGACAGCCCATGCAGGCGGCTGCTGGGTAGCAGCATCTGAGTTACTCACTGTCCTCACCTCCGAGATCCTCCTTGGCGACATCGGCTGCGAACAGCGCTAACTCGTCAAGGCTCATACCCTCCGTTTGTCGGTAGACCGTCAACAGGTGCTGTGCAAGCATATCCACAGCGGGCTGAGTTGGTCCAGTACCGGACACTAACTCGGGCGACATCCCAGTCGTGTATGCCAGGCTGTCGCCGTGATGGGCGGACAAGTGGATTCCCTGTGGGGGCTCCTCCTCGTCGCTGAGGATTTTGATTGTCTCCCTGAGTGTGACCTCGTACTCCTCGTCAAGGTTTGCGGGCGGTTCGAAGTCCTGCTGACTCTCCGCACTCTCTTCCTCAGTAGTGTTTTCCGACATGGTCACACCCTCACGAACTGGTCCGGGTGAACACCGGGCTCAGTCTGTGCGTGGTCGTCGCGCTCCTCTTCGCCGATGCACATCGTGTAGCAGACCGGGCACCGGTACTCGTTGGTCTCGCGGGCGATTTCGACGCTGACCGAGTGGTCGCGGCTCCCCTCGTGGAAGCCGGCGCGCCGATGCGCGGTCGCCTTGTCGTAGAGACCGTCGTCGCTGGTGTCGGCCTCGATGACGCCGCAGTCCTCGCAGACGACCTGGTAGCGGTACTGCATCAGGCCGTCACCTCCTCGGAGGCCGGATGCATCATGTCGTCCGTCACGTCGAGCCACTCGCCGTCGAGAGGCTTCGGACGGCGCTGGAGCGTGTGCTCGACACCAACGACGCGGCGCTCGAATCCGACCATCTCCCAGTCGTCCCAGGCTTTGTGGTAGTCCTCGATAGCACCGTCCTCGGACTTCCAGTCGGTGAGCCGGTAGCTACCGTCAGCCGCGATACCGGCGACGCGGTACTCGTACTGCTTGCCTTCTGCCGTCTCTCGATCAGTCGGGGGTTCTGTATCGGTCATGTCTGTAGGTCCTCCTCGCAGTTGTCGGGGTGCCAGCTGTCCTCGGCGAGTGCGACGTCGATGAGCCACCAGTCGCCGCCGTGGTCTTGTGCGAAGTCCACGCTCCACGCGGTCTCCGTGTCGAGTCGGCTGTCGGCGTTCAGCGCGGTCGCGGCGACCTGTGCGGCGTCGTGGAGCGTGTCACGGTCGTTCCCGGAGACGACGCTGAGCGTTTCGAGGCGGTTCCGCCACTCCTCGCTGTCCAGCTCGCGGCTGCCGTCTATCGCCGTTGGCGTGCCGCGGCCGTCCTCGATGGCTTCCGCTGGCCAGTAATAGTGGTCGCACTCCACGGCCTCCGGCGATGCGAACACTCGCAGTTCGCGGCCGATGGGGAGCCCGTCGAACGCGCGGAACGCGGCGTTGAGGTCGACGAACTCGCGCACCATCAGCGCGGCCGGATTCCGGTTCGCCTTGACGTGATGGTCGGTCAGCACCGCCAGAATTGTGGGGATGTCGTCTGGTTCCTCGGCGCGGTACGCTCCAGGGCCGGCGTGCTTCACCGACTTCTGATCCGTGCGCAGGAACGCCGGCCAGCCGACGTCGGCTGCGGCCTCGACGAACTCGCTCCACGGAAGCGTGTCCAGGGTGGTGCCCTCCATTAGTGGGATGGAGTCGACGAAGTCGTATTCGACGAACCGCGTCTCGGGAACGTCGACGGGCAGACTGCTGGCGACGTCATCGAGGCGCGGATACCAGTACAGCGCGCTGTTCGGATTCACGCTGGTGGCTTGCTCAGGCATCGGTTGATGTCTCGTCGTGGGTTGTGTTGGTTGCGCTGTCGTACGTCGGCTGCTGGCCGGTCTCGAAGTGGCGCGAAATCCACCGGCCGTAGCTGGCTGCTGTAACGGCGGCGAGAATCGACACGAGGCCGGCGATCATCGACCAGCTCGCCAGGGAGCCTGACGCGAGGAGAGTGCCGCCACTTACGAACGCCGCACCCGCGATGACGAACGTCGCCTTCGAGGAATGCGGCCACGGCGCCGGCACTTCCCCGTTCTCAACCGCTTCCCGGCGTTCTTCGACTTCCCGGGCGTGTTCCTCCAACTCCTCCATGCGCTCGCCGAGCGGGCGCTCTGACGTACTCATGCGTTCCCTCCGTCCATGGCCTGTTCTGCCCACGCCTGGTGGGCTGACAGTTCGCGGCGCCCGCGGGCGGTGAGACCGTAGCCGTTTGTCCGCCGGTCGAGCTCCCACTTGTCGACGAGGCCCTTGTTGACGAGGTCGTCGAGGTTGGGGTAGAGGCGGCCGTGGTTGATTTCGTCCTCGTAGACGTCTTCGAGTTCTTCCTTGACGCCGAGGCCGTGCGGGCCGTCGAGGCCTGCGATGACGGTGAGCAGGTCTCGCTGGAATGCGGTCAGGTCGTTCAGCGGTGATGGTGTTGCTTGAGCCATCCTGTAATCCACCGTACTATCTTAGCCCACTAATAACTTTCCCAGATGCGGGTATGATATACCAAATAGAGGGAAAGTTCGATGTACCCCCACGTTCAATACCGATATATGGGAAGCGAAAGAACAACCCGGTCACCAGTGCCCAACGGACTGCTCTCAAAAGCCGAACGAGAAGTACTACGCGGCGAGCGCGACGTCGAACACCCCGAAGAGTACCGTGGCAACGTCCGCTATCGCGCCCGGAAACGCATCGAGCAAATCGAAGAAGACCTCGAACTCCTCGCCGAAACGGACAACGAGGACATCGTCGAAGAGTTCCACGACAAGTTCAGTGGCTACGACGACCTCGAAGAACGAGTGAACCAGATGCAGGCCGAACTCGAAGAACTGAAAGACGACTCCTGACGCGCCGTCAGGGTGACTCCCCCAAGTGCTCTAAGCACTCTATGAGTCCTTCGCGCTCCAAGTCCTCTAACGCTTCCAGACCGAGCGCGATGAGCAGCGGCTTGAAGTGCCGGTCTTTCTGGTACTCACCCTGCGTCTCAGCCTGAAAGTCGTACCACGCCTCATCGAAGTCCGTTGCAAGCTCCTCCTCGGGGAGATGGAGCTGCATCACGCGCCAGCGGTCAGACTGCCGGATGTTACCAACACTCCAAGCGCTCTTATCGCTCTCACCGCTCGAACCGTTCTCCTCGCTCTCCACGCTCTCATCATCCTCCGCGCTCTTTTCCTCCTCACCGCCACTGAACCGCCCGGCCATCCGGTCGCCGAGGTCGTCGCCCTCCATCACGCCATCACCTCCCGGGCGACGTCACGAAAAACGCTCGTCATGTCGCAGTCCTCAGCATCCGGATGGAAAATCGACGCATGATGGTCATCAATCGCGCGCGCAATTGCAACACGCTTCCTGACAACCCAGACCGGCGCCTGTCCATCGAACCGCTCCTCGAACCACGACAGCGCTTCCTCCTGCTCGTTGTCGAGCGGGTACTCCACGTTGCTCACCAGCACGCCCGCAATCTCTATCGACACCTGGTCGTAGTGGCCCTCCAGTGAGTCCAGCTGCCGGAACAGATGCGTAAGTGCGAGCCGCGCGGAGTTGTCGGCTGCCGCAGGAACAATCAACGAGTCGGCTGCGACGACCGCGTTGTCGTTGAGCGGCCCGAGGCTCGGCGGCGCGTCAATCAGGATGACATCCCACGTGTCGGTGTCGCCGAGGAGGAGATCAAGGCGCTGGAGAGGCTGCATCCGTGATGCAGTCAGGTCTTGCTCCAGCTGGAACATGTCCACGTTCGCCGGGAGGACGTCGAACTCGTCATGCTCGACGACGAGGTCTTCGACAGCGTAGTCGTTCGGACTGCGGTATGCGTCGTAGAAGGTGTCTTCCTCAGCCGCGTATTCGTCTTCGAAGCCGAGGCGGTGGGTGAGGTATCCCTGTGGGTCGCCGTCGACGACGAGGACGTGCTGCCCTTCGTCAGCGAGCGCGCCGGCGATATTGATTGTGTTCGTCGTTTTTGCGACTCCGCCCTTCTGGTTGGTTATCGCTATAATCTCAGTCATCGCGCTAAGAGCGATAATGATGGTTAGAGTAATAAGTGTTTGTCAGACGGATGTCGAAGAACCCGTTCGACAACTCAGTTACTGCTCGAAGCCGCGCGCAAAGCATCTCGCACGCTCGGCAAGTCCCGGCGGACGAGTTCACTGCCGACAGCCAGCGAGACTACGAGCGCCAGCACTGCCAGCGGCTCACCCGCCAGCACGTCATCGAGGATGCCCGTCGCGTCCCACGCCGCAATCGCCCCGGCGAGAATGACAAACCACCCCGCCAGAAGAGCCGCCAGCCGCCCACCGCGCGGCGGGTAGTGCTCGAAGCCCGGATGCACGCGTAGCGCGAGATGCTTCGCACGCGCCCACTTGCGGCTAGCAGCCGCCAACGCGCTCGACACGGACGCTGCCGCGCCGAACGGCCCCGAAACCGCGAGTGCCGACCCGCGTTCGTCCTTCGCGGCCTCTTCCAGGGCGTCCGCCTTCGTGATCAGCTGGTCGAGCCGCTCGAAGAGCTCCGGCTCAGACTTCACGACGCTCTCCATCTTCTGGAGCGTCCGCAGCTCGTCGGCGGTGACGTCACCATCGAGGAGCATCTGTGCGAGGTCTTTCTCCCCAGCCGACCGTGGGTCTTGCATCGCGGCGTCCGAGACGGCACCCAGCGGCGTCTCCTCACCGTCGAGGTCATGCTGGCACCAGATGCATCCTTCGAGCCCGCGCGTCGTCCAGTCGCCGCAGCGTGCGCAGACGACCGGCGCAGTGTCCTCCGTCCCCTCCATGCCCTCGATGTCCTGCCCGCGGCACCGGGCGACGTTCACCTTCGTCGCGTCGCTGTTGGCCGCGATGTAGTGCTCCGGCGAGTCACTGTTCGGCGACCACGAGAAGCGGTGCCGGAGGTCGCGCTCGTTGATGTACGGCTGCCCCGCCAGCACGCTCGCTGCCGACCGCCGGAAGTGCTGTGGCGAGTGGTCTTTCTCGATGCCAGCGCGCTCGCCGGCCACCGAAAACCGCGTCGTGAGCGACCCGTACAGCAAGTGCTTGTTCTCGTTCTGCTTCGTCCACAGGAACGTGTCCGGGTTCATCGACGACTCCGGGTCGTGGTGCGCGGGATGCTCGTCGGTCACCCACTTCCGCAGCAGTTGGCTGCCGACGACGACCATGATGTCGCGCCGGTCGGTCTTGCCTTTCTCCGGGAGCGACAGCACGACGTGGTCGTCGTATATCTTCACGTTCTTCTTCTGGAGCGTGTACAGCTCCTCCATCGGCCGCATCCCGGTTGACCATTGCACGAGCAACAACGCCTTGTCGCGGACGGCGTCCACCTCCTCGACCATCTTGATGACGTCGGTGTACTCGACGATGTTCGACGGGAGCGGCGCTGGGTCGTCCTCGACGTGGCGGCCGGGCTCGATCTCCTCGAAGCGCTCGGGGAGCTCGCCGAGCACGGTCTCGGCGAACACGCGCAGCGTGGAGAGTTTCCCCTGGATGGTGTAGCCGCTGTAGTCCTGGTCGTGAATCCATTCGAGGACGTCGTCCAGGGCGGCGCGGCCGTCGTGGCCGTCGTCGAGGGTGGTGGCAAGGGATTTGGTTTCGACGGCGAGGATGAACAGTTCGCTGAGGAGGTTGCCGTGGTGGTACCAGCCGCAGCGGTTGTTCTTTTTCCGGTCGCGTGTGAGCTGGTCGTCGAATTTGACGAGGATGTTGCGGTCTTCTGGTGTGAGTTCGTCTTCGCGGGTTTCGGGAGGGCCTGCGATGCGTTTCCGTAGTGAGAGGACGCGTTCGCGGGCATATTCGTTATCCAGTGCCATGTGTCAGGGTATTGTCTCCGTGGTGTAAAGGTTTAGGGTCGTAATTAAAGATTCTAAACCTCAAACAGCGTTGAGGATTGCATTTACACATAGACTATAAAAACCCCTTCGGCTACTCCAAGGTTTTATGTGGCGTTGCCACTATGTATCAATTGAGCGCAGGTGGCTCAGAAATGGGCCCGGTGCTAGAGACACCGCACCCTGCGCCGTCACTCCATGACGACAACAGAACCTAACTGCCCGAGTGCCATTAACTCTGGCGCAGATCACGAACCAGACGCATCGGATATCCTCAACTTCATCCGCAGCCGCGACGCCACCACCCTCGAACAGGTCGCCCTCCGTGCAGAAATCACAGAAGGCCTCGCCGAAACCATCCTCCGCGACCTCGAAGCCCAAGACCTCGTCACCGTCACCGCCCGTCTCCACTGCGTTCGCGTCGCCGCAACCGACACCGAACGCGACTTCAACCCGCCACGCACCGACGGCAGCACGCCTGACGAAAGCACCCTCCACCGCCTGAAGAACGTCCTCACGACGGACACCGCCTCGCTGCCCATCTCCGAGAGCGAACTCTACAAGGCACTCTCGAACGACCGGCGGCGCGGCCTCATCCGCCTGCTCGCCGCGACCACCGACGGCCACCACACCGACGGCGCCTGCATCGAACTGAACGACGCCGCGCGCATCCTGGCCAGCGCCGAAACCGACGGCGAGCCCACAGATGACGACGTCCATCGCTGCTACGTCGCCCTCATGCAGCAGCACGCGCCGCTCCTCGACAACCTCGGGCTCATCGACTACCACTCGAAGGTGCAGAAGATCGAGCCGACCGAGCACATCGTCCTCGTCGAGCGGCTGCTCGCCAACAACACCAGCATCCTCGCCGAGGCAGACGGATGACGCGGCACTGTAAAGAGGACGCCCTCGACGACCGCGAGTTCGAGCTGTTCCTGGAGGGAGCTCGTGCTCTCCCTGAGCCGCGTTCGTTCGACGCGCGCCTCATCGCGCTGCTCGCCGGCCGCCTCGGCCTCCGCGCTGGCGAAATCGCGCACATGACCGAGGACTGGATCAACACCCGGAAGAACCGCATCGAGATTCCCCGCCACGAAGACTGCGAAAAGGGGAAGAACGGCGGAATCTGCGGGTACTGTCATCAGCAGTGTTGTCAGATGGCTGATGCAAACACACCGACAACCTACGAGGAAGCCAGGGAGTCGATGTGGTCCCCGAAGACGTCGAACGCCGTGCGCGTCGTCCCGATGGACTCCTCGACGCGCGCGGAAATCATGGTGAAGCGGTACTTCGACCGCAATCACGAGTACCGGACGAGCCGGACATCCATCAATCGGCGCGTGAACAACTCGGCAAAAGCGGCACCAGAATTGTCAGAAAACCAAATATATCCGCATGCTCTTCGGAGCACCGCCGCGTCTTATTACGCTGCGCGTGGACTCGATATTTACGCGTTGCAGGGGTTGATGGGGTGGAAGATGCTGAAGACTGCCGAGGTCTACATCCAGAAGTCCGGGGAACACACGGCACGGAAACTCCGTCAGGTGCCGGGCTAACTAACTCCTGGAGAGCCCTTCGAAACCGGCTCGTAGCGCCCGCCCTTCCCCTCGATGATCATACCTCGCTGGACTGCTTTCTCCAGGGCGTTCTCCGCCTCAGTGGGAGACATGCCGTACCAGCGACACGCCTTCGCCATCAACTGGTTCTTCGTCATCCCTTCACCGGCATCCTTCAACGCCTGCACGAGCCGCTGCGCTCTGGCAAGCGGCCCCTCGGCGTCCTCCGGGATACCGTTCGCCTCACCACCTGACGTGTCCGGTGCGTCTCCGGGCTCCGCCTCGGTGATTGCATCGTCGTCGGCATCAACTTCGCCGCCATCAGCCGCAGCGTCTGCCTCCGGTTCCTCGGCGGCCTCCTCTGCGAGCCAGTCGGCACCGCCGTCGATGGTTGTGCCGTCGCCTGCCCCGATTTCCTCTATCTCCGTCATGTTGGGCACCGGCTCGATGGCCACGATGCCACCATCCTCCGTGATGTTCGCGCGCTTGAAGCGGTACGCCTGGCCCTCGTCGAACTCGTAGTCGAGGTCGTCGCGCACCACGAGCTTCACAGCGCCCGATTCGTCGACAACCCAGCCCTCTTTCGAGAACCACGGCTTCTCATCGACGTACAACTGTGCAACTTCGAGCGTCACCTCGTCGATCATCTCGCCAGTTTCGAGCGAGTCCAGCGGCGTGATGCCATCGTCACCGGCATCGGTGAATGCCGTCTTGGAGAACTCTTCACCGAGGGTTTCCGACGCCGTCTCCATGTCGATGAAGACCGCCTTCGCGCCGTTCTCCAAACCGCGCACGCGTTGGTTCGTGGCCAACGGATACGCCGACTCGTCGTCTGCTTTGTCCGAGTAGTTGTCGAGGAAGTCGTTCTTCGAGAGCAGCGAGTACTCGTCTTCGAGGTTGTAGTCACGCATGAACCGCTTAACTGCCGAGAACGTCGACGGCATGTGGAACGCGAGCACCTCGCCGCCGTACTTCTGGCTGTCTATCAGCCGGTAGTGGACGCCCTCATCGAGGTAGTCTTCGAGTGCGGCCTGCGCGACAAGCTCGGTGTAGTCGTCGATGTGCTCGCGGCGACGACCGTCCGGGCCGATGTTCTCAGCGACGTGCGCGATGGCGCTCCGCAGCTCCTGGTCGCCGGGAAGCGAAGCCGTGTCCGCGTTCATCGCGTCCGCGAACTCCTCGAACACCTTGTACCCGAAGATGATGGTGCGAAGACCCTGCACCTCGCTGTCCTCGTTCAGCGAATCGATGCCGAGCTTGCTCAGGTACTCCGAGACCGTGTCACCCGCCTCGTCCCAGAGCGCGCTCAGTTCGTCGACGTCCTTGCTGAGGACGTACTCGTAGTACGCTTTCGCGTGGTCGCGGAACGGCAGCTGCTGGAGTTCCTTGAAGTGCGACCGCGCGTCGCCTTCAGTCGCCGAGGAACTGAACTGTGTGACAATCGTCCGGCGGCGAACTGCCGGGCTCTCGACGACCTGCTCGCCGGAGAACACCACAGGCGCTTCCAGGGAGAACGTCACCTCGCCCAACGAGGGACGTCCCTTGCTGAGCTTCTGGTTTCGGAACACCTCACGAAACCGCCGGTGAAGCCAGTCCACTTTACGGGACGCCAAGTCGGTTGGTTTGTACTCGTCCAACCAAATCGGGAGGCCGCGGCTGCCCGAGAGCTTCTTCTCGATGGTGAAGCCCTTGTCACCACAGCCGTACGGGTTCGGGTTCGCGCCGAACAACTCGTAGTACAACTCCAGCGTCGACGTCTTCCCCGTGCCAGTCCCGCCGACCACTTGCAGTAGGTTGAACTGGCGTTCGCCGTTGTCGCCGAACTCATCGAAAATCAACGGCTTCAGTGGGGCTGCGTAGTACCAGCCGAGAACCGGCAGGCCGCGCTCTGGCAGCCGCGTCCACGGCAGGTGCTCACAGATGCGGGCAACCGCATCACTGTCGTACTCGACTTCGTCATCCGACGAGAGAAGCCACTTCTCCGCGAGCGAGGACGAGGAGTCCATCTCGCCGCCCTTCTCGTAGAACTTGTACTCCGCGTCCTCGACCCAGCCGTCGGCTGTGAGTGTCCCTTTCGGCGTCACCCACTCGTCGTAGTCATCGCCATGCAGTCCGATGAACTCCGTCCCGGTGTGCTGTGGAGCCATCTGGCCGCCCACGGTCTGCCGCAGGTCGCTCAACACCTGTTGGTTCGACCGGTTCGCCTTCGACGGCTGGAACCACGTCGTCATCCCGCGAACGACTTCTTCGCGGAAGTCCCGCGCCTCGTTGAACACCGTCGGATGCACCTCAACTTCGTACTCGTCTTCCATCGGGTGATTCGGGTGCACGCGAAGCGTCAGCAGATCGCCCTCGTAGGTGTCGAGCTTCGACACCGTCTCCAGACTGAAGTTCGTCACCTCGTCAAACCCGGAGTCGACGATGTTGCCTTCCTCGTCGTAGTTCACCCACCGGTAGCCGTAGCAGCCGTTCTCGTACTGCATCTCGCCCGCCGGGTCGGTGCGCGACGCTTCCGCACGCATGATGGCTTCCCCGCGCTCGACCTCGCTGTAGTCCACCGTCGACGGGTCGGGGTCTTGCCGCGTGTCTGGGTCGAAGTACTCCGTCTGCTTGTCGACCGCCGACAGCACGCTGTTCCGGTAGCTGTCGTCCGTGCGCTCACTCCACTTTTCGAGTGATGGCTGCGAGACATCGCTCGGCAGGTTCGAGCCGTTCATCGCCCGACGAACTGCCTCCCGGTCGCCCTGGAGCCAGAACGCCAGCTTGTACGCCAGCGCGCTCTCCGCGCGGCTGCGGTCTCCGCCGTAGTCGCTGTAGTCGCCACGCCACAGCCGCTGGAGCTTCTCATCGTTGCTCTCGTTGATGGCGTAGCCGAGGACGTCCTCCGGGTCGACATCCTCGTCAGGCGTGTTGTTGGTGGTGGTGGAGTCGTCGGTGTCCTCGTCGTCCTCCCCGTAGTTCGGGTCGGCACGCAACACCTCAAGGATATCTCCGGGTGCAATCGTGGCGATCTCACGGTCGGCGTTCAGTTCGTACCCGCCCCCGTCTTCGGTTGCACAGTCCTCACACCAGTCCTTGTCGCAGCCGTCCAGCTCGCTACCGGAGCCGACGACGTACTGATTCGCCACGCGCACCTCGCCCCAGCTCGGGCCCGGGTTCTTCTTCCCGAGCTCGTCTTCCAGCACGTCCGCGATGAGTCGACCGTCGACGGCCTGTTCAACAACGTAGAAGCGATGCGTGCCGCCGTGCGGGCTCTTCTCCTCAAGAGTTGGTGGGAGAGACGTGAGCGCGGTGAGGCCGCTCTTGTCATCGAGGTCGTAGTCGTCGATGTCGAGGATGATGAGGCGGTCGTCCGCGAGTGCGTAGATGCCGTAGTTCCCTGAGACGGCAGTCGGCTCCAGAGTCGTGTGGTCGACGGAGGATTTCTCGCCGTCCTGGACGTCGACGAACCGGGCGGTATCGAGGCCGGCTTCGTCAAGACGTTCCGCGATGCGCATCTTCTGGTCGGCGTCACTCATGGACGACACCTCCGGCGGCCGCGGCGCTCGTACACTTCGTACACTTCGCCTCTATTTTGGAAGTGAACGAGATTTTTCGGGGACGGGATGGGGTTACCCCCTTCTTGTTCACTTCGTTCACTTCGTTCTGAGAAGGGAGAATAATACTAGGGCAGACTGTCCCCCGTGTATGGCAGTCCTTGGTCTGTGAACGGAGTGAACGAAGTGAACGAGCAGTGTTGCCACTACGCCGTCGTGCGATTATCTCGTTCACTTCGGTTCTGGGTCGTAAAGTGAACGAGGTGAACGAGTGGTTGCCGCGCGGTTCGTCACGATTCTCGAAAGCCTCGTCGCTGTGTTCCTGCATGGTGAGCTGTAGATCGGCAAGCACCCGACGTCGAGAGACGCCGGCCCCAATCGATAGAGCCGCCGCTACGCGCGCGGCGGAAGCTTTACGTTGAGGCCGGGAGAAGACAGAGGTGTCCAACCACTGGGGCGGAACCGACCGCCCCAAGCTGTCTTCTCCGTGGCGCGTTGTGTTCGGTAGCCTGTCGTGGGTACTGACGTGTTCCTGCGCTTTCCGTATAAACGTACGCCTAACTTCCGCCCGTTGTCTGACGGTTGTCATACCTGCACCTCCGAGCGGCTGAGAAACGCCTGGACTCGCGGGCGTGAGACAGGGATGTTGTGGCCATCCTCGCATCGAACGGGGCCGTCGGGAGTTGCCGCGTGGACATCGGCGCGGCACTTCGGGCGGGGGCACTTCATCTCTACAGTGCACCTCCACGCGAGGAGATTCGGGCTTCCATGTCGAGTCCAGCTGCCACACCGTACCCGAGGTCGCCAGCCGTGACGTCCTCGCAGTCCGGACAGGCAACGAGTTGGTTGTCGTTGTTCCCGAAGACGCGAGCGAAGTCGTCGGAGTACGCCGCTTCGCAGTTCTGGCAGTGCACAGTCATGCGTCGACGGTCACCTCCTTTCCGCGGGCATCGGTCTCGATGGTACCGACGTCGACGTAGATGGCGCACGGGCCTTCGTGGGAGCGCTCTTCGTGGATGAGCCCGTTGTGGAGTCGTGCCTGCGCCCGCGCAGCGGCTTCGAGCTCGTGGCAGCGGTCGCCCCGTGCGTTGTAGTGGTCGCAGTCGTCGAGGATGTGGACGACCTCGTACATCAGTCGGCACCTCCGTCGATGTGGTCGATGCCAGCCTGCGCTTGCTTGCGGTGTGTTCGTGCGAACTCGGCTTCCTCGTGGTCGTGGCGCTTCAGCGCGCGAATCTCCTGGAGTGTGTAGTCGAGTTTGCTCTCCAGAAGGCGGATGCGGAGCGCTTCCTCGTCGATGTCTGTCATCGACTCACCTCCTCGCCGTCGATGTCGTAGAGTTCGCGCGCCAGCTCACCGTACGGCTGGATGCTACTCGGCGACGTCGGGAAGCCTTCATCTGGAAGGCGTTGTAGGACAACCGTCTGCTGTCCCTCGAACTCGTGCCAGTCGTCGCCGTCGTTCACTTCGACAGCACGATGCTTACGAGTGAGGCTCTTCTGACCATCCGCGGTAACGAAGAGCATGCGAATTTTCGGTGAGGGGCTGTGGCTGCCGGTGTCTTGCCCGACGTAGCCATCGGCGCGTAAAATTGCGTAGTACGCGTCGGTGACACTGTCGCCCTCTTGCTTCCGCCCGTCCTTGATTTCCTCCTCGGTGAGGCGGCGGGGGTCACGCACACGCGTCCATCCGCTGATGTTGACCTCTTGGGCCTCTTCGGAGGCGGACTTGCCTTCGCTCACGCCTGTTCACCTCCGAGGCCGAAGTCCTCCGGGTCGCCGCGCCAGAGACTGACGGCTGGTTCCTCGCAGATGGGAGTAGGGTCACCTTTGATGTCGAGGTCTTCGAGGTGCTGCTTGACGTCGTCGTAGTCTTCAGTGACCTGGAAGGCGAGGTCGCCAGCGTTCCATCCGGCATCCTCGCAGAGTGTAGTGAGCAGTTCGGTGTCGAAGTCCCCGATGTGGTCGGGGAGGTCCCTCCGACGAATGGAGCTCATCGACCCACCTCCGAATCGGCGACCTGCGTGCGGAGAGTAAACCCCGAATAACTATCCACGTGGCGGCTAATTACCGACACGCTGACCACCTCCAGCGCTGACGCTCACCGCGTCCGCGGTGTGGGGTTGGTTGGCCGTCGTCTTGCCAGCGCCCTGCACCGTGGACTTGTGGAAGGGGAAGCGGTGCGGGCGCTTCGACGGCGTCTGTGCCGCAGTCATACCGCCTTGTGTTTTAAGACGGTTGAAATCGTAGTTTGACATGCGTCGTTGGGCCATACGCCCGGCTCCCGCTGGTCCGGGAGTCCGGGTGTGATCTTTTCTTTGGACTCGCTGTGAGCCAGGCGCATGGTCACTTAGCCCCATCTGTCCGTTACCTATTAAATCTTGGTACTGCATAGTACAGTTATGGGACAACCCAGTTTCGACAACCGGGGTAACCGGTGCAATTTAGCCATCCGCCCGCGACATCCGTACGATGCCGCGCCGACAGCGGGGGAGATGGATGAATAAAGCCACCGACCCCGTGCTTGAACTGTTGGACGAAATCGACATGGCGGTCACCGCTGGTGCTATCGAATACGAGCTCCAGCAGTCCAACAAGGACGCGCCGGGCCATTCTACGATTTACCGTGCGTTGAACGAACTCGAAGACCGCGATTACATCAACCGTCCACGCGGCGAGGGAACGAACCTCATCGAGATTACTAAACGCGGGCGGGAGTATCTGCGTGGACAGCGTGACGCCTCCGAGGACGGGTAGCGTCATTCGGATAGATCCTCCGAGAGAACCACGTCCTCCCAGGGAATCTTCCTGTCCTCCGCTTTGTCGTAGATGTAGTAGTGCTCAGGGTCGACGTCCTCGTTGCTGTGTTCGTCTTCTCGCCGACAGCTGGGGCACCAGATGTGGTTGTTCGTGCGATCCCACGTGGTATGCCGCCTCGGGCAAACGAAGCGGTACCGCTCTATCTCATCACTCCGGTCGATAACCACCTTTCCCGTCGCTGCCATCGTGTGCCAGTTCGACGGGCGACTTTGTACTAAAGCAACTTCTTGGGCGGAGTGAAAGTGTAACTGGTTGCGGAAACCGCTCTACCGTTCGAGTAACGTCTGTGTACCGGCTGATAGACTAATTCGCATCTCCGCTCCACTTTCGCTGCTGTGTTACTCGACCTGGAAGAACACTGCGTCGTTCCGGGACTCCGGCGCCCACTTCACGAACACGTCGTCCATCTGTACGCTCGGTATCGAGAAAAGGAACTGCCCGAGTTCGCTGCCGTCCGGCGCGATTGTCTTGACCTCGTGCTCCGACGCCCACCACGGCGTGTAGAGCATGTACTCCACGTCGCCCTGCCGCAGCTGCTCCCAGGAGACGCCGTCAGGTAGCCCCTGGAGTTGTGGATACGAATCGCCCGCAACCCACGCGGAGAACGGGTTGAGAGACGGCATTTCTAACTCTTCGCCACCGCGGTTGTAGAACTCGATGCGGTACGACAAGAAGAGCCCGTCAGGCGCGGTTATCGTGGATACCGACTCCGTTTCCTTGTCGTAGTACGGGACTTCCTCGCGGTAGGTGTAGTACAGTTGCTTCGCGGAGAGATTGCCGTCCCTGAGTAGGACGCGCTCATCACTCCCGTAAACATCGCCGTTCTGTGGCTTCGTGGTTGAGGTGGTCGTCGGTGCTTCGGAAGTCGACGTAGAGGTGGGCGTCGTCGAGGTCGTGGCGCTGCGGCTCGTGCAGCCAGCAGTCGCGGCTGCTGCACCGGCGCCGAGCGCGGCGAGGAACCGTCGGCGGTTCATACGCGCTAGTTCGTGTGGTGCAGTGAAATAAACCGGGGCGGCGTAAGAGCGCTACACGCGGTCGATGTGGTCGTAGGTCTTCTCGGTTGTCTGGATGGTGGCATGCCTGAGCCTGTTCCGGACGTCGTACAGGGTGTTGCCGGTTTCGTGGTTGAGCATTCGGTAGGCGACGCTGTGGCGGAGTGTGTGCGGTGTCACCTGTTCGGGCTCGCCTCTCCCGGTCGTTGTGTACGGTCGAATGCCGCCGTCGATGGCGGCGGCCTCGACGACGTCGCGGACGGCCTGTGTGGTCATGCGTGGGCTTTGTCGGCTCGGGAAGAGCGCGCGCGAGTCTTTCCAGCGACTCCCGAGGTACATCCGGAGCGTGCGCGTGGTGTCGTCGGCGAGTTCGATTTCGGTGTACGTCGGAGTGTTGTCGTTGGGGTAGTCCTTCTGGAGGTCTGCGGGGAGGCCGATGATGCTGTCGTCCAGCTGGAGGTGGTCGTCGACGTCGAGGGCGACTGCTTCACTGACGCGGAGCCCGGTGTCGTAGAGGAGTGCGACGAGGGCGTCGTTTCGTGAGGCGAGGTAGGTGGCGCTGTTTTCGACGGTGGCGGTGCGGAGTTTGTCGACCTGTTCGGGTTTGAGCCAGACTTGGGCTTTCTGAGTTTGGGAATTTGTTGAGGTGGCCATCTGGGGAAGTCCTCTTTATAAACGGTATTGGGCGCTGGCCACTTGAGTTTTGGTTTCCATAAATAGAAACGGTATCTCGCCGGAACGGTTCACATACTGAGCGCAGCGAACACTTCGGCCACTCCCGAATTTCTATATAGCGAGATATGGTTTACTCCACTTCTGCCGCTCTCATCTCGTGGAAGCAACGTCGCACTGTCCGAACCCCAGATGTCCGCGCTTTAGAACTCCCTCTAGAATTAAGACCTGGCACCGACTGCACGCACGTATGGCCGAGATATCTCCCGGTTGGATTCTACTCGGCGGATTCCTGCTGGTAACGCAGTGGAGACGCATCAACAGTTTCCTCGCCAATCTCCGCAGCACCGAGTCCCCGTCTAGTACTCAGTACACCGCTGGTCATCTGAAGCAGGCCGACCCGGAAACGTTCGAGCGCCTCGTGGCACAAGCATGGGAAGAGAAAGGCTACTCGACGGCACTCACGCAAGCTGGAGCCGACGACGGCGTCGATGTGATCGCAAACACCGAGGACGAGACCGTGATGATTCAGGCGAAACGCTACTTGAACGGGAACAAAGTGAGCTCCCCTGTCGTTCGTGAGGCAGTCGGCGCTGCCCAACAGATGAACGCAGACCGAGCCGTGATTGCGACGTCGAGCGACTTCACCGGGCCAGCGTACAAGGCGGCCGCGAACACGGACGTCGATCTACAGAATGGCGATGATGTTGCGGCGCGGCTGTCGGACTAACGTTTCTCGCTCGTGGACGCGCCCGTGTTGCCCGCGTATTTCGCGCTCGTGAGTGTGGCCGCCTGGAGGCGCGCACCAGCGCGACGTCTACACACATGCACACGGGCTCGACGCCTCCGCTCGCATAATGCGAGGCGCGCGCGGTCGCGGCCGCCGGGGTGGCGCTCGCGGCCGGCAGCGCGTTTAACGCTCGCGCTCGCGGCCGCAGTTCGGGCACGTCCCCGCGTAATGGCCGTACGGGTGCGCAGCGGCGACCGCGCACCGGACACAGGCGACCGCCGGCGCGTGCACGCTACTCATCACGGAATCGCCTCAGTTTGAAGAGGGCTCTCGCGTCGTGCCACACTACCGCAAACGCTGCGACAACGACAATCGGAGCGAGATCAGCAATCACGCTCATCAGCTGATCACTCCGAGTTCGAGGAGCCGGTCAACGATTTGGAGGCCGTAGTCGAGGATTGTCTGGACGACACCGATGGCGTCGTTGATGAGCTTCCCGAAGTCGGGTTCCCACCAGTTTCGCCAGATGCCGACGGCGAGGAACGCGATTGCGAACGCGAGCATGCGGACGCCGGACGTGATGATGGAACCGGCGGTCTTCCCGAGCGCGAGGATTTTGACGAGGTACCACGCGGTCAGGCCGACCGACAGCGCGAGCAAGACCTCGCCGCCGGCGCCGAGGAACTCCGCGATAGTCGTGAGGAAGCTCATGTGAAACACCTCGCGGATGCGCGGCTGCTCGCCCGTATTGCGCGTCGCACGCGAATTGACGCGGGTGCGCGGGGGGAGGGTGTACTGTACTCTAATACGCGCGCGTGAGTTATCGCGCGAACACGCGAACAGATTGATATATTACCGCAGTTACCATTCTTTACCGCGTCAACGTCGCTGCGACCCCTGCCCTGGACACGCGCACGGGTCAGCAAGCCTCCTTCACCTCCTGAACCCCAGGGAAGGTGACCTTCATCTTCCCTGGAATCTTGTACTCGTCGTTGATGTCGTCCCACGGGAGCAGCGAGAACTGCTGGTTGCTCACCGTCCAGACCAACGCCTGACCGATACCGAGCTCGCTGGCGATGTCTCGGTTCATCGGAGCGCGCCCGGACAGCGCTTCCTCGTTGACGGGATTGCTCTTCCCGTTCATCGTGATGCCCCACCGCATCAAGTGCCGGATGTGATGGCTGACGTGCTTCTTCCGGTTGTGCCCGATGAGGTAGACGCTCAGCCCGTTTCGCCGCATGTCGATGTACTTGTCCGACACCGCCTCGATCATCTTCGGGATGTCCGTCTTCTCGTTCCTCGCGCCGTTCGGGAAGACGTTCTTCACCTCGTCGCAGAACCAACTGACCGGCATCTGCGCACCTTCCGCAGTGTGATGGATGAGCCACGAGTACCACCACGCCTTCACCGGCGTGACGTCACTGGCGTCGAGGTCGTCGTCTTCGAGGGCTTCCCACGCGGTGACGTAGTCCAGCGGCGTGGTCTCGTCTGCTCGACGAGTGATTTCCTCGCACTCCCGGAACTTGGGGTCGGGGTAGACGACGTGGAACCCGCCTTCCTCAAGGACATTCGTGTTGAGGTCGGTGAGGTCGTCGTAGTAGACGACCTCGCGGACGACGTCCTCCAAGTTGACGTCGACGGGGTCGAAGTCCACGTCGACGGGGAGGGATTCGTCCTTCGGCGGTGCGAGGACGGCCTCGTGGTCGATGCCACGAGGCAGACAGAGGCGAGTCCACGGCGCGAGGGGGAGCCACTCGGTGCGGGAGCTGGAGCCGCGCCAGACGACGGCCTCGTTGTTGATCTCCATGATGCGCACGGCGAGTGTGATCATCAGCGTCGTCTTCCCTGACCCTGGCGCGCCCGTGACGACCGCGTCCGTGCCGCCCGTGGACGGGATGTCGTCGGTGTCAACCGGTCGGTCGGGGTGGAGGAGGTACTTCATCATCTTCCGGCGCGTCGACGGCAGCCCCTCGAAGTCCTGGTACTCCAGGCGAAGGCGGTCGACCTCGTTCAGGTGGACGATCATGTCGAGGAACGCGCCGGGGTGCTGGAGGATGCTGTGCGGCGGGTCGCCCGTGAACGGGTGTGGCTGGTTCTCCAGTGACCGTAGCACCGAAATCCAGTTCCGCATCCCGAGGTTCTCCGCCATGTTCTCTCCGAGGACGCGTGAGCGGCCGTCGCCGTTGATTTGCTGGACGCCGTCCAGGTTCTCTGCGTCGAGGTTCTCCAGCCATTCGCGCATTCGTTCGCCGTCGCCGATGACCTCGAAGATGCTGTCGGCGTCCTCGACGGGGAGCTCCGGCGGCTCGGGAACCTGGCCGTCGGCCTGCTGGAGGTCGAGGCTGAACTGGTCGTCTGCTCGGCTCATGAAATCGACCCTCCGGTCTCGCTGGTGTGCTTGCGCTGGCTCTGCTCCATACCGGCGGTAGCGGCGTCGTTGATGGCTTTGTTCATAGCGGGGAGAAGGTCGCGCGCGATGAGCACGCGAAGCGACGTGCCCTGCCCGCGCACGAGGTGGTGTCGCCACGATGTTCCGAGCGACGTCACCTGCTCGATGACATCGTTGTCGAGGTACGCGGTCGTGGCGAATCCGACTTGTTTGACCCAGTCGGAGACGTTTTCGCGGTTCTCAATCGGCCCTGGGTGGTTCGTCGCGCCGTCTTCGTAGTTGATGGCCCATTCGATTGCTTTGCGTTGCGCTGCGGCGACGACGTCGACGCGCGGGATGAGCGCGGTGTGCGCCTGCTTGCTCGCGTCAACTTCCTCGTCGTAGTCTTGGGCGTTCTGGCGGACGAAGGCGCGGGCGCTGTTAAACGCGGGCGCGAGGTCGTCCTCGACGATTTCCTGTACCTGCACGCGGTTCGCCGCCGCGTCGGTGCCGTAGTCGGTCTTCGTGAGCGCGTCGACGCGGTACGGGTCCGTGAGCAGGTTCCGTCCGAAGTCGTCGTCGAGGTAGCCGAGGGTGAGCTTGCTCGCGTCGAGCAACCACAGGAGGACGTCGTCGATGTCCTCGAAGCCGTCTCGGAGCTCGTGCGTGATGTCCTGCTCGTGGATGTGCAGGCGATGGAACGCGGGCGTGCGGGACTGCTTCGTGTCGATCTCCGCAGCCGAGTCAGTCATCGCCCGACACCTCACTGGCAGCGCCATCGTCGCCGTCGGTGTTGCCGTCGGCGATGTCGTACATCTCGTCGGTCGTCTTGTCACGCTCTTCCTGGACCTTCTGCCGGATGCGCTGGAGTTTCTTCCAGACGTCCGTGCGTGCGCTAGAGATGTCCTCAATGGCGGCGTCGATGGACTCGTACTTGAGGCGATCCTCGGTCTCGGTGAGGCGAGCGGCCTTCGCGGAAACCTGCGCACCGTCGGCGAACTCAATGTCGATGTCACCAGCGTGCGACTCGATGCCGAGGGCGATGACGGGGATGAGGCCGACAGCAGCGCCGATGCGCGGAGCCTCGAACATCGCGCCGCCGACGAGGTAGCCGAAGAGGACGGCGACGCCGGCGCCGGCTATCAGGCCGGTGCGGACGTTCCTGACGGTGTCGCCGTTCTCGTTCGTGGTTGTCTCGATGAGGTCGGGGAAGTTGTAGCTCCAGCTGGCGGGCGTGAAGTCGTAGTCCTTCACGTAGAACTTCTCAGTGTCGGAGCTGGTGCCCGAGGTCTTGTACCGCTTCTCGATGCGGTCCCACGGGACGATGGCCATGCCGGTGAACTGGCGTGCGAGCGCAGCGCGGATGCTCCCGTACTTGATGAACGAGAGGCCTTCGTCGCGCTCGAAGACATGGATGGTGTCGGCGTGCTCACCCTCGATGTGTTTGCGCGTTTCGCCGACTGCGCTCTCAGTCTCGGTGATGTTCGGCTTTTCGAGGCGTGCCGCGATGGCGGGCTGCATCACCTCGACGGTCACGACGAACACGCCGAAGATGACGGGTGCGGCGAGCAGCGCCGGTATCGCTACGATGAGGTAGACGATTTCGGCGAACCAGATGAACAGCGCCGTGCCGCCGCAGATGGCCGTCACGAGCCCCCACCATGGGAGGCCTTTGCCGAACCCCCCGGTTTCGGTTGCAACTTTGTATCCGGTGCCGACGGAGACCGCGGCGCCGACACCCGTCGTGATGAGGAAGAATTTGATAATCCACGGGAATAGCTCGCCGTACGTGTCGAAGGGCACGCCCGCGGTCGTCTGCACGCTCTTGTGCGTGTACGGCCCCCACTTCGCCACCTGATCGCCGCCGTTCTTCATGAAGACGGCGACTTTCGTGGCGTCCGAGTAGTGTGGCCGCAGCGAGACCTCGGCGTTCGACTCGATGCCGGGCTCGAACGAGATCGTCTGCGTGTCGACGGCCGAGATGTTCGCGTATCGCTCGGTCGTCGTACCGTTCTCCGTCTGCACCTGCCGCGTCTCAGCCTGGTAGTAGACGACCTCAGCAGTATAGTTCCGCGCCTCCCCGTCGTACGGGAAGTTGCCCTGGAGCCGAATCTTGTTCCGGTTGATGGTCGCTCCCGGCTCCAGCCACTGCTCACTGGATGTCTTCCCGTACGCGTCGTTGATGCCGACCTTGTAGTCGAGCGCCCACAGGTACTGCATCGTCCCGAGGACGCGGAGGCTCGGCTTGTCCTGTTCCCGGATGTCGCCCGAGGACTCCAGTTCACTGAGCGAGTAGCTGTACCCGGTCTCGTCGGCTTGCTGCTGGACAGCTGCTGGCGCTGCCGTCGCCGCGCCGACGAGCGGCACCGCGATAAGCAACACGACGAGGACGAGCGTGGTGCGGCGTGAGAGCGTCATTTCTCATCGCCTCGGTTGATGAACTTGATGTCGGGAGTGCTGGCCTCCGCCTTCGCCTTCTGCCGGCGGCTGTACAGCCAGTAGAGCGCGAGCGCCGCCATGATGATGACGACGAACGCGTCCGAGATGCCCGCGCCGAGCGCCGAGGAGATGGAGCCCGGGTTGATGAACTCCAAGGCCAGCACGATAGCGACGCCAGCGAACACGCCGAAGCGGCCGAGCGTGAACGTGCCCGTGCGCGTCAACAGCATGTACACGGCCAGCAGGCTGCCGAGGATGGTGAGGTACTGCTGTATCTCCGTGTCGATGCTGAAGACGCCCGTGGCGAACATGCCGATGACGCCGACTGCGCCGACCCCGGCCGCCACGTACGGGTGGCTGGTGAAGTACGACGCGGTGCCTCTGATGAAGTACCCGAGCCAGGCGAACGCGCTCGTGACGATGCCGAGCACGCCCGAGGCGGCCGACCCTGCGGTGCTCGCTGCGCCGCCTGCGCTCGTCCCTGTTGGCGTCGCGCCGTAGCGCCGACGCACGACGAACAGGCTCACGCCGCCGACGAGCAGCACGCCGACAATGAGGACTGTCCCGCTCACCGGCAAGCCCTCCGCCGCGTCTCCGACGTCCACGGGCCCGAGCGGCCCGCCCGTGTTGTCGTCCGTCGATTCGCTCACGTTCGTCCCGTCGTCGTCCAGCTGGAACTGGAGCGTCTCCGGGCTGTCGTCGTCGGTGAGCGTGATGGGTGAGGAAGCCGTGCCGGAGTCATGGACGACGCTGTCCGTGACCGAGTACAGGATGTACGGCTTCTCGTCCTGCGCGTTCAGGTACGTGTAGTCCACTTCGTCGCCGGTGACCGAGCCGGGCTCAACGACGAACGTGGGTTCGATTGTCTTCGCGTCCTCGACGGACACGGCGACGTCGCCGCTCACGGGGTTCACTTCGACGGGAATCGTCGAGGCGCGGAACGTGGAGCCGGTCGCGGCGCCGTCGAGGCGCAGCGTCTGGTCGCCCGCAGCGAACAGCGCTGAGTCGTCGGCGCCGCTCCAGCTCTCGTTGTACGCGTACGTGACGCGCTCACTGCCCGTGTTGATGCGTGCGTTGCTGCTGGCGCTCGTCACCTCGATTCGGGAGTTGAGCCGGTCGCCCGGCGCTGTCGGCTCCAGCACGTTGATGCTCATGTTCACCGCTTCGACGGTACCCCCAACCGCGCGCACGTCGACGGTCGTGTTCTCGGGAACCGAGCCGAGGTCAACCGTCATCGTCGTGTCGTCGAGCGTGTAGCTGGAGGTCGGGACGGTCTCCCAGCTGTTCCCGCCGACGCGCTTCTCGACCTCACGAATCTCCGTAACGTCGCTGGCGAACGGCACCGTCAGTGAGGCGTCCTCCCGGTCGGAGGCGTACGTGTGGCTGACGTTGTACCGCTCGCTCCACTGCTCTGCGGCGTAGTCGACGCTCTTCTCCGCGGCTGCGTCGTGCGTGTAGTTGAGCTTAACCTTCGGCGTCGGCGCGTCAGCCGACAAGCTTCCGTCGCCGACACCGACCTCCAGCGTGTTCGTCCCCGTCTGGAGCGCACTCTTGTTGATCGACAGTGACGCAGTCTCTCCGTCTGACAGAACACCCGTCTGGTTCGCCCACGCACCACCATCCTCCGTGTTAAGTCCAACACTGGCATCGCTCGTCTGGGTGCGCTCGCGGTGTGCAAGCGACCACGACGCACCCGCTGACGCCCCAGTGATGGACAGCTCCGACGTCCCCGCTGGCAGGTCCACCGATTTCGTCACCGGACTACCGGCCGGCGCGTTGACGTTGAACGTCTGTCCATTGATGGACGTGGTAAACTCCGGGTCTGTCCCACCAATCTGCGTGTCCCGAACCTTCATATCCGTCGTCGTTGACGAGACGTAGATTCCCCCGTTCGACAGGTCCGTATCATCCGGGTTGAACGACGACGTGAACGTCTCAATATAGAAGCTACCGACCGTCTTCTCCCCGAGTTTAATATCGTCCGCGTCGCCGCCCGTGTCGTCGTAGCTGTAGTATATCGTCGCCGTCTCCGACTGGTCCGCCCGGTTCTCCAACTCTACAGAGACGTCCGTCATCTCGCTCCCCGACGACAGACTGTGCGCGACGAACACGCTATCAGACTGCGTATTCGGCGTTTTCGAGAGTAGTGCGTTGCCAGCCGATTCCAGCGTGAGCGTCGGGTCGCCCGACCCCGACTGCGCGACCGGCTTCACGTTGCCACCTATCGAGATAGACGACGACCCTGACCCGCTCACCGTCTCATTCTCCGCATTGAGCGCGCCCGTCAAATTTACCACCGGATCGCTCGCCGAGTCCAGCTCTGAAAGATTATACTGCACTGAGGAGTCTGGCCCGTAGGTGCCCGTCACGGACACTGAGCCACTGAATGTCACGGCGTTCGACGAAAACCGTTCTATATGGAACTGCAAGTAGCCGTCCGTGTACGTGGCTGGCGACCGCCACGTCTCCCCAGAGCTGTGGGTGCCGTACAGCATCGTCGGGCTGTACCCCAGCGTTTGCTTGAGAATCGACGCGTCGACGGCGATGTCGCGCCCGGAGTGATGCTCGCTATCCCGGACAACCACCGCGACGTCGCCGCTCCCGATGACGTTCGCGTCGCCCGACTGCATCACCTCATCCGCGTGCTCGGGCGTCGTGATGACGACCTCCAAGCTGGACGCGTACTGGTCGGCGAGGATGCGCCCATGCAGGTCGCTCGCGTCCAGGGGCACAGACTCGCCGTCGGGGACGTCCGTAGTGATGTTGCTGTCCGGGACGGTGGTCATGCCGGACGGTGCGGCGGTGCTGGCTGCTGCGGGCGCCGCGAACGGCGCCAGAACCGAAACGACGAGAAGCACGACGAGGACGAGACTACGGGTTTTGCGTGTCATGGTTGAGTTCCTCCCGCGGCTGAGACGCGGGCGTGTCCGCGGAACGCCATCGCTTCGCGGACTTCGACGACGGTCGCCCCGCGGCACCAGCGCATCAGCTACCCACCTCGGAGGCGGTGTAGGCGGCTGCGATGCCTGCGGCGACCGGACCCGCCGCGAGGTATGTCGTTGCAGGGATGACGATGCCGACGCTGTCGAGCAGGCCGGCGAGGACTCCCGAGACGAACGGCCACATGAGGAGACCAGCGGCGAAGACGATGGCAGCGGCACCAAGCGTCTTCACGCCGCTCCCGAGGCTTCCGAGGAAGCCCATCTACG
>Ga0207850_100322_pt1 | contig 36394 bp, 36 predicted proteins | sample 23E2SouthBayCA_FD_187746 | JGI IMG/M metagenome (GOLD analysis project Ga0207850, IMG submission 187746) | Aerobic enrichment media microbial communities from Eden Landing Ponds, California, USA - A23 E3 (3) (SPAdes) | ecosystem: Environmental > Aquatic > Marine > Unclassified | place...
CTCCGCCGACTGCGGCGAGGACCGCCACCAGCGCCAGCGACGCCGCCAGCGCCTCACGCGGCTCGAACCGCCGGTCGAGTGCTATCCACGCATACGAGCCACCAGTCCGGAGCGCGAGCGCCGCGAACAGCGACAGCGGCACGAGCAGATCGAAGTGGTAGTACGGCCCGAGGTGGGCGATCAACCCGTCGCCGGTCTCGCCAATCTCACCGAGGATGTTCAGCGTCCCCCAGAAGTACGCCTCGCCGACCGGAATCGAGATGACCAGGCCGGCGAGCGCCAGCCGCCGAGGCGTCCGGCGGCGGAGGGCGATCGCGAGCCCGACAACGGCGGTAACGACCCCGAGCAGGCCGGCCGGCGCCCAGTCTCTCGCGAACGTCCCCAGCGCACGGGCGTTCGACCGTGCAGCGAGTTCAGAGGTGTACTCAATCTCGCGGCCGAGCAACTCGCGCGTGCCGAACCCGATCCCGTCTCGCGGGGCGAACGCGTGATAGGGAAACTCCAGCGCGGAGCCAGTGACGACGGCGTTGTACCCCAGCGCGGTGACGACGCCGACCAGTCCAACGGCCGCGACGGTCGTCTGACGGATCCACACGTCGCGCTCGCGGGTCCGCAGCGTCCACAGTGCGTGGAGGATGAACGGGACGGCAAACAACACGGCAGTGTAGGGCCGAGCGAAAAACGCCAGTCCGATCGCACCACCGGCGACCGCTGCGAGCCGGCCGCTCCCGGTTCGGTCGGCCCGGAGATACGCGAGCGCGAACAGCAGGTTCAGCAACGTCGTCGGTGCGTACGGTAAAAACGTCGCCGCGTTGATTAGAAATAGCGGCGAGGAGAGGACGACGACGCCAGCGAGCAGACCGGTCGGGCGGTCGAACAGTTCCGCGCCGAGCGCAGCGACCAGCCCGACAATCCCTGCGCCGACGAGCGCGAGCGTTGCTCGCGGTATCCCGAGCGCGAGCGCCGGCGCGTACATCGCCGGGACGACCGGCGAGTACTTCGAGTACATCCCGTCTGGGCTTTCGACGAAAAACCACGGCCGGAACGCCTCAGGGACGGGCGGTCGAAGGAACAGTTGGCCGTCGAGCAACAGCCGGGCCTGCTGGAGGTAGACGCCCTCGTCGTGGTTCAGCGAATGGTAGGGAAACACCCGCGTCGCGATCAGAAACACGACCACCCCGGCGAGCAGCGCCAGCAGCCCGACTGCGAGATGCCAGCGCGTCGATGGATCGCGCGTCCGCTCACGAACAATGGTAGGCAGGCGGCGCGTGATCGACTCTCCGTCCGCCATCACTCCGCAGGATACCAGGCCAGCGAGTGGTCGGCTTCGAGTTCAATACAGACGCGGGTCCCGTGGTCGAACTCAGTCGCGTGGTTGTGCTGGCAGTGGACTACGTCACCGGCGTCAAGCTCGACCCGGTAGACGAACGAGGGGCCGGTGTACTGGCGGTGGACGACTTCGCCGTGCGTACTGGGTCCGGGACAGGGGATCGCCCGGAGGTCATCGGGTCGGACCAGTACCTCGATTTCGGCACCGCGGTATTCCTCTATCGAGCCGTCGAGCTGGCTGTCGTCGAGCAGGCCAAGCGACGTGTCGACGCCGCCCTCGACGACGGTCCCGGTGAGGAAACTCGCCTGTCCAAGGAAGCTCGCGACGAACCGCGACTCGGGGTGGCCGAACACCTCCTCCGGGCGACCGACCTGTTCAAGACGGCCGTCGTTCATAATCGCTACTCGATCCGAAATCGACAGTGCCTCCTCCTGATCGTGGGTGACCGACACCGCCGTTACGCCGGCTGCCTTGAGGATGCGTCGGACCTCCTCGCGCATCTCCTTGCGCAGCCGCACGTCCAAGTTCGAGAACGGCTCGTCCAGTAGAAGCACGTCCGGCTCCGGGGCGAGCGACCGGGCGAGCGCGACCCGCTGGCGCTCCCCACCCGAGAGGTTCTCCGGACTGCGGTCCGCGTAGCCCTCGAGATCGACAAGTTCGAGTAGCTCCTCGACGCGCTCGTCGTCGGCTTCTCCGAGTCCGAAGGCGACGTTCTCGCCGACGGTCAGATGGGGGAACAGGGCGTACTCCTGGAAGACCAGGCCCACGTCGCGCTGTTCGGGCGGGGTCGCGTCTCGCGCCCCGGCGACGCGCTCGCCACTGATCGTGACTGTCCCCTCAGAAGGGGCCTCGAGCCCGGCGATCATCCGTAGCGTCGTCGTCTTCCCACAGCCGCTGGGACCGAGCAGCGTCACCAGTTCGCCCTCCCGGACGTCGAGTGAGACACTCTCGACGGCGGGCTCGCCGCCGAAACGCTTGGTGACGTCGGCCAGTTCGAGGACTGGCTCGCCGAAGGAGTCGCGTTCGGGCGTCGTTTTGACCGTCTGTTCGACCGTCGTGAGTGTATCATTCCTTGACATCGTATCGCTCCCGTCCGAGTATCACAAGCATCGACAACGCCGAGATGCCGATCAGCACTAGTGCCGGCACGGCCGCCTGCCCGTACGCCGCAGCCTCCTGGACCTGCCAGATGTAGGTCACCAGCGTCTCGAAGCCAAAGGGCCGCAACAGAAGCGTCGCGGCCAGTTCCTTCATACTGGTGAGAAAGACCAGTGCGGCTCCAGCGACGATACCGGGCATCACAAGCGGCAGGACGACCTTCCGGAAGGCCACCAGCGGCGGCTTACCGAGCGTCCGGGCGGCCTCGAGCAGTTGCGGATCGACCTGCAGGATCGACGACCGAGTCGTCCCGACCGCCTGTGGAAGAAACCGGACGACATAGGCGAACACCAGCACTGCGAGTGAGCCATACAGGAACGGCGTGACGTTCAGCGCCACAGACAGCAGGCCAAAGCCGACGACGACACCAGGAACGGCGTAGCCGACGTAACTCGCCCGCTCGGGCAGCGACGAGAGTCGTCCGTCGCCGCGGGCCGAGAGATACGCGAGCGGCAGCGCCGCGAGCACGGACGCCCCCGCAGCCAGCGCGGAGACCGTTACCGAGTTCCAGGCGAACGCCCACTGGAAGTCGACGGCCGCACCGGCGAGTTCCGGCGTCGAGCGCCCGAGCCACGTCAACAGGATCGCCGGCGGCAGCGCAAGCGCCAGTGCCGCGATGGTGAGGGGGAACAGCGTCGCCACCCAGCGCCACCGGCCCAGCCGAACGACACCGGGTCGGTCTGTGCCGCGATTGACGTACGCGGAGGTCTCACCGCCGCGCTCGATCCGCGATTCCGCGAGCAGAATAACGACCGTCAGTCCGACTAGCAGGATCGAGAAGATCGACGCGAAATCGACCTGCCGGGCGGTCGTGCGCACGTAGATAATCCGGGTGAACACGTCGAACTGCATAATCGCCGGCGTCCCGAAATCCGAGAGCGTGTACAGCGCGACCAGCAGCGCACCCGCCGCGATGCCGGGCTTCAGCTGCGGAAGCGTGACCCGCCTGAACGCCTCTAAACGGGTGTGATTGAGCGTCCGGGCGGCCTCGACGGCCCGCCCGTCAATCGACAGCAGCGACGCTCGTGTCGTGAGAAAGACGTACGGATACGTAAACAGCGTCAGCACGATCACCGAGCCGACGAGCCCGTAGATCGAGGGGATCTGTTCGATCCCGAGCGGCGCGAGCGCGTCGGCGAGTTCACCTCGCGGGCCGAACGCCGAGACAAACGCGAACGCGCCGATGTAACTGGGGACCACGAGCGGAAGCGCGGCGAGCACGGTAAACAGCCGCCGGAAGGGCAGGTCCGTCTGTGCGGTCAGCACTGCGAGCGGGACGCCAACTATAATCGATAGCGCCGTCACGGCGACCACCAGCACGACCGTATTGAGGAAGATGTCGAGGGTCGTCTGTCGAAACAGGATGTCGAAGAAGCGACTGAAGGGAACCGATCGAGCGCTGTTGAGCACCCACAGAAGCGGCGTTAGGACTGCGACCGCGACCGACCCAGCCAGCAACGCGAGTACGAGCGCCTGGATATCACTCGGTGAGCGCTGTCCGAGACGGCGGGAGACGCGGTCGCTGACTGACATAGTCGTCGTTACAGCACTCCCGCTTCTGTCAGCAGGTCCGTCGTTGGACCGGTGTTCGAGAGTTCTGTCAGGTCGATATCGGGCGTCTCCAGTTCGTCGATAGACGGCAGATCACCGACCGGCTGGACGCCGGGCAGCATCGGGTAGGCGTAGGTCCGGGTGGCGAAGAACTCCTGGGCTTCCGCCGAGAGGAGATGCCGGACGAACACGTCCGCGAGGCCGGCGCTCTCGTCGCGGTCAAGCAACGCAGCTCCGGAGACGTTGACGAGTGAGCCGGCGTCGCCGCGGGTGAAATGCAGGTCCAGTGGTCGATCCGGCGAGCCGTTGAGCACGCGCAGCGCGTAGTAGTGGTTGGCGAAGCCGGCATCGAGTTCGCCAGTCGAGACCGCGTCGGAGATCAGAAACTCGTTGTCGTACGACTGGACTCCGGCCGCCTGCATATCTTCGAGCCACTGGAGGGTCGCGTCTTCGCCTTCCTGGAGGCGCATCGCAGTGATAAAGTCCTGGAACGCGCCGTAGGTCGGTGCCCATCCCATCCCGTCCTGAAGCGAGTCGGCATCGGGGAAGTCCATCACGCTGTCGGGGAGGTCACTCTCATCGAGCCGGTCGGTGTTGTACGGAATCGCCCGGGCACGACCGGCGATGCCGACCCAGTTGTTGCTCGGCTCGACGAACGCCTCGGGAACGGGTTCGACCGTCTCGGCAGTCAGCGGGCGGGTCGCCTCTTCTTCGACAACGGTCCCGAGCGACCCCGCGCCGATCGAAATAAACAGGTCTGCCTGCAGCTGGTTCGCCTGTGCTTCCTCGGAAATCTGGGCAGCGAGTTCGCTCGATGGTTTCGACTGAGCCGTGTAGGAAAACTCCGGATACACTTCCTCTAGCACATCAAAGAACTCGAGGTACAGTCCACCCTCGCCGCCGCCAAGGTAAATCGATAGATCGCCTGCGAGATTTGGTAGATCGACGATTGATCGTCCGCCAGGCGCGGGCCGTCCTTCGAGGATCGCACCGGACCCCTGGAACTCCGAGAGTGCCATCGCTTCCATCGCCGCGTCCGCCGCATCGTAGTCCGGTGGTCCGTAATCGCCACCCTCATCACCACCGAACAGGCTAGCACAGCCCGCGAGCGCGCCGGTGGCGACCACGCCGCCAGCAGCGAGAAATCGTCGGCGAGACGACTGCTGGCGTTCGCCCGTAGACCCGATATCACGTGTGTCGTCGTTGGTTGTCATCATTGATTTAGGCTGGCCTAAAGAATATAAGCCTGGCGGTTCGTGTCAGTCATCGGCTACCGATTGCGTCGTCCGACGGGTCGGGACGCTATCGGCATCGATCGCGGCGAGACAGTCGAGCCAGTCGTGTATATGTTCGCCGACGTATGTGAGGAACTCCCCGTTCTCGTAGTCAGCTGTCTCAGCGGCGAGTAACTCCGCGGCCATACGGTCGAAAGCATCGGCAAAACTCTCGGCCTCGGAGACGCGGTCGGTCAGTTCCCAGACGTGTTCATTCAGCTCGAGCCCGGCGACCTCGTTGGCCAGGTCGCCGAACGTCGAGCGCGGAGCTTTGTTGTGTTCACACAGCGGCGCGCCGTTGTAGATCTGCTTGTCCAGCAGGTCCGCCGCGCGCTTGAGGAAGACGCCGCTCCAGATGTCGTCGAACCGGCCGACATCCCAGGGGTTGTCGTCCATCGGGAGCTGGTAGAATGCCGGGACGATCTCACGTTTGAACGCTAGATTCATCGAGCAGACCGTGAGATACTGGCCGGGCGCGGCAACGAAGTCCTCGCCGTAATCGTCCGCGTCAAGGCGAGTCTGGGCCTGGCCATCCAGATCGCCGTCCATCAAGATTCGGACGGCGTCCAGATCGGGGACGTTCGTCCACAGTCCCTGTGAGGCGACGACCTCAGAGACAGTCGTCTGCTCGGTCTGGACGGCCTCGTCCATCGCGCTGTAGGGATAACCACGCGGGTACAGGTCCGTGTCGGTCTGATAGAGAACGTTTACCCACCGCTGGTCGGACTCGACGGACTCGACTGAACCCTGATAGTGCAGATTGTCCATATGTGTCCCGAAGAAATCAGTGTCCTCGTGGGGCAGAGTATCGTCGTCGATGAACAGACCGTACTCGAACTCGCCCGCCCAGAGGTACAGCAGACCGAAACTCGTCTGTGCATGACTCGCTTCGGGGATCAAATGGTCGTATTCCTCGATTTCGTGTTCGGCAAACCAAGCTTCACGGGCACTCCCGTCGAAAACGTCTCCCGACACGTCCAATTCTGCAAGCATCGACTCCATACCGGCGGTGTCACAGAAGTCCTCGGTAACGAGCACGAAATGCAGCCGGTCGGTGTCGAACCCGTGGCGGCGAGCGTTGGCCACATACTCCCGAACACACTCGTACTCTCGGATCGTCGGCACGATCACGCAAATATCGGCGGTCATTGGCTACTACCCAGTCTTTAGGCCAGCCTAAAGAGAGTGTCGTTCCGGTACCTGTGGTCGGTCAGAGATGGGCGCCTACGCATACTGACTGCCGACAAGTGCGAGGAACGCCGCACCGAGACAGATAAAAGCAACGACGAGCAGGCCGTAAGCCGGCTCGCTGGTCGGATCCGAGAGTGACTGCCCGAGCGCGGCGATACCGACAACGAAAAGTCCACCGACCAAAGTGACATCGGCGTAGCCATTCCAAGCGGCTTCGAGCGCGGTCTCGACGCGTCCCAGCCACCACTCCTCGGAGGTCCCGAACAATGACAGTATGCCCCCGACGCCGGCCACACCGAGGACTGCAACGAATCCACTGGCAATCAGAGACACCAACAGCCACGGCGGTCCTATCCGCGCCCGAGAGAGTATGAAAAAGAGGGCGAACGCGACGACCCACCCCGGTGAGTAGGCCCACGAGCACAGTGCGAACAGTCCCGGCCATACGCTCGTTACTCCTCGTCGTTTTCGACCTGGTCTTTAATCGAGCGGAGTTCGGACTCGACATCGACGGCGGGACCAGTCTCAGCCGGCCCGTCCTCCTCGTCGAGTCGATCTTCGAGTTCGTCCTGGAGTCGCTGGGCGTCTTCGAGCAGATCGCGTGCCTCACTGTCCGGTGGCTGTCCGTCGAGCGCCGACTGGACGTCTTCGAGGGCACTCTCCAGCCGTGACAGTGCCTTCGAGCCAGCGCGTTCGGCCCGTCGAGAGACCGACTCATCGCTGGCCGTCGTATCACGATCGTCAGCCAGTCGGAGCGTGCGCTGGAACAGTTCCAGCGCCCGGACGTTCGTTTCGAGCAGCAGTATCGCTCCCGGGATCGCGACTTCGCTAGTGAACTGCCTGAGGTCGCCGGATTCCGGCGGCCGTGGCACCAGCGGGAACCGCCGCTCGCGTTTGAGTTGCGCACGCAGCTGCGTGACTGTCCGAGTAAGTTCTGCGAGTTGCTGTTCGACAGTCTCCATATCGTCCTCTGCCATACCGATCGGTTCGTTCGCCACGGTGGTAAAACCGACGCGGTGTGTGGCTAGCACGGTATGCACATCCGAACGCTTTTGTCTTTAGGCCCGCCTAATCTATGTGATGGCAGATACGCGCACACCCGATGACACGGTCGAGAGCCGGCCGTCGGTGTCGGCCCACACTCCGACGGAAAACAAGACCCTCTTCACGGAGGACGGCAATCCCGATGCCTGGATCGCGACAGATATGGCAATCGAGCCGCCCCGTTAATTCTGAATTCGATCGTCCGTGTCCTACAGGGGCTAGTGCACACGGCCGTTCAGAAATCGGCCCACTCCGTGACTGCAAGCATCTTCAATTCACGGAGGAGTTGACCCCCAAATCAGCCGGGTGCAGTCAATTCACCGGCAGGTGTGGCCTCAAAACACTCGAGAAACGTTACTCGACGAGCGTGTCGTCTTCAAGATAGTGATCGATGTGATGGGCGTCGTCTTCGACCTCGATGAGGAGTTGTCGAAGGATCTCGGCCGTGGCGTGATCGCCGAGATTCGCCGCGAGGTCGACGTGGTCACGGAGGCTTTCGATGATGTCGCCGTAGATCTCCAGGTCGTTCTCCAGTGACGTGCGAATGTCGTAGACGTCGTCGCCTTCGGGCTCGACTGGCGCGTGTTCTTCGAGATTTTTCCCGCTTGCGACCGGAGCGCCGCCAATTGCCTGGAGGCGCTCGGCAAGTTCGTCGGCTGCCTCTTCGGCGTTCGCTGCGGCGTCACCGAGGAACTCGTGTACGTCTCGGAACTCCGCTCCTTCGACGTTCCAGTGGTGCTTTTTGAGCTGGTGATACAGGACGTATGTCGCGGCGAGATCCGTGTTCAACGCTTCGACAATCTGTTCGGCCTTCCCGTGCTCCAAGCGGAGACGGTTCTCGTCGACGGTTCCGGCCTGCTGGCGAACTTCTTTCTGGGTGCTCATTGCATTCATTCGTATGGGCGGAATGCCCTTATATCTTCCTAATTCAGAAACGAGTTTTTGCAAAACAGAAATTGAAATTCATATAGCGGAAATAATTGCGGGCGTCTGTGACACATAGTAGTCCGAAATACTGCGAAGAACAGCAACTATCGATACTCCGTCGCACCCAAACTGGGGACAACGGAAACACACCCACGGACGTGCCTGTATACCGCAGGACTAGGTCCCAGCAAACCACGCGAGCGCGTAGCACCCGTGAGCGGGCCGTGAGAACCGAGCGTGAGCGGAGACGGTTTTCTGCCTCAAGTGCGACCAGGACGAGAATCCACGCTGAATGCCACGAGTTCAGTCGTGGATAGCTCAAGGAAGGGGCCAGTATGAACGATTGGATCGACGTCGACAACCTGCAGTCCGAATCTGTTCCGCGTGCGACCTCTCGCAGTCAGGACGCTAGTCGTCGACTGTCGGGCCGTACGTTTCGGGATATGCCTCGGCGAGTAGCTCCGGTTGGTCGTTGAGCCGCGTCCGGATCGGATCGATCACATCGGAGATGTACTCGCCAGCAGCATTTTTGAGGTCCTGGGGGTGCAGCTCCTCGGCGAGGAAATCGGCTTCCAGTTCGTCGTAACTGTCGTAGATCAGGTCGCCACCGTATTTCTCGGGGCGTTCGACGACGAACGACTCGTCGTCCTGTTCGAGGATCGGGAAGACGAGATGTTGGATGTACTCCAGGACGCCGTTGTCCTCGAGTTCGCCCATCGGACAGTAGGCACCGTCCAGTTTCTGGGACACTTCCTCGGGGGAGTCGTTCAGATTGACCTTCGAAGAAGCGTCGGACGCACTCATCTTTCCGCCGGACAGCCCCGATAGTAACGGCGCGAACAGGCAGATCGGTGCGTCGCCACCGTGATCAGGCAGGACCTCGCGGGAGAGCATATAGATGCCACGCTGGTCGACCCCGCCGTACGCGATGTCAGCGTCCAGCGCGTCGACATCCAGCGTCTGCATCAGTGGATAGAGTAGACCGCCGAGGTTCGGCGAATCGGACTCCCGGACGACCTCGCTGGCAGCACGCTTGGCGCGGGAAATCGTCGTCCCAGCAGCCATCCGCAGCAATTCCAAAGAGTACTCCTCGTCGAGTTCGAACTCGCGACCGCGGACGAACTCGACGTGATCGGGGTCGGCCCCTGCGGCATCGATCATCGCCCGGATGGTTTCCTCGTAGTAGGCCGATCGCGCTTCGAGCAGGTCAAAGGGACTCTTCTCGTCATCGAGATGGGCGTGCAAGTCGGCGATCAGGACAGTGACATCCAGTCCCGCCTCGATGAAATCAGCGAGTTTGCGCATCGTCGTGAAATGGCCGATATGCATCTCGCCGGTCGGAGCGTAGCCGATATACGCCCGTGGCTGGTCGCGCTCCTCGAAAAGCGTCTGTAACTCTTCCTCGGTGACGACCTCCTGTGTGTGGCGAGTCGTCAGTTCCAGTTGCTCGTCGATGTCCATACAGTTGATAGCCCGCGGCGGCGACAAAACCGTTGTTATACGGACTGCTGTGGCGGGCAATCGAGCGGGTTATGGCCCCACGACCGATGACAGCGCATCGCGGAACGACTCTATCTGCGGGAACCGGTCGGTCGGGTCAGTCGCCAGTGCCCGCAAGAGAACGTCATCGAGGTCGTCAGGAACAGTCGCCATACTGCTCGGTGGCGACGGCGTATCACGCTGAATCCGCTCGGAGAGGGTGTCGTCGTCTGGGAACGGCGCTCGACGCGTCGCCAGATAATACGCAAGCGCGCCCAGATGATACACAGCAGTCCGGTTGACCCGGTCTGCAGCAAGTTGCTCGGGGGCCGTATACGGATCGACCCACGGCCGGTCGAGCGCGCGATCGACTGCTGTGGAGAGTCCCCAGTCAGAGAGTGTCGCCTGCTGTTGGCCACGAGAAGTCACGATCCGGACGTTCGACGGAGAGACACCGCGACGCGGAACGCCGTACAACAACGCCGTCTCGTAAGCCGCGGCGATCTCGTCGGCGAACCGCAGGCGCGTTGTGAGGTCCAGGTCGTCGATCAACTCCGGCAGTGAGCCGACACCGGCATCGTACGCGACCCAGGGCGACGGTCCGACGCCGTCATCGTAGACGGTCGTCACGTAATCGTTGTCGGCAATCGTCGACCAGTCCTCGACCGCGTCCAGAAACGCGTCGACAACGGTACTCTCGTCACAGCGGTCGGGATTGAGTGCGACGATGGCTGCCGTTCCACCGTCGGTCCAGCCGGCACGGTAGCGATACAGCGGTCCCTCGGTCAGGACGACCTCGATGTCGGTGAGGTCGGGAACGGCAGCGGCCAGCGCACTCGCCGGCGTCGTCGGCCCGGCAACGTCTTCGGCTTCTCCTTCCGGCTCGGCCGTCGGATCGGTTGCCGGGGCGTCCCTGAGCGAGTCGCGGTCAAAGCGAACGCCGGACGCGTCGATGTCGTGGCGAAGAAACCGATGGTCGATCGTCCGACGTTCGGTGTCCGACGGCGTATACAGATGCAGATGCTTGAAATCGTATTCACGTTGGACGGTGCGGCCGTACTGAACGGCTAGCTCGCGCCGGTCGGTCGTGTAAAATGGGACCGAGCCGGCTTCTGGAACGATAACCCAATCACCGGTCAGACGCCCCTGCCGAACCAGCAGGTGCTCGAAGTCCGGGTTCCAGTACATCGTTCTGACGCTGTCGGGGCTGTCCCAGCGCAACAGACAGGGATGACCGTGTGCATCCATCCGTCGTTTGCCAGCCCGGAGGGCTGCCATCTGGCGGTCGTGAATCGAATACGTCTCACCATCCCTGCGTCCGAGGTTGTACGCCTCGAGCACCCAATGTGCGCCCCCCTCAACGATTTCAAGCGGGGGCCGCTCGGGCGGCGGTTCGACTGTCGTCGGTTCCGAGGGGTCCGGGACGCGTTCGTCCGGTGTCATCCGTCTATCGCCTGTGATTCGTGGCAAGTGGACAAGAAGATTGCTTTCGACACAGTGGCGGTCGAAACCCCGTTTGAGGGTCCCGGGACGGACCCAGTAGTAGTGTACAAGTCACTGGAGTCCGGAGCAGAGGTGTGTACACCGGCAAGACCGAAAAACCGTGTTGTCTGTGTGGCTCGCCGGAGACGACCGCGCGGATCGACATCCCACCGCGTGCGCTACAACTGTGCAAGCACAGTGATCCGATCGCCTGGCAGGACATCGTCGGGGACGTGTCGATGTACGTCTGTGAGAGCGACTGGGAACTGGTCGAGGAGCTCGTCTTGGAGGTGGGTGTCTTGCCACTCTCACGATGCAATGCTGCGCGGGCGAGTTTCGACCTGCGGGAGGACTTCGAGGCGCTGCTGAACGACGTTCGGGACGAACCAGACCAGCAGCCACTGGAAGCGGAGATGATGGCTGACGCCGAGGACGCGATTCGGTCATACCAACGAGGGGAAGACATCGGGACACAACGGCTTGTTCAGGCTCGTATCGTCCAGTGGGCGCTTGCGGAACTCGACGGGTAAAAGCCCTGCACCGGCTGGGGCAGTCCCATCAAATATTGGACTATTGGAAAGAAGCTTGTAGGTTGCCACCGAAAGGCACATATGGACGCAATCGTCCTCGCAGGCGGGTTCGCGACCAGGCTCTGGCCGATCACGCGCAATCGGCCGAAGATGTTTCTCCCGATCGGAGAAACGACGGTCATCGACCGAATATTCAGAGAGCTCGAAGACGACGACCGAATCGATGACGTATACGTCTCGACGAACGAGGAGTTCGCGGACGTCTTCGGCAAGCACCTCGAGGAGTCACCGTTCGAGAAGCCCCAGTTGTCGGTCGAAGAGGCCCGCGAGGAAGACGAGAAGTTCGGCGTGGTCGGCGCGCTCGGGGAGCTGGTCGAGCGTGAGGGGATCGACAGCGACACACTGGTGATCGCGGGCGACAATCTCATCAGTTTCTCGCTGTCGGACTTTATCGACACGTTCGAGGACAACGGCGCGACGACCATCGCCGCATACGACGTAGGCAGCCTCGAACGCGCGACCCAGTACGGCGTGATCGACGTCGAGGACGACCGCGTCATCGACTTCGAGGAAAAGCCCGAGGACCCGCCAAGCACGCTTGTCTCGATTGCCTGCTATGCGTTCCCGGCTTCAGCGGTCGGGCTGTTCGAGACGTATCTCTCGGGAGAGAACAACCCCGACGAACCCGGCTGGTTCATCCAGTGGCTGCTCGAACGCAGTCCCGTCTACGCCTACTCCTTCGAGGACGCGTGGTTCGACATCGGGACGCCCGACGCCTATCTCGACACCGTCGAGTGGTACCTCGACGGCGGAACGCTCGTCCACCCCTCAGCGACCGTCGAGAACAGCGATCTGGGACAGAACGTCCACATTATGGAGGGTGCGGAAGTGATCGACGCCTCGCTCGAACGGGCGGTCGTCTTCCCGAACGCGCGGGTCAAAGACTGTCGGATCTACTCGTCGATTATCGACGAAAACACCGAACTAGAGGAGGTTAACCTCTCGGAAGCACAGATCGGTGCACACACCTCCCTGGCACAGTCCCAGTCGCCGCCGGCTGAATGGGTGTGGGAGCAAAACCGGGATTCGGAGTGATGGTCGATGTCTGAGCCCAACCCTACCGAAGGCCCGCAGATGGCCTTCAACGCCGAGGTCAAAGCCGACCGAACGATCCTGACGATCGAAGCCGTGCGCGACGCGGCCGTTATCGTTCGTTCCGAGGACAGCGAGCGGATCTATCTCCCACCCGAGGAGTTCGACACGGAACCGACGACGACCAGCCCGTACAGTACGAGCCCGTACAGCACGGCCGGCGAGTCGACAATCCCAACGACCACACGAACCAGCCAGACGGCATCCGACACGACCGACGGGGCCGAAGACGACGTGAGTGACCCGGAGACAGCCGACGACGTACCGTCACCGTACAGCAAAACCACGGACGACCCGCCCGCTGACGATCCCGAATACGGCCGAACGAAAACGCCCCAGGGCATTCGGATCGTCCATCCGGACCCGGTAACAGACGTTCGAATCGTCCGGTAAACCGTCCGGCGACGGTTGGCAGTCCCCACTACGCTTCTTCGAGAATGTCCAGGTAGAACGCCTCGTGATCGTCGGCGACGTCCCCCCAGGTTCGCGTTTCGTACTCGATCGGGCCATCCATCGCGAGTCCACGCTGAATGCCGCTGGCAACGGCCCGGGAATCGGGCGTTACCTGCACGAGGACGTCATCCGGGAGAATCTCGGCGGCCCCACAGTCGGTCGTGACGACACGTGTGTCGACCGAAAGAGCCTCGACGACCGTAATCCCGAACGGTTCCGCCAGCGACGGCGAGACGAACAGATCCGCACTGGCGTAATAATCGGCCAACTCTTCCTCGGGGACGTACCCGACGAACTGAACCTGATCGGCGATGTCTAGCGCGTCGGCAAAGCGTTTGAGCTGGTCAGTCAAATGGCCGGTCCCACCGACGACAAGGGTCACGTCCTCGCGGCTGAGGCGTTCGACGGCGGCCAGCAGATACGACAACCCTTTCTGATGGGTGTGTCGCCCGACGAAAAACAGCATCTCCCCGTCGATGCCGAGTTCGGCCTTGACGTCCCGGCCAGTCGGTGTCACCGATGGGAAGCCGTTGTGGATAACGTGGGCGTCCCCGCCGTGGTGCTCCGCGATCCGCTCGCGAGTGACGTTGCTCACGGTGAGGAGGTGATCGGCCTCGTCGACGATCCGTTGCTCGGCTGCAAGCTCCTGTGGTGGCGGGTCGAGATTGCGTTCGACCGACAGCGAGTGAAACGTCGTTACCCAGGGAATGTCGTGAGTTTGCTGGGCGCTCGCGCCAGGCCGATACCCGAACCAGTCGTTCGTGTGAACGATGTCTGCATCGCCTGCCAGTCGGACAAACTCTGCTTCCATCTGGTTGACCCGCGTGATGAGATCGCCGGAGCCAGTCTCGATGCCGTGGACGTTCTCGCGATCACCGGGATCGAACTCCGCGGGCAACGCGATCTGCATATCGACGGTGTCGCGATCCTCGAAGACCTCGAACAACTCGGCGATCGCGGTGTCCAACCCGCCGGTAATCTTCGGGGGAAATCCCCAGCCCAGGTGTAGCACTGTCGGGGCCATACGTCGTCACCGCCTCACCACTGAGGATGTGATGGGCATACATACCGTGATGTAGGGAACGGGGTTAAGACTAGCGGCGCGTGGAACAGCACGAATCGAGAGCTCGACGCGTCTCGTCTCAGAGTGACTACCGTAGCGATGTACCGCTACGACCGCGTGTCGGTCGATGTGGAACAGACCGACAGTAATCGCTATCAGTCGCCGATCAGGATGTCAATGTCGGCGTGATCTTCGAGCAGTTGTTCCATACGATCGACCGTCTCCGGATTCCGAGTCGGCCCGCTCTGGAGGACGTTCTCGGCACGGTCGATCGCCATTCGCGTGTCAGACTGCAACAGCAGTACGGGGACGCCGCGTTTCTCGGCCTCTCCGAGGACTGCACCGGTCGGACGGAAGCCGCCACCGAGGATGATACATTTGATACCTGATGCCTGCAGTGCCGCGGTAACGATTTCCGAGCGGTCGCCGCCGGTGATCATCGCGGCGTTCTGGGTGCGTCGGAACTGCGTGAGCGCCCCCTCCGCGGACATCGCGCCGACGGAGAACCGCTCGATGAACACGTCCGTCGAGACGTCGGTCGTCAGCACCTCCGCGCCGAGACGCTCGGCGAGTTCGCCGACGGTCATTCCGGCAAGCTCCTTGACACGGGGCATAACACCCAGCACGTCAATCCCACGGCTCTCAAGGAACGGGACGACATCGGTCGTCAGTTGATCGAGTTCGCTGTCCGGAACAGCGTTGAACAACACGCCAGCGAAGTTATCGCCGATCTGTTCGGCCGCCGCGATGATCTCGTCGACATCGCCCGCTTCCTGGTAGCGGGACAGCAAGACGACGTTCGCGCCGATCATCTCGGCGATTTCGGGATCAGTGAGGTCTACGATCCCACCCGTCGACAGTCGGTCCGTCCCTTCAACGACGACCAGATCGCGCTCGTCGGCCTGTTTCTCGTAGTTCTCGAGGATCCGGTCGCGGAGTTCGTCGGGTTGTTCGCGCCCGCGAATCGCCTCCTCGATGAACGTCGGGGTGTAGACGATCGGCTCGAGCTCGTGCATCTCGGCGTCAAGGTCCAGCAATTCCCGCGCGAGCATCGGGTCCTCGTCGCGAGTCTTGCCGGTCGCGCTCTGCAGGCGCGTGCCCTTGGGCTTCATGTATCCGACGCTGTGGCCCGCTGCGTTGGCTAGCTGGGCGATGCCCAGACTTACTGCCGTCTTACCGGTCGCCTCTTCCGTGGAGGTGACAACTATTGGGTCCATACTGTAATCCGTGTGTGTGAATCGTTATAATTCTTCGTCTACCTGTAACTCGTTATAGTTCTTCGTGGTCGATCGTCGCGCGAATGTCGACGGCCTCGACGCCGTCGGGTGTCGCGACCAGCGGGTTGATGTCGAGTTCCAGTATCTGTGGGAAGTCTGTCACGAGCTGCGAGATGCGCTGGATCGTCTCGATGACGCCGTCCTCGTCGACGGGATCACGACCGCGAGCCCCGCGGAGCAGCGGTGCCGAGTCAATCTCGTCGATCATCTCGCCGGCCTCGTCCTCGCTGACTGGTGCGACTCGGAAGGTCGCGTCTTCCAGGACCTCGACGAAGATACCGCCGAGGCCGAACATAACGAGCGGCCCGAACTGCGGGTCGCGGTTCATACCGACAATCGTCTCCGTGCCGGCGTCGAGATTTGCCATCTCCTGAACCTGAACGCCCAGGATATTAGCGTCAGGCTGATAGTTCCGTGCCCGACTGATGATGTTGTCGTACGTCGAGGCGACTTCATCTGCGGAGACGTTGACCTCGACGCCACCGATGTCGGACTTGTGCAAGATGTCCGGACTGACGATCTTCATCACGACGTTGCCCTCGATGTCTTTGGCGGCCTCGACAGCGGCCTGTTTGTCCGTCACGATGGCGCTGTCGGGTGTGGGGATCCCGTAGGCGTCGAGTAGATCCATCGCCTCGATACCGAGTTTGTTCGTCTCCCGTTCTTTGGTTCGTTCGAGAATCTCGCGAGCGCGCTCGCGGTCGACATCGAAGTCAGAGGCGACATCGTAGTCGATTGACTTGATTTCGCTGTACTCTCGGAGCGCATCGAGACTTTTGACACCACGGGCGGGGTCGAAATACGTCGGGACGCCGACCTCGTCGATGATGTCTTTGGCGTTGCGAGCCGTTTCGCCGCCCATCAGACTGGCGGCAATGGGGGCGCCGTACTCCTGCTGTTTCTCGGCGATGACGTCCGCGAGATCGCGGAAATCGATCGACTGGGGTGAGGCGACGACGATCGCCGAGCCGACGTTCGGGTCGTCTAGGACGATATCGAGCGCCTGCTCGTAGCGGTCGGCCGGCGCGTCCCCAAGCACGTCGACTGGATTGAAGATGTTGGCTTCATCGGGCATCGACTCTTCGAGTGCTTCGAGGGTCTCGTCAGCGAACGACGCCATCTGCAGGCCCGAGTCGCCGACCGCATCAGTCGACATCACACCCGGACCGCCGGCGTTGGTCACGATAGCGATTTCGTCGCTCTCGGGCAGTGGCTGCCCTTCCAGAATCGAAGCGTAGTCGAACAGTTCCTGGACGCTCTCGGCACGAATGACGCCAGCCTGCTGGAGGCCGGCCTCGTAGGCGCGTTCGCTGCCAGCGATCGCACCTGTGTGTGAGGACGCTGCCGACGCGCCGGCCTCAGTACGGCCGGACTTGACGACGACGATTGGCGTGTCCTGTGTCACTTTACGAGCGGACTCGATGAACTCGCGACCGTTCTCGATGTCCTCCAGATAGCCGAGAATGACGTCCGTGTTGGGGTCGTCGCCCCAGTACTCGATGAAATCGCCCTCATCGAGGACGGCCTTGTTACCGAGCGAGACGACGTCTTTGAATCCGATATTGTGGTCGCTCGACCAGTCGAGAACAGCAGAGATGAACGCACCCGACTGGCTCATAAAGGAAATCGAGCCCGAGAGTGCTGATTTGGTCGTGAACGTGGCGTTCATACCGACGGGCGTCGAGATGACGCCAAGACAGTTCGGACCGACGAGGTTCATATCGTACTCCTCGGCGATCTCCTGCATCTCCTGCTCGCGGGCAGCCCCTTCACTCCCGGACTCACCGAATCCGGCAGTGATCACGGCGACATCTCGGACACCGGCTTCCCCGGCTTCTTCGAGCACGCCGTTGACGATCTGTGGCGGGACGACGACGACAGCGAAATCGACGCCGTCGACATCGGTGATGCTATCGGAGGCTTCGAGACCGAGTACCTCGTCGGCGTTGGGGTTGATCGGGACGACATCACCTTCATATCCATCGAGAAGGTTCTCCATCACGGAGCGTCCGACGGCCCCTTCACTTTCTGTCGCACCGATCACGGCCACACGTTCCGGTGAAAACAGCGTTTCTAGGTTACCCATCGTATCACCGAAAGTTGGAGATGGCCCCGGAAATACTTACCTCATTGGCGGCGCGAATGACAACCTACAGCAAACAGAAGTGGACGATCGTATTCTGTCTGTGTCTCCTGATTTCAGCAGCTTTGGGGGATATCCGACTGTCTTTCATGAAGTACCATACACGATTCTGACAGATATTGGATCGGTCGGTGGTGCCCGACTGTGGTAATAATTGCGGACATCCTGAGATCGGATTACGCGTTCTATCGTGACGAATAAGCGTCAGACGGCGCCGAAATGCTTTTTTCTATCGGCTGAGTTGATAAGACAATGACCGCTGTGGGATCTTTCCTCGATGAGTTCGCAAGCGATATCGAGGGTGTCTGTCTGTTTTCGCCGAGTTCGTCGCTGTACAGCACGTTCGCTGACGCGGACGAACCAGTCGTGGTGATTGGGCGCGAAAACACCGTCGACGCCGACGCCTTCGTCGAGTTGCCATTGGAGTTTCGAGACCCGACCGAGCGAATTCGGTTTGGCGTCGAAGGCGCACTCGGACAGGGCGAACTCGACGAGGAGATGGAGTTGTTGTGCGTGCTAGGGAGTTTCGGCGACGACACGGACACTGTGATGCGTGTCCGTGCCGGTGAATTCTCTGACTCGGGCGTCTATGATCTGTTTGCGAACTCGCGGGCCGACCCGTCCGTGGCGCGTGACGTCCTCGAGGTGGCGGTCGAACTCGGGAAGAAAGGGCAGAAGGGCAAACCGGTCGGTGCACTGTTCGTCGTCGGCGACGCCGGGAAGGTGATGAACAAGTCACGGCCGCTCAGCTACAACCCCTTCGAGAAATCACACGTCCACGTCGGCGACCCGATCGTCAACGTGATGCTCAAGGAGTTTTCCCGGTTGGACGGCGCGTTCGTCATCTCTGATTCGGGAAAGATCGTCTCCGCCTACCGGTATCTCGAACCGTCCGCCGAAGGTGTTGACATTCCCAAAGGACTGGGGGCCAGACATATGGCCGCCGGAGCAGTCACTCGAGACACGAACGCCATCGCGATCGTACTCAGCGAAAGCGACGGGCTCGTCCGGGCCTTTAAAAGCGGTGAGCTGATCCTGGAGCTCGATCCGGAGGACTACTGATGAGGCTCTTGCAGGTGGATCTCCCGGCACTGGTCAGGGCGCTCTTCTCGGAACAGGGCGCGGTTGCCGTTGCGGTGCTAACCTTATTTATCGGTGCCGTGGCTGGCTATCTCGTCTGGCGCGGCACGAAGAACTTCCTGCGTCGACAGGGCGTTGCCGACGCCGTTGAAGGGACCGTATTCGAGCGGACGGTCAACAACCTCGGACTCTCGACGGTGGGCATTCTCTCGCAACTGGCGGCGTTAGCCGTGTACCTTCTCAGTGTCATTCTCGCGTTGAACGTCGCCCGACTGGTCGACACCGAGTTCTTCTGGATTCGCTTTACCACACTCCTCCCGCGTCTGTTCGTTGCCGCACTCGCAGTCATTCTCGGACTCGTCGTCGGCGACAAGGCCAAACTCGTCGTCGGCGACCGACTCAAGAGTATCAAGCTCCCGGAAGTGTCGCTCATCCCGGAGTTAGTCAAATATAGTATCTTTTACATCGCCGCGCTCATCGCGCTCGGGCAACTGGGCGTGACGACGGCGGCTCTACTCGTGTTGCTGGCCGTGTACGCGTTCGGACTGGTCTTTCTCGGCGGGCTCGCGTTCAAAGACTTGCTCGCTGCCGGTGCCGCTGGCATCTACCTGTTGTTGTCCCAGCCCTACGGGATCGGTGACGAAGTGGAAATCGACGGGACTCGGGGCATCGTCCAGGAGATCAACGTCTTTGTCACACACGTCGAGAGCGACGACGTCGAGCACATCATCCCTAACCAGCGGGTGCTCAAGCGGGGCATCGTTCGCATCCGTCGGTAGGCGTCTGCGTCAAAAATTGGGAGAGAGTTCGGCGATGCGGGTGTGTGACCTGGCGGTGATCAGCGTTTGAGTGCCGGCGTATCGGCGTCGGCGCCGAGCAGTTCCTTGAGTTCGTCGTCGACCGTTGCGACCGTGATCGACGCACCCATCATATCCAGGGAGGTCATATAGTCGCCGACCATCGGGTCCCAGACGTCCAGGCCGTGGTCGTCCATCAACTCCTGGACCTTGCGATTGAGTATGAACAGCTCCGAGAGGGGTGTGCCGCCCATCCCGTTGACGATCGTGACGACTTCGTCACCCTCGTCGGGATCGAGGTCATCAAGCACCGCACCAGTCAACTCCTCGACGATTTCGTCGGCGGGCATCATATCGACACGTTCGGTTCCTGGCTCGCCGTGGATCCCGATGCCCAGTTCGATCTCGTCTTCACCCAGGTCGAAGGTCGGCTCGCCCTTCTCGGGAGTGATACACGAGGTCAGGGCGGTCCCCATCGTCCGGACGTTATCGATCATCTTCTCAGCGAGTCGCGCCACTTCCTCGAGGTCGTCACCGCGATTGGCGGCGGCACCGGCGACCTTGTGGACGAGGATCGTCCCGGCGACGCCACGGCGGCCGGAGGTGTACAGCGAATCCTCGACGGCGACGTCGTCGTTAACGACGACCTGTTCGACGTCCTCGACGCCCTCCATCTCGGCCATCTCGGCGGCAGTCTCGAAGTTCATCACGTCGCCCTCGTAATTTTTCACCACGCAGAGGACGCCTTCACCCGAGTCAGTCGCCTGAAGCATCTCGCTTAACTCGTCGGCTGTCGGTGATGTGAACACCTCACCTGCGGCCGCGCCGTCAAGCATACCATCGCCGATGTAGCCCGCGTGTGTCGGTTCGTGACCGGATCCACCACCGCTGACGACGGCGACTTTCCCGTCGACTGGCGCATCCGCCCGTACCATCACGTTCGTTTCGTCGAGTCGGCGTAGTCGGTCGGGATAGGCCGCTTTCATCCCGTCGAGCATCTCGTCTACAACGTCTTCCGGATCGTTGATCAATTTCTTCATAGATCATTATGAATGACAGCGCGGGTCACCAAATAGGTTTTCTTACTTGTCACACCCGAGTCATAAATAGGAAGCCAATAGCTACGGCTGCGCCAGAAGGGGTACCCCACCACCATCACACGCGTTCGGGCGACTAGTCCAGTTTCCCGTTCAGGACTTTCGCCGTCGTCAACACTGGATCCCAGGTCGGGCTAAAGGGCGGTGCGTAGGCCAAATCGAGATACTCGACGTCTTCGACAGTCATCCCTTCGTGTAACGCCGTCACGACGGTATCGATCCGCTTTGCGACGCCTTCCTGGCCGACGATGCTCGCGCCCAGCACCTGCTCAGTCTCGCGGTCGGCGACCATCGTCAGTTCAAGTTTGTCGCCACCGGGGTAGTAGTGGGCTCGCGACGGAGCATTGATCGTCACCGACACGGGATCGAACCCGGCCTCTCTGGCCCGTTGTTCGTCAGTGATCCCGGTCCGGGCAGCTGCGAGGTCAAACGCCTTGACGACGGCCGTCCCGGCGATCTCACCGACGGGCGTCTCCGTTCCAGTGACGGTCTGGCCGATGGCCCGGCCGGCACGGTTTGCCGTGAGCGCCAGCGGGACGTAATCCGGTTCGCCAGTCACCGTGTGAGTCATCTCCGCAACGTCGCCCGCGGCGTAGACGCCCTCGGCGTTCGTCCGTCCGTACTCGTCGGTCGCGATAGCCCCGGACTCACCCAGTGTGATGCCCGCATCCTCGGCAATTTCGGTGTTCGGGACGACGCCTGCTCCGACGAGTACCGCGTCGACCGGCACCGAGTCGTCGTCTGTTTCGACTGTCTCGACTGTCCCGTCGCCAGCAAATCGTTCGACCTGTGTCGAAAGGTGCAGATCGACGCTCTGCTCACGAAGGTGGTCACCAACGGCCGCACCGACGCTCTCACCGAAGGGGGGTAAGACCTGGGGGAGCATCTCGAACAGCGAGACGTCTAGCCCGTGGGCCTCGAAGGCCTCAGCCATCTCGATGCCGACGTAACCGCCGCCGATTACGGCGACGCGGTCGAGATCGTGCGACTCGACGTAGGACTTGACCTGCCGTCCCGACTCTAGGTTGTGAAGCGTGAAAACCCTGTCTAGCTCTAGTCCGTCGATCGGCGGCTCCAGCGCTCGCGCACCCGTCGAAATTAGCAGGTCGTCGTAAGACTGCTCGTAGGTGCCCTCGCCTTCGACAGTGACCACCTGCTCGTCGGTATCAATGGCTGTCGCTTCGTGACCCATCCGCAGGTCGATGTCTCGCTCATCGATGAACGTCTCGGGCGGGACTGCGACCAGATCCTCCAGTGACTCGATATCGCCTTTGACGTAGTAGGGCAGACCGCAGGCCCCATACGAGACCCACTCGCCACGCTCGAGGACGACGACTTCGCGGTCGGGATCGTCGCGCTTGGCCTTGCTTGCCGCGCTCATCCCTGCCGCGTCGCCGCCGATGATCAGGAACGTTTCACTCATATGCCACACTTCGACACCTGACCGGTAAAGAATTGCGGTGGGGGTACAATTCCGACGACAGCGGGATGGCCGAACACGTCCGACGACCAGTCACCCGTCACGTATAATTCGCCCGGCGTACACAACCGAGTATGAGCGACGTAACCGTCGTCGTTCCGGCGTACAACGAGGCCGGTCGCGTGGGACGGGTCGTCGAGGAGCTAACCGAGGACTACGACGTGTTGGTCGTCGACGACGGCTCGACCGACAAGACAGTCACCGAAGCCAGTGGCGCCGGCGCACGAGTCGTCGAACAACCGACAAACCAGGGATACATCGCGGCACTCAAACGCGGGTTCCGCGAGGCCGACACCGAGATTGTCGTCACCTACGACGCCGATGGCGAGCACCGGCCGGCCGACATCAAGCGGATGGCAGAACCGATTGACACCTACGACTTAGATCTCGTTTTGGGTGCACGATCGCATATTCCGCGCCCATCAGAGCGGTTTCTCAACGCCCTCACACGGCTCAAGGTGCCTGTCAGTGATTCCGGGACAGGGCTACGAGCGCTCCGGCGTGACTTAGCTGTCGAGCTCGAACTGGATACAGTCTGTACCTGCGGGACGCTCGTTCTGGAAGCGACAGCGAAAGGCGCACGGATCGGCGAGGTGCCGATCGAGACTCGTGAGATAGCGAAGCCACGCGGGATCGCGTGGGGTCACGCCCGGCATCTGCTTCACGTCCTCCGGTATCTCCGTGACGTGTGAACAGCGCTCTCCTCACCCGTCGCCGATCGTCTCACCGGCGACCTGCCGGCCTTCCGGTGTCAGTGCGACTTCGGTCCGCTCGCGTTCGACCTCGATGACATCGTATTCGATCAGTCGATCGAATATCTCCTCGACACGCTCGACATCTCGATCGACGAACTCGGGAATATCAAACGGCGAAACGCCCGAATGCAGGGCCATAATGACCTGCTTCTCGACGCCATCGAGGTCCAGATTCGCCCGGTGGCGTTCGACGCCCTCCTCGAGGAGTGCACCAATGACAGCGATGTGGTGTGGTTCGCCAGTCAGGTGTGTCTCGACGCTACGGTCGTCTTCGGTGTGTTCGACCTCGTAGACAGTTCGATCCTGGCCGTTGATCGTCCGCTCGTCGGTGCCGACGTCACCGATGTCGTTTCGGTCGATCACGACTTTCTGCCCGTCGGCCATCGCGAGACGGATCGCCGCTTCTGAGATTTTTACTTTAGCTTTGGTCCACTCGGTGTCCTGGACGACGCCACCTTCGACAGCCGGATGCTGGACGAGCAAGATACCGTTGTTGAGCGAGGCTTTGTACAGTGCCGTCTCGAAGGCGTCCTGTTCGGGCGTCGTGACAAGAAAGACCGCTCCGTCAGTCCTGAGAGCGGTGTAGCTCCCTTCGATAGCCGCCGCCTGGTTCACGTCGAACCGGTCGTTGACCTGTTCGAGCGCGTCGATCGAAATCGAGCGTTTCTCGTCGCCGATCAACACGACTCGATCGGTCGTCAAGACCACGCGACAGGTCGTCCAGTCGGCGTCGCGGATCTGGTGACCGTCTTTGACGGCCTGCATAAACTGCCCGCGTTCGTCGTAGAGTTTGTGTTCACCCTCGCTCATAGCAGGTCGATCGACCACAGTAGATCGATCTATTCGATACACCGTTGGACGCACGGCCGATTAGGGTTTTCGGGTGCGATTCAGCATAGACTCGTGTGCAAAATAGGCAGGGAGACGGATATCAAAGTGTTGAGAAAGACTGACGCCCCACATACATCGAATACGTGACGAGCAACAGACCGATCGCGACGAGCGTCGCACTCACGGTGGCCGCGTTGACAGCCTGAGCGACGTTGAGGCTGATGAGTGCGCCACCCACGAGCGCACCGGCGGCCACGAATGCCATTCCGCCGAACAACGCACCGAGCGCGCGCGACTGTCGACGCCGGTAGGCCCGATACGAAAGAGATGCGAGCATCCCACTACAGACAAAGATGACTGTCTCGGCCGCGACGAGCAGGGACGTACTTCCGTACATAAGTCAGTCATCGTTTTGTAGGCACAGACCACAAATATATCCCTACTGGCATTACCACGAGACGGGAATCCTGGTCCCTGTTCGGGTCGTGTACCAGTGGTCTGTCCGGTTGTATGCTCGGAACAATATTCGACTCACTGGGTGGCTGAACCCACCGACCGACGACAGTCAGCAATATGCGCCAGAAAGGGTATCGGTTGCGTGGACAACACCGTCACGACGAAACCGACATAAGAGTCACTCCTGGGTGTACAGCGAGTAGACGATCACGCCGAACCCAGCCATCGTGAGGCCACTCTCGATCGTCAGGCTCACATATATCGGGACTTCGATAAATTGGTTCAACAAGAGATTCGAGACGCCTGCCAGTAACGATCCTGCCGTTACGAGTCCGAAACCGATCGCAAATGCCCGCAAAGACGGCGCTTGAGTGCGTCTGTATGCCCGATAGGAGAAATACGTGATGAGACCCCCGAGAATCAGCGTGAGCGTCTTGAATGCGATCGCGGTCGGTGGAAGAATATGCGTGTGTGGACTCATGTTTCTTTGCGCACCTCCGACCAGAGGTTCTCCAAGCGCTCGTCGGCCGTCCGCGCACGACGGGCGATCGAGATGTCGAACTCCTGGTCGTCCGTCAGCCCGATTATGACCTCTTTGAAGTCGAGTTCGTACGTGCTCGCGTGCTGACCGTCGGGCCGGATCTCGACGCCTTCGCTGAGCAACGACGCTTCGGTCAGCAGTTCGAGCTTCCGATACGTCGTCGACAGCGGGATGTCACTCGCGTCGGAGATCTCACTGGCGGTCATCGGCTCGTCGAGCTCGCTGATGATCGCCCGACATTCAGGGTCGTCGAGTGCATCGAGCACGTCCTGGAAGCCAGGACCGTCCTCGTCCGCGAACGGGTCACGGACCATTTCACACAGTCATACGACACTCACGGGTTTAACGGCACCGACATGTGCGGGCAAGAACGGCTATCGCCTGTATGGTTGTTCTTATGTATCGGGGTGCCAAACCACAGACATATGCGTGGCTCCAGTCAGAGGACCGACCGGAGGGGCGTCTCGGAGTTGGCCAGTGCGCTCGTGTTAGTCGTGATCGTCCTCGCGTTGGTCACGGCGATCGGGTCCAGCGTCCTCTTTCTGGAAAACGACCAATCCGGTCCCCAGGCACAGTTCAGCTTTGATTACAACGATGACCGCCAGTACATCCTCATTGAACACGACGGTGGCGACACGTTCGCGGCCGGAAACCTCTCGGTGCAAGGGCCGGACGGCACGTCTGCACGCTGGTCGGAACTCGCGGGCATCCCGGAATCAGCGACGGTCGGCCCTGACTCGCTTCCAGTCAGAGTCGGCGAAGCCAGCGCCTACGGTGAGCCTGTCAGCTCCCAGGATTCACTGCGGATCGTCTATATCGACCCGGAATCCGGGGACGCGACCGTTCTCGATACCTGGAACGGGACGAGCGGTATCTAACCCCTGACGTGGAGTACGTCCAGGTGACCGTATCGCCACGTCGGAGGCGTCACCTTCTGTCAGAACCTTTCGGACGCACTCACGGATCCTCCGCAGTGAGATATTGCCAGCGTCGTAAGTGAGCATATATCGGCACTCGAGAACGAAGAACGGTATCTGTCGTCGTCGGCCGGGCTATCCGGAGCGAGTCTTGACGTGACCCTCGGAGGTGGCCCGCCGGTCGGGTTCGACCGACGAGTCGAACCAGTCGTCGATCGAGAGCGGCCCGCTGCCGAGCGTGAACACCGCCGACGCGAGCCCGAACATCGTGATGTGTGCGAGAACGGGATCGTCCGGTAGCGCGAACAGGGTGATCGTGAACAGGAGGAACGCCCCGGCGGCAGTCGCACGGGTCAGAAGGCCGAAAATCAGCGCGACCCCGAACGCAATTTCGGCCAGCCCCGCACCGACGACCCAGACACCGGGATCGACTGGGATGACCGCCGTGAGATTGTACTTGGCGACGACTGCCAGACCCGGACCTGGCTGGAGTAGCTTTTCACCGAGTCCGAGCAACACGAACGTCGCCCCGAGACCGATTCTGAGGACGGTCGGAACGTAGGCAGTGTACGGATCGATCCGCTGTCGGAATCGTTCAGCACGACGATGGACTGGATCGACGCGACTGTAGTAAGTCCCAGGGGTACTCGCAAGCCGGCTGAACAGGTGGTCGGCGCTCGGCCGCCCGCTTCCAAGCAGCGCAATCGCGAGAAAGCCGGGCACGTACTCGATCGCGAGGATCGCATTGGGGAACATCGTGACGGAAACCCCGTAGGCCGCAAGCCCGACCAGCGCGACCAGCCGCGTCGCCAGTCCGAACAGCAAGAAGAACCCCAGCCCGATCAGTAGGATCCGGGCCTGAGCCTGTCCGGTCGCCGTGAGTACGTCAGCGGTCCGGACGCTCGGACTGAACAGATAACCGATAAAGCCCGCCCCGACCAGCGGGAGACCAAGGCTCAATCGGAGCATCCAGGGGACGTACGTGATATACTCCGTCAGCGCCGACCGGAGCACATCGAAATCAGGTATCGTCGGTCGAGTCCACAGATATGCGCCGACGGCGACGACCGCAATCAATCCAGTGCCACCGAACAGAGCGGCATTCGCCGGTTCGGTCAACACCTCGATCGTGAACGCCAAGCCGTCGTCAGGTGGATTTTCGGTAACGTATCGAACGTGACCGGCGACCGGACGGACGGCTGTCCACAGCAGTGCAATGACACCAACTACCAGTCCGGAACGGCCGGTCGTCCTGCGAATCGAAGTCATAGTGACCACTCTATGTGCTGGATACGCTTAAGTGCGCTCCGATGGGGCGACGAGCTCGATTGGATGTGGGACGTCCTGGTTCATCAGGTCGGTCAACTGATCGTGACAAGAGGTGCCACTCGCGACAATCGTCCGGCCCTCGGCCTCGGGCGTCGAGAACTGCTCGCGGAGGTCCTGGCCGACAGCCATACTGACGTCGTAGTACTGCTGTTTGAACCCAAAGGAGCCGGCCATCCCGCAGCACTCGACGTCAGACGTAATGAGGTCATAACCCAGCGTCTCCAGTACCGCCTCGGTGTGAGCGGCCAGCCCGAGTGTTCGCTGCTGGCAGTGGCCGTGATACGCAATCTCTTCGCCGTCACCGTCGGCAAGCGCGTCGGCACTCGCACCGTTCTCCAGCAACCCGAAGACGTATTCGAGGATTTCGTAGCTGTGCTCGGATAGCTGCTGGTAGGTCTCGTCTGCAAGCAACTGGCTGTAGTCGTCCCGGAGCATCGCCAGGTCACTCGGCTCGACCATCACGACATCGCGACCTGCCTCGATGTGTGGCAGTAGTTCCTCGGCAACTTCCTGGCCGTGTTTGGTCGCAGTCTCGACCATCCCCTGTGAGAGGGCTGCGCGGCCGCTCTCGGTGACGTCGGCGACGTCGACGGCAACGTCAAGTGCCTCAAGCGCCCGGACAGCCGCTTTCCCGCGCTCGGTATGCATATAATTCGTATAGGTATCCGCCAGCAAGAGGACCTCTCGGTCGGGGTCGGCCGGCCCGTCACGGTCGGCTGCCCACTGCTTGAGCGTCTGGCGCTGGAACGTCGGCATATCCCGGCGCTGGTCGACGCCGAGCAGCTTCTCGGCGACCCAGCGATTGGGGCCGAAGTCGGCCAGCCAGTTCGAGAGCGGCGCGAAGAGACTGCCGAGTTTCGCGACGGTGACGAAGTTCCCGAAAAAGCGCTTCTGGTAGCTCATCCCACCGGACTCGGCGTCCGGCGTGAGACCGTCGACGAGGAAGTCATAGGAGTGGTCGTCGGCTCCACGGTTGATCCGGTCACGGACGACCGTGTTGATCCAGGGGATATCGATGCCGACCGGACAGGCCTCGACACAGCGTGAGCAGCCCGTACAGAGGTCAACGAATTCCTCGGAGCTATCAAGGCCGTGAACGCCGGTCTCCCAACCGCCGGCGATGCCGCCGGTGTAGGTCTCACCGCCGAACTCGTGGCCGCCAACCTGCTGGAAGTTCGCGCAGGTGTTTGCACACGCCGAACACCGGATGCAGTACAGCGTCTCCCGGAGCTGTTCGTCCTCGCGCATAGCCAGCCGGCCGTTGTCGATTAACACGAGGTGAAACGCTCTGTCTTCGCCGCTCTCAATCGATTCCGAGCCGAGCGTAGCGGTCTCGACCGGCGGCGTCAGCAGCGAGATATACGAGGTAATATCCTGGCCGGTCCCGGAACGTCCGATCAACTCGATGAACGGCTGGAGATCCTCGACTGTGGGAACGATCTTTTCGACACCCGCGACGGCGATGTGGGTGTCCGTCGCGGCGACAGTTTTGCGGGCGTTGCCCTCGCTGGTGACGAGCATCATCGTCCCGCTATCGGCGGTGAGGAAGTTCGCGCCTGTCATCCCAACGTCGGCCTCGTCGAACTTGCTCGCGAGTTGTTCGCTGGCGAACGCAGTCAGATCCTCAGGCGTATCCAGTGGACGGTCGGGGTCGAAGCGCTCGCGGAACAACTCGGCGATGGACGCTCTTGACTTGTGGATTGCAGGCGCAACGATGTGGCTTGGCTCCTCGTCGGCCAGTTGCAGGACCCACTCTCCGAGGTCAGTTTCGACGACGTCCGCCCCGGTTGCCTCAAGATGTTCGTTGACCTCGATTTCCTCGCTGGTCATCGACTTGCTCTTGACGACCGTTTCCCCGGAGTCTACCAGCGACTGGATGTGCTCGTTGGCGTCGGCCTCGTCCTCAGCAAGATAGACCGTCCCGCCGTTTGCCTCGACGGCCTCGGTGAGTTGGTCAATCAACTCGGGCAGTCGTTCGATCGCCGCTTCCTTGATCTGGCGGGCTTCGTCTTTCAGTCCCTGGTAGTCCTCCAAGTCGGCGACGGAGTCGTATCGCCCCTGATTGAACCCTTTGGTGTTCTCCTGAATCGCCTCGCCCTCGGCGGCCATCGTCTCACGGATCTGTGCGGCCTTCGCTCGCTTGGATTTCTTGCTCATTCGACGATCACCACGTGGACCTCACCGGGACCGTGGACGCCTTCCACGAGCGCACCCATATCTGCGGTCGCGCTTGGACCGGTGGCGACGATCGCGTTCCCTTTTTCCTCACGCAGGCGCGGCCCAAGTTCGGCAAGCGCCTCAGTCATCGAATCGACGATGTCCGACTCGCGGACGACTGCCACGTGTGTGTCCGCATAGAGGCTGACGAGTTCGGCTTCCGGCGGCGTCGACTCGATCAGGACACTCCCGTAGTCCGCGATCGCGAGCGTCCCGGCCGTGACGCCGGTCGCGGCCGCTTTGACGGTACTCCGGTCGTCTGCCCGCGTGATCGAATGGGGGAGTGAGATCCCCTCAAACGGGAGCGGCGCGCCGACAATCGGTTCGGGAAACGCCGCGAGCGTGTCGGACAACCCATCGACGGTCGTTCGACTCCAGGCGACATCTAATTCACCGAGTGCCGTTGTGAAGCGCTCAGTCGTCGAATCGCCAGCAGTAGTTGCCATTAGGGCGATTTTCGGGCCGGCGTGTAAATGCTATTCGAAAACGGTAAGTGGGGTAGGGGTTTCCGGACGCGATGGACCGTTTCGTGGCAGGGATGAGACAGTCCCTTCGGACGGCTCTAGCGAGAGCACGACCCCTTCGATGCGGACGCGGCGGTCGCCTCGACGGTAGTAGCCGCGGCGTACGTTTTATGCCATACCACCGGCAATAGGGCAATATGGTTCAGTGTGAGATGTGCGGGAAGGAGACGAGCTCACCGAACACCGTCAAGATCGAAGGAGCGGAACTGCAGGTCTGTGACGAGTGTGCCGAGTTCGGGACCGAAGTGAAGACCCAAGAGCAGTCAACCACGAGCACCAAATACTCCACGGGATCGTCAGGATCCAGTAGCGAGAGTAGTGCAAGCGGTGGTTCGTCCACCGCTGGTGGGTCAGCCGGTTCTGGCAGTTCTAGTAGTGGGGGACGGCGACGTGATATGTTCGATGAGATGGACGAAGTCGTCCAGGATTACGACGAGCGGATCCGCTCGGCTCGTGAATCCGCCGGGCTCAGCCAGGAAGACCTGGCCAAAGAACTCAACGAAAAAGCCAGTCTGATCCGAAAACTCGAACACGGCGAGACACTCCCCAGCGACGACGTACAACGGAAGCTCGAGCGCGAGCTCGGAATCGATCTGTCAGCGGGGGCGTCTCCCGACGAGGACGCCGACTGGGAAGGCGGCTCCGCGACGGGCGAGTACACGCTCGGTGACGTCGTCGAACGGAAGGACTGACGCGACCGCCGAACCGTTCGCGAAAGCGACCGCGTCTACAGACGAGCAAGCCGAGAGTTTCGGGTCGTCTGAACGTCTCTGAGTTTTGTGACCACGAGAGTCGCCACTGCTTGTATCACTTGCGTCGGTGCGGTTCACGCACTCAGTGGTTGCCGATAAGGTCCTCTTCAGAGAGGTCCTCAGAGAGGTCATTCAGTGTCTGTTCGAGTCGGTCGATTTCCGCTTCGAGCTCGGCGTATCGCTCGCTTTCGTGCAGTTCCGACTCGCGCTTTTCGACCTGGAGGACGTTACGCTTGAGCTTTTTCGATGTCAGTTCCTGCAGTCGCTCGCTGTACTCGGTGATCGTCAGCAGCCGATCGACAACCTCCAGCAGAGCCTTCTGGCTGACGGGCTTGACCAGGTAGTCGTCGACACCGAGATCGATAATGTCGAAGTCGGGATCGACGGCAGTCACCATCGCGACTCGGCACTCGTAGCCGTCTTCTTCGATCGCAGCGAGCACTTCGTTGCCGGAGACGACTGGCATCCGTCGGTCCAGCAAGACGACATCGAGATCGTCGGCGAGCATCTCGATCGCCTCCCGCCCGCTGTAGGCCGTCCTGACCTCGTAGCGTTCGCCCAGATAGTCCGTGTATAGATCTGCGAGATGTTGTTCGTCCTCAACGACGAGTACCGTCCCTCGATCCACAGGCGAAGTGCTCACGGGTTCACCGTACCGATGTAGGTTTGGACCCTTTCTTAACCTTTCCTTCGCAACCCGAGAGAAAACTCGAAATCTATTTTCCGGTGGGCTGAGAACCCCTACTCGGAATGTTCGTTCTTGTCAACTTGAAGACGTATCCGTGCGATCCGATCGAGGTGGCCCAAGCCGCCGCCGACGTCGCTGAGGAAAGTGGCGTCCGGATCGGTATCGCACCCCAGGACGCGGATCTCGAAGCCGTCGCGGAGACCGGCGTCGAGACCTGGGCACAGCACGTAGACCCCATCGATTACGGGAGCAACACCGGCCACACCCTTGCCGAAACGGTCGCAGAGGCAGGCGCGGACGGTACACTGATCAACCACTCCGAGAACCGCCTGAAGCTCGCCGATATCGATGGCTCAGTGCAAGCCGCCGAACGCGCCGGCCTCGAGACGATCGTCTGTGCGAACAACCCCGAGCAGATCGGCGCAGTGACGGCACTCGGTCCCGACGCGGTCGCTGTCGAGCCACCGGAGTTGATCGGTGGAGACGTCTCAGTCGCGACCGCCGACCCCGACATCGTCACCGACGCAGTCGATGCAGCCGCCAACGTCGACGAGGACGTTGATGTGTTCTGTGGTGCCGGGATCTCCAGCGGCGATGACGTCGACGCCGCCGGGGACCTAGGTGCCAGCGGGGTCCTGCTGGCAAGCGGTGTGGCCAAAGCTGATGACCCCCGTGCCGTCCTTGAAGACCTCGTCGAGCCGCTGGTCTAATCGGTCAAATTCTTCCGTTTTTTCACCGGTCAGAGAACCGGCGATAGATTTAACTATGCGTGGTACTCACACACATATGGAACCTCGTTCCGTGGGGTTCCCGACGGGAACCACCGTCGTGAACGTCCGGAATTGGCATCGCCGACCAATCGCGCGGTCCCGGCGGTAGATTGGCCACCCTGCCGCCGGGGTTCTCCGATCCATTTGAGACCACACAGTGAGTCGTAGCACAACTGTAACAACGTTCGAGCCATAGCACTGCGTATGCCCGGTCGCGGCCGCCTCCCGGGGACCGATCGCCGCCCCGAGCAGGTGGTCTGTCACGTGGATATGGACTGCTTTTATGCTGCCTGTGAGCGATTGCGCGAACCCGAACTTCGCGGTGAACCACTCGTCGTCGGTATGGGTTACGAGGCCGGCGACGACGCCGGCGCGGTCGCCACGGCAAGTTACGAGGCCCGCGAGTTCGGTATCGAGAGCGCAATGGCAATCTCGGAAGCACTGGAGTTACTTCCACGTCGGGAAGAAACCGACCCGGAGATCGGCGATTCCGAGGATACGGGCTACTATCGGCCAGTCGATATGTCTTACTACGAGTCGATCGCCGAGGACGTCAAGGCGATTTTGCACGACAGCGCGGACGTCGTCCGGGAAGTCAGCATCGACGAGGCGTATCTGGACGTGACTGACCGCACCGGCTGGGACGGTGTCGAAGAGTTCGCCTGCGATCTGAAACGCCGGATCGAAGTCGACGTTGGAGTCGTCGCCAGCGTCGGCGTCGCGCCAACGATGAGTGCCGCCAAAATCGCCAGTGACGCCGACAAGCCCGACGGCCTGGTCGTGATCGAACCCGGTGATGTGAGAGAGTTTCTGGGACCAATGGACGTCGAAGCCGTCCACAACGTCGGCCCCGTTACTGCTCGGGAGTTGCAGGAGATGGGCATCGAGACCGCGGGCGAGCTAGCCGAATCCGACCCCGACCGGCTGGCCGATCACTTCGGTGAACGCGGCCGGGAGATCTACCGGTTCGCCCGCGGCGAGGACACGCGTTCGGTTACGCCGAGAGCCGATCCCAAGAGCTTCTCCCGTGAGTCGGCCTTTCCGGACACGATTGACGATCACGATCGGGTTCGCGAGCGGGTCCAGGCCCTGGCAGATACGGTCGCCGAGCGTGCGGCCCGCGAAGGCGCGCTCTATCAGACTGTGGGAATCAAAGTCGTCACGCCACCGTATGACGTCAACACGCGTGCCCGGTCGCTGTCGGGTCCGGTCGATGACCCGGAGTTAGTCGAGGCGATCGCGCTCGATTTGCTGACCGAGTTCGAGACTGCCCGCGTCCGAAAGGTCGGCGTGCGCGTTTCGAAACTCTCCTTCACCGAGCGTGAACAGGTCAGCCTCGACGGATTCGTGGGTACAGACGATCGTGTACAGGGCAGCGATCGCCGTCACGGAGACAAGTCAACCGACGCCAGTGGGCAGTTGACGCTTTCGGACTTTTGCTGATCAGCGCTCGTCGACGGGTGTCCATTGGCGGTCGCGTTCGCCGTCGTACTGCGATTCAGGGCGGATCAGCCGGTTGCTCTCCAATTGTTCGAGGCTGTGAGCCATCCAGCCGCCGACCCGGGAAATCCCGAACGTCGCGGGGAACAACTCCTGGGGGACACCGACGCCGTACAACAGTGCCGCCGTGTAGAACTCCACGTTCGTCTCCAAATCCCGATCGGGCTTGTGCTCAGCGAGCAACTCGACGGCAACGTCCTCGAACTCCCTGATCGTCTCGAAGAAGTCGTCATCGTCGTCGTAGAACTGCTCGGCAGCCGACTCGAGGACAGCGGCACGCGGATCTCTGACGCGATAGACCCGGTGGCCGAATCCCATCAACCGCTCGTCGGCTTCGAGTGTTTCGCGGACGTATGCTTCGGGGTCGTCGGACGCGTGGACCGCCTTGAGCATATCCAATACGGGACCCGGAGCCCCACCGTGCAATGGCCCTTTCAACGTTCCGACCGCAGCCGTCGCCGCCGAAACCACGTCCGATTCCGTCGAAACGACGACTCGCGCTGTGAACGTCGAAGCGTTGAGGCCGTGGTCGACGACGGCATTGAGATACGTCTCCAGACCCCGAACCGCGCGTTCCTCCGGCCGCTCGCCGGTCAGCATATAGAGATAATTCGCCGCGTGACGAAGTTCCGGATCGGGCGCGATCGGCTCGTTTCCCTCCCGGTAGCGCCAGTAAGCAGCGACAATCGTCGGGAACGTAGCGATGACTCGTAACGCATCGGACTCGGGACCGCCCCCGTCAGCGCCGAGATTCGCGGCGGCCGCCCCCATACGGAGCGCGTCCATCGCTGGTTTCTCCTGGTCGGCCGCCCGCTGTAACACTCCCAGCACCCCCTCATCGATCTCCCGTCGTGCGGCCAGGTCCGCACGGAACTCCGATAGCTCCTGGGCATCCGGCAGGCGGTCGTGAAAGAGCAGATACAGCGTCTCCTCGAAGGTGGCGTTGGCAGCCAACTCCTCGACGGGAAATCCCCCAATAATCAACTCGCCGGCCTCGCCGTCCATCGTACTCAGACGCGTCTCCGCGACGGCGACACCGTCGAGGCCCCGATTGACTCCAGTCATACGCCCTGGTTTTACTGCCGGCGATAAATGTGTCTCGGGTTCGAATCGTCTCCTGTCGTGCAACCCCCGTAAGCGCGGATGACGGACCGACTAGTCGAGTCCGTTTTCGAGGTTCTCCAGCAACTTCCCGACGAACAGTCCCATCCTCGGGGGGATCGAACTCGCGTCGTCAGTTTCGATCTCGGCAGGATGAGCCGCCAGCGTCTCGACAAACCGCTCACTGTGTGTCATCGTCTGGAGCATATCCACCACATCCACAGTCAGCCCCTCATCGGAGGTGTCCATCTCGGGGTGGCGCTGTTTCTCCTCGTCAGTGTATCGAATCGTCCAGGCCGGGCCACCGACGTGCGTGACGATTTGGTCGACTGAGCCAATCTTCAGCCGCCGCTCGATGCCGACATACACCGTGCCGTCTTCGACGAACGTCTCGTATCGAGTCATTGAGTGGGCCGGATCGATCCTGTCTGTCCGTCGGGACCGATCGTATCAACGAATTATCGCCCATCGACAAAGAGTTTCACGCGATCAACCACGTTCACTCGCGGTGTTCAGCCAGTGCCTCCTCGATAGTGAGTTCGCCGATCGCGACCCGCCGGGCGAGGCTCGCATCGATCGCCCTGTTGGTGTCGCTTGCCTCGCGTGAGTGGTCTTTGATGCGCTGGATCTCACCGTCAGTAGGCTCGATATCCCGGGATTCGACCAGTTCGCCCTCCAGACGAGCGATGTTGGTCGCCGCCAGCACGTCGCCCATACCGCGGGCACCGCTACCCAGATACGGGGTCGTCCCGGTCTCATCGACCAACTCGACGGGGGCGTCGATGTCGTCAATGATCCGCCCACCGACGAGTCGTGCGCCGTCACCGATCCGGACGAGTGGGTTGACGGCGTCCTCGACCTCACGAGCGACTACCTCCGGGGCCTCAGTCGCCGGTACCTGAAATGCCGCGACGACGACGTCATCCACGAGAACGGCGATCCCCGGCCGCTCACCCGGATCGATCCCGACGATTGTCCGTCCGTCCCCACCCCGAAGTCTGGCGAGGGCATCCTCGACTGCGCGCCGTGGTGCGTCGGGACTCGCCGTGACGACCGGCACGTCCGTCGGTGTCTCGATCGTTTCTCCAGGGCCGACAATCGCGAGCGACGCACGCTCCGGTAGCGGCCCGCCGGCATCGACCGTCGTAAACTCGACGTTGCGGTCCCGCAACGCCTGGACGACGCCGTGATACACTTCGAAGTCGGCTGTAGCGACGACGATCACAGCTAATTCTCGTATACTGATCGAGTCCCCTGAGAAGTAAAACCCCCGACAGTCCTTGCACGGACGACGGCCGGGATTTACTATCGTCGCACACGAAGCTACAGTATGGCCTCCTACGTTGGCGTCGACTGGGCATCGAGTGGGTGGCTAGCCGTCGCCACTGACGGCGAGGATTGGACGGCGACGATGCACCCGTCAATGCACAGCGTCTGGTTTACTCACCGAGACGCGACCGCGATCCTTGTCGACATCCCTATTGGCCTACCCGGTGCCGAGCGGC
>Ga0207850_100328_pt1 | contig 35814 bp, 34 predicted proteins | sample 23E2SouthBayCA_FD_187746 | JGI IMG/M metagenome (GOLD analysis project Ga0207850, IMG submission 187746) | Aerobic enrichment media microbial communities from Eden Landing Ponds, California, USA - A23 E3 (3) (SPAdes) | ecosystem: Environmental > Aquatic > Marine > Unclassified | place...
CAATCGGCCCCTTTCATTCCCGCCCGTTCAGACTGGCGAACCAGCCGAATCGGGCAGGAATGAAAGGGGCGACCCGGTCGGCGAACCCGGACGACGCAAGCACGCGAGCCAGCGAGCGCGCGCAGCGAGGCCCGGGAGCCCAACGGGTCGGGGCTTTCACGCTGTCTGTCCCGGCGGTCTCGCCGGCAGTTGCTTCACTAAACACTACTCCGCCGTCGCGACGCGCCCGCTGGGTGACACGCGCGGAGCACCGACCCGACGGGCGCGAAAACGGGTGCAAGAGAAGAGAGAAGGGGGAAAGAGCGAGAGAAGAGGGAGAGTCGGCGTCGAATGGGAGCGTCAGTCGTCGGCCGGGACGGCTTCGCGCTCTTCCTCTTCTTCGGCCTCGCGTTCCTCGCGCTCCTCGCGTTCTTTCTTGTCCTTGATCTTCTTCATGCGGAAGATCTCCTCGCGCTCCTGCTCTTCGAGTTTCTGCTCGATGTACTCCTGGTTCTCCCGGAGGTCGGGGAGGAGTTTGAACTCCAGCGCGTTGACGCGGCGCTTGGTGGTCTCGATTTCGTCGAGCAGTTTCTTCATCGCGGTCTCGACCTCGGCGGCGAGGATGATCTGGTCGATGAGTTCCTCGTAGGCCTCGGCGGCCTCGTCGATGCGCGCGCTCGTCCCGAGGACGCCGTAGCCCCGTTCGTCGAGGTTCTTCCGGACTTTCGTCGAGTCGATCTGGGGGACGTAGACGCCCATCACGCTTTTCGACTCGGTGGTGATCTCGGGGTGTTCTTTCAGCGCGGCGGCAGCGCCGCGGACGGCGACGTCGCCGTCGAGCGCTCGCGCCATGTTGATCGCCCGCTGGGCCTCCTCGTACTGGTCTTCCAGGTCCGCCCGGACGTCCTGGGCTTCGTCCAGGATGTCCATGAACTCCATGATGAGGCCGTCGCGTTTCTGCTCCAGCGTGTCGTGCCCGCGCTCGGAGAGCTCGATGCGGTCCTCGATCTGCATGAGCTCCTTGCGAGTCGGTTTGACGTCCTCGGCCATTGGGCGTGGCTTGACGACGTAGCCAGTTAACCGTTTTCAGTCTCGACGGCCGGCGACGCGGCCCGACTGCCGCGTTCGATCCCCAGAGCGCCTACCAGTACCCCTGCGCGCGGTCGATCCACGTCACGACGACCACGTGGGGTAGCGTCAGGACGGCGATGGCGACCAGATACAGCGCGACGACGCCCGACAGGCTCTCGGGCGGCGCGGGCGCGGTGACCCACAGCGCGCCGACGACGGCCAGTCCGCCCGCGGTCGGGAGCGCGGCCTCGCGAGCGAACCGCCCGAGGGCGGACGTGAGCCGACCCCGCGACAGCGCCGCCGTCGCCCGCTCGTCGAGGGTCAGAACGCGGGCGATGTGCCGGGCGGAGTGCCAGCAACAGAAGTAGACGCCGACGGCGAACACCGGCGGAACGACGAGGAAGAAAACCCACAGCAGCGCCGTCTCGCCGGCGTCGACCGCCCACGGCCGCCGGTCGTCGGCGCGCCGGTAGCCGAGCGCGAGCGTCGCCAGCGTCAGCGCCGCGAAACCGACGCCGAGCGCGAGCCGCGCGTCGGGACCGACCGGCAACTCCGTGACGGTCCCGCCGAACGGTGCGGCGAAGGCCGCGACGACCTCGCGGTAGCGCTCCGGGAAGGCGAGCAGGGGGACGAGCATCGGCAGACCGCCGCGAACGACGACGGTCAGAGCGCGCTGGGAGAGCGAGTCGAGGTGCTCCGCGCCGAGGACGGCCGCCAGCGGGTGGAGTTCGCCCTGGCCCCAGTGGAACCACGTCACGGCGACGAAGACGACGGCGCTCGCGACGGGTGCGAGGAACCAGCCGAGCGCGTACGCGCCGCCGGCGATTAGGTAGACGACGCCGACGACGCCCATCCAGCGGGCGTCGAGTCGCCCCGTCACCGCCCGCGGGAGCGCCGCCCAGTCGACGGCGCCGTGGGGCAGGCCGAGGACGACGACGCTCGCGACGAGCGGTGCCAGTCGCCACGTCCGCGGGAGGTCCGCGCCGGCCGCGAACGCCACCGTACAGGCCGCGACAGGTATCCAGGGGAGCCAGACGACCGGCGCGCGCAGCGTCTCGCGCACGGCGCCAGGGAGAACCGGTCGCTCCGTCGCCGTCACCGTCACGGCTCCGTCACCGGTGGCTCGTCGGTCTCGACGGCCGGCTGGCCGTCGCCCTCGCTTGTCGGTCGATCTCCGCGGTCGCTCGCGAGTCCACCGCCGCGCTCACCGGTGAATCCGCCGTCGCGCTCGCCCGCGAGTCCCGTCCCCGACTCGCTCGGGTCCCGTGCCCGGAGACGGTGGACGACCCAGTACAGCAAGACCAGTCCCTGGACGACGAAGGCGTTGGTCACGAGGAAAAAGACCATCTCCTCTATCGGGAGGCCGGCGACGGCCAGTCCCGTGGAGTAGGCGTCGGCGATGGTCCAGACGCCGGCGTCGATGGCGACCCAGTCGGCGACCCAGAGGTACGCCGACGGGACGAACACGGCGATAGCGACCCGGCGGCGGGTCGAGAGCAGGTACCGCCAGCCGACGGCCCACTGCAGCGCGAGCACCGGACCCGCCCAGGCGAGGATCGCACCGAGGTAGAACGTCGCTGAACTGGTCAGGCAGACGAGCCCCACGAGACCGACCGCGAGGCCGGCGCCGGCGCCGACGGCGCGGTCGCGCCAGGTGTGGCGGACGCCCTCGACGACGGGGCCGACGACCTGGACCGTCCACAGCGCCGTCAGCAGCGGCTGGAGTACGAAAAAGAGCAGTTCCTCGACCGGGATCGACCAGACGCGCGCCGCGACGCGGCCGTCGCCGTACCACCAGACCCCCCTCTCGATGAGGGAGCCGTCCCAGGGGGTGGTGTAGACGACGGCCAGCGCGGTGACGACGGCGACGCCGACACCGGTGACCAGCCAGTCCACCCGCTCGCGCCGCCAGTAGGCCGCGACTGCCAGCGCGGCCAGCGGCGGGGCGAGGAACACGGCGTGGAACTGGAGATAGGTGAGCGCCATCGGCGTCTCGTGTGGAGTGTCCGCGAAGGTGGCCCGTCAAACGTTCGGGCCGGTTGTCGCTGGTGATACCGTCGGCTGTCCGTCTACGGTCGGGTCGGTCGACCGCCCGCATGGGTCGGTCGACCGGCGGCACGCACCGGTCGCCCCGACCGCTGCCGCGTGGTCAATTCGCGGCGGCTGCCGCGTGGTCAATTCGCGGCGGCTGTCGCGCGGTCAGTCCGCGGCGGCCGCCTCCTCATCGGACGCCGAGGAGACGGTGTCGAGCACCTGCCGACTGGACAGCAGCAGGAACCCGAAGCCGACCTTCGCGACCAGGTCGAGCACCATGAACCCGGCCGTCTCGACGTACAGGTCGACGGCGCTGAGCCCCTCGGTGCCGACGAGCCACCAGACGGGGTATATCAGCCAGACGACGACGATCAGGTTTCTGAGCTGTCCGAACTTCGCACCGACCTCGCTGCCCAGCGCGTTGGCCTGTTCGGTGAGCGTCCCGAACAGGAAATACAGCAACACGAGCAGGAAGCCGGTGGAGACGCCCCACCAGAGCATCCTGGCGACGCCGACCTCCGGGAAGTACAGCGCGTCGCCGACCGGGTCGGGCAGCGCGCTCGCGGGCACGGAGTCGGCGGTCAGCGTCGCGACTGCCCCGGTGCCGATCATCAGGGCGTCGAGGCTGACCAGCGCCGTGAGCTGGTTGCGGTTCGCCCGCGCGAGCAACCCGAGGTCGATCAGTAGGAGTGGCGTCGTGAACAGCCAGTCCGTGTATCTGGCCCAGTAGATGGGTACGGCCTCGCCGTCTATCGAGACGATGGTCAGCCCGTACCCCAGCGCCATCGCCAGATAGTTCACGAACGCGATCGCCGTGATCAGTATCGTGACGATGTAGAACTCCTGGCGTTTCTCGTTCTCTTCTCCCCATCCCTTGGCGATGAAATACACCATCCCAAGGAACATTCCGGCTGTCCCCAGCCAGAGCCATAGTTGTTCGCTACCTGGTTGTGGCATGACTACAGGCAGAAATTGGGAGGTTCGAAAGATAATGGTACTACCAAACTAGTTGGAAAATCCCGCAACGTCCGCGATTCGCCGCCGAGAACGCATCTCGTAGGCGTCTGTTCGAGCGCACCGACGGTCCATTCGCCGCACCAATCAGTTCGGATACAGTTCTTCGAACACCTTTCGCTGGGCGGCCCGGAGGTGCTGGTGGAACGTCGAGCGGCCGATGTCCATCGATTCGGCGAGGTCCTCGCCGGTCGTCTCGCGGGGCCACTCGAAGAACCCACCGACGATGGCCGTCCGCAGCGCCGTCGCCTGCCGGTCGGTGAGACGGTCGTCGATCCGTCCGCGGACGTCCTGGCGCGTCTCCGCCGGTCGCTCCTGCTCGCGATACGCCGAGAGGTCCGCGCCGGGGACGCCGTCCTCGACGGCCTCGACGACCGACCGGGGCTGAGCGTCCGGCGGGATCTCCACCGTGAGTTCGCCCGTCCCGCCCTCGGCCGACATGGCGGTGATCCGCCCGCCGCGGTCGAGCAGCAACTGCACCAGCGGCGACCGCTCGACCGTGAACTCGACGACCGACCGGCCCCCGTTGTCACCGTCGTCCGTACTCCCGCCGACCGTCACGGGCGCGTACGCGAGCACTTCGTCGTGGTCGGCGACAGCGGCCTCGACCGCCTCGGACTCGGCGTTCGTCTCGAAGAAGAACGTCGTCGCGCCCTCCTCACGGGTGACCGTCCCCGCGTGGACGAACTCCGCGTCCAGATCGCCCGAGAGGCCGACGAAGAAGGGGTCGGTGCCCGACAGCGAGAAGACCAGTTCGGTCACCTGGTCGGAACCCAGCAGCTGCTGGCTAGTCAGGTCGTGCAGCGCCATCGCGGTCGAGCGCCCGACCGCCGAGAGCACCCGCTGTTCGGGCTGGCTAAGCGTCGCCGAGGGCGCGAGCCCGACCGCCAGCACGCCGTAGCCCACGTCGCCGTACTGCAGCGGGACGGCGGCGAGCCCGCCGATCGCGAGATCCGCGTACCGGGCCGGCAGCGACCCGTCGGTCGCGACCTGCACCTCGCCGGTCCGCGCCGCCCGCGCGACGGGGTCGTCCGCGTCGCCGGCGAGGTCGCTCTCGATCGGGTCGTCGCTCCCCGCCCAGGTCGTCACCGACAGCGCGTCGCTGGCGGGGTCGCGCTCGCAGACCCACGCCAGCGCGTACTCGTCGGTCGCGACCAGGCTGTCACACACCGCCCGCTCGACCGCCGAGCGCGAGTCCGCGCCCAGCAGACTCGAAGTGACGTCGGTCACCAGCCCGTCCAGTCGCTCGAGCAGCGCCTCGACTGTCTCGCGCTCGCGGGTCGCCTTCGCCGCCTGCCGGCGTGCTTCGCGTTCGGCCTCGACGCGGTCGGTCACGTCCAGCTGGAAGCCGACGTAGTGGGTCGGCTCGCCGTCGGGCCCGGTCACCGGCGCGATGTCCACCCGGTTCCAGAAGGGGTCGCCGTCGTCGGTGTAGTTGACGAGTTCGACCGACACCGGCTCGCCCTCGTCGATCGCTTTCGCCATCCGCGCGATCTCCCCCTCGTCGGAGTCGTCGCCCTGCATGAAGTTGCAGTTACGACCCAGTACGCTGGGCTCGTCGTAGCCCGCGAGTTCCTCGAAGGCGTCGTTGACGTAGATGAGCGGGGTGTCCCGCCGGCGCCCGTCCGCGATGGTGATCCCGACCGGCGCCTCGTCCATCGCCCGGTCTTTGAGCTGTTCGGTCACCGCGGCGAACCGCCGGTCGGGCTCGGTCGCCGCCGCCCGGAGCGCGTCGACCAGCGCGAGCCGCTGTTTGCCGGGCGGGTCGCGGGGCACGTAGTCGGTCACGCCCGCCGCGATCGCGTCGCTCGCCAGCCGCTCGTCGCCGTCGCCCGTAAAGAGCACGAACGGCAGCGCCGTCCGGCGTTCGCGGACCTCCCGCAGCAGTTCCAGCCCGGACCCGTCCGGGAGGTGTTGCTCGCTCACGACGTAGTCGACGGCCCCGTCCCCGATCCGGTCACGCGCCGCGGCGAACTCCGACACGCGCTCGACCCGAAACCCCGCGCCCTCGATCACGTCAGCAGTCGGGTGAACGCGGTCGTCGTCGGGTTCGACGAAGAGCACCACGCCGTCGCCGCTCGCAGTCGCCATGGCCTCCTTTGATTCGGGGCCCTCAAGAGCGTTACTCCGGCCAGCATGCGGCGGGTCCCGAAGGTCGGCCAGTCTCGCGGCTGGCCGGGCAACGTCCGGAGCGACTCGCGGCGAGTCCCGCGGCTGGCCGGGCGATGCCACGAGTGACCCGCAGCGAAAACGGAGGAAGACTGCGGAGAACGCAGGAAGACTGCCGGGCGTCAGTCGGCCGCGACTTCCGCTTCGACGCTCTCGTCGTAGTACTCCTCGATGTACTCCTCGTCGACGCGGTTGAGCTCCTCTTTGGGCAGCATCGAGAGCAGCTCCCACCCCTCGGTGAGGGTCTCCTCGATGGAGCGGTTGGTGTCGAAGCCCTGGTCGACGAACTGCGCCTCGAACTCCTCGGCGAAGTCGAGGAACTTGTTGTCGCGCTCGGAGAGCGCTTCCCGACCGACGATGTTCACGAGGTCGCGCAGGTCCTTGCCCTCCGCGTACGCGTAGAACAGCTGGTCGGAGACGCCGCCGTGGTCCCCGCGGGTCAGCCCCTCGCCGATCCCGTCGTCCATCAGCCGCGAGAGGCTGGGCGAGACGTTCACCGGCGGCTGGACGCCCTGGCTGTTCAGGTCGCGGTCGATGAGGATCTGCCCCTCGGTGATGTAGCCGGTCAGGTCCGGGATCGGGTGGGTGATGTCGTCGCTCGGCATCGTCAGGATGGGCACCTGCGTGATAGAGCCCTCCTGCCCCTTGATCCGGCCCGCCCGCTCGTACAGCTGGGCGAGGTCCGTGTACATGTATCCGGGGTAGCCACGCCGGCCCGGCACTTCCTCGCGGGCCGCACCGATCTCGCGCAGGGCTTCACAGTAGTTGGTCATGTCCGTGAGGATGACCAGCGTGTGGTAGCCCTTCTCGAAGGCGAGGTACTCCGCCGTCGTGAGCGCGAGCCGCGGCGTGACCGTCCGCTCGACCGCGGGGTCGTTCGCGAGGTTCATGAATACCACGGAGCGCTCCAGCGCGCCCGTGCGCTCGAAGTCGTCCATGAACTCGTTCGCCTCTTCGGCCGTGATCCCCATCGCGCCGAAGATCACTGCGAACTCGGTCTCCTCGCCCTCCTCGGCCTCCTCCGGGACGGAGGCCTGGCGCGCGATCTGCAGCGCCAGTTCGTTGTGGGGCAGCCCCGACCCCGAGAAGATCGGGAGCTTCTGGCCCCGCACGAGGGTGTTCATCCCGTCGATGGTGGAGACCCCGGTCTGAATGAACTCCTCGGGGTACTCCCGGGAGTAGGGGTTGATCGCTTCGCCGACGATGTCCCGGCGCTCGTCCGGGACGATGTCGGGACCGCCGTCGATCGGGTTCCCGGACCCGTCGAGGACGCGACCGAGCAGGTCCTCCGTGACGGGCATCTTCATGGTCTCGCCGAGGAACCGGACCGAGGACTGACGGTCGATGCCGTCGGTGCCCTCGAACACCTGGATTGCGACGTGGTCGCTCGAGCTGTCGAGGATCTGTCCGCGGCGGACCTCGCCGTCGCCGGTCTCGATCTCGACGATCTCGTCGTAGCCGATCGACTCGTCGGTCTCGACGAAGACCAGCGGACCGCTGATTTCCGTGATAGTCTGGTATTCTTTCATCGTTAGTAGAGTGCGCGGAGCTGTTCGGTGATGTCTGCCTCGAGTTCGTCGACGAACTCGTCGACCTCGTCGTCCGGGGTCGTGCTGATGCGGTTGAGCCGCGGCGCGGCGTCGATGTCCGTGATCTCGTCGATGGGGACGCCCGACTCCAGCGCGTCGAAGGCCTCGTCGCTGAACGTCTTGATCGCCCCGAGCAGCGCGTAGGTCTTCTCCGGCGGACAGTAGCGGTCGACGTCGTGCAGGGCGTTTTGCTGCAGCCACGCCTCCTTGAGGAACTTCGCGACCTCGAGGGTGAGCTGCTGGTCCTCCGGCAGGGCGTCCTTCCCGACGAGCTGGACGATTTCCTGGAGTTCGCCCTCCTCGTCGAGGGTGTCGATTGCCCACTGGCGCTGCTCGGCCCAGTCGTCGGCCACGTTGTCGTGGAACCACGGGTCGAGCTGGTCGCGGTACAGCGAGTAGGAGTCGTTCCAGTTGATCGCCGGGAAGTGCCGTTTGTTCGCCAGGTCGGAGTCCAGCGCCCAGAACGTCTTCACGATGCGCAGCGTGTTCTGGGTCACCGGCTCGGAGAAGTCACCGCCCGGCGGCGAGACGGCCCCGATCACCGAAATCGAACCTTCGGTGCCATTGATGTTCTCGAAGTAGCCGGCGCGCTCGTAGAACGCGCTCAGGCGCGCGGCGAGGTAGGCCGGGTAGCCCTCCTCGCCGGGCATCTCCTCGAGGCGCGAGGAGATCTCGCGCATGGCCTCGGCCCACCGCGAGGTGGAGTCGGCCATCAGCGCCACGTCGTAGCCCATGTCGCGGTAGAACTCCGCGATGGTGATCCCCGTGTACACGCAGGACTCGCGCGCGGCGACGGGCATGTTCGAGGTGTTGGCGATGAGGCAGGTCCGGTCCATCAGGGGGTTGCCCGTCTGGGGGTCCGGCAGGTCCGGGAAGTCGTCGATGACCTCCGTCATCTCGTTGCCCCGCTCGCCGCAGCCGATGTAGACGACGATGTCCGCGTCGGCGAACTTCGCCAGCGACTGCTGGGTGACGGTCTTGCCCGACCCGAACGGACCGGGGATCGCGGCCGTCCCGCCCTTCGCGAGCGGGAACAGGCCGTCGAGGATGCGCTGACCGGAGGTCAGGGGCTCCGTCGGCGTCTGCTTGTCGACGGTCGGTCGCTCCTCGCGGACCGGCCACTCCTGGCGCATCTTCACGTCGGCGCCGTTCGAGAGTTCGGCCACCGTCTCCTCGACGGTGAAGTTGCCCGACTCGATGGCGGTGATCTCCGCGGTCTCGCCCTCCTCCAGGGCGTCCGGCGGGACCATCACCTTGTGGTCGATACTCGCCGTCTCGGGGACGATGCCGACTACGTCGCCGCGGCCGACCTCGTCGCCCTCTTCGACGTCGGGCGTGAACTCCCACGTTTTCTCCAGGTCGATACCGGGGGCGTCGACCCCGCGGTCGAGGAAGGCCGACCCCATCTTCTCCTCGAGGACGTCCAGCGGGCGCTGGACGCCGTCGTAGATGGAGTCGAGCATCCCCGGACCCAGGTCGACCGACAGCGGCGCGCCCGTCCCTTCGACGGGTTCGCCCGGCGAGACGCCGGAGGTCTCCTCGTAGACCTGGATCGTCGTGATGTTGCCTTCGATCTCGATGACCTCGCCCATCAGTCCCTCGTCGCCGACGTAGACGACGTCGTTCATCTTCGCGTCGAGGTCCGTCGCGGTGACGACGGGCCCCGAGACGCTCTCGATGACGCCGTCCTCGCGAACCGTTGTGTCTGTTGCTTGACTCATATCAGTCTTCCTCCATCAGGTCGATGCCGATGGCGCGTTTGATCTGCTCTCGCAGGCCGCTGGAGCCGGCCGCGCCACCGAGTGTGACGAGTACCGGCTCCACGCTCGTTTCGACGTCCGACCGCACGCCGCGGGAGAGTCGCTCGAGGTCCTCGTCGTGCATCACGAGGATGCCGACGTCGTCGTCGGCAAGCATCTCCCGCACGGCCTCGTCGTACTGTTCGTCCACATTCTCGCCGCCGGTCTCGTCGATGTCGGCGAACTTCCGGACGCCCGCCAGGCGAAAGCCCGTCGTGAAGTCCGGACTGCCGACGACGGCGATCTCCTGGCTCATCGTCGGGCCTCCACTGTCATAGTATCACCAGCTCCGATTCGATCTCGTCGGGGCCCAGCCCGGCCTCCTTGCCGCGCGCGATGGCGCGGATATTGTCCACCTCGCGCTCCTTGGCGAGGATGAAAGAGAGCACCGGACACACCGACAGCGGGTAGCGATTCGACAGCGTGTCCGCGTACTCGAGCAGAGCCGCGTCGAGCGCGTGCTCGAACTCGACGAGGCTATCGGCCTCGGTGAGCACGTCCAGCGCCGCGTCGAGGTCGTCGCCGTAGGTGCTCTCGCGCACCCGCTCGACGAGCTGGTCCTGGTTGGCCACGAGCTGGCGGATCTCGCCCTCGTCGAACAGCTGTCCGCCCTCGATGTAGTACTCCGAGGGGTCGAGATCCGTCCCGCTGCGGGCCAGTCGGAGCGCGTTCCGGAGGTTCCGGAAGTCGATCTCCGCCTCGAGGAACTCGACGTACAGGCGCGTCGCCCGGTCGGGTTCGTCCGGCAGGTTGTCCATCAGGTGCTCGTAGAAGGTCCGGTCGATGGCGTTCTCCAGCGGAATGAGCAGCCCGGTCTCCTCGTAGTCCTCCATCGCCGCGGCGAGTGACTCGCCGAAGATTGTCCGGTCGAGCGACTCGACGACGACTTCGACCGAGTCGGCGTCGAGCAGTCGCGCCAGCAGGTCCTCGCCGAGTTCGCCCGCGTCGATGAGGTCGTCCTCGACGGCCGCCCGGTCCGCACCGGAGTACAGGCCGCGGAGGATCGTCTTCAGGTTCCAGGCGTCGAACTTCCGCAGGTAGCGAGCGATGTAGCCGTAGAGGCGCCCGTCGGCCCAGCGCAGCATGTCGTCGAAGTGGCCGGCGAGGTTCTCGTTCAGGGCGTACTCGATGAGGTCGCCCCCGGAGTGGCGCGCGCCGAGACGGTTCATCTCCGTCTCGTACTCGCTTTCCTCCATGAAGCGAGCGATCTCGCCGGTGCCCATCCGGACCAGCTTGCGGTAGTCGTCGTCGTCGAACAGCTTCGACCGGCGCGACCGGACGCGAGCGGTCACGTACTCGTAGTTGCTCGATTCGTAGTCGTCGGTCGTGCTCATGATTCGAACAGCCGGTCGCTGATCTCCCGGAGGTTGTCCTCCCAGACGTCCTCGAGCACCGAGTCGAACGTGTTGTTCACCCGGACGCGGGAGGCCTCGCTCTCGACGACGACGCCGCCGAGACACTCGTACTCGCCGCCGTACTCGAAGGCGTACTCGTCGAGGATCTCCTCCAGCAGGTCCTGGTCGTCGGGGCGCCCGTAGACGACGACGTCGCTGTCGTCGTCGAACTCGGTCGCCGCGGCGTCGAGCAGCGCGCGGGTCAGCTCCTCGCGCGTGTCGCCGCCCAGGGTCGCGAGTTCCTCCTCGACAGCGTCGCGGACGTCCGCGAGCGCGTCGCGGCGGGCTTCGAGCCGTGCCTGTTTGGCCTCGAGCTTCGCGCTCGAGAGCTTCTGTTCGCGCTCCTGCTCGATGGTGGCCTCGACCTCGGCGGCCCGCTCGTCGCGGATCTCGTCGGCGTCGGCCTCGGCCTCCTCGATGAGTTCGTCTGCCTGTGCCTCGGCGTCAGCCCGTATCTCGTCCGCACGTGCGCGGGCCTCGTCGCGAATGTCCTCTACGACTGTATCGAGGCTCATAATTGTGGGATAGGGGGCGTTCTCAGACCAGGAAGATGGTCACGAACGCGATGATGATCAGCGTCTCGGGCAGCGCCGTGAAGATGAGCCCGGAGACGAACATGTCGTCGTCCTCGGCGACCGCGCCGACGGCGGAGGCCCCGATGGAGCGCTGTGCGATACCTGTCCCGAGCGCGCCGAGCCCGACGGCCAGGCTTGGACCGAGCGCGCGAGCGCCCTCGGCGGTGATCGCGGGACTCGATGCGTTCTGCAGTACGACGTCGGCCAGCTGTGGAAGATTGTCGATCATGGGTTGAGTTGAGTCGCGACGGCTTCGGTTCCGTACACGCTCGAATTGCTCTATCGTGGGCATAAAGCTTCCCAAATCGGTCGAATAGAAGCCGCAAAACGAGGATTAGAAACCGTCGGCTGTTCGCGCCGCGTCTCGCGGTCCGACCCGCGCGTCGGATACCGCGGCCGCTCTCGTCTCGTCGACGAACCGCCGTCGGCCCCGGTCAGGAGCCGTCGTCGGCGGTGTAGTCCCGGTCGCTACCGAAGGGCGTGTAGGTCGTCCCGTTGCCCTCGTAGAACTTCCCGAAGAACTCGAAGTACTCCAGGCGGATGGACTGGATACCCGAGGACGTGACGCCCAGCAGCAAGACGACGAGGTGCCCGACGAGCAGGACGACGATGCCGAACACGAGCATCGCAGGCCCGCCGTGCATCATCCCGTCGAAGAGGATGGTCGCGTCGGGGTGGTGACTGGCGACGTAGTCGGGTCCGTGGCTGAGCATGTAGTGGTACTCGCCGTGGGTCTCGTAGGCGCCGAAAAAGAGGAGATTGACCGCGAAGGCCATCCCCGCTTTCGCCAGGAGCACCGCGGCGATCCGCAGGTACGACAGTGCGTGGGCCAGCACCTGGTGTATCTCGACGAGTTCGTGGGCCGGGCCGACGGCCAGCAGCGCGATGCCGAGACCGATCATCCCGGTGCCGACGAGTTCCATCAGCGGGATCGTCCCCAGCGGCGTGGCGACCGTGGTCGGCGACGGGATCCCGGTGAAGCCGAGTTCGAACGCCGCGCCGGAGCCGGTGTTGAACACCTCGTAGATGAAGTCCGGTTTCGGACCCAGGTAGGTCGTCTCGCCGTCGACCGTCTCCGACGGCGGGCGGCTGAAAATGAACAGCCATGTGCCGTTCAGCGCGAGCAGCCAGGAGCCGGTCTCGAGGACCGCCTCCTTCGTGCCGTGCAGCGCCTTGTTCTCGATGAACTCGAGCACGTAGCCCGTGTTCAGGTGCAGGAGGCCGAACAGCGCCGTGACGACGAACCACGCGTTCGCGTAGTAGGCGTAGTAGGGCTGGAGACCCTTGTGGATCGGCGCCGACTCGAGGCCGACGAGCCCCTCCCAGAAGTGCGTGGAGACGAGGTGGAGCCCGAATATCTCACCGTAGAGGATGCCGAATATCGTCGTCGACACACCGGCAGCGGCCGCGACGAGTCCGAACTGCTTGAACCCCTTCGACTCGAAGTTCGCGTACGCGTAGTACCCCAGCCCCGTGTAGATCAGGCCGTACCCGAGGTCGCCGATGATGAACCCGAACATCAGCGGGAAGGTCAGGAACAGGATGAGCGTCGGGTCGAGCTCCGAGTAGTTCGGCCGGCCGACGGCCTTCGTGAGCAGTTCGAAGGGCTCGACGATGCCGCTGTTGTTCTGGACCACGGGCGGGTCCTCGTCGCCCATCGTGACGACGCCGCCGTCCGAGCGGACCTCCTCCGCTCCGCCGTCGGCGGTCGCTTCCCCGGCGCCGTCGTCACCGCTCGCGGTCGCGCCGTCGGCGTCGTCCGCGGTCGCGGCCCCCGCGGCCCCAGCGGCCGCCGCGGCTCCACCGCCCGAGGCCGCGCCGCCCGCACCGCCCGCGGCGCCGTCGTGGACTTCCTCAGTCGTCTCGGCGTGGCCGTGACGGCTGTAGGCGGCCCGTTCGAGTTCCTCGACCTCGACGTGGTCGCCGACCGCGTCGGCGAGTTCGGATTCGAACGTCGACACTTCTTCGCTCGGGATCCACCCCTCGGCGACGAAGGCGTTGCGCGTCGTCGCGAACGAGAGGGGCGCCTCGGCTTTCTGGACCTGGATGGAGAGTTTCTCCTCGGCGGCCAGCAGGAAGCCGGCCTCGTCGTAGCGCAGGTCCTCGATCTGGTTCTCGACCGTCTCCAGGTTCGACTCGAGTTGCTGCTTGCGGTGGCGCAGTTCGCCGAGCACGTCCTCGGGGTCACCCGACTCCTCGGGAACCTCGACGGCCGTGAAGTTCGCCTCGACGAGCGCGGATTCGAGCGTCCCCTCGTCGGTGTAGGCGAAGGCGGCGACGACGCCGTCCTCGGCGAAGACCTGTGAGGGGGCGTCGATATCGACGAGCGCGCGCTCGACGGAGTCGGCGTCGCCCTCCCCGACGGCGACGGCGAGGGTGTCGTACCCCCACAACAGATCGAGGTCGATGCCCAGCGTCGCGAAGGGGGCCATCGAGCCGATCTCCTCTTCGACGTCGCGGAGTTCGCTCTCGACCTCGTCGCGGCGGTCGTCGAGTTTGTTCGCTTCCGTCCGGACGCGTTCGAGTTCCTCCTCGATGGTCTCGTCGGTGATGATGCGGCTCTTGCCCGCGTCCTCGGGTTCGACGCCGAGGATGCTCTTGAGCGAGCGCACCGTGACGAGTTTCTCGGAGGCCTCGTTGGCGCCCGCGGCCGGGTCGCCGTTGTCGAACTCGGGCCACCGGCCGTCGTACTCGCTGAGGTGGAGCAGATGCAGGTCGTGGACGGCACCGATCACGTCGTCCATGACGGCCTTCGAGCCCGTCACGGACACCTTGCTCATCTGCTTAGGTCTGAGCATGCACCGCCTCCTCGAACTGTGTCACGACGTATTCGACCACGTCCTCGGTGTTCGATTCGGCTCGCGCTTCGAGCGCCTCGCGCTCCTCGCGCCCCTCGGCGAGGATCTCCTCGCGCTCGGCCTCGATCGTCTCGCGCGCCTCTTCCAGTCGCTCGTCGGCCGCGGCGTCCGCTTTTTCGCGGGCCTGCTCGCGGATCTCGTCGGCCTCCTCGCGTGCCTCGTCGATCCGCGCCTCGGCGTCTTCCTCGGCCTCGGCGACGATTTCCTCTGCCTCGTCTTCGGCGTCCGTAATCCGCTCGAGAACCTCTGGCCTTGGCATTGGCTAATCGTCCGGAGATGTGACCAGCGCCTATTTGGTAGTTGCGAAGTGTCGCCGCCCTCGTCCCCGCTGGCCGGCGGGAAACAGGGGAATTATGCCGGTCAGGTCCGAAGTTCCGGCGATAGGTTCATGGGAGTGCTCGAAGACAAGTCCCGCGCCCGCCTGTTCTACAAGTACCTCTCGAAGGTCTACGACCAGGTGAACCCCTTCATCTGGAACGAGGAGAGCCGCAGCGAAGCGCTGGCGCTGCTCGACATCGAGCCCGACGACCGCGTCCTCGACGTCGGCTGTGGCACCGGCTTCGCCACCGAGGGGCTGCTCGCCCACGTCGACACCGTCTACGGACTCGACCAGAGCGTCCACCAGATGGAACAGGCCTGGAAGAAGTTCGGCAAGCGCGGCCCCGTCGTCTTCTCGCGGGGCGACGCCGAACGGCTCCCGTACAGGGACGACACCTTCGACATCGTCTGGTCGTCGGGGTCGATCGAGTACTGGCCCAACCCCGTCGAGGGGCTACGCGAACTGCGTCGCGTCGCCAAACCCGGCGGCCAGGTGCTCGTCGTCGGTCCGAACTACCCGAAAAACACCGTCTTCCAGAAGCTCGCGGACGCGATCATGCTGTTCTACGACGAGGACGAAGCCGACCGGATGTTCCGCGAGGCCGGCTACGACGACTTCCGACACGTGACGATGGGACCATCGTACAATCCCGAAATCGCGATCACCACCGTCGCCACCGTCTCGGAGTAGCACCGGTCGCGGCTGGTTTCTTCGGTCGCGCGACCGTCACCCGGCGTAGAACTCGAGCGTGACAGTGCGGCCGTCCGCAGTCTCGGCGACGATCCGGACCTGCTGGTAGGGCGTGACCGTCCACAGTCGCCCGTCGGCGCCGGTTCGCCCGACGTCGTAGCCGTTGACGGTCACGGTCGCGTTGAGCGGTTCGCCGGTGTCTTCGGTGACGACGACTTCGAGCGGGCCGGTGCCGTGGGTGCGGTTTATCTGCAGGCTGACGCCGTTCGAGATGTTCCCGCGCGGGTCGGTCGGCAACAGGGAGAGCCCCTTGCGCTGGATCTCCCGGAAGGCGTCGGTCGTCCGCCCGTCGAGGTAGACGTCCAGCGTCCCGTGGGGGTTGTCGAGCGTGACCTCGTAGATGGTCGTGTTGACGAACGTGTCGACGCCGCCGCCGCCGTAGGCGTAGGCCCACGGGTACAGTTCCTTGGCGCGCTGGTCGGCCGCGCTGAACCCGCGCGGGTCGTCGTCGCTGACGAACAGATTGGCCCCGGACCGGGCGCGGTTCGACCCGAGAAACGCCTCGCGGTAGAACAGTTGCCCGTCGGTGTAGGCCGTGACGACGCCGTTGTCCGTGGTGGCCGTGTAGACACCGAACGGGGCGCGCTCACCCGAGATAGCCTCGCCGACGCTCGACCGCACGGGCCCGCGCAGCGAAACCAGTTCCATCTGCAGCGCCTGCATCCGCGTCTTCAGGTTCGACGGGAGCGGGAGGATGACCGCGTTCTCGAGGTGGTCGAAGCGGTCGTCGATACCGCGTGCGACCGCGTCCACGGTCGAGAGTTCCCGGAGGAACCGCTCGGTCGTCCACGCCTGGTCGTTGTAGCGTTTGATCGCCCGTTCCTGGCGCTCCCGAAGTGTTTCGATCCGGGTTTCGAGCCGCTCGACTTCGGTTCGGATCCCGCCGACCGTCTCCGACTCGGTCGCGCCATCGTAGGCGTGGGCGAACGAGCGGGTCGTGTAGTTGCTCCGGATCGCCGCGAGGTCGCGCTCGATGGCGCCGACGACGTCCGCCGACGCGTTCGCGTACCCGTCCCGTTCGACGTCGCGGTTGGGAATCTCGAGGTAGTTGGTCGTGTTCGCCTCGGTCTCGACGACGGTCTGGACCGCGTATCCCGCCGTCTCGAACCGGAGGGCAGTGAGTGCGTTCGACGCCGCGGGCAAACCCGACCCGTTCGACGCCGCGGACGCCGAAGTGCCCGACCCGTTCGACGCCGCGGACGCCGAAGTGCCCGACCCGTTCGACGCCGCGGCGGTGCCTGCGTCGGCAGCCGCGACGGCGTCGGCGGCCGATACGCCGACGCTACCGGCCGAGGCGACTGGGGCGGAGGTACTCGTCGCGGTCGACCCGGTCGTCGACGGAGCGGCGAGCGACGACGCCGGCGCGACCACGACGAGCGCGAGGACCGCAACGAGTGCGAGGGGGCGGTTCGCGGGCATTCGTCCGTTCTTTCGCCCCCGGCTACAAAAACCCAGTCACTTTCCCATCGAGTCTGACCTGTCGAGAGACGGGCAGACCGTTCATAATCCGCTGTGACGTTTTAATGGAAAGGGTTTTCCCGACGGCAGGAATTGTCCCGGACAGGCTATGTCCTCGCGGTCGCTCGTCGCCCCTCTCGCCGTTCTGATCGTGTTGGTCGCGGCCGGACCCGTGGTCGGCACGCTCGGAGCGGCGCACCCGCCCGCCGACCGGTCGACCGCCGACGCGGCCTCCGGTCCCGCCGCGTCGGTCGAGGGGGTCGTGACGACGGGCGCGCCGCCCGGCACGGCGACACCGGTCGAGTCGCTCGGCACGTCGCGTGTCACGTGGGACGTCACGCTCCAGCCGGACGGCAACGCCTCCTGGGCGGTTTCGGTGACGCTCCCCATACGCAACGAGAACGACAGCGCCGCGTTCGACGACATCGCGGCCCGGTTTCTCAGCGGCGAGTACAGTCTCGGACTCGAGCAGTTCAGGGCAAACGCGGCGGCCGCGAGCGCGGCGACCAACCGGTCGATGGCGCTCCGGAACGTCGTCCGGACCACCAGTTCGAACGAGCGAGCGGGGCGACTCGTCCTCGAGTTCACGTGGACGAACTTCGGACGCGTCGCGGGCGACCGACTCGTCGTCGAGGACGCGTTCCACACGCCCTCGGGGACGTGGCTCCCGGAGCGACTCGACGAGGGGTGGTCGCTCGTGATCGGCCCCCCCGAGGGCTACGATATCGTCGAGGCGCCGCGCGTCGAGGACCGCACCGCCCGGTGGGACGGCCCGATCGAGTTCACCGGCCGACAGCCACGCGTCGTCTTCTCCGGGAGCACGCCGACGCCGACGCCAACCGCGACCCCGCCCTCCCCGACGCCGACGGCCACGCCCACGACGCCGACACCCACGCCGACCGCGACGAGGACGTCGACGCCCACGCCAACCGCGACGCCGTCACCCACCCCGACGCCGACCGCGACGCCGACCGCCACCACGGTCACGACGACACCCGGCCCGGACGGGTCGGGCGGGCTCCCCTCGATGCTGCTGATCGTCGCTCTCGTCGTGCTCGCGGGCGCGTCCGCGGCGGTGCTGGCCGTCTACATCAACCGCGGCGACACCGACGGCGGCATCGGCGCGCTCTTCGGCGGCCTGTCCGGCGGTGGATCCACCGGCGCGAGCGCCGAGAACGCGGCCGAAGACGCACCGGACGCCGCGGATCCGCCACCGACCGGCGGCGCCGACGAGGCCGGCGGCTCGTCGGGCGCGTCGGGCGAGACAGACGGCGCCGCGGCCGGAGCCGGTGGCGCGGTCGCGGCCGCCGGTGCCGACGCGGCGGACGACGCCACCGAGGAAGACGACGAGGTCGACGTCGAACTCCTGAGCGACGAGGAGCGCGTCGAGCGGTTGCTCGACCGGAACGGCGGGCGGATGAAACAGGCCTCGATCGTCAAGGAGACGGGCTGGTCCAACGCGAAGGTCTCCCAGCTCCTCTCGGCGATGGAAGACGACGACCGGATCGACAAACTCCGGATCGGTCGCGAGAACCTCATCTCGTTCCCCGACGAGGACGTCACCGACCTCGACTCGGAGTGACGGCGCCCACCTGTCTCACGCCCCCGCTCGGCCCGGGAGACCGCCGCGCTGTCCCCGACAACGCCCGCCCACGATCCGGGGGTTCGGAAACGTTTAACCGCCGAGCGGGTCAATTCCGTGGCTATGAAGGTCCTCGTCACAGTGACGGACGTGGCCGTGGTCGACGACGAGTTCGAGATCGACGGGCTCGGCGTCGACGAGCGCTATCTCACCTACGAACTCAACGAGTGGGACGACTACGCCGTCGAGGAGGCCGTCCAGATCGCCGAGGCCGGCGACGACGTCGAGGTCGTCACCGTCACCGTCGGCCCCGAGCGGGTCGAGGAGACGGTCCGGAAGGCGCTGGCGAAAGGCGCCGACCGCGCGGTCCGCGTCTGGGACGACGCCGTCGCCGAGCGGGACCTGCTCGACGCCGAGACGAAGGCCGCCCTGCTCGAACCGGTCGTCCGCGAGGAAGACCCCGACATCGTCCTCTCGGGCGTGCAGTCGGGCGACGACAGCTTCGCCGCGACGGGCGTCACGCTCGCTGAACGGCTGGACTACCAGTGGGCCGCGGTCGTCAATCAACTCGACCTCGACGCCGACGCGGGGGCGGCGTCGGTCCACCGCGAACTCGAGGGCGGTCTCGAGGAACTCACCGACGTCGACCTGCCGGCCGTGTTCACGATCCAGACGGGGATCAACGAGCCCCGCTACGCCAGCCTCCGGGGGATCCGGCAGGCCCAGACGAAGCCGCTCGAGGTAAAATCCCTCGCGGACGTCGGACTCGACGAGAGCGTCCTCGACTCACCGCTGTCCTGGACCGCGACCTACGAGCCCGAGGCCGAGGGCGAGGCGACCGTCTTCGAGGGCGGCGCCGGCGAGACGGCGGGACAACTGGCCGGCGTCCTGCGTGACAGGGGGGTCGGCGAATGACGGTGCTGACAGTCGCGGAGCACCGCCGCGGCGAGTTGCGCGACGTGAGCCTCGAACTCCTCACGGTGGGGCGGGATCTCGCCGATGCGGTAGGCACCGACCTGCACGTCGCGGTCGTGAGCGGCGACGTCGAGGAGTTCGCCGACGACCTGAACCGCGAGGGCGTCGACGCGGTCCACACCGTCGCCCACGGCGAGGAGTTCAACCACGACGTGACCGTCCAGGCCCTCGCGGCGATGGTCGACGAACTCGACCCGCAGTATCTCCTGCTCCCGCACACGGTCAACGGACTCGACTACGCGCCCGCGCTCGCCTCGCGAGTGGGGCTCCCGCTGGTGACCGACGCCGTCGACCTGACCGTCGAGGACGACCTGGTCGTGACGCGCGAGATGTACGGCTCGAAGGTCGAGACGACCATCGCGGTCGAGGCCGACCGCGCAGCCGTGACGGTCCGGCCCGCCGAGTGGCCCGAGGCCGAGGGCGTCGGCGACGCCGCGATCGACCCGTTCGACGCCGCCATCGACGAGTCCGCCATCGGATCGACGGTAACGGGCTTCGAGGAGGTCGCGGGCGGCGACGTGGACATCTCGGAGGCGGACGTGCTCGTCTCCGTGGGCAGGGGTATCGGCGAGGAGGAGAACCTCGACGTCGTCTTCGACCTCGCCGAGGCGCTCGACGCCACCGTCTCGGCGTCGCGCCCGGTCGTCGACAGCGGCTGGCTCCCGAAGAACAGGCAGGTCGGCCAGTCCGGGAAAGTCGTCACGCCAGACGTCTACATCGCCATCGGCATCTCCGGGGCCGTCCAGCACGTCGCCGGGATGAAAGGCGCCGAGACCATCGTCGCGATCAACAAAGACCCCAACGCGCCAATCTTCGACATCGCCGACTACGGCATCGTCGACGACCTGTTCGACGTGGTGCCGGCGCTGACCGAGGAGTTCGGCGGGTAGGCTGGGGAAAATTGCGGCATGCATCCGGCGCCGTAGGCGCCGGTTCACCGGGGCGAGCGAAGCGAGACGCGGCTTTTTCGTCCAGCTTTTTCGAGGAGCCCTCCCGCAGGGAGCGGAGCGACCGAGGAAGGGGCCCCTGGAAAAAGGTGGTCGTCACGTCGTACCGGCGCTGACCGAGGAGTTCGGCGGGTAGCCCGAGGGATTGGGCGGCTAGCGTCCGGCGCCGCAGGCGCCGGTTCGCCGGGACCGGTCAGGGAGAGACGGAGTCGCGAGTCCAGCCGGGGTCACGGCCGGTCCGTTCGAGGAGGGCGGCCCGACACGCCGGGCAGTAGTCGGGGGTCACGGAGTCGCTCCGTGGAACGTACACCGCACCGCCGCACTCGACGCAGGCGTCCGCAACGATGGTCACACAGTCCGCACAGAGGTTGAAATCGTCCACTGTGAGGTCGCGCAGGGGTTCGAGTTGTTTGTCGAGAGTGTACTCGTCGATGACCGCCTGACAGCTGTGGCACGGTTTCATTGCGATCCACTGTGCACCATGAGATCACACTACATATACTTGCCCCTCGGGTTCTCAGTCAACCGGGCGGGCCGGTCCCGCGCTGTCGAGACAGTGTCGGGCAGGTCCGTGGTACCCTACCTCTCGGAAGGGTTATACATCGGCCGGGCGTCTCTGTACTCGTAATGGCAAACGGTAAGGTTGATTTCTTCAACGACACTGGCGGCTACGGTTTCATTTCGACTGATGACGGCGACCTCGACGACGACGAAGACGTGTTCTTCCACATGGAAGACGTCGGCGGCCCGGACCTCGAAGAAGGGCAGGAAGTCGAGTTCGACATCGAGTCCTCCGCGAAGGGCCCGCGCGCGACGAACCTCGTCCGCAAGTAAGCCCGTCCGCAACTAAGTACGAACGTCCCCGTCGCGCGGCGCGATGGACGACATCTTCGTTCTCCCATATCCCACACCCCGGAGCCGTAGCGCCGCCTGTTGCGAGACAGCGATCGACGCGCCGTGAACGAAGAAAACGGCGGGAGGGGAGTCGTCAGTAGAACGCGACCGGCACGCCGTCAGTGGCGTCGCCCTCCTGCACTTTCTCGAGGGCTTCTTCGAAGTCGGCCATCCGGACCTCGGTACGGCCGTCGCGGATGGCGAACATGCCGGCCTCGGTGGCGAGGCTGGCGAGTTCCGCGCCGGAGAAGCCGTCGGTCTCGTCTGCGAGGTCGGCGAAGTCGAGGCCGTCGGCGAGGTTCATGTCGGCGGTGTGGATCTCGAGGATGCGGGTACGCCCCTCGACGTCGGGTTCGGGCACTTCGATGAGACGGTCGAAGCGGCCGGGGCGGAGGATGGCCCTATCGAGCATGTCGAAGCGGTTGGTGGCGGCGATGATGCGGATCTCCCCGCGCTCTTCGAAGCCGTCCATCTCCGACAGCAGTTGCATCATCGTCCGCTGGACCTCGGCGTCGCCGGAGGTCTTCGATTCGGTGCGCTTGGCGGCGATAGCGTCGATCTCGTCGATGAAGACGATGGAGGGCTCGCGCTCGGCGGCGAGTTCGAACAGATCGCGGACCAGCCGCGATCCCTCGCCGATGAACTTCCGGACGAGTTCGGAGCCGGCCATCTTGATGAAGGTGGCGTCGGTCTGGTTGGCGACGGCCTTGGCGAGCATGGTCTTGCCGGTGCCGGGCGGGCCGTGCAGCAGGACGCCGCTGGGGGGGTCGATGCCGACTTCTGCGAACTGCTGGGCGTTGACCAGCGGCTCCTCGACGGCCTCGCGCACCTCGCGGATCTGTTCGTCGAGGCCGCCGATGTCGGCGTAGGTGACCTGAGGTGACTCGTCGACCTCCATCGCCTGGGCGCGGGCGTCGGTCTCGGCGTCAAGCTGGTTCTGGATGGCGAAGGAATCGTTGATGGCGACCCGGTCGCCGGCCTCGACGCCCTCGCGGAACTGCGGGGGAAGCTCGGTCAGGACTTCCTGGTTGTTGCCGTGCTGTTTGACGATGACGCTGTCGTCGACGATCTCCTCGGCGGTGGCGACGTACAGCGATGAGGTCTTGAGCGTCTCGTTTTCGCGTTCGAGCTGGTCGACATCGTCGGTCAGCGACTCGCGTCGCTCGCGGGCGGTTTCGAGTTGCTGGTCGAGTTCGCGGTTCACCTCCAGAAGCTGTTCGTAGTGCTCCCGCAGCGCTCCCAGCCGCTCCGACGGCGACATATCGGGGTCCAACTCCAGTCTGGGGCGCTCCGGCAGCGAGGGGCTACGGGACATCCGTTGTCGAGAGTAACGAACGGAGGAAAAAGTGCCTTTGGGTCACGTCAGTTCCGGCCGTGCTGCGTCGCCCTCCGGCGGCTGACCGGCGGGCGGGAACCGGACTGAGAGCGGAGAGCGACCGGGAGCGGCGCCGAGAGAGCGCTCCCGGGAAGCGCCGTGTCAACGGCTCTCGCGGGCTCGGAGCCCCGTTCCGGTCGTGAGTCGCAAGGAGAAGGCTTATCGGGGGGCGTCGCACACCCATCGGCATGGTCGAGTTCGAGGTACCGGAGATCGATTACGACCGGTACTCAAACCGCCAGCTCGCGGCCGTGCCACTGGCCGTGCTTGGCGTGTCGCTACTGGTACTCGTCGCGTGGTACTTTCTCAATGGAACACCGGTTCCGCTGGGGTTCGACTTCACGGGGGGGACGGAACTCCGGATCGTGGCTGACGCGAGCAAGTCGGAGATCCAGCAGGCGTTCGACGCCGACGTCGCGGCCGTCAGGCCCGTCCAGGGGAGCAACGAATACATCGTGACGTTTACGACGACGAACCAGCAGCAACTCGTCACGGCGGCCGAGTCGGCCGGGTTCGAAGTCCTCTCGCAGAACGTCCGGTCAGGAGCGTTCGGGTCGGTGAACCAGCGAAACACGCTGGTCGGACTCGGGATCGCGTTCGTCGGGATGAGTCTGCTCGTCTTCCTCCTCTTTCGCACGTTCGTGCCGTCGATCGCGGTCGTCATCTCGGCGTTTTCGGACATCATCATCCCGCTCGCGCTGATGAACGTCATGGCCGCCATCGGGCTGATGAACATCGAGCTGTCGCTCGGGACGGTCGCCGCGTTGCTCATGCTGATCGGGTACTCCGTCGACTCCGATATCCTCCTGAACAATCACATCCTCCGGCGGCGCGGAGGGTTCTACGAATCGACGTATCGAGCGATGCAGACCGGTGTGACGATGACGGTCACGTCGATCTCGGCGATGATCGTGATGACGATCGTCGCGACGCTGTTCTCGATACCGCTGTTGCCCGACATCGGGATCATCCTCGTGTTCGGGCTGACCGCTGACCTGATGAACACGTACATGCTCAACCTGAGTCTCCTCCGCTGGTACAAGTTCGAGGGGGTCGCCCGATGAGCTGGTCGTTCCGCGAGAACTGGCGGATCGTGATGCTCGTCGTCTTCCTCGCGGCGAGCACGCTCGCGCTGTTCGGCCCCGTCGGCCCCGGCGCGGCACAGGAGACGACGACCGAGTTCGTGACGCTGTCGGGCGATAGCAACACTCTGGAGGTCAGTGACACCTCGCTCGTCGTCGAGAACGGGACCCTGGAGACGACGAACGGGACGGAAAATACGATCACAGCCACGGACGCGACGCTCAACGTCGACGGCGACATCTCGAACGTCGCGAACACGTCCGCATCGGTCGCCAACGGGACGATCACGGTGAACGGCGGCACGGTCGTCGCGCCGTCGAACACGACCGGGATCACGACGTTCAATAGCTCGGTGAATATCGACTCGGGGACGGTCACGGCACGGGACTCGAACGTGACGGTCACGGTCGAGCGCAACCGGAGCAGCGGGGTCACGAACCTCCAGTACGGCCTCGACCTCTCCGGTGGGACGCGGATCCGCGCGCCGCTCGTCGGGTCACACGTCACCGACGTCACCGTGTCCAGCGAGGAATCGTTCGCGTTCGGCCGAGACCTCGCGGCGGAACTCGGTGTCGACCCGATCGACGTCAACACCCGGATGACAGCGGAGTCGACCGCGACCGTCGAGGTGTACGCCAACGTCTCCAACGAGGAGTTCGCCGGTGCGCTCCGGACGGTCGGCGCGGACGTACAGGCGTCGGACGTCCAGGACGGAGTGACCAAACAGACGAGAGACACTGTCGTCAACACGCTCAGTCAGAAAATCGACCGGACGGGGCTCTCCGGCGGGACGGTCAGTACTGTCGCGACCCAGTCGGGTCCCCCGTACGTCGTCGTCGAAGTCCCGAACGCGCGCCCCGACGAGGTCAGGGACATCGTCAGTAGCCGTGGGGTCGTTCAGATCATCGCCGAAGTCCGGGAGGGGAACACGACGACGAACACGACCGTCCTCACGAGCGACAACATCGATTCGGTCGGAGCGGTCGGGCCACGGCAGAACACCGACAGCTGGGAGGTTCCCGTGACGGTCTCCGGCGGGTACGCGGACGACTTCGAACAGCAGATGCAGGAACTCGGGTTCACCAGCGGCGCCGGCGTCGGGAACTGCGACCGCAAGACCGGCCAGGGGCTCTCCGGGAGCTACTGCCTGCTCACCGTCCTCGACGGCGAGATCGTCCAGTCCAACGGGATGGGGCGAAACCTCGCCAGCAGCCTCGAGAACGGGGAGTGGTCCCTCTCGCCGACGTTCACGATCGGCGCCTCCGAGCAGCCGGAAGCCCAGGAAGTGAAGATCAGCCTCGACGTCGGTTCGCTGCCGACGAACCTCGACCTCAGCCGCGACGCGGAGTACGACATCTCCTACCTCCAGCCGAGCCTCGCAGAGCGGTTCAAATCGCTCGCGCTGGTGACGGGGCTGCTCACGTGGCTCGCGGTCAGCGGCGTCGTCTTCCTCCGCTACCGCTCGCTGGCCGTGGCAGTGCCGATGCTGCTGACTGCCATGGCGGAGGTGTTCATCCTCCTCGGGTTCGTGTCGGTGACCGGCCTCGCACTGAACCTCTCGCACATCGCGGGCCTGATAGCCGTCATCGGGACCGGTGTCGACGACCTGATCATCATCGGTGACGAGATCCTCCAGGAAGGGGAGGTGGCCACCGGCCGCGTGTTCCAGAACCGCTTCCGCAAGGCGTTCTGGGTTATCGGCGCCGCCGCGGCGACGACGATCATCGCCATGAGTCCGCTCACCTTCCTCTCGGTCGGCGACCTGTTCGGGTTCGCTGTCGTCACCATCGTCGGCGTCCTCATCGGCGTGATCGTCACCCGCCCGGCCTACGGTGACATCCTCCGTCACCTCGTGCTGTCCGAACAGAACAACTGACGCCGCGACGCGCTGTTTTTCGCGTCTTTCGCGGCGCGCCGTCTCTCTCGTGGCCTCGCGTCGCGCTCGAGACGTATCCAGACGCGCGCCTCAGAACTCGTCTAACGTCGTCGGTCGCGGTTCGGTCCGCCCGCCGTCGGTCTCGGCGGTGGGATCCGCCGAAGCGTCGACGCGGCCGCCGTCGGGTTCGAACTCCCCCAGCGACGACTGCGAGCGCGCGGCCAGCACGTCCCGACTCGTCTTCCAGGACTCGCGAGCGCAGGCCGGGAGTTCGCCCTCGCGTTCAACGTAGCCTTCGAGAAAGTCGCGGGTCGTCGGGTCACTCGGGTAGCCGCTCCCGACGTCGCCGTAGCGGTCGGCCAGCCCCTCGACGTGGGCGTCGCGGGCCACTTTCGCGACGATGCTCGCCGCGCCCACGACGGGATAGGATTCGTCGGCGCCGTGCTCGCCGCGGATATCGATCGGTGAGTCGAGCGCGAGTGCGTCTTCCACCCGGCGTTCGAACCGGACGGCGTTCGTGTCGCCGGCGTCGACGTAGCCCGAGAGGTCCGCGAGGTCGGTCTCGGTGGCTTCGTCGGCGTCGGCGAGCGCGGGCCCGAGCGCTTCGGCGTGGGCGGCGACGGTCAGCGAGTTCATGTCCGTCTCTTCGTCGTCGATGCGGGCCACCGAGATCTCGGCGACCCCGACCGCGGCCGCGACCTCGCGGATGCGTGCGTCGAGTTCCGCGCGGCGGTCGGGGGCGATGTCCTTGGAGTCGCCGACGTCGTCGGGCAGCTCCGCGGGGTCGACGACCACCGCGGCCGCGAACATCGACCCGAGGACCGGGCCCTTGCCTGCCTCGTCGACGCCGAACTCCAGCATGGCTCGGCGATTTGCGCTCCGCCGGTATAAGTGGTTGCGCTCGGTCTGCCGCGCGTCCGACGCGCGTCCGCTCTCCCTCGGGTGGTTCTGGATCACGAGTCGGAACGGGAGTAGCGCACGGTACCGAACTCCGCAAGCGGAGCCACGGTGAACAGCGACGCCCTTGCAGTACGCGGCAGCGACCGCAAACGGCCAGCGGGAACGTTCACGGCGGTCGCTGTCGCGCCCACTCCATAGAGTCGGTCGCACGGCTCTCCACGCGTCCCACCCCTACGAATGACAGCAGAGATATATGCCGGAATGGCGTACTTACCGTATGCAATCGTCTCTCGCGGCGGAATTATGGGAAATTCCGCAGGACCTGTGGGCCGAATTACTGGCGCTGCCGCCGTGGCTCGCCTTCGTACTCGTCGTCGGGCTCTCCGTGCTCGGCGCGCGAGTCATTCAGGTCGGCGGTGACGTGTTGATCCGCCGACTGACCCGGCGCATTCCGGGCGACGTGGACGCGGCCGTCCTGCGGAGCGTCCACCCCGCGCTGTACGTGACAGTCGTGCTCGTCGGCGCGAACCTCGGCGTCGCCCTGTTGACCGACGCGCCGGAGTGGACCGGCCCGACGGAGTCGGGGACGCTGACGCTCATCGCCCTCGTCTGGGCGTTCCAGCTCGCGCGGATGGGGCGGCGCGTCTCCGCCGAACTCACCGAGGAGCGCACCGAGCACTCGCGGGTCGTCCCCATCTTCCAGAACGTCTGGACGGCGCTTCTGCTCGGCATCACGGGCTTTTTCGTCCTCTCGCTGTGGAACGTCGACGTCACGCCGCTTCTGGCCTCGGCGGGGATCCTCGGCATCGTCATCGGTCTCGCCGCGCGGGACACGCTCGCGAACTTCTTCGGTTCCATCTCGCTGTACGCCGACGGGACCTACGCCGTCGGCGACTACATCGTCCTCGAATCGGGCGAACGGGGTCGCGTCGAGGACATCTCGATCCGCTCGACGGTGTTGCGGACCCGCGACGACATGCTCGTCACCGTCCCCAACTCCGTCCTCAACACCGCGACGATCACCAACGAGTCCTCGCCCCAGCGCGAGCGCCGCGTCCGCGTCTCTGTCGGCGTCGCCTACGGCAGCGACGTCGACGCAGTCGAGGACACCCTGCTGGAAGTCGCCGACGCCGAGAACCTCGTCCTCGAGAAACCCGCGCCGCGGGTCCGCTTTCGGGGGTTCGGCGACTCGGCGCTCGACGTGGAACTGCTGTGCTGGATCCCGGCCCCCGTGATGCGCGGCCGCGCCACCCACCGCCTGAACAAGGCCGTCTACCGCGCCTTCACCGACGCGGGCATCCAGATCCCCTTCCCCCAGCGCGTCGTGACGATGCATCCCCAGAACGGCGCGGCCGGCGACGGGTCCGACGCGGCCGATCCGCTCGCCGATGGGGCCACGTCCGAGGCCGCGGACGACTGACCACGCGTGGTGGCGCGCGCCGTCGCGTGAGGTCTTCGCGAGCGTGCGAGCGACGGCTCGTCGGAGCAAGCTCTGACGGTGGATGAGTAGCGCAGGAACGAGCAGGGCGAGATTTTCGATCTCGCTGGCAGTCGGGCGACTCGTCACCCGACGACACCGCAATCGGTTGGGGAGGCATGTGGGTCCGCGGTGGGCGGTGGTGCGGGGCGGTCGCGGTGCTGTGCGGAGCGGTCGCGGTCCTGGTGGACTGAAAGGGCGAGGCGTGCGAGGCGCTTGCGCCTCGATTCCGAACGGCTCTGCCGTGAGGCGCGCTCGCGTGTAGTTTAGTCGCTGCGGGACCCCTATCCGCGCGAGCGCGGCGCGGTGCGGTTGTTCGACGCGCGGATATGTCCCGTGGTTCGAGAGAGCGGCGCTCTCTCGTCATCTCGGAAATCTCTGATTTCCGGTGAGAGCGACCGCGAGAGCGAGGCTCGACGAATGGAGAGCCTCGACCGCGAACGGCGCTTGTCGCCGTGAGCGAGCGGGGCGAGGGCTTTCAACGCTCACGATCGACTGCAGTCGCGGTGTCGTCTGCGTTCATCGCGACTCCTCGGGAGCGACGCCGACGGTCAGTAACGTCCCGTGCTCGCGATAGCGTTCGACCATCGCCTGGCGGGAGTCCCACTCCTCGGTGGGGAACTCCTCGGCGGGCGGAATCTCGGTCTCCTCATCGGGGATCCGGTCCTGACTCGCCACCCGAAACCCCGCCTCGCGGAACTGCTCGCGGTACTCGCGCTCGGTCCAGCGGACCATCGGCACGTCGACGAGGTCCTCCCACTTGTGGGTGTGGACGCTCTCCTCCCAGTAGTTGACGGCACAGTAGAACGTTCCGCCGGGACGGAGCACACGACTCAACTCGTCGAGGGCGGCGTCGGGGTCGCGGGCGTAGAAGAACGCCTCCATCGTCCAGCAGTGGTCGATGCTGTCTGTCTCGAAGGGCAGGTGCTCGAAGTCGCCGACGAGGTAGCCCACGTCGGGGTCGTCAGTGTAGGATCTGGCGTTGCGGGCCATCTGCGGGGCGGCGTCGAGGCCGTACGCTCGTGCGGCATCGGCAGTCTCCCGGAGCGCGCGGGCGGCGTAGCCGCTGCCACAGCCCAAATCGAGAACGACGTCGCCGGCTTCGACGGGCATCCGCGCGAGGGCGTGCCTGGCGGTGTGCCAGTGCCGGTCCTCCATGCCCTCGTCGCGGCCGTCGCGCGCCCACTCGTCGAACTCCGCGCTGACGCTCATACCCGCCCGTGGGTCTGCCGCGCCGAAAACGGTTCCGTGTCGGTGCGCGTCGCGTGCCCTTCACGCGTACCCCGTCCGCCCCACTCTTCGCCGATCCGAAACGCTGGTGTCGCCGGCGCGACAGCGAGGGGTATGCGCGACGACGCAGTCGAATCCGGGGGAACAGGCGGGAGTGACGGCGACGCCGCCGGCGAGGGCAGAGACGGCAACGCCGCGGACGCGACGCTGGCCGAGACGGCCGAGCGCGCCGTCACGGCCGGCGGGGCGTACCTCCGCGACCGGTTCGCGAGCGGTCGGAGCGACGCCGAGTACTCCGCGATGGACGTCAAGACCGAGGCCGGCCACGAGGCCGAAGACCGTATCCTCTCGGTGCTGCGCGAGCGTCACCCCGGGCACGCCATCACCGCCGAGGAGTCTGGCGAGCACGCGGGCGAGGCGGTCCGCTGGGTGGTCGACCCGCTCGACGGGACGAACAACTTCGCGGTGGGCATTCCGACCTTCGGCGTCGCCGCGACGGCCGTGGCAGCCGACGCGCGACTGGCCGCCGACACCGAGAGCGCGGCCCGACTCGACGGCCGCACGTCGGTCAGCGGGACGGACCCGCGCGACCCGCTCGCGACGGCGGTGGCGGTCCCGACGCTCGAGGACTGCTACGTCGCTCACCGGGGTGGCGGCGTCCGGTACAACGGCGAGCGCGTCACCGTCACGACCGGCGACACGGTCGATCCCGCCCACGCGACTGTCGGAATGCTCGTCGGCCCGGCGGTCCTCTCGGGCGGCGTCGAGGCCCGCGAGTGGGAGGCCGTCGCCGACGCCGTCGAAAGTGAGGTCAAACGCGGCATCCGGACGTGGGCGCCGGTCGTGTACTGGGGACTGTTCGCCCGCGGGCAACTCGACGGGTTCGTCGCCTACCACCCGCCCGAGCGCGAGCAACTCGCGGGCGAACTCCTCGCCCGCGAGGCCGACGCCGTCGAGCGCTCCGAGGGCCCACTGTCGGTGTTCGGCGCCGACGAGGCGACCGCCGACGCGCTCTGGACCGCCGCGACCGACGCGCTCGAGGAGTCCTGAGTGGCGCGCTCGGGAACGGCGGCCGCCGAGCTACGCCTCGTGGACTGTCACGTCGATCTCCCCGTCGTTCGCGTCGACAGTGAGCATCGTCGCCCGGTCGGCCGGTGCCGCGCCGGTGACACTGCCGGGGTTCAGAATGTGGACGTCGCCGTGGATGCGGTCGGTGATCTCGTGGGTGTGGCCGGCGACGCCGACCCGCGGCTCGTCGGCTTCCTCGCGCACGGTCCGGGCCACCCGGTCGGCCCACCCGCGAGCCGGCCCGGTGCCGTGTGTCACGACGAAGGTGACGCCGCCCGCCTCGACCGTCGCCACGTCGGGCAGGCCGACCTGCGGGTCCATGTTCCCCGCGACGGCCGTCAACTCGGGTGCGAGGTCGCGGACGTCCGCCAGGGCGCTCTTCGAGTCGAAGTCGCCCGCGTGGATCACGTGGTCGGCGGTCCGGACCCGCTCGCGGAACGCGTCGGGCAACCGCTGGGCCCGCGAGGGGATGTGCGAGTCGCTGACGATGGCTAGTTGCATGGGTCCTCGTACGGGCGACGCACGGAAGTCGGTTTGGCCGCTCGGTGACTGTGGTTTCGCTCGTGAAGTCGGGATAGCAACCGCAAACAGCCTGAAAGCCCCCGGTCGCTCGTACCGCCGCGTCTCGCTGCGCGCCTCGTCGCTCGTTGCACTCGCTCCTGTGGTGCTTGCTTCGTCGGGGCGGCGACGAGCGACCGGCCCCTTTCAGTCCCGCCCGTGTCGGCTGATTCGACAGTCTGTGCGGGTGGGAATGAAAGGGGCGACGCGTTCGACCCGTCCCGGACGACGCAAGCACTGGACCGAGCGCAGCGAGGGAAGCGCGCAGCGAGACCCGGACGGTCGAACGCGTCGGGGCTTTCAGGCTGTTCGCGGTGGCGGTCACGGTCACTGTTGCGGGGGCGTTCACGCTGTCGGCGGTGGCGGTCCAGTTTCCGCTGTAGCGGACTGTCACGCCGTCTGTGGCACTCGTTCGAATCCGCCGCCCGACCCACACCGGATCACCCGGATCTAAGTTCCCACGAGCGTACCGACACACATGAACATCGAGGGCGAGTTCGCACCGTCGACGGCCGAGGCGGCGCGCGAGCGATACGAATCGCTGGGCGGGACGGCACAGGTCGTCGTCAAGGAAATCGCGAAGGCCATGGAGATGGACGCCGACGAGTACGACCGCCGGGTCACCGGCGAGGTGGTCGAGACGGCCCGCGACGCCCTGTTCGCCGAACTCCTCGAAGTCCGCGTCGGCTCCCGCGACGAGTACGAGGACTGGCTCGCGGACAATCCCGACTTCGAACCTGCGGAGTTCGGGAGCGAGCACGTCGACAACGTCGTCTGGCACGCGGCGCCGGCGACCGACACCGTCGTCGCCGCCACGTTCCAGAACGAACCCGAAGCGGCCGCCGGCACGCTCCGCCGGCAGGCGTTCGGCCGCGTCTACCGCCCGCTCGTGACCGAAGACTGACCAACCGGCCACGGATGCGCAGCGGGCGAGCGCCGGACGGCGGACCCCAGCGTATTTGTCCGTGCTCGCCGACCCGGTGGACGTGCGTCTCGTTCAGGTCACCATCCCGGCGGGCAAGCGCGAGGCCGTCACGCGCGCGCTCGACGACGAGGGGGTCGACTACGTCCTCACAGAGGAGACCAGCAACCGCGAGTACGTCGCGGTGGCGTACGTCCCGCTCCCGACCAACGCCGTCGAACCCGTTCTTGACACCCTGCGCGGCGCGGGCATCGACGAGGACACCTACACCGTCGTCCTCGACGCCCGGACGGTCGTCTCGCGTGACTTCGAGGCGCTCGAGGAGCGCTACGCCGAGGAGGAGGACAACGACCGGATCGCCCGCGAGGAACTCACCGCCGCCGCCGAGGACCTCGTGCCCGTCCTGCCGACCTACCTGATCATGTCCGTGGTCAGCGCCGTCATCGCGACGGCCGGCCTGCTGCTCGACTCGCCGGCGGTCGTCGTGGGGTCGATGGTGATCGCGCCGCTGATCGGCCCGGCGATGGCCGCGAGCGTCGGCACGGTCGTCGTCGACGACGAGATGTTCGCCCGCGGCGTGAAACTCCAGGCCGTCGGCGTCCTGTTGTCGATCGCTGCCGCCGCCGCCTTCGCCTGGCTGGTCAAGACCGTCCACCTGATACCACCGTTCACCGACGTGACCGCCATCCCGCAGGTGCGCCAGCGGCTCTACCCCGATTTCCTCTCGCTCGTCGTGGCGCTGGGGGCCGGCGTCGCAGGCGCGCTGTCGCTGACCGGCGGCGTCTCCTCGGCGCTCGTGGGCGTCATGATCGCCGTCGCGCTCATCCCGCCGGCAGCCACCGTCGGCATCGGCATCGCGTGGGGGTTGCCCGCCGTCTCGCTCGGGTCGAGCGTCCTCGTGCTCGTGAACCTCCTCTCTATCAACCTCGCCGCGCTGGTCGTGTTGCGCTACAGCGGCTACCGTCCGACCGAGTGGTTCCAGTTAGACGAGGCCCGCGGCGCGACGATCCGGCGGGTCGCCGTCCTGCTGGTCGCTATCGTCGCGCTCTCGGCGGTGCTCGGCGGCGTCACCTACGACTCGTTTCAGGGCGCGACGACCGAAGACGATATCCGGTCGGCCGCGAGCGCGGCGCTCGAAGACGCCGACGGCTCGATGCGACTGCTCGACGTCGAGGTCGACCGCAGCGACGACTTCCTCTTTCGCCACCCCGAGCGCGTCGTCGTGACCGTCGGCGTCCCCAGCGACGACCACGCGCGCGTCGCCGGCGATATCGACGGCCGGATCGAAGCACGGATCGACCGCGAGATCCGGACGGAGATCCGCTATGTGACCGTCGAGCGGGCGTGAGGGCGGCCTCCCGAGGGAGAAAACACGGCCGCGTTCAGCCGTCGTAGGGCAACTCGGGCTCGTAGCCGACGGCCTCGACGGCGGCGGCGAGCACGCCGTCGAGGTTCTCGCCCTCGGTGACGCTCATGTAGTGGTCGGCCTCGACCTCGCGCGAGCGGTCGGCCTTGTTGCAGACAGTGACGACCGGCGCGTCGAAGTCGGCGACGAGCGCGTCGCGGAGCGCGAGTTGCACGTCGAGCGGGTAGCCACACTCCCCGCTGGCGTCCAGGAGCACGAGCACGCAGTCGGCGAGGTGTTCGAGCGCGCTCACCGCCTGCGCTTCGACGTCATTTCGCTCCTCGGGCGCGCGGTCGAGCAGTCCCGGCGTGTCGACGATCTGGTAGCGGATGTGGCCGTCCTCGAAGTGGCCGACGCGGATCTCTGTCGTGGTGAACGGGTAGGAGGCGGTCTCGTTGCGGGCGTTCGTGACCGCGTTGACGAACGAGGACTTCCCGACGTTGGGGTAGCCGGCGACGACGATGGTCGGTTCGTCCGGGCGGATGTCCGGCAGGGTCTTCAGTTCGTCGCGGGCGGCGCCGACCGCCGCGAGGTCGTCCGCGACCTCCTCGACGACGTCGGCGATGCGGGCGAACGCCTGCTTGCGGTGCTTGCTTGCGACGTCGGTCTTCCCGGTGAGACGGGGCTCGTACTCGTGGCGGATCTCGTCGACCTTGCGGCCGGCCCAGCCGACCTCGGAGAGGTGCTGGCGGACGGCGTCGATCCCGCCGATGTCGGGGGCGTGGTCGTCGGTGGTGTTGGAGGCGATGATGGCGTCGGCGAGTTCGCGGTAGAAGGGGTCCAGGTCGTCGAAGTCGGGCCAGGCGGTGACGACGTTCTCGAGGTTGTCCGAGAGGATGTTCGCGGCCGTCATCAGCATCGACTGCTGGGCCTCCACGCCGTCTTTGGCCCGCCCGGCGCGCGCCGCCCGGGAGAACGCCTGGTCCAGGAGTTCCTCGGACGTGGGCGTCGTGGGCAGCCCCTCGAACGGTTGACTCATTGCCCCCCGATAGACCGCCGGCGCGTAAAAGACCGTTTACTCGCGCTCGCGGGCGTCACGGTGTCACACTCGTGGCTCTCACAGTCTCACGCTCGCGGTCAGCTCCCACATCAGACGCCCGCGCAGTCGGCGCCGAGAGACGTATCCGTCCGGCCGGCCTACCTCGGGTATGACCGACTGGAGCGCGGTGCTGTGGGGATTCGTCGCCGGTGTCGTCGCCGGTGTGTTCGCCTTCGCTCTCCCCGTCATCGGCCACGTCGGCGCGGGGCTGATCGCGGGGTTCGTCGCCGGCTTCCTCGCGGGCGGCGGGATCGGCAGCGGCGCGTGGCACGGTCTGTTAGCGGGCGCGCTCGGCGGGCTCGCGCTCGCGGTCATCGCGGGCCTGATCGGTGTCATCGCCGGCGGCGTCGCTGGTGGCTCGGTCGGGGGCTTCCTCGGCGGCGCCGGCGCCTTCGTCCTCGTCGCTCTGGTGGCCTTCGTCTTCGCGATCGACAGCGCCATCGGCGGCGCTATCGGCGGCCTGCTGTCCTGAGGAGCGCGGTGGACCACCCCGAACAGGGCCGGGACCGCAGCCGCGTCACGCTTTTTCCGCTCGAGTCCCGAGCGCCGGCATGGCACACATCGACGCGAGCGAGGTGCTCCCCAACGAACACGTCAGAGGGATGGTCGCCGCGGGCGAGGTCACGCAACTACACCGCGGGCACCGCTACGCCGACGAGGGCGACACCTTCGACATCGACGGCGAGCGATACGAGGTGACGGACGTCACCGAGCGGACGCTCGGGGACCTGACCGACGAGGACGCCCGCCGCGAGGGGTCGCCGGACCTCGAGGCCTACCGCGAGCGCCTCGACCGGGTTCACGACGAGTTCGAGTGGGACGACGACAGCGAGGTCGTCCGCCACCGCTTCGCGCCGGTCGAGGAGTAGCGAGCCCCGGGCCGCCGGTCAGCGCCGGGCTACCGACGCTCGGCCAGTTCCGCGCGCAGGTCTTCCAGGTCCATGTCTTTCATCGCGAGCAGGACGAGCAAGTGGTAGACGATGTCGGCGGATTCGTGGGCGATTTCGTCGTGGTCGTCGTCTTTCGCGGCGAGCAGGAGTTCGGTCGTCTCCTCGCCGAGTTTCTCGAGGACGGCGTTCTCGCCTTTCTCGTGGGTGAACAGCGACGCCGTGTACGAGTCCTCGGGGAGAGTCTCCTTGCGGTCCTCGATGACTGCGAAGACTTCGTCGAGCACGTCGGAGTCGGTCATACCCGCCGTGTCGGCCCGCCGGGATAAGTCCGCTCGGGTTCGCGCGCGTCGTGTCTCGGTGGGCGAGTCCGCCGCGAACCCCCTGCCAACGGAGCGATCGAAACAGCAACCGCAAACAGCGTGAAAGCCCCCGCAGCAGCCACTCGAACCGCGACCGCAGCAACGACTGTGATCGCCACAGCAAACAGCCTGAAAGCCCCGACGCGTTCGACCGTCCGGGCCTCGCTGCGCTCCTCACTCGCTCCGCTCGTTGCGGTGCTTACGTCGTCCGGGACGGGTCGAACG
>Ga0207850_100330_pt1 | contig 35628 bp, 34 predicted proteins | sample 23E2SouthBayCA_FD_187746 | JGI IMG/M metagenome (GOLD analysis project Ga0207850, IMG submission 187746) | Aerobic enrichment media microbial communities from Eden Landing Ponds, California, USA - A23 E3 (3) (SPAdes) | ecosystem: Environmental > Aquatic > Marine > Unclassified | place...
CAAGAAGCTAAGTGGGTCGGGGCGGATTTGAACCGCCGACTTCCTCCGTGTGAAGGAGGTATCATAACCGGACTAGATCACCGACCCGCGCACTACTGGTTATCGGGGTGGCCGACTTAAGAATTGTTGTTCGCCGTGGGGTCATACGACAATTCCGACAGTGACACCCCCGACACTGGAGCAAGACGGGTCGAGTCGACCGACGGCAGAATGAACACAGCCAGGTAGTCAATACGTGGGATGCTCTTCGGGGGACCCTTCACGCTCGTTGACAACCCGCGCGAGTGTAAACAGGAGGTCCGAGAGTCGGTTGAGATAGATGATCACGTCTTCGTTGACCTCAGATTGGGCACTGGCAAGTTCGACCGACCGGCGCTCTGCGCGTCGACAGACCGCACGCGCGTGATGGAGTTTCGAACCAGGGTCGGACCCACTCGGCAGTACGAACTGCTCGAGTGGGTCCAGCTCCGCGTCGAATTCGTCGATCCACGTCTCGAGTTGCTCGATATGTGACTCGGTGATGACCGGATCGTCCTCGGACGACTCCGGGGTTGCGAGGTCGGCTTGCAAGACGTGCAGTTGGTTTTGGACCTCACGGAGGCAGTTCTCGATATCGTCATACGCGATTGGCCTGACAACGCCAACGAGGGCGTTCACCTCATCGACAGTGCCGTAGGCCTCGATACGGGGGCTTGCCTTCGAGATCTGGGACATATCCCGCAGGTCAGTGAGCCCATCGTCGCCACGTCCGGTGTATATCTTCATACACAGCCGTTCGGTCGGGACGTCTATAAATTGCCAGCCTGCCGACTGCCGTCGGTACTCGCGCCTGCTACACGACCGAACTCGATATCGGCTGTCCAACAGGTGCGAAAAAGCACTCTTTTCGAGATGAAACGAGCGTTTAAGGCATCCAAGCAAGTATTTGGAAGTGTGCATATGGTGCAGATCCGAACGTGTCCGTCGTGTGGCGAACGGGAGTCGTTCACACAGATTGCGACGACGACCCTGAACTTAGGTGAGAAGACAAAATGGCGGTGTGATTCCTGTGGCTATCGAACGGTACGGATTGGGTCCGCCGTCGACACGGCGGAGGCGTAACCGTCGATGGTCAAAGTACAAGTTCGTGACTCCCGTAGTTGCCAGTAATGGCCGGAACGATCACTGTGTTGCTTGTCGATGAGGACAGAGACGTCCTCGAACTAACCCAAACGTTCCTCGAACGCGAGGACGACGCGATCGAGGTGACGACTGAAACGAACGCGCCCGACGCACTCGACCGGCTCGGGTCCGAATCGTTTGATTGTGTCGTCAGCGACTACTCAATGCCGTCGATGTCCGGCATCGATTTCCTCCGGGAAGCCCGCGACCGCGAGCCCGGATTACCATTTTTCTTCTTCACCGGCAAGAGCCAGTCGGAGATCGAGACCGAAGCCGACGGTATCGAAATCACGGGGCACGTGCAGAAAGGAACGGGAACGGATCGATACACCGACCTCGCCGAAGAAATTCGTGCGGCGGTCCGGCCGTCTTGAGATCCACCCACAGGCTAGTGACTCCCGGCTGTGAGGCGCGACAGGTGAGCAAAGCGAGTGCTTCGGGGTCCCACGGTCATCGAATGTCCCTGTGGTGATCGGAATCCCCGATTTTTGAACCCGAGGCTGGTCACTGTTTGATACTGCATCGCTGGGGTGTCCCACAGAGACGACCGTGACGATTTCCAGGCTGTGATAATCGGGGGAGTATAAAAGACTCGGCGAAGCTTACATTGGTACAGGGACTCTCGGTCAGCGATAGCGGGATGGCATCGCGACCGGGGCCATAACAGAGGCGATATCAATGTGTCTAGGTATACCAGGTCAGATTACGGAGATCGACGGCGCAGAAGCCACTGCGGAGTTCTGGGACGTCGAGAAGACAGTGCGAATAGACATCGTCGACGAAGACGTCGAAGTAGGTGATCACATCCTCAACCACGCGGGGTTCGCGATTCGGAAGATTCCGGACGAAGAGGTCGAGGAGACGATGGAGATCTACGAGTCGTTCCTCGAAGACGACGAAGAGGAGGCGCTCGAAGAGATCGGGGGCGAACCGGACGAACAGCTCGGTATCGGTGGTGATTAGATGGCCGTCGACACGGGCAATCAAGACCTACAGTTCCGCGACCCCGAGAAGGCCGAGCAGTTGACTGACAAATTGGAGTCGCTGATGGACGACATCGGCGAGCCGGTGACGATTATGCACGTCTGTGGGAGCCACGAGCAGGCCATCGCGAAGTACGGCCTGCGGAGTCTCCTGCCGGACGGACTCACCATCCGGATGGGGCCAGGCTGCCCGGTCTGTGTGACGGATATGCCCGAGGTCGACGAGGCTGTTACACTCGCCGAGGACGGCAAAATCGTCGCGACCTACGGGGATATGCTCCGCGTGCCGGGAACCGAAAAAAGTCTCGACGACGCCAAGGCCGACGGGGCAGACGTACGCGTCGTCTACTCGGCCAGCGAGGCCGCAGAGATCGCCGAAGACACGGACAGAGACGTGGTGTTCTTCGCGACAGGCTTCGAGACGACCGCGGCCCCGACCGCCGCGGTGTTGGCTGACGATCCCCCCGAGAACTTCTCGGTGCTGTCGGCCCACAAATACGTCCCACCGGCGATGGAGATCGTCGCGGAACTCCCAGACACGGACGTCGACGGGTTCCTGGCGGCGGGTCACGCCGCGACGATCACCGGGTACGGACTGTTCGAAGAGTTCGTCGATGAGTACGAGACGCCGGCCGTCGTCGGCGGGTTCGAGCCGATCGACATCCTGTTCGGGCTCGCACGGCTCCTGGAGTTCATCCGGGACGACGAACCAGGGCTTGCCAACGCCTACCAGCGGTGTGTTACCGAGGAAGGCAACGTGCCAGCCAAGGAGTTGATGTGGGACGTCTTCGAAACCACGACCGGCGAGTGGCGCGGGATCGCCGAAGTTCCGGACGCGGATCTGGTCATCAGCGAGGAGTACAGCGAATATGACGCCCACGAGCGCTTTGAGATCGACCCGGACGTCGGCGGGGCGGATCCGCTGACCGAGGACTGCATCTGTGGGGACATAATGGCCGGCACAGCCGACCCCGACGAGTGTCCCCTGTTCGGCGAGGAGTGTACGCCCCAGAATCCGGTCGGGGCGTGTATGGTCTCAAGCGAGGGGCCCTGCAAGATCTGGCTCGAATACGGCGGCCAACCGGACATCTAAATTATGAGTGACACAGACGAAGAGGTCATCACTGAAGCCCACGGCGCTGGCGGTGGACGGATGCGCGAATTGGTCGAGGAACTGGCAGTCTCACGCTTCGAGGACGGGACTGCTGATGTCCCGCTGGCAGCCCTCGACGATGGGTCAGTCCAGCGACTGGGAGACAGTGATGGCTCGTTGGTCGTGACGACCGATAGCCACATCGTCAAGCCACAGTTCTTCCGTGGTGGTGACATCGGTCGATTGGCCGTCTCCGGGACGGTCAACGACCTTGCGATGATGGGCGCGACAGAGCCGGTGGCGCTGACCTGCTCGCTGATCGTCGAGGCCGGAACGCCGGTCGAGACCGTCGAGCGGGTGATGGAGTCGATGGGCGAGACCAGCGAGGAAGCCGGTGCGCCGATCACCACCGGCGACACGAAAGTGATGGGCAGTGGCGACATCGACACGATTGCGATCAACACGGCTGGCGTCGGAGTCGTCCCACAGGGCGGCCACGTGCCAGACGCCGGTCTCTCGGAGGGTGACAAACTGATCGTGACCGGCACGATCGGCGACCACGGCATCTCACTGCTCTCCGAACGCGAGGGCTTTGACTTCGAAGGCGATCTGGAAAGCGACGTCGCACCCGTCAACGAACTCGTTGCGACCGCGATGGAGTCTGGCACCGTGACGGCGATGAAAGACCCGACACGCGGAGGGCTGGCGACGTCACTCAACGAGATGGCCAGCAAAGCCGAGGTCGGCATCGAGATCGACGAAACGGCGATTCCGGTCTCGGGCGCGGTCGCCTCCGCCGGCGAGGTGCTTGGGATCGAACCGCTGAACGTTGCCAACGAGGGGAAAGTCGTTATGGGTGTCGACAGCGACGACGCCGAGGCGGTGCTGGCAGCCATCCAGTCACACCCGCAGGGCGAAGACGCCGCCATTGTCGGCGAGGCCGTCGCGGATCACGCCGGCCGGGTCATCCTCGACACCGGGTTCGGGAATCGGTATCTGAGTGAACCCGAGGGCGAACAACTGCCACGGATCTGTTGATATGCACGAGTTCTCTATCGCCTCCCAGATACTCGATACCGCCCGTGAACACGCAGACGAAAATGACGCCAGTCACGTGACTCGTCTCGAAATCGAAGTCGGGGAAGCCAGCCACGTCAACCCGGAGCAACTGGAGACGTGTCTGGAAGCGGCCAAGACCAATACGATCGCCGCAGACGCGACGGTCGTCATCGAGACGGCCACACCGCACGCGGAATGTGACTGCGGGTGGAGCGGCGAACCCGACGTCGCCGAGAACGCATTGGTGTACGCGCCGGATTTGACCTGCCCGGCGTGTGACGGACGGATCGAACTCGCCGGTGGCGATAGCTGTCGACTAATGAGTCTGACCGTCTCCGACGAGGAGTCGACTGCGGACAGTCCATCCACTGAAACAGTATGACCTACAACTATATCCACGACAACCCACTGCAGGACGGAATCGAACACGTCATCGACAGGCTGGTCGATGCCGGTCAGCGCGTGCCGGTCGGGCCGTTGCGAGCCCACCGGTTCGGCCACGGCGATCACGACCACGACGGTGACGACGCCGAAGCAGATATCCTCGCACAGTTCGCCGAACAGGCAGATGATCTCCACGAACGAGTCGTCCACGAGCACGGACTGTTCGTCGCGGAGTTTCTGGGCGCGACCGGCGCGGGCAAGACACGGCTGATCGAACGACTGATCGAGCAGGCACCTGACGAGGAAACGATCGGGGTCATCGTCGGCGACGTCGCCGGCGAGGACGACGCAACCCGGTTTCGCGAGCGTGGGGCCGAGGTCGCAAACGTCAACACTGGCAAGGAGTGCCATCTCGATCCGGAGTTCGTCGAGCGCGGCCTCTCGGAACTGGATCTGGATGCGTTGGACACGCTGTACATCGAGAACGTCGGCAATATGGTCTGTCCGGCGGACTTCCCGCTGGGAGCGCAGGCCCGCGTGTTGGTCGTCTCGACGACAGAGGGGGACGACGTGGTGCGCAAGCATCCAATGCTTTTCCAGGCCTGTGACGCGACAGTGATCAACAAGACCGACATCGCCGACGCGGTCGGCTCGGATCTCGACCTGATGGAATCGGATGTCAACGATATCGCCCCCGAGATGCCGGTGTTCCAAACTGACGCCGAGCACGGCGACGGTGTTGGGGACCTCCGTGCGTTCCTGAACGATCGTGGGCACGCACACGCGCAGGATCACGAAGCGTACGTCTCGAAGACGGCCGGACACAGCCACGGCGAGTAGACACATACCCACGACTGAGACAGTCGAGATCCCATCCTCTCTTTGGCCGACGCAAAACGGACGCTCACCCGGCCGTATGAAAGCGGGCGGTTTCTTACCTTTCGATCACGGTGATAGGAGTGATGCACGACGAGCAGGCGCGCGCGGCGGTCACGGTCACGGGGGTTGTCCAAGGCGTGGGATTCAGACCCTTCGTCTACCGGACAGCCGTCAGCAACGACCTCGACGGATGGGTCAAAAACACCGGTGACGCCGGCGTGGACATCCGCCTGGAAGGCAGGCGGGCAGCGATTGAGTCATTTCTCGAGACGCTTCGCACTGACCCGCCACCGCTGGCTCGCGTCGAAAGCGTCGACGCGACCTGGGCCGATCCGAAAGGCGAGCAATCCTTCGAGATCGTCGCTTCAAGCGACGCCGACGGTGGATCGGGAACGATCCCGCCCGACACCGCGATGTGTGATGCCTGCCTGGAAGATATGCGTGACGCCGACTCTCGGTATCACGGCTACTGGGCGACCTCGTGTGTGGATTGTGGTCCGCGCTATACCGTCATTCGATCACTCCCGTACGACCGACCGACGACCTCAATGGACGAGTTTCCGATGTGTGCTGACTGTCGAACGGAGTATGAGGAGCCCACAGACCGGCGCTATCACGCCCAGACGATCGCTTGCCCGGCGTGTGGGCCGTCGCTTCGACTCCTCGATAGCGAGGGGAAAACGTTGCGCGAGGGCGATGAGTCCGCCATCGAGGCGGCCTGTGAACGGATCGCGAACGGCGACCTCGTGGCGATCAAGGGGATCGGTGGCGCACATCTGGCGTGTGACGCGACCGATCCGACGGTCGTCTCCGAGTTGCGCGAGCGGACCGGCCGACCCGAGAAACCCTTTGCCGTTATGGCTCCGGATATCGAATCGATCGAGTCGTTCGCGAGCGTCTCGAAGACGGAGCGTGAGACGCTCAACGACACCCGGCGTCCGATCGCGTTACTTGAGGCAGAGGGCGACCAGCCGTGGCTCACGTCGGTCTCGCCCGGCCTACACACTGTGGGCGTGATGTTGCCGTACGCCGGGCTGCACCATTTGCTGTTCGATCACCTGGAGGGACCGCTGGTGATGACGAGCGCCAACTTGCCTGGTCTCCCGATGGCGACGACGACTGCGGACATCGTATCGGACCTTGACGGCGTTGTCGACGGTGCGCTGGTCCACGACCGGGAAATCGTCCAGCGGTGTGACGACAGCGTCGTCCGGATTGTCGATGGCCAGCGGCAGTTCATCAGACGCTCTCGTGGGTGGGTACCACAGTCGATCCCGCGGTGGCCCGCTCGCAGCGACGCCGACAATGTCAACGCCCCGCCGGACGTGCTCGCGCTCGGCGCCGAGTTCGACGCGACAGTGGCGCTCACACAAGGTGGAGACGTGTTTCCATCCCAGTACATCGGCGACGTAGATAGCTACGAAACGCTCACGTATCTCACGGACACAGTGTCTCATCTCCGCGAGCTGCTGGGAATCGAACCGGACATCGTCGCTTGTGACCGCCACCCCAACTTCCTAACGACCGAGCAAGCCCACGAGTATGCTGACGGCAACCTTAACGGTCCTGTGGAAGTCCAGCATCACCACGCACACGCTGCCTCGCTCCTTGCCGAACACGAACGAGAACGCGCGGTCGTGATCACCGCTGACGGGACTGGTTACGGCCCCGACGGAACAATCTGGGGCGGGGAAGTGCTCGATGCGACACCCGGCGACTACGAGCGTGTCGGGGGGCTGGCCCCATTCCGGCTGCCGGGTGGCGACGCCGCTATCGAGTCGCCGACCAGAATCTTAGCAAGCCTACTTGCAGACGACGAGCGGATTGACGAACTCCTCAGTGATCGCGGTGTGGTTGGGCGGGCCAACGATGCCGCGACGATTCGCCAACAGGTCAAGCAGGGCGTGAACAGCCCGGTGACGACCAGCGCCGGGCGCGCACTCGACGCCGCAAGCGCCCTGCTAGACATCTGCCCGGAGCGAAGTTACGAGGGCGAACCAGCGATGAAACTCGAAACAGTGGCCGTCAGGGGTGACCCGGTTGATATCGACGTGCCACGGACGACCACGAGGGGGCGTCCGACCGTTGACGTAGCGACCCTCCTGCAGCGTCTCGACGATCGACAGCCGACACACCCGACGCCGGATCTCGCTGCCACCGCACAGGATGCGCTGGCGCGTGGGCTAGCTGACATCGCAACCGAAACCGCGATCGACCGGAATATCGATGCAGTAGGGTTCTCCGGAGGTGTCGCATACAACGACGCGATCACCCAGACAATTCGTGAGCGCGTTGAAAACGCGGGACTGGAGTGGCTGGCCCACCAACGGCTGCCGCCAGGCGACGGCGGTATTGCGGTCGGACAGGTGACTGTTGCGACTGCTCGTCACCAGTAGTGTTTTCAGATTTGTTAATCAGATGCTACCCTTTATATTCGGGGATAACGACTATCCAATAGAGCACGCAAAACAAAAGGAACGACAGCAACGGAATTGTTCCAACTATTCGGGCATTCTGTGCTGTCGTATCCTGCGTACACTCAAAACTATGAAACTGAAACAACTCTTCACAGACGACGACGCAGTGAGTCCGGTCATCGGTGTGATCCTGATGGTCGCAATTACCGTGATCCTCGCGGCCGTCATCGCGACGTTCGTACTTGGACTCGGCGAATCGGTCAGTAACACCTCCCCGCAAGCACAGTTCGGAGAAGACTATGCCGCTACCAACGCTACTGATGACTTCGGAGTGAATGTTTCAAATAACGGCAGTGCAGATGGCATTTTGACAGTCACCCACTCTGGTGGCGATTCGATCAAAGCTGGAAGCCTGTATATGACGGGTGGTACGGCTGGCAGAGTTCCGTGGTCCGATAATGCAAACGCCAGCAGTTGGGATGACAGTACGAAGATCGGCGCCGGCAATTCGGTTAGGTACGCCGTCGCTGAGGACGACACCGTCCGCGTCATCTGGGACAACGGCGAAGGTACTTCCGCCGAGCTGAGCAAGTGGCCCGGCAAGAACAACTAACCGTCATCAGTTATTTTTCGTCTTTCACGCCCGAACTCGGTAGAGTTAGCGCTCTTGAAAGGATCGTTCCGCTCAGTCGTCCGCGGCAGACGACTCGATCACTGGTCGTTCGATGTCCCGGTCAGTCGCTTCACCCTCGATGTCGTAGGGGTACTCGCCGGTGACACAGCCGAGACAGAGGTCGTCACGCTCCTGTCCGAGCGTCTCGGCAATCGCATCAACGGAGAGATACCCGAGACTGTCCGCGGAAATCGTCTCGCGGATCTCTTCGACGGACTTGTCTGACGCGATGAGCTCCTCGCGAGTGGCCATATCGATCCCCATATAACAGGGTGCGACGATCGGGGGTGCGCCGATCCGGACGTGCACTTCTTTGGCTCCGGCGTCGCGCATCAATTCGACCAACTGCGTGGAGGTCGTCCCGCGAACGATCGAATCGTCGATCAGCGTGACGCGCTTGCCCTCGACAGTGTTTTTGATCGGGTTGAGCTTCAGCCGGACGGCCCGCTCGCGCTCGTCTTGGGTCGGCATAATGAACGTCCGCCCAACGTAGCGGTTTTTCATCAGCCCCTCAGCGAAGTCGACGTCTTCGTCTGTTTCCTGTGCGGCCTCGGCATATCCCGATGCGAACGCTCGCCCGGAGTCCGGGACCGGCATAACGACATCAGTGTCGATACCGCTCTCCTCGTAGAGCTTGCGTCCGAGCTCGCGCCGCGCGTCGTAAACGAGGGTTCCGTCGATGTTCGAGTCCGGGCGCGCGAAGTACACGTGCTCGAAGAAACAGTGCGCCGTCGATTTGGTATCGACGAGCTGGTAGGTGTCGTACCCCGTCCCGTCCGGATGGAGCACGACTAACTCACCGGGCTCGACATCACGGATCAATTCGCCGTCAAGCGTGTCGATTGCGGCTGACTCCGAGGCGAGTACGTACCCGTCCTCAAGTTCGCCGATGACCAGCGGGCGGTTGCCCTGCGGGTCACGCACACCGAGCACCGTGTCATCGTGCATAATCGTCAGCGAGTACGACCCGTGAATCCGCCCCATCGTCCGCTTGACTGCGCGGACGAGGTCTTCTTCGAGGAGATTACGAGCGAGGTCGTGAGCGATGACCTCGGTGTCACCATCGGAGGTAAAGGCGTGACCGAGTCCAGCTAGTTCTTCACGTACTACGTCAGCGTTGACGAGGTTGCCGTTGTGACTCAGACCGAGCGAGCCGGACTTGAACGATACGGAAAACGGCTGGGCGCAGCTCTTGTCGAGCCCACCGGAAGTGGGATAGCGAACGTGGCCGATCCCGTTGACACCGTTTAGCTGATCGAGATCGTCTTCGTCGAAGACATCGCCGACCAGTCCCGTCTCAACGTGGCTGTGTTGCTGGAACCCGTCGTGAGTGACGATTCCGGCAGCTTCCTGACCGCGGTGCTGGAGGGCGTACAGCGAGTAATACAACGGACGGGCAGCACCACGATCTTGCAAGGAAATGCCTACAATACCGCACTTCTCGTGCATCGTCGATCTTATTCGCCGGCTTTGCTCTGCCACTCGTAGTCACGTCGCTTCGCCGATTTGCCGAAGCCACAGGACGCACAGACGCCCTTCTTGACGTGATAGGATTTGTTTCCACACCGTCGACACTTGACGTGTGTGGTCTTGTTCTTTTTACCCTGGCTTGGAGTTCCTTTGCCAGTCATAGACTAATTGTGACGACGTTATCCCCGCGTATAATCGTTGTGTCTTCGCCCTCCTCGATGACCAGGTTCATATGCTGATCGTAGCCAGCCAGCTTGCCGGTGTACATTTCACCGTCTTTCAGGTGGGCGGTGACCGTGTCTTCAAGCGATGCCTCGAGTAGGTCAAGCGGTCGTCCACTCATAGTCGTATCCCCAGACCTTGCAATCTTAAACGTGTCGGGTCGGAACGACTCACAGCGGGGAAAGCACGTGATACGAACGATTCCTGGGTAACGGTTTTACCCTTGGTCCGTGAAATGACTGATATGGCTGAGTTTACATTCCTCGAAATACACCTTGATGACGCCTCGATCGACGGCTACGCGGACGGCGTCGCTGCACTCCCGTTCAGTTCGATCTCACTCGACGACGAGTACAGTCGCGGTGACGAACAAGATACGTCGGGTGTCGAGGAATCGTCGGGGCGACCGTGGACGGCAATCGGGCTAGTGGTCGTACTGGCTCTCGTAGCCGCGCTCGCATACAAGCGTCGGGCCAACAAAGACTAGTCACCTGAGCCGAAGTCCTTTACTCACTCATCACGTACCGCGCCTATGGGATTGTATCGTAGTGTCCGCGCCGTGACCGAGGCGTCCGGCTCCGGTCCGATCGATTGGGACGCCGTCGCCGAGGCCTCGAAGGCCGGGGCAGACCCCGGATCGCTCGATATCTCGACCGCCGAGCGTGACGGGTATGCGAACGACGTTCGTGACGCACGTGATCGCGTTCGGTCCGTTTCTGGCATCGATTTCGATCTACCTGACCGAGTCCAGATCATCAATCGACACCACTGGATCGACAACAACATCGAGACGTTCCAGCGCGTTATGACACCGCTGGAAGATCAGGTCGGAATGTTTCCGTCGACGGCACGCGTCATCAACAGCGGGACGATGACGGTCGCGCTCTCGTTTCTCGCGCGCAACGTCCTTGGACAGTACGACCCACTGCTGCTGGCAGACGGGGACGGCGCTGACGACCACGCTCTGTATTTCGTCTCCCCCAATATCGAGCGCGTCGCCGACACCCTCGCGGCCGACAACGAGCGGTTCCGTCGCTGGATCGCATTCCACGAAGTAACCCACGCCGCGGAGTTCGGCGCGGCGCCGTGGCTGTCAGGCCATCTCGAATCGCGAATGGAAGAGGCCGTCGAGAAACTCGCCGCCGGCGATATCGACCGCGAGATGCTGGGCGAGCTCGACACGACGATGACGGCCGTCGAAGGGTACGCTGAGCTGTTGATGGACCGAGCGTTCGACGAGGCATACCAGGACCTTCGCGAGGAGATCGAACAGCGCCGTCAGGGTCGCGGTCCGGTGCAGACGCTGATCCGGCGCGTTCTCGGGTTGAATATGAAGCGCCGCCAGTACGAGCGTGGCAAGGACTTCTTCGACGCGGTCGCGGACGCTCGTTCCGTCGAATTCGCTGGAAGGGTCTGGGATCGGCCCGAGAACCTGCCGACAGATGCTGAAATAGACGCGCCAGAGCAGTGGATCCGCCGAATGGCCGAGTGACCGCAACTGTGGCCAAGATGTAGTAATCCGACCATTTTGTCTGGCAAAATGCAACCCTCTTCGGCAGAATCATCTTTATCATTTTATGTATTTTCTGTTATATGTATGGATATACTGTGGAACAAAGCCTATCTAATATAGAAAAACTTAATGTAAATAAGCGAATCAAGAAAATCGAGGAAAGATAAAATGACAAAAATAAATCGGAGATCAATACTAAAAAGCATAGGTATATCAGCGACTAGCGTTCCAGTAATCTCGAAAGGTGCAAATGCAAAGGGGAGAGGACCCCATCCAAAAGTTGTAAAAGGCAATCCGTCGAATCCTGTTCGAAAAAATCAGGTGTCGAGAGTTCGACAAGCGGTGCTCGAAGAACTTGCCAAGGATGAGGAGTCCCCTGCAGAGGTTGCAGTCACAGGCAATCCAGAACCAGCAAAGGGACAACTCGTTGGATACGGGATCGCTATTCGAAATGGTGTGCCGATTGAAAGAATGAAAACTATTGATCATCCATCCAGTGACGAAAATCCCCACGGGAAAAGAAATAGACGGTCTGCACGGGGGGCTAGCTTGTCGAATCAGGCAGCAGCGACAAGTATTCAGGATCGAGTCGAAGCCGCTCACAGAGATCTCGATCATTTCCGTCGGCAATTTGAAGGGGGTGAGAGATAATGCCCGAGCCGGGATGGACTCGTATAGGGGTCACCAGTACTGACAAAAGTGCATTCAGTACTGTCAATGGGCCAGATGGCGCAACTACGCACTTGCTCGGGAAGACTGATCTATACGTAGAGGTATATAAAGTTCCAAATGATGATGCTTCTGCGCAAACGAACTACCTGTGTGTTCCACACGTGAAACAGTGGCCCGGACGGAAATTAGAGGGAGGGGCTCCTGCTTACAATGAATACACGATGCTCGAACAAGACTGGTCGAATAACACTTTTGAAAATACAGAGATTACGGACTGGGGGCCAACAAAACCCAAAACAGGAAGTATCGACTGGTCAGCTACCGTCTCCGCAAGCTCTGGTGCGGGACTGAGTGTCTCCTATGAGACGCCATATATATCGAGAAAAACGATTCCTAAGTATAATCAAACTGTAAGTCAAGAATATACATACCCAAATACACAGCTAGACCCTGTTGATCGAGAAGCACGGAAGCAGATTGTAGACTTAAAAAACTTCGGAGAAGCTTTCGTCGGTGAACCTCAGTGCCCTGGCCGGTGGTATGAACCATGTCCCCAGGAGTTGCTTTCAGCCGACGTGTCTTCAAAATTCATAGCAAAAGTTGACAACCCATATTCGTCCCCATATCGACGCCCCTATCTAGAGATCACTAGTTCGATCGATATTAGCAAATTTATAAGTCTCAGGACGATTGGGTTGTGAAGTGAAATATATGTCCTGGACTCAACAATTCCATATAATTGCTATTGTCGTGAGTTTTTATCTCTTGCACGTTTCGATAACGCTACTGCTACTCTGGTGGCCATCTCATCTCGGCGGTTGGATGTTTCTTTTAAGTGTGGCAATTTTTATAATTGGGTTGCTGAGTTGGCTCAAGACGTGGCGTTCCAGCGAGTGATCTCACCCGATTAGGGGTTAAATATTCTCTCGGCGTGTGATCACTCGTAGATCAGGATCGTCGCCGTCTCGGATTCGAGCACGACGACTGCCTCGCCGGAGGCCGCGCGGCGCTCCTCGACCACGTCGACGGCCTCGCCGGGGACGACGACGGTTTCGCCGCCGATGTCGACTTCGACCTCGGCGTGGCGGTCGATTTGGTCTTTGACTTCTTGTGGGTCCATCGACTTTAGGGCGGAGACGACTTGCCCGGCTTGATCCCGAAACTCCGGTCCGATGATGGAGTGGTCGGGATCGACCTCGACGGGGACGAGTTCGACGTTGGGCACGCCCTCGCGCATCAAGACGGGTCCGTTGACGGCTTCGCTGAGATCGTACGTGTCGACTGCTCGCTCCTCGGGCGAGTCTTCGGGGTAGACCTCGACTTTCTCTAGGTCTGTGTTCAGGGCCATTCCCTTGTCGGACTTCCAGCCGCGAATCGTCGAGGCGACGTCGACGATAATCTCGCCGGCTTGTTCGACGGCACCCATATCCGTGACCTCCTCGGGGTGGAGATCGATCTCGGGCCATTCGGTGGCGTGGACGCTCCCTTCGGTGCTGGGTAGCGCATCGTAGGCTTCCTCAGCGATGAACGGGGCGAAGGGCGCGAGCATCTGTAGGGAAGCCGTCAGCGAGATGAACAGCCCCTGACGGGAAGCATCGCGCTCACCGGGCCGGCCTTCGTACAGACGCCCCTTGATGAGTTCGAGGTAATCGTCTGCCAGGTCGTGCCAGACGAACTCACGCACCTCACGGAGTGCCGCGTCGAATCGGTACTCGTCCATATATTCCGCGACAGTCTCGGCGGTCTCGGCGGCCCGCGAGAGGATCCACCGGTCGATGTCCCGGTAGGCCGGGTTGTCGAGGGGTTCACGGTCCGCTTCGAGGTGCTCGGCCGCGAACTTCGTGATGTTCCAGATCTTCGTGTTGAACCGCGAGGCGGAGGTGACTTCTTTCCACTGAAACTGCACGTCATCGCCTCGTTTGCCCGCCAGCGCCATCGCTTGTCGGAACGCGTCTGCTGAGTGTTCTTCGACGACTTCCTCGGGCTGGACGAAGTTGCCTCTGGATTTAGACATTTTGTTGCCGTCATCGCCGAAGACCATCCCGTTGATGAGGATCTCTTCCCACGGGATCTCGTCTTCGAGTGCTCCCGTCCGAAGCAGTGTGTAGAAGGCCCACGTTCGGATGATGTCGTGTCCCTGCGGCCGGAGCGTCGTCGGATGGAACTGTTCGTCGGGCCAATCACGGACGAACAGCGGCGTGATCGAAGAATCCATCCAGGTGTCCATCACATCGGTCTCGCCGTCCCACTCGGTAGCGCCACATTCAGGACACGCATCGATTGCGGGGTCCTCTTCGGTGGGCTTGGCCGGAAGTTCCTCGGGGTCGGCCACGTGGATGTAATCACACTCGTCGTTTGCACAGAACCACGCGGGAATCGGCGTCGCGAACACGCGTTGCCGAGAGATGACCCAGTCCCACTCCATACCCTCAGTCCACTCCTCCAAGCGGTCGTACATGTGCTCGGGGATCCATTCGACCTCCTGGGCGCGCTCAATGATCTCGTCTTGATCGACCTCGACGAACCACTGCTCTTTGCTGAGGATCTCTATCGGGGTGTCACAGCGCCAGCACTGCCCGACGTTCTGGGTCGTCGGTTCGGTATCGTTGAGATATTCCTCCGCGCTGAGATCTTCGGCGATGACGTCTTTGGCCTCGTCGATGGTGAGTCCCTCATACTCGCCAGCCTTCTCGTTGAGGTGGCCGTCTTCAGTGAAACTCATTCGCAGGTCTAGGTCGTGTTCGGCCCACCATTCGACGTCTTGTTTGTCCCCGAAGGTACAGATCATCACCGCGCCGGTCCCAAAGTCGGGGTCGGCCTCCTCGTCGGCGATGATCTCGACTTCCTGACCGAACAGTGGGACCTCAAAGGTGTCACCGATGCGGTCGGTATAGCGGTCGTCGTCAGGATGGACCGCCATCGCGACACACGAGGACAACAGTTCGGGTCGGGTCGTGGCGATTTCGACGTCTTCTGTGTCCTCGTCGGCACTGGGGAACGTGATATAATAGAGCGTCCCCTCGACGCCTTCTTCGGTCTCGACTTCGGCGTCGGCGATAGCAGTCTCACAGCGCGGACACCAGTTGACCGGGTGTTCGTCACGGTAGACGAGATCGTCCTCGGACATCTCGACGAACGACTCCTGAGTAGTCCCCCAATACTCGGGATCCATCGTCCGGAACTCCTGGTCCCAGTCCTGAGAGAACCCTAGGGTGTCCATCGTCTCTTTCATCGCATCAATCTGGTCGTTGGTGTGATCGATGCACATCTGGCGGAACTCCTCACGGGGCACGTCAGTCCGGTGGATGTCGTTGTTCTCCTCGACTTTGACCTCCGTCGGGAGTCCGTGACAGTCCCACCCCTGCGGGAAGAGTACGTCCTCGCCTTGGAGGCGGTGATAGCGAGCGGCAAAATCCATATAACACCAGCCGAGAGCGTTGCCGATGTGGAGATTTCCGGTCGGGTACGGCGGCGGTGTGTCGATCACGTAATCGGTGTCGGGGTCGGCCGCCTCGGCGTCGTAACTGTAGAGATCCATCTCCTGCCACTGCTGGCGCCAGTACTGCTCGCGGTCGTCAGGGTCGTAGGTGTCTGGAAGGTCACTCATGGGTGAGAGAGGTGTCGTGGCTGGTCGTCGGACCGGCGTGAAAACGTGCCTGCGTCGCTATCGTACTACCGACGACATCAGAGCCATATATGAACGATTACGATGTTGATTGTATAAACTTTCGCTTCCGCCCTGCAAGAGTGTGTGCGACACCGTGGTGGCGCGGTTGATCGATCGGGTCGTGCCAATCGTGTGCGACGGTATTATCCGCTGGCTCGACGGTTCGAACCGTCCGGCTTTTCACGTCGAACACGATAGTATCGGTGTATGGAGTGTCGGCAGTGTGCCTCGCCGCTTGAGCGTCCTGGCGATTACTGTCTGGTCTGCCGGACGCATAATACAGAGGCTGTCGTCCTCGATGTCGATCGCGAGCGGGCACGGGTCGTCTCGCTGTTCGAGAAGTCAGTCGTCGGCGAGCACACGATCACGACCACGCCCGAAGAGGACGGAGACGCGCAAGTGGTCGAACTCCGGAACTTCGCCGGACTCGTGGCAGACGAGGTCCGACGCAAACGCCCCGAAGAGGTCTATGTCACTGGTGATCGGGACGTCATCGAGCGTCTGCGCGGACAGCTGCACTACCCCTTTTATCGGGTGCGCGCAGACGACCCCGTAGAGCACGTTCTCGAGCGCCGGGGAGAACCCGCTCTGGAAGTCGTCGACGCCGCTCCCGCAGAGAAACTCGGTGGCAGCCACTCGACGCTCATCGGGGGTCGGGACGGCCAGCGTGCTATCCAGACGGTCGCGGGCCACCCACACGTCAAAAAGGTGATTCCCGGTCCGATCGATGCCGGCGGCAGTGGATCGCGAACGGGCGTTCGCGCGAAGGCGACCCGCGCAGGCGAGGACGGGAACGTCCGGCTTCTCATCCGAGACGGGTCCAGCGTCCAGGAAAACCGCGTCGTGACGACTGCAGGCGACCGCCAGCTCGGGGAGCACGTCCGGGCCGACCTGAATGAAGCGCTCGCCGAAACCGATCTGCAGGACTGAGATCCCGTCACCGTGGCCTCTGCAGTTAGGACTGGTGTCGAGGTGGCTTTTTCCACCCACAGTGACGTGTGGCTAGCCGCGACACGCCACTCACGGCTGTGCGTCTCCTAGAGACCCCACTGCAGGACGGATCCCTCCCCGCAGCGAAGCCCGTCCACGTTGCCCGTGCCCACGAGCGATGACGCCGGAACGTGTCAGAACGGTAACTGAGACACCGCGGTGACGGTCGTGACTCGCAGGACTTAAGAATACGCTGGCGCGAGAGTACGGTACTATGGCCGAGAAACGTACCGGAAGCGCGGGTCGGTTTGGTGCCCGCTATGGGCGCGTCGCCCGGCGTCGCGTCGCGGAGATCGAGGCGGAAATGCACGACGATCACACTTGTCCCAGTTGCGGCGAAGACCGCGTCGACCGTCAAGGAACCGGCATTTGGGAATGTCAGGCCTGCGGTCATACCTTCACTGGCGGAGCCTACCAGCCCGAGACGCCTGCCGGACAGACCGTTCGGCGTTCGATCCGCGCGGCACTGTCCGAGGGCGAAGACTAACTACCTCCAGCTATAGCATATACATATGAGCTACAAGTGTTCTCGCTGCAAGCGCGACGTCGAGCTGGATTCCTACGGCGGCGTCCGCTGTCCGTACTGTGGCCACCGCGTCCTGCTCAAGGAACGCGCCCCGGACGTCAAGGAAGTCTCCGTCGAGTAGATGGATCACGAGGCCGTTTTCACCGCCGTCTACGGATCCGAGCAGCACGCTCGCCACGTCGAACGCAGCATCGAGGTCGAGGCCAGTGACATCGGCGGCGATCGAACAGCCACGAGTGTCGACCGTGAACGCGACCGCCTGACTGTGACAATCGAAGCGGCCGATGTGACCGCGTTACGTGCTGGGATCAACACCTGGCTATCGCTAATCGACGTTGCCGAACGCTGTAGTGGCGTCCGAGCAGTCTCAATCGCATAGACCAGTCGTCTCAGCTCTGTCGCCGTCACATTCCTAGTGGTTACACGACCGATCGCCTAGAGTGACCGCACCGTCTCGGAACGAGTCAAACACTCAAGGCGTGAGGCTCTTGGCAGTGTCGCCCCGTGCAGACATATGGACGATAACCGACAAGCGTTTCTCGAATCGCTGCTCGATACCCCATCACCGTCTGGCTTCGAGACGGCGGGCCAGCGCGTCTGGATCGATTACGTCTCGGAGTTCGCTGACGACGTGCAGGTCGACGAATACGGAAACGCTGTCGCCGTACACGAAGGTGGTGACACCGAGATCGCTATCGCAGGTCACAGTGACGAGATCGGGCTGATGGTCCGGGACATCACTGACGACGGCTACCTGGCGTTGTCCCGGATCGGCGGCTCGGACCGAACAGTCACACGTGGTCAACACGTCACCGTACACACGGATAACGGGCCTATATCCGGTGTGATCGGCCAGACAGCGATCCATCTCCGTGACCGCGACGACGAAGGTGTCGATGACGTGGCCGAGCAGCACGTCGACATCGGCGTCGTGGACGGCGACGCCGCCCGCGAACGCGTCGAGATCGGCGATCCGATCACCGTCGCGTCAGAACTCCAGTCGCTGGCGGACACCCGTCTCGCCGCGCGGGGGATGGACAACCGTGTTGGTATCTGGACGGCTGCGGAAACGCTCCGACGGGCCAGCGAACGTGACGCCGACGCGACGATATACGCCGTCAGCACCGTCCAAGAGGAGGTCGGGCTGAAAGGCGCTCAGATGGTCGGATTCGATCTCGATCCCGATGCCGTGATAGCGGTCGACGTGACACACGCGACTGACTCCCCTAGCGTCCCTGGCAAGCGGTCAAACAGTGTCGAACTCGGTGAGGGCCCCGTCGTCACTCGTGGGAGCGCAAGCCACCCGCGACTCGTTGAAGCGCTTCGAGCGACAGCGACGGAAGATGACGTCGCGCTGCAACTGCAAGCGACGGGAATCCGAACCGGAACTGACGCCGACGCCTTCTACACCCAGCGCGGCGGCATCCCCTCGCTCAACCTGGGGCTACCGAACCGATATATGCACACTCCCGTCGAAGTCATCGACACGGACGACTTGGATGCAGCCGCGGAGCTACTCAGTTCGTTTGCTGTTTCCGCGGGCGATCACACGCCGTTCGCTGTCGACCTGCCGGGCCAGGACTGACGGTCCGGCATCTGGCTATGTCCGGTTGTCACCGGTGTCTCTTGCAGGTTCGTCGAGCACGAACACAACGAAATCGAGATGATCGTTGACCAGCAGGCAGAGTTCGGCCGATCTTCGTTCGTTGTGACACCGTGTTTCAGGACGTAGATATTACGTCGGCGTGTCCTCTGATTGCTTTCATCTCATTCCCAGTAGATCCCCCAGTACTGCCCCAAAGCCGACAGCACCGACCAAAAACGAGATCAGTCACCCAACACCAGTGAGCGCGAGGCCGCCGCTGATCTCCCCAGCAATTACGAGCGGGATGATCCACCCGTCGTCGTGTCCGACCAGGCTGTCGGCAACCGAAAGAAAGACGATGGTCGAACCGACCCGTCCGAGGATGTCCGCTGCTACAAGCAGTGCGAGTGCGGCCGGAAACCCGATGATTGTGACAAACATCAGCAGCGACAGGAGTAACAGCGCAACCGACAGGAGAATGCCATAGACAAGCGCTCTAAAACTCTTCGAGCGCCCGCCGGAAATCGATCATCGCCTCGTATCGATCGCTGGGATCTTTCGCCATTGAGCGGGCAATAAGCTCGTCGACAGCACTCGGGAGAGACGGGTTGATCTCCGTAGGCGGCGTCGGCTGTTCGGAACGGACCTGCTCCATAACCTCGAACGGTGTGCCTTCGAAGGGGGGTTGCCCAGTAAACACTTCGTACGCGACCGCGCCGAGTTGGTAAATATCGGTCAGCTGTGGACCGACGATGTCCTGAGACCCGCCCTGAAACTGCTCCGGTGCGGCATACGCCGGCGAAAGTCCCTCCGTGCTCTGGGAGTGCTCGAGCAGGATCTTCGCCAGTCCCCAGTCACCCACCTTCGGGACACCAGTTTCCGGATCGCCGGCGAACAGCACGTTCGACGGTTTGAGATCCCCGTGTGCGACACCCGCACGGTGTGCATATTCGATTGCCGACGCGACCGACTCCAAGACATCGACGCTTCGGTCGTACGTCAGAGGGGGTGCCGTCGCGAGATTACTCCCATCCATATACTCCATCGCGATCCAAGGCAGCGGTTGACTGTCCCAGTCATAGACAGCGACGATATGCTCGTGGTCATCGAGTTTGGCCCAGGTCTCGGCTTCCGAGAGCAGGCGCTCGACTTCAGTGGTGGAGATCGTCCCCTCGATACGGGGTTCCTTGAGTGCGACTTCAGCCGGGCCGTTAGTGCCCGCCACCGTTGCCCGATAGACGTCTGCGTTGCCACCACTGCCGATTCGCTCACCGCGTTCGAAGTCATCGTATGTCAACGTGTCAGGCACCGCCGATCGATCCGACGTACCAGTAGAACCCGGCCTTCCCGGACTATTGTCGGTAGCACCCTCGTCGCTTGTCTCCGACTGGGCCGTCTGCATATCGCTGTTTCGATCGTCCTCGGGCGAGGAACTGAGAGAATTCTCGTCCCTGGAGTCGTCCGGACGCAGCCGGGCGGCCGTCACGCCACCCACGACCAGTAGAACGACGAGGGCCCCGGCACCCAGCGGGCCTAAGGGAGCTCCGTCACTCGCGGACGTCGTTGTTCGGTCCGGCGGGAGCGTTCCTGTATCAGAGGTCGTACCATCCCGGGGCAGCGTCGTCGTGTCCGCGTCCGTGCTCGTATCCGTCGCTGCAGACGTGACAGTAAGAGCTATTTCACGGGTGTCGTCGTCTGTCAGGACTGCTTGCTGATACTCGGCCGGCTCGAGATCATCGGGACTGACAGTAAAGCTCACCGTGCTGCTGTCACCGGGTGCGAGCGAGACAGTCTGTGAAGAAACGACTGTCCCACCGATCGCATAGGAGACGGTTCCGGTGCCGTTCCCGTCCCCGGTATTTTCGACCGTCGTGGAGACGTCAATCGACTCGCCTCTCTGAATCGACCCTGGCGCATCGAAATTGACGACCTCGAACGTCGGCTGGCACTCGCTGCCCGCCTCTCGTCGCAGTTCGCAGACGTCCGCGCTATTGACAGCTCCGTCGCCGTTGAAATCAAATTTCTCGACGTTGTCCTGCACCCAGTCCGCATCGAGGTTCGAATCGAGTGCACCCGCATCAAGCACACTGAACGATCCGTCACCGTCGACATCCTCGTAATCCCCGTCGCCGTCAAGGTCGTTCGCCTCTAGTGGCTGGGGCTCGACGGTGATAGCCACACTATCGGTGTCGCTACCGCCGTTACCGTCGTCGACGAGCAGCGTCGCTGTGTAGGTTTCTGTGGTATCCACATCCGGCGTGTCAAAGGTCGGCCTTGCCGAGGACGTCTCCGAGAGGTACTGCGTGCCATTCCAATAGTACGACAGCGAATCGCCGTCGGGATCGCTCGATTCTGAGCCATCGAGCGTAATCGACTGCCCGGCCGTGACGGTCTGGTCCGGGCCAGCGTCGGCTGTCGGTAAATCGTTACTCGGCATTATATCGATGTCCCTAGTTACGTTCTGCCCGTCGACGCGTACCCCGTGGGTGTGTGTTCCTGCCGTCGCGTTTCCGGTATCGTAGCTGAGTATGACTGATTGCCTCTCCCCGGCGCGCAGCGTGAGGTCAGTCGTGTCTCTGACCGTTCTATCGAACAGATACGAGACCACTTCCGTCCCGCTCGCGTCGCCAGCGTTCTCTATTGTCACGTTCACAGCGATCGACTTGCCAGCCGTAACCGCATCCGGCACAGCCGTCTCGACGATCCGAAAGTCCGACTCGGCAGGTGGTTCAATCGCGATCGTCACACGATCCGAGTCACTTGCTCCGTTGCCATCGTCGACCGTAAGTGTCGCGGTGTAGGTTGTCGCGGAGTCGATCTCCGGCGCGTCGAACGTCGGGGTTGGCGAGTCGGTGTTAGATAGATATGGGTTGCCACTCCACGAGTAGACAAGTGTATCGCCGTCAGGATCACTCGAGCCGGTGCCGTCAAGCGTAATTGACTGCCCAGCTGTGACGGTCCGATCCGGGCCAGCGTCGGCCGTCGGTGGATCGTTACCCGGCTCAACGGTGATAGTCACACTATCGGTGTCGCTACCGCCGTTACCGTCGTCGACGAGCAGCGTCGCTGTGTAGGTTTCGGTGGTATCAACGTTCGGCGTGTCGAAGGTCGGCCTCGCCGAGGAAATCTCCGAGAGGTACTGCGTGCCATTCCAGGAGTACGACAGCGAATCGCCGTCGGGATCGCTCGATTCTGATCCATCAAGCGTAATCGACTGTCCGGCCGTGACAGTTCTGTCTAAGCCTGCGTCGGCTTCTGGGGGTTTGTTTTGATTATACTGAGTAACAGCCGTACTTGAGTCGGATGTCTGGGTCGGTTCGTAGAGTTCCAGCGTCGTCGTGATTGTCTCAAGCGAGTCATTGTTTGCCCCAATACGTGCGATGTACCTGAGTGGATTGTCACTATCACTTCCGACTGCCAGTCCAGTAAACATCACCTCTCCTCGCGAATCTGTCGTTCCAGACCGGAGTCGCTGTGCTGGATCGTCATAGTCCGATTCCCGCCAGAGTTCGACCGTAACCTCCTTGAGATGGTTGTTATCTTGATCGACAACAGAAATCGTGACCGATCCGTCAGTCGAACTATCCTCTAGAACGACCGTCGTCGCCGTTGTTCGGTTGGGTTCGACACAGAACGTCGCTGTCTGTCCACTGTCGTATCCATCTGCGCTCGCAGTTGCGTAGTACCCCCCCGAGCCGCGCAGGACTGTAAACGTCCCATCGGTCGTGTCAGAAGCGACTACTGTTTCGTTTGTAGTTGCATTAACAATTGTATACTCCACCACCCGATCGTCAATTAGATTGCCGTCCGCATCTCTGACTGTCCCGTCGATGTATCCCGCTCCGCCCCCTGTTTCACAACTGGCCGCCACACTGGGAGCCACAGGAGCGGTTGTATCGCCGGCCCCGAAATACTGGCCGCCGCCGAGCACGACGAGCAACCCGACAAGAACGGTTAGTAGACGGACCCCGGAGTTACTCATTGACTGTCTCTGCGCCCCGTTCACAATCAAATCTTTCGGCTGATACGTTTCTTGCTAGTGCCCTGTCAGAACTCACCCCGAGAAATCGAGCGCCAGCCCGTACTCATCGACGTGCAGTTGCTCGCCCTCACCACTCTCTTCCAGTCGGTCGAAAGCCTGCTTGGCTTCCCGCACGTCGAAGCCGTGCTCCTCGACGGCTTCCTCAAGCAGGACGTTATCGATGCCGACCTCCTCGACGTAGTTCTCGCGGACGACCCCCACACACTCCTCGACGCGCTCAGCCGTGATCGGAATCTCGTAGAGACCGCTGTTTTTCGCGGCGATCGGGTCGCTATCGTCGTAGTACAGCTCGCCGTTCTGAAGATCGACCAGTACCAAACTGAGATGTCGTGAGTATCGTGATCGGGCGAGGTTCCCACCTTCGACCTGTCGGATCACCTGGTCAGTCCAGCCCGTCGGCGATGCGACACCGACCAGGTAGTGGTAGTCGTTTTGCTGGGCCTCGTAGACAGCATCGTTGACAATCTCCAGCAGGTCATCCAGATCAGCGGGCCCGGCATCGAAGCCGTTGGTCGTGAACGCCTCGAGGTTGGAGTGGATCGCCGCTTCGATGACCATCTCCCGCTGGCGGGACAGACCGAGCAACCCGGACGTCGTGATCCAGTAGCGCGCCCGTCGGTTGAGCGGGTATTGGTCCGGACTCCCGTCCTCGGCGAGCAAGCGATCAAGCCGAGTCCGGTCGTTCAGGTGCTCGCTGCGGTCGTCCCAGTAGTTCGACGGCACCTCGAAAGGCCCGTCGTCAGTGTGGATCGTTTCGGCGTCGTACATCGCAGTGTCGAAGCGGCCGACGTAGTCCATCTCCAGCAGCCGGGCCATCGAGGTGCTGATCGCCCGGTCAGGCAACTCGGTGCCGCCGCCCAGAGACTCTTGGACGTCTTCGACCCGTGACTCGAGGTCCTGCTGACGGTCCGCCAGCTGGTCACGCGTGTCGGCAAGTCGCGCACGTTCGGCTCCAAGTTGGTCGGTCCGGGAGTCGAGCTCAGCTTGTGTGTCCTCTAGCCGGTCAGTAGTCCCTTCGATCTCCTCACGCTCGTCGCCAAGCTCGCCGATTTCGGATTCCAGCCGCTCGCGATTGTCGTCGAGTTGCTCGCTGGCTTCCGTGATATTCTCGCGCTCGCTTTCTAGCTGCTCAACTTGCGTTTCCAGTTGTGCCTGCTTCTCGTCGAGGCGGTCGTGTGCGACCTCGATTCCTTCACGTTCGCGCTTGAGCGTGTCTATCTCCGCCTGCAGTGCCTCGCGCTGCTCCCGTAGCGCTGCGAGTTCTTCCTCAACGACGGCGGTCGTCTCCTCGCGGGCAGACGCACGAGCCTGCTCCTGTGTCTGGGCTTTGACCTCTTCGAGTTGCTCGATCTTGGTCGACAAGCGCGTTTCCAGTTTGGAGGTGCGTTCAATGCGCTGGCCGAACTCCTCCAGTAGCGCCTCCTGTTCGTCGGTCAGGGACTTACCCTGGGCTTCGAGACGGTCGATTTCGGCTTCCAGCTGGTCGGGGTCGACGGTTTCAGTCGTGATCGAATGCTCGACCTGCTGGAGCTGGGCTTCGAAAGTACGCTGTTGCTTTCGCAGGTCCGACTCTAGCGACTCCGACAGCGATTGGATCTCCTCGCGAAGTTCTTTCTTGATCGTCTCGCGCTCGTCGGCCGATTCGGAGACGGCGGTCACGGCCGTTTCGATGGCCTCGACCATATGCTCGAGGCCGTGAGTCTCGACGTAGACGAAAAACCCCTGCCGGATCTTCTCGCGACGCTCCTGATAGCGATCTATCAGTTTTCGCATAACGTCGCTCTGGACGTCCGGGTCGTCCATCAGCTCGTCCATATTGGCGATCTGAGTCGACGTGTACTCGGTGACGAGTTCGTACACCTCGCCGTCCATCCGGCGGATTTTGGCTTCGATTTCGTCCTCGGTCAGCACGTCGAAGCGCTTGTACCGCTCGAAGTCAACGACCGCTTGCAGCTCCGCCTCGACGAAATCGTCGGCGAGCGCCCGCGGTAGGGCGTTCTCACTGTAGAAACTCGCCGCTATCAACAGCCGGGCGAGCCGGAACTTCGCGCGGATCTCCTCGCGCTCGCTGTCAGTCAACTGGTCGTACTCCTTGGCGAACTCCCAGACGAACTCCTCCTCGTCGGCCTTGATGCTGTTGTACCGCTCCAGACGGCTCTGGTCGGGCATCTTCTGGAGTGCAGCGAGGTCCTCCTCAAGGACGATGTCCATCTCGTGGGTCAACTCGTCGAATTTGTCGTTGAACGTTGTCATATTTGGCTCTCCGCGTAGTCACGCAGTTCCGTCTCGAAAAACTCCGCCAGGAACGACGGTGCCGGAGGAAATCCTTCAACCTCGATGCGGACGGTCGTCTCGTCACCGCCGTCGAGGTCGTAACTGATCTCGGCACGCCCCTTCTTCGTGTAGACTTCGTACTCGTTGCGCGTCGATGACTGGAGGACTGCTTTCTTTTTCGAGAGCATATACTCGACGAACGGCTCGACGGTCTCGGGCGTCGTACTGACCGTCTCCTCGATTGTCACACGCTCCGGATCGGCGCTCACATCGATCGGTTCCAGCCGGTAGGCCTGGACCTGTTCAGCGGGGACTTTCGAGACAAGTCGCTCGTACATCTCCTCTTGATCGACCCCTGCCGCGACGCGTGCTAGCCCGTCGAGAGACTGGACCTCTCCGTCGGCGTTCTCGAAGAGGTACTCCACGCGCTTGCGCTCGGCGTCGGAGTCGTACTCGACTACGAACAGGAACTGTTCGTCCGCCTTCTCGCTCATACGCGACCACCTGCCCGTCTCGACATACGTCTCGCTTCCGGTCGAACGTGTGTGGCCGGCCGGGTAGATCTCTCCCCTGATCCGAGCTGAATCATCTCTACGTATAGGCTCCCACGCCAGCAACTAAAGTTTTTCTCCAATATGGAGACTTTAGCTATATTTCGGTCAGTACCTGTGATCACTCGTAAGCGTCAGTAAAAGCCCCCTATGTCGCTTCACCCGGCCTTCCCCTGATTTTCCTTGAACCTCCATTTTGGATAGAACTACGATAAGGCAAACAGTAGATAGATTTAAGTGGGTTGATGTGGATGTTTGTGGTGTGAGATGACGAAGCTATGTCAGTCACACTCTGGATCGCCAGCGCGTTCGCAGTGAACCTGCTGGTCGGGGCCGGTCTGGTCGCAGCGGCATACAAATTGATGGAACAGCGGGTCGCCGTCGGTGCGTTCGGCAGCGTCGCCGTCGGTGCGGGAGTGATCTACGCGGAGGCGACACTGGGTGAGCAAATGCTTATCGTCACTGTCGGCGAGATGAAGCTGCTAGTCATCGCTGCCGCCGTCGGCGCCGTCTTGGGCGTGCTTGCAACACTGCTCGTGTTCGAGCCGGAGCTGTGAGGCGTATCGCGTGCAAAGTAATTTACCAATCGACACAACATAACGAACCATGGAAGTCAGAAACTGGGTACAGGATTACTTCGGTGAATCGGCAAACTCGCTACTGGATGAAGGCGTCTACAGCGACGAAGACCTTCGGCGAGACAAGATCAAGCTACGTAAACAGCGCAAACAGATCGAAAAGGAGATGAACCAGTACGCAAGCGAGTACAAGGAACTGCTCCAGAAAGGATCCCAGACCAACGAGATCGAGCGCGAGAGCTACGCGAAAAAGGCCCAAATCGCTAAAAAGAAGTACAAACTCAAGAAGCGTCAGTACCAGAAAAACAGCGTCGTCTTGGGGACAGTCGTGAGCATCGAGGGCGCACGCGAACTCCAGGATATGCACGACGGTGACACGACTGAGATCGAGTCAATCATCCGAGAGCGGGACGTCGATGTCGAGTCCGTCCAAGAGGATATGATGAACCAGATGGTCGAGTTCGATCTGGATATGGAGATTATGCAGGAGGTCCAGGACAGCCTGGATGTCGACATAATGAGCACCGAGATGGGCGCCGAAGACAGCGAGGAGATGGAGATGATGGAGGAGATGGCTGCCGGGGAAATCTCCGAGGAAGAACTCGACGTCGAACAGAGAGTCGAGACCGAAGAGGGGCTTGACGACGTCGGTCTCGACGAGGACCTCGACAGTATGGACGTCGACGACGACCTGAGCATCTGACCATGAGGCGGCTCGATCGTCCGGGAGCGAGTGACAATGATTGAAGACCAAGCTCAAAAGCAGATCCTCGAGGACAACTACGAGCAATATCGGGCGAAGGCAGACGCCTACCGCGAGCAAGGCAAGCCCGAGCAGGCTGGCAAGCTCTACCGCAAGTGCGCAGACACACTCGAGAAAATCGCCGACCGAGAGACAAGCGACACACTGGCCACAAAGCGTCGCGACCTCGCGACGAACCTCCGCACGGCCGCCGATCAGCTCGAACGAACGGGATCGATCGAGGCCGACGAGACTGTCGATGAGTCCACGATGGGGTCGGGATCGCCTGTCAGCCCGGACGAGCCAACCGACAGTGAAGACAAGGCAAGCGAAAGCAGCGACCGATCCGACGACAGTCAAGACGACGCCTCCGACGCCAGTCGCTTCCTCGAAGAACCGCCGGAGTCGACGTTTGAGGATGTCGGCGGTATGGGTGAGCTCAAAGAGACCCTCAAAGACAGAGTGATCGATCCGCTCGATCGCCCGGAACTCTACGAGGAGTACGACCTCGGCGTGGTCAACGCGGTGTTGCTCTACGGGCCGCCGGGCACGGGCAAGACCCACGTGACTAACGCACTGGCGGGCGAACTCGGCTACAACTTCATCGAGGTCGGCGCGACCGATATCACGAGTTCGTTGGTCGGAGAGGCCGCCGATAACGTCGCTGATCTCTTCGCAATCGCTCGCCAAAATCAGCCGTGTCTCGTCTTCATTGACGAGATCGACGCGCTGATGCCCGCTCGCTCGGGCGGATCCCAAAAGACTCAGAGCGAGCGCCAGATGGTCAACCAGTTTTTGACCGAGTTGACCGAGACCCGCGGCGAGGACGTGATCGTTGTCGGTGCGACGAATCTCCCGGAGGAAGTCGACGACGCCGCGATCAGTCGCTTCCAGGAGCGCATCGAGGTGCCCCCGCCTGACGCTCCGGCACGCGCAGCAATCTTGCGCGTACACCTCCGTTCGCGACCGGTCTTGCACGAGCAGATCGATTGGGACTGGGTCAAGTCACACACGGAGGGGTACTCCGGCCGAGACCTGGAGATCGTCGCGACTAACGCGGCCAGACTCGCGTTGGAGGACGCACGCGAGCAAGACGACGTCCAGCCGATCACTCAGTCCCACCTCGAACAGGCGATCGGCGACACCGACGCGACGCTGACGGGGTACGAGGGGTGACGTATGCCGGCGAAGACAGGTGCCTCACACGCGATCGCGTCCTTCGGAAGCATCGTCCTCGGCGCGTATATCAGCGCTCATACGTCTCTGGTGACGGGGCTGAGCCGATCTATCGGCGAATCAGTACTGTCGACTGTTGGTCTCTCGCTGCCTGAGTCTGTGACCGGTATGTTACTGATATCGACCGGGCTGGCGTTTTTGTGGGGCGTCGCGTATCACTTCGCGCGCCACGGGTCCGACGCCCCGTCCACCCCGTCACAGCCAGACACATCAGCGTCAGCGCCTGCCCGAGACGATGGGATTGCCGTCCCGGAGCCGCTGGCAGGCGTCGTCTCGGAACCGTATTCGTCTCCTGATTCGATCGCCAGCGCCGACGCCGAGCTTCGATCGCATTTGACCACAGAACTCTCGGTTGCCAGATCTGTTCTCGATGATATGCACGACCGATTTGTCGAGGTTGACGATCGGGACGGTGCTAGCCGGGCAGGATCGCTATCCGACACGCTCCGGCAGGTCGAGCAGCGACTGACCGCCCGCCAAGATGCCGTGCCCGCTGACGCCGTTTCCCTCCGCGATCGCTCGGCAATGGTCTCGATCCATACGGATCTCGTGACGGCTGTCGACCGGCTGCACGAGGAACTTGACGCCCTGGACCAGTCCAACCCAGACGCCGACGGAGAGCACTTCGAGACAGCTCGCCGGCGGATTCGCGACCTCCAGACGGCAATTGAACGCCGACAGCAGCGTCTCGATCAGGGAGGTAGCCCATAATGATACACGAGCCGACCACCGCGACTGCATCGACCACCGACCACCCCGACCCCTCGATCGGAGGGTGTGTATGATTACCTGTCCCGACTGCGGGGCCTCGCTGCCTGACGGGGCGACGTTCTGCAGTGAGTGTGGCGCGTCCGTCGAGCGGACCTGCCCGGATTGCGGGACAGCCGTGCCAGCGACGGCAAACTTCTGCCCGAACTGTCGTGCTGAACTGGATGCCACGACGAAGTCCCAGGACGGGGCACTCCGGCTGAACCCCCACGAGTTCGCCCGTCGAATCGACGCTGACGAACTCGGCTCGGACAGTCTCTGGGGGAAATTAACGCGTCGAAAGCAGGTCTCGATCGAGGCCGGTAACGAGGCGCTGTTCGTCCACAACGGACAGGTCGTCGAGCGGCTCGGCCCGGGCAAACACACGCTGGACTCGCTTGGCAAGCAGATCAGGTCCTTGCAGAAGACCGGCGATATAGCGGCGATCTTGATCGAACGCCGCGAGACGACGGTCACGCTCGAGGCGAGCGCCCGGACTGCCAGTGAGTATCCGCTAGACGTCGTTTTCGAGCTCGCCGTTGATGTCGACGATCCGGTGACACTGTTTACGAGTCTGCTTGCCGATCGCGGCACTGTCAGCAGTCGGACCTTCCAGCAGGTGCTTGGCGGTCCGATCGAAGACGAACTGGAAGCGACGATGCGCGAGTACGACCGCGAGGACGTCTACGGTAACCGCGAACTCAAGCAGCGACTCGCACAGAACATCGAGAGCACCTGTCGCTCGGCACTCCAGCGGTACGGTCTCCGACTGGTCGATCTGATGGCTGTCAGTTTTGAGGACGATCAGGACCACATCCGCGAAAGCAAGAAAGACGTCGAAATTCGCGAGAAAGAAGAAGACATCAAAGACGACCAGGCCCGCCTAGATCGCCGGGATCGGGAACGCGAGACCGACGACGCCGTGCACGAACACGAGCAGCGCGTGCGCCGCGAGACGAGCGAGCAGGCCGCCGATCACGAAATCGAGACCCAGGAGATCGAACACCGACACGAAAAAGAAGACAAAGAGCGCCGTCACGAGCACACGGCCGAACGCGAGGACATCGAGCACACCGAGGAAGTCAAGACCACAAAAAAAGAGGGAGAGGTCGAACGACGCGAACTCGAACACGAGCAGGACGTCGAGGAGATGGAAGATCTGATGGACCTCAAGAAAAAGAAGGATATGGACGGCCTCGACGTCGAAGAGCGCGAGGAAGAGCTGGAGATGCGCCGCGAGGAACACGACGTCGAGATAGAAAAAGAGCGCCTGCAAGCCCGCGACGAGGTCGATACGAGCACGCTCGCGAGTATGGACAGCGTCGACGAGGCTGTCTCCGAGATCGCCGAAATCGAGGCCGCTGAAGACCTCACACCCGAGCAACTGGAGGCACTCGGTGCGAAAGACAGCGACGAACTCGCCAAGGCCCGCCAGGAGGCTCACGACGCCGACTCCGAGCGCAAGCGCGTCGAAGACCAGAAGGAGTTCCGCGAGGAGGTCAAGGAGATGGCCGACGAGTCAATGGATCGGATGCAGGAGACCAGCGAGTCAGCGATGGACAACGTCAGCGAGACCGGGACGGCCGCCGCCGAGGACACCTCGGACAACGTCATCGTCTCCGACTCGGGCAGCAGCGACAGCGGCGACACCACGATCGTGCAGGGCGGGAGTGACTCGGGTGGCAGTGGCGACTCCAGCACCGATCGGGTCGTCGTCTGTCCGGAGTGCGGTGCCGAGGCCGACCCGAGTGACGAGTTCTGTATGGCCTGTGGCCACGAGTTCGGGGGTGACTGACCGTGCAACAGTCGATCGACACCCATCGGGAGACGGCGCTCGACTCGCCGTACTCGCGGGACCGTGCGGAGGCCATCGAGCAACTCCGGGCGATCTATCCCGACGCCGACGAGCGCGGCAAACGAGTGATCGCCGAGACGTTTCGAGAGATTGCTGTCGAGTCCAGTCACCGCGATGAACGCGAGTCGGCCCGCAAACAACTGCTGGCCTGTTTCGAGGGCGACCCGGCGGCGATCGAGGGGATTGTCCTCGAGACGCTGACCGAACTCGCGGAGAACGGGAAGTTCTCGGACGACCGGCTGGCCGCGATCGACGCACTCCGGGAGGTCTATCCCGATCTTGGCGAGCCACACCGGGAAACCGTGGGATCGGCGCTGGCCGCTATCGCCGGCAACGCAACCTACGAGGACGAGCGACGGCGTGCGCGTCGGCGACTGTCGGACGTGAGTCGCGTCGAGCGGGAGTTGGGCGACGACGCCGACGACGATAGCGGTGCCGAGGAGTCGGTCGGGTATCTCGGACAATCGCTGGCCGAGCATCTGGAGAACGCGGCCCACGAGTCGGCCACAGAGTGTCGCCAGCGTGCCGAGGAGGTCCAGGAGTTTATGGACGACCAACCGCTCGATGACGAATCTTACGAGGACATCTACGAGGACGTGACGGGGCTGATCGAGGCCTTCGAGGCGCTGGGGACGGACGGCAAGTTGGCCGAGGACCGGATCGAGCGCGTCGAGCGAATCGCGAGTCGGGTCGAGCGGTTGTATGAGCGCAAGTGACGGTCACTGTCCAGTGGTGTCTCACCCAATGTTTATTCTGCCGGCAGACGCTTCGCTATGTATGAATGTCGTGGACCGACAGCAGTGTCGCTTGGTCCGTTCTTGGATGGGATTCGAGCGGAGGAGGAATCTGTGAACGACTATTGGCCGGGTGTCGAGGCACTATCGGGCGAAAAGGCAATGCGGAGCAATAGCGATGACTGACGATCGCTTGTCCGCGACTCGCCGGCGATACCTGTTGGGACTCGGTGCTGGGGCTATCGGGACTACCGGTGTCGCGGGCTCAGCCAGCGCGCAGACGACTACTGCCGGTGAGGAGATCTGGGCCTTCCAGACGGGTTCTTATGTCAGCAGTTCGCCGACGGTGGTCGATGGCACCGTCTACGTCGGGTCCCTGGATGGCAACCTATACGCAGTAGATGGGGCGACGGGCAATCAGGAGTGGGCCTTCCAGACGGATCGTCGGGTCACCAGTTCGCCGACGGTGGTGGATGGCACCGTCTACGTCGGCTCGGACAATGACAACCTGTACGCGGTAGATGCGGCGACGGGCGAGCAAGAATGGACCTTCCAGACGGGTGGTGGGGTCGACAGTTCGCCGACGGTGGCCGATGGCACCGTCTACCTCGGGTCCAAGGATAAGAACCTGTACGCGGTGGATGCAGGTGTTTCGGGATCAAGTGAGGATTCGCGAGTGATGTTGGGCACGTTAGGTCATCACGGTGATTGGTCGTACGCCGACCAGTCCATTTCTATTTCGACGGGCGGAACGACAGATGACCAGTCTCTGCCACTGATCCCAGTCGGACTCGGGACCGCCGCCGCAGGCGTCACCGGCCTCGCTGCTTTGCGACGCTACGGTGGATCGGACGACGGGCCAGACACCCGGAGTGAGTCTACTCCGTCGGAGTCACACACCTCTGCGAATACGTCTCCCTCCACCGAGAGCCCAGACGTGGATATCGACGGGCGGCTTGAGGAGATCGACTCGCGGCTCGACTCCGCAAGGCAGGCTCGGGACGCGGGAGAGTATGAGCGTGCGCTCACGGCCTGTTCGAGAGCGATCGACGATGCTGACGAACTGCGCCCGGCGGCCGCCGAACACCTATCCGAGCGACTGGACGACATTGACGCCCGCCGAGACGAGGCCGAATCGCTTCAGGACGCGATCGAATCGGCCCGTGACGCCACACGGGAAGTCAGACAGACGCTTGAGAACGTGTCAGCAACAGTCGATTCGGTCGCGGAATCGATCGACGAGGACCCACAGAACGCACTCGACCGTCTCGACGAGGCCGATGACACGCTCGACAGCGTGACGCCTCTCCTCAATGCGCACGACTTCTCCGGGGGCGAGTCGCGGCAGGCCGACCTCCAGACACGGATCGAAAATTTGCGTGACCGTGCAACAGCGATAGTCAATCGTCACCGAGTGCCCCAGCAGGTCCCGACCACACCGCGGCACTCGCTGACCTACGACGCTATCGAGAAAGGCGACCCGCTCGGCGGTGGCGGCAACGCCGATGTCTACTACGCCACGACCGACACTGACGACGGACAGATCGAACTCGCGATCAAGGAACCGCGGATGAGCGGGACGCTCCATACCGAGACCGTCGATCGAATGCTCGAAGAAGCCGAAACGTGGCAGCGTCTCGACGACCACGATCATATCGTCTCGGTGGTCGATTACGGAGCCGAACCGTTGCCCTGGATCGCGATGGAGTATATGGACGGTGGCCATCTCGGCGAGCGCGGGTCGGAGATGGACCTGAAGCAAGCGCTGTGGACGGCCATCGCGACGACCAAGGCTGTCCGGCACGCTCACCGCCGTGGAGTCGCCCATCTCGATCTCAAACCCGAGAACATCCTCTTCCGGACGACCGGCGGGAAGTCTTGGGACGTACCGAAGGTGGCCGACTGGGGGCTCTCGAAGCACCTGCTCGAACACTCCAAAAGCGTCGAAGGGATGAGTCCCCACTACGCCGCACCGGAGCAATTCGACGAGGACTTCGGCCCGACCGATGACGTCACCGACGTCTATCAACTCGGGGCGGTCTTCTACGAACTCTTTACCGGTCGGCCACCGTTCGAAGGCCGCCCGACGAAGGTGATGCGTGCCGTGATGGACGATGAACCGCCCGCGCCGAGCGAGGTGGCCGATGTGCCCGGCGCGCTGGACGCGGTTCTGCTGCAGGCGCTGGCCAAAGACAAGGGGGACCGCTATGAGTCAGTGCTGTACTTACGGGACGATCTACAGGATCTGTTCGACGACCTTGCGTGACAAACGATATCAACGATTCTCGTCAAGTCCGTCAAGCGCGTCCCGGAGATAGAGAATGTCCTCGTAGCGGTCTGCCTTCTCCGTTTCGAGTGCCCGCAATAGGATGGTATCCAGTTCTTTGGGTAGATCAGAATCCACCTCGGTCGGCGGGACGATCTCCGAGTGTGTGATATCGTGGACGATCTGGGCCGGCTGTCCCTCGAAGACCGGCTCGCCGGTGAACAACTCGTAGAGAACGGCTCCCAACTGGTAAATATCAGTCCGCTGTTCCGTCGATCCGTAGGTATCGGGATCGACCTGCTCCGGGGCGGCATACTGCGGTGTCAGCCCGTCCAGACTTTTCGAGTGTTCTAACAGGAGTTTGGCCAGTCCCCAGTCGCTCACCTTCGGGACGTCCCACAGTCCGTCCTCGGTCGTTCGGAACAGCACGTTTTCGGGCTTGAGGTCTAGATGCGTGATCCCGTGCTTGTGGGCGTGTCTGACTCCGCGAACGATCCCCGACGCGATCCACAGCCCTTCAGGGAAATCAACGTTTTCCATCCGATCGGCCAGGGTTCCACCGTCCATATACTCCAGCGCGATCCACGGTAGAGGATCCGATCCCCAGTCGATTACGTCGACAATATGTTCGTGACCGTCCAGTTGGTCCCAGACTTCCGCCTCGTCGAGGAACCGATCGACGACTTCGGTATGCAACGTACCCGAGAACCGGGGTTCTTTGATCGCGATCGTCTCTCGGTTAAGAGTTGCTTTGTAGACATCGGCATCACCACCACGGCCCGCAATCGCACCTTTCTCGACGGCCGTGTACTCGACATCCAGCACCGGACCGGCCGGAATGGTCGACGGTACGTGCATCCGGTCCAGACGTCGCTCGATCTCTTTGATCTCACGTTGACATTCCGCACGGCGGTCCGTCACTCGTTGCACGAACGCATCGTACTCTGACTCCGCGGCCGCCGCAGTGAGTTCAGCCAGACTCTGCGTGACTGTTTCGAGCGTCGCTTTCGTCACTTCCAGTTCGTCTCGCCCTGCGTCTGCATCTATTGCCGCAATGGCCTCTGTGCTTTGCTCGTCGAGCTGGCGGTATCGCTCCTGTAGCCGTCGCTGCTGGGCAAGTATTTCGAGTCGGTCGCTGACAGTATCAAGTGCCGTTTTCACTTCGGCGGTGTCGATGCCGTCGGTAGTGCCAATATCGCGAGCGGTCTCGTAGGCTTGCGCTGCTGCGTTGTACTCCGATTCGATGGTTTCGATTGTTTCCAGCGAGTGGACTGTTCCTGGATCGAACTGTTTGTCGGCGCGCTCGCGG